>Ga0182792_1000171_pt1 | contig 64315 bp, 52 predicted proteins | sample Passage237B_FD_130497 | JGI IMG/M metagenome (GOLD analysis project Ga0182792, IMG submission 130497) | Cellulose adapted compost microbial communities from Newby Island Compost Facility, Milpitas, CA, USA - Passage2 37B (version 2) (version 2) ...
CGCGACCGTGAGTCGGGGGTTGCGCGGGGGGCGCGGCGTGAAGCCGGAGACCCTGGAGAAGATTTTGTCGGCCGCCGAAGATCTCGGTTATTCGAGGCCGGCGGTCAGCGGGGTGGTGCGGTCGGTGGCCTTGATCGTGACGACGATGCCGGACGGCGAGCCCTACGAGCTGGCGCGTCGTCAGATTCTGGTGATCAACCAGGAGATCGCGAAGCGGGGTTGGCGGCTGCATCCGGTGCCGGTGCCCGGCTTCGGTGATGGCGGCGAGGCGGTGTTGGCCGACTTCATCAAGAGGGAAGGGGTCAACGGCGTGAAGATCGACGGCTGCCTGATGGTTGGCAGTCTGCCGGGTTCGCTGCGCGCGGGTTTTCACCCGCGCCTGCAGCAGACCTTCAAGGGGCGGGTCGTGATGACCTGTCGCCACGATATTCAAAACGGCCTGAGCGGCGTGGCCTTGATGGACTACGCCGGCGGGCAGCGTGCGGCGCAGTTGTTGATCGACGCCGGGCATCGTCGCGTGGGCTGGATCGGTTCGCTCGGGAGCGAGAGCAACGCCGACGAGCGTCTGAGCGGCGTGTTGAGCATGCTGCGCCGCAACGAGGGCAAGCTGACCCAGCAGCTCTGGCTCAACGACGCCGATCCGTTGCCGATCTCGCTGCTCGGGCGGAAGCTCCTCGAGCAGCTGCCGGAGCGTCGCGAGGAGTGGCCGACCGCGTGGGCGTGCTCGACCGACTGGCTCGCGGCCAAGTTGATCGCGTGGGCGCGAAACGAAGGCCTCCGCGTGCCGGAGGACTTGAGCGTGGTGGCCTTCGACAACGCCAAGAACTCGGAGGAGCTCGCCGAGATGGTGATGACCACGATCGTCTTTCCCTACGAACAGGTCGCGCGCTGCGCGGTCGAGTTGCTCGAGCGTCAGATCAACGCGGAGGACGCCTCGCCCATCATATGGACGCTGCCGCCCCAGGTGAGGGAAGGGCAGAGCATCGGCCCGGTCGGCGCGGGAACGCTCGTTCGGAAGAAAGCCTGAATCCCCCTGTTGTTTTTCAAATGCCCCGAACTACCCCCCGTCTCTTTGCGGCCCTCCTTTGCGGTTTCTTTTCGGCGAGCGCGTTCGCGCGGGACGACCTGCGACAATTGGAGGCCGAATGGCTGGCCTCTCCGCGTAGCGGCGAGGTGGCCCGCGTTCCGGGCATCTCCGGCTTCGCTTGGAGCGTAAAGAATTCGAAGCAGCCGGTGATGTTGCCGCGCGGCGTGAATCTGGGCGGGGACTTCACGCTGAAAACCTGGTTCAGGCTCGACGATCCCTCCGGACGCTCCGCGCTGTGGAGCTGCCGTGTCGGGCAACGTTTCGCGGTGATGCTGGGCGGAGGCGAGGCGGTCGAAATCAACTACTACGACCGCGGCGCAAAAGGGCGACCCTACCAGACCAAGGTCTTCCCCTACAAGTTCTCGCCAGGGCTCTGGTATGAACTCGCGATCGTTTCCGACCAAACCAAGGGAACGCTCTACTACATCAACGGCCGGCACGTCTTCACGCACGACTCGCTTCCCGAGAGCGTGGGGGCCGGCGATAGCAACATTCAAGTCGTCGGCGCCTACTCGGTGAACGCCAGCACCCGGAACGATTTCGACCACCTCTTCAAGGGCGTGATCGACAATCCCGTTCACATCGCGCGCGCGCTGAGCGCGGAGGAGATCGAAACGAGCTACAAGCAGGCGACGCGAAGCGTGCCGGTGATTCCCATGCCCATCCAGACGCGCTACGTGGACGAGGCTCCGCTCAGGCGCGTGGGCGGGGCGCCGAGCCTGCGGGGCGCGAATCTCCTTCCTCCCGACGATCCCGGGGTCGAACGTCTTCGCCGCGCGATGCGGGAGGTGCGCATCGGCGGCCAGATCGTGTTCTCCCGGCCCGACGACAAGAGTCTTCCCGAGCACGTGAAGGCCCTCGTCTCGGAGGGCGTGCCGGCCGAGGGCTATGCGCTTTTCGTGCGGCCGGGCCGCATCGACCTGGTGGCGGCGGACGCGCGCGGTTTGTATTACGGAACGGATACGCTCGCGCAGCTCCTCCGGCTGCCGGAGGTCCCGCAGGTCGACGTGTTCGACTATCCCGAGTTTTCCTACCGCGCGGGCATGTTCCTCAGCGACAACCAGCCGCCCGTCACGCTGAACGGCGCCTACGGCAAGCTGACCCTGCGCAACGCGATCGAGCGTTTCTCCGGCCACCGCATGAACGCGATCATGCTGCGCCTCTACAACTACGCGTGGCTGGACGATCCGGCGAACTTGCAGGCCACCCGCGAGATCGTGGCCTACGCGAAGCGGCACCACCTGGACGTCATCCCCTATGTGCAGTTCTACGGCCACGCGAAGCTGCTGCTCTGGTGCGATATTCGCACCGGCCAGACGAGGACGATCGCCGACGAGCAGCACACGCTCACGGGCACCGACACCGCCGGACTCAAGGAGCGCCACGTCGTCATCACCAAGGACCTTCCGGTGCGCGTGACGCACAAGAACGGCACGGAAATGATCGAGGGCCGCGACTTCGAGGTGGTGCCCGGCGAGCTGAACATGAGCTGGCTGCCGCCCGCGGGCGTGAAGGTGAACTACTCCACCTGGACGCGTCCCTACCTGCATCCGGACAACAAGCCCTTCGGAATCCGGCGAATCGAGGGCGGGCGTATTCGTTCCGGCGATACGGTCCGCGTGACCTACGACGTGGCCTCCGGCGGCGAGAGCACCAACCCCTTCTCGCCGGTGACTCGCGAGCTCACCGACCGCATCATCCGGAGCGTCATCCGGGAGTTTAACCCGTCCGTCATCCACCTCGGGGTGGACGAGATCTGGGAGCCGCTCGGCTCCGAGCGGAGCCGCCCCGGTTTCGAAAACGCGACGCCGATCCAGGCGCTGGCGCACGAGCTCCGGCAGACCTACGCGACCGCGCAGAGCGCCAAGCCGGGCATCCGCGTCATGTATTGGTCGGACATGTTCGACGCGAACCAGACCCCCCGCTGGTATGCGACCTGGGATGGCTGGCGCGAGCTGGTCGCGAGCGATGTGGCGAAGGACGCGACCGTCTGCCCGTGGTTCTACGGCGCCAACCTGCGGGAGCTGTGGCGCGTCAACGACTCGCTGGATTTTTTCCTGAAGCACGGCTACTCCGCGGTGGGCGCCTCCGGGCACGAGCCCCTGAACCAGTTGACTTGGGGACAGGCGGTGCTGGAGCGCATGGGCCGCTACAAGACCGACGGCTTCACCTTCACCGTCTGGACCTCGTGGAAGGAGCTGCCGGTGTTGAACGAAGGGCTGCGCGCCTACGCGCAGAGCTCCTGGTCGCCCAGCCGCGCGCCGTTTCGCGACTTGCTCCGACTGCGCTTCGAACTCGACGCGCTGGGCGTCACCGCGAGCACGGACGAGTCCGCAATGGCGGCCGCCTTCGCCCGGATCTCGGCGCATCAGCGAGAGCAAATCGGCCGTTTGCGCGGCCTGGCCGAGAACGAACTGCGCATGACCGACGCCGACGCGCTCGGCGCGCTCCCCGGAGGAGATCTTCGCGCGCTCCTTGTCGCGCTCGAACAGGCGAAACACGCCGTCGGCGGCAATTAATCCCCCGAGGCGGGAAACGCATTTTTCAGCCAACTCATCACCAACCCCTAAAAACATGAAAGCCCTGACCCCCACCGTATGCGGCAAGATCCTTTCCTGTCTCGCCGGCATGGCCCTTTTCGGACTCACCGCACAGGCCCAAACCACGTATCCCACCATCGGCATTCACGGCCTCGTCGGCGCCGAGCATTGGGTTTGGATCGAGGCCGAATACGCCAACGGCACCACGACCCCGGCGACCTTTGTCACCCAGCAATCTGGAGCCCCGATCTCCGGATATATGGCGGACGGACCGGTCAATATCATCGAGAAGACAACCGGCACGATCCATCCTATCACTTGGAACGTGTATATTCCCGCGGCGATGTCGTCCAACGCGGCCATCTACGCGCGGGCGCTTTTGAGTCCGTCGCCAAGTCGCGCGGTCGGTTTCTACATCGATAACGTGTTGGTTACCGATCCCGATCTGATGATGTTTAAACGCGGACACGGAGGCATTCCCGGGCAGTGGATCGGCTTTAATTCGACCACCAATTTCCGAGCCGATATCGGCTCGGTTTCCGCCGGGGCGCACGAACTCAAGGTCACGTCCAATACCTGGGGCTGGAAGTGGGACGGTGTGCTCATTTACGACGGAACGCCGACCCTTGGCGGAATCGTCGACAACGGATCCGGTCGTTATTGGATGAGCAATCCCGGCTCGGCCAACAGTCCCGTGTTGATTGGAAACGTCACTCCGATATTCGACATCGTCGACGTGCCCGAAGGCGGAATCGTGCGCTATTGGCTCAACGGCCAGGAATACACTCCCGGCACGATCATCGGTCCCGGCAACAACTACGAATTGGTCGTCGCCATCTTCGCGAGCTCCGATCCGAACAGCCAGCGCCTCGCCTTCGCCGGCGCGAATTTCTCCGTGGCCGCGATGATCCCGGAGCCGAGCGCCTACGGATTCCTGGTGGCCGGCGTCGTGGGCGTCTGCGTCGTGTTGCGTCGTCCTCGTCGTGTGCGGCTCGACTGAGCGTCGTCGATCTCCGCGGAATTCTCCATTCTGCATCCCCGAAGAAACCCCGGGCCGGGCCGTCGGTGAGCGACGCGAACGTTCCAGGCGGCCCGCCCAAACCCCAACCTCAGCAGGAGGATAGTCACCATGTCACCCCAGGTTATTCGCGGTCGTAGGTTCGGCGCGCGGCGTGGGTTCACGTTGATCGAGTTGTTAACGACCATCGCCATCATCGGAATACTCGCGGCGCTCATCCTGGCGGGGCTCGCGGGGGCTCGGGCGTCCTCGGAGCGGGCCAACTGCATCTCCAATCTCCGGCAGATCGGCGTGCTCGCCTCTTTGTGGTCCGTGGACAACCGGGGATTCGTTCTTCCCCACGAGGTGCGTCCCGCGAATCAACCCGTGGAGGACTCCAAGGATTGGTGGCCGCAGCTGCTCGCGCCCTACGTCGGCACGAAATATTCCCACTCGAACAACACCGGAACCCTGCGCGAGCTGGCCTGCCCGACCGGGATGCGGGCCCTCGGCTTGATGACCACTTCGCTGGGATGGAACCCCACCTATGCGATGTTTGGCTCCCAGAAAAACGTGAAGACTCTCGCGATCCGAAATCCCGGATCCAAGGTATACATCGGCGATTCTCCGTGGAGCGGGAACCGGCTCGACTGGCATGGCAGCGCCGCCCGTCCGGTCTCCTTCAGCGACACCGATGTGAAGGACGCGCGCGGAATCATTTTCCGCCACCGGAACAAGGTGAACTTCCTCTTCCACGACGGACACGTGGGCACCTATGCGCAGAGCGACCTGCCGCTGCCTCCGGCGCATGCCGCGACCTCCCACGAATACCGGTCCATGTTTGAATGGACCTACTGATTTCGCGGAACCGCTCCGGTTGTTCGTTTATGAGGTTTCGTTTCTTTCCCCGCGCCGCGCTCGGCGTTCTTCCGCTGATCGCGGCGGGAGTTCTTCGCGCCGCGACGGATCCCTTGCTTCCCGCGTGGGAGGAAACCTCCCGGAATCTTTTTCAGGAGGCGCACGCGCGCTTCGCGGACGAGGAGGGCAGGGAGGCGCGGCTGGGCGAGGCCGCGACCCTGCTGCAACTCCAGCCCAGGACGGAGCGCAACCTTCGCGGAGCGGTCGCGCTTCTCTCCGCGCTCGTCGACGAATCGACGGATGACGACGCGGGGCTGACCGCGCTTTATCTGCTTGGCCGGATCGAGCACGCGCATCGCGCGGTCCCCGACCTCGAGGCCGCGGCCCGCCATTACCGCCGGCTGCTCACGCATCGTCCCGATCATCCGCTCGCCGGACAAGCCGCGGTCAAACTCGCCATTCTCGAGCTCTACCGGCCGCGGCCCGCCGAGGAGAGGCTCCAGCTCCTCTCCCCCCTCCCCCCGGTTCCCCGCCGCCCGCCCCCCGCGCGGCGGAGACGCCGCGGTCACACCCCCCTCTCCCCGACCCCCGCCGGCCGCGCCCCGCCGAGGAGAGGCTCGAGCTCGTCTCCACCTTCGACGCGTTGACGCGCGACCTGCCCGACGCGGCGGCGCGCCGCGATCTGCACCTCGTCCTGGGCGAGGCCGTTTTGCGCTTCGAACTCGAGCCGACGCTGGCCCTCGACCAGTTCGTCGCCGCGCTGGAGGACGGGATCGTCATGCCGCTTCTGCGCGCCGACATCCTCGTGCGCGTGGGCGAACTCGCCCGCGAGGCGGGGCGCGTCGAACTCGCGCGTCGGAGCTACCGGACTTTTCTCGCCGATTTTCCCCGCGCCCCCCGCCGCCTGATGATCCGGGAGGCCTTGGACGCGTTGACCGACGGATCCGCATGAGATCGATCCCGGGCAAAAACATCGTCCCGCTGTTCGGCGTCGCGCTGCTGGCGGCATGCTTCGCGATCACCGCGCTGAAGGTGTTGCGTCATGGTCGTGCCGACGTCGATTCCGGCCGAACCGTGATCCGCTTCGCGCATTGGCAGCTCGAATCCGGTCTGCGCGACGCGCTCGACGCGCTCGCCCGCGAGTATGAGGCCCTGCATCCCGACGTCCGGATCGAGCAGCATCTTGTTCCCCGGCGCACCTACGTGCAGTGGGTGAAGACGCGCCTCATCGGCGGCACCGCCACCGATCTCATCCAGCTCGGCAGCGAGATCGACGACGAGACCCTGACGCGGTTTTTCGTGCCCGTCAGCGGGCTCGTCGAGCGCCCCAATCCCTACAACAAGGGCACCGATCTGGCCGGGGTCCCGTGGCGCGACACCTTTGTCGACGGCCTGATGGGGAACCTGAGCTATCGGCCCAATCTGCTCGAATACTACGGCATCCCGATGTCGATGTTCACGGTGCGGATGTATTACAACCGCGACCTGTGGCGCCGTCTGTTCGGCGATGCGCCGCCTCCGGCGACCTACGAGGACTTTCTCCGCGTATGCCAGCGGGTGCGGGAAGAGGCGGCCCGTTCCGGCCGCGCGCTTATCCCCATCGCCGGTTCCCGGGACAACGCGCCCATTTTCATCAACCGGCTCGTTTCCAGCCAGACCCAGCGTCTGACGCAGTCGATCGACCTCGGTCGCATCTTGCGGCCCTCGTCGGTCGACATCGGGCTCGGCTACCTGCGTCGGGATTGGGGAGCCGCCAGTCCCGCCTTCCTCGACGGCTTGGCGATCGCCCGCGAAGTCGGGCTGTCGATGCAACCCGGCTACGAGCAGCTTCGCCACGACGACGCGACCTTCTACTTCTCGCAGGGGCGCGCCCTCATGATCACGAGCGGAAGCTGGGATCTGCCCGTCTTTCGCAGCATGGTGGATTTCGAGCTCGGTGTGTTCGACGTGCCGCTGCCCGACGCCGCGCATTCCCGATACGGTCGCAACCTCCTCGGGTCTCCGTCCGAGGCCGGTGGCGGCGGAGGCATGGCGTTCGGCATCACCCGGCAGTCCGCCGACGTGGATCGCGCCGCGGATTTTCTTCAGTTCCTCACCTCGCGCTCCGGCAACGCCACGTTCAGCCGCCTCGGCGGTTGGCTCCCTTCGGTCGTCGAGGTGGAGCCGCCGGACGCGGTGAAACCCTTCCTGCCTCGCTTGGAGGGGTATCCGCCCGGCTTCGACCTCACGCTCCGCTCCCTCGGCGCTTCCTCCAATTATCTTATCCAGGCCTACCACAGCGTGCTCGTGCAGCCCACCGGCTCGGTCGAGAAATTTCTGGGCGAAGTGGAGCCCAAACTGGAGTCCGCCATCCGCGAGGATCTCGGGCGCGTCCAGCGCAACCTTCGCAACAACGTCTCCCGGCAGGACGTGACCTTCACCGGTCTGCTCGCCATGCGCCGTCGCATGCCCGACGACGATCGGCGCGCCGCCCGCATCAGCGGCTTGACCGAGGTGCAGAACCAACAGGAAGCCCAGCTCGCGTGGATCACCCACGAACTCGCCCGCACCGCCGGCGAGTGAGACGCGAGGCGAGCGAACCGGCGCGGGCCGACGGCGGGAGCCCTCCGAGGACGCCGGGCTTCCGGGAGATGTTCGGCCACCACACGTCCGACCCCGATCTGCGCGGGGGAGCGGGCCTCGGCTTCGGCTTGGGCGAGCGGGGCCGCGACGTCATGGAACTCGCCCGATTTTCCCGCTTCGACGATCCGGACGATCACGCATGGCTCACTCTTCGAGTCGTGTTTCCCTCCACCCAGTCCCCGAGAACCATCGTTGTTTTCGGGCGCGCCGGCACGCCGTGTTCGTTGTGGTAGATCTGCTCCACCACCAGATCGATCGCGCCGCTGCCCAGCAGGTCGTGTTGCTCGTTCACGCCGGTCCAGTCCGCCTGGTCGCCTTGAAGATTCAGACTGGCCAGACCGATGTCGCGCGGCGGCTGCATGCCCATCGCGAGCAACCAGTCCTTGACCACGGAATGCAGCGTGATGATGGCGTCCGGGCGTTGCTCGCGCACCCATTCTTGGAAGCCCTCGGGCCGTCCGACGTGCCAGAAGAAGATCGGTAGTCGTCGCTCGGGCGGCAGATAGGCGTGCTCGGACAGAAAGCCGCCCGACCAACGTTTTCCCGTGCGCAGGTCGTCCACGAAACGAATCGCCAGCCCGATCCGCTGGTAACCGAGCTCCGTCAATCGAGCGATGGCCATGCGTATCGCGCTGAACTGGTCGTGAGCCACCCGATGCAGCACGGGGTTGTTGTAGCTGTATCCCGTCGTCGCGCACGCGAAGCCGTCCCAGTTGAACTCGATCCGGGGGATCGGCTCCACCAACGGCGCCATGATCGCCGCCCGGATGCCGCGCGCCTGCAGAATCTTCCGCATCCTCTCCTCCGTCATCCCCGGTTCGTTCAACCAAAACCGCTCCAGCTTGTAGCCCAGACGTTGCGCCCGCGCCTCGGCTCCCGCGTAGAGCGCGCCCAGCCAGAAATCCCGCTGCGCGAAACGCTCCGGCTTCGGATGGAAAACCAGAAACGCGATCACCGGCGCTCCTTTCGCCGCGCGCGCGCTGCGCAACTGCGACATCAAGGCCGCCACCATCGGATTTGTCCGATAACCCAGCCGTGTAGCCACTCGTTGGATACGCGCGCGGGTTTTGGCCGGGATGCTCGGATGATTCCTCAAGGCCAGCGACACGGTGACGACCGAAACCCCGGCCGCCTCCGCGACCGATTTCATGGTTGGTGGCTTACTCATTTATCTGGAGGAGCTTGGAGGCGGATTGTTCCGCGTTTCGGAGGCGGGTTTACTAAACGATTTAAGTAACAAAACGGTAGTCGGGGCAACCCCGCACGACAATAACCGCCCTATCTCGGGCAAAGTTTTCTCAAAACCCGTGCCGAGTCCCCCTCATCGATGATCCCCGACACCATGAAAACATCCGCTTCATCTCTCAGCCGCACGTTCGGCTTTTTCGCTTCGGTTTCCACCGCCCTCGTCGCCGTGTCCCTCTCGCAGGCGGCCACGATCGTGCCCGAGACTTGGTATTCCTCCCATAGCGGCGGAACCACCGTCGGGGACGGAGTGCAGTTCGCCACAAACGAGGGCACCAGCGTCCGACACATCCTCACGTATTTCACGCCGACGACCCTGTCGAATGTCGGTGATTCGGTGAACGTGTCGCTGACGTTCTCTGCGCAGTTCACCACCGATCCCGCTTCGAATAACACCAACTTCGGGTTTTCGCTCTACAACTCGGATGGCAACCGCATCTCCGCCGACGATCTCGGATCAAGCTCCAGCACCTTCAACAGCTACCGCGGCTACCGCGTCAACATGCGCACCAAGCCGGCGAACGCCTCCCAGGCGGCTCTCCTGCTTCGCACCCGGTCGGGTAACAACGATATCCTCGGGAGCAGCACGGCCCACCCCGTCCTCATCGAAGAGGTCCAGAACGGCGGCAGCTCGGGCAGCAACCTCGTATCCGGAAATCAATACGACGTTGAGTATACGATCACCCGCACCGGCGCCGACGAACTCGGCATTTCTTTCACGATCACGGGCATGGGGCTGAGCAACTACAGCTATAGCTGGACGGTGGCTTCGACGACGGACGGGTTCACCACCACCTTCGACACCTTCGCCATCACTTTGGCCAGCCAGAGCATCTTCGAGTCCATCACGCTGAAAAATGTGACCGTCTCGACCATTCCCGAACCCGGCGCCGCGGCGGCGCTGACGGGACTTGGCGCCCTGGGGCTCGTGGCCTGCCGACGCCGCCGACGCTGAACCGACGCCACCTGTTTTTCCGCAGTGAAACCGTCGTCCCGTGCCGGCGGTTTCACATCAATCGAGCACGGGCGCGAGAGGCGTCCGACCCCAAATCCGTCGCCCTCTCGCATCCTCTGACAACGCCTCCCAAAGATGACCCTTCTTCACCTGCCACGCGGTCGCTTCCGCGGTCTTCTCACCTCGCTGTTCGCCATGCTCGTTGTGTCGCCTCTTACGCAGGCGGCCACCCTCATGCCGAATGTCTGGTATTCCTCCCATAGCGCCGGAACCTCCGAGCACGGCGGGGTGCGGTTCGTCACCAACAAAGGAGCCGGAGTCCGGCATGTCCTGACGTATTTCAAGCCGGTGAGCCTGACCCTGGTCGGCGATTCGGTGACCGTGTCGCTGACGTTTGCGGCGGAGTTTGCCAGCGATCCCGACTCGAATGGCAGCAACTTCGGCTTCGCGCTCTACAACTCGGATGGCAGCCGCATTTCCGCCGACAACCTCGGCCCGGGGACGTCAACCATGCCCGCCTTCACCGACTACCGCGGCTACCGCGTCAACATGCGCACCAAGCCGGCGAACGCCTCCCAGGTTCCTCTCGTGCTTCGCACCCGGGCGGTCAGCCATAACGCGCTGGGCAACACCAACACCGCCCATCCCATCCTGAAGGAAGAGATCCAGGGCGGCGGCAGCGCGGGCAGCAACCTCGTGTCCGGTTACCCCTACAACGTCCAGTATACGATCACCCGCGTCAGCGACGAGGCGCTCGACATCTCGTTCACGGTCCGGGGACGGGGGCTGGCCAACTACAGCTACACCTGGACGGTGGATGCGATCTCGATAGGTTTCACGACCACCTTCGACACCTTCGCCATCACCCTCGCCAGTCCGAAGATCTTCGATTCCCTCATGCTGACGGACGTGCGCGTCAGCTCCGGCGCCTTCATTCCCGAGTCTAGCGCGGCGGGGCGCTGATCCCAACCCGGCGCCCGGCGATTGTCGCCGGGCCGCGCCGGTGGCGCCGGCAAAGTCGGACCCGATCCCTTTGAAATCCCTCCTTCCCATGAACCCCTCCGCCCGCGCCTTTACGCTCATCGAGCTGCTGACCGTCATCACCATCATCGGCATCCTCTCTGCCATCGTCATTCCCGTCGTCGGCCGCGTCCGCGAATCCGCCCGCGACGCCCAGTGCAAAAGCAACCTCCGCCAATACGGCGCAGCCGTCGCCCTCTACGTCGCGGACAACAAGCAAACCTACCCCAGCGGCGACAACCCCTTGCTCACCCAGGAACTCGCCCCCTACCTCAAACCCAACAAACCGAGCTCCAATACCGGCACCAGCCTCGACGAGTGCCCCTCCCGCACCATCATCAATCCCAACCCCGGCGAAATTGATCGCTCCTACGGAGCCCATCCCGACGTCTTCGTGGACGCCAACGCCAAGTCCCGCGCCCGCGCCAGCATCATCACGCGTCCCACCGAGACCATCCTTCTCATGGACGCCTGCCAGCGCTCCAACGGCAAGGCCCACATGCGCATGGGCAAGCTCGTCGGCAATGTGAGCGACGTTCCCGGCAAAGCCGACGATTTCCTCCCCGACTCGCTCAATGTCGATCGCGACGGAGGCAACGACGCCATCTTCCGTTTCCGGCATCACGGCCAGCGCGCCAACGCCGTCCGTGCCGACGCTTCCGTCGTTTCCGTGACCAAGGGAACGCTCCAAAACCGGCATTTCGCCCTCGCTTACTGAGCGGCGCGTTTCCCCCCGAACTTCTTCCAAGCGCGCGACGCATCCCGCACGCAAGCACTTCGCGCGCGACACTCTGAATCGGATGCGTGCCTCGTCCGGCAAACGGACGGGTTTCGTCGCCCGCGCCCCTGTTTCCTTTTCGAACACATGAGAATTGTATCCGGTTTTTGGTTACTCCCCTTGCTCCTTTTGGTCCAGCCGGCCGCCGCCTCGGGGCGGACGGCCGCGGTCGTCGCGCCCGAGGTCGCCGGGCTGGAGCTGAACGCGAACGGCACCTTCACCATCGACCGGATCAAGGCCTTCGTCGGCCATTTCGACCGGGGCTGGATTCGTGCGGACCAGCTCAAGGCCAAACCCGACGACGGCTATCCGCGCCGCAAGGACCAGGCGTGGGACACGCGCGTGTCCCTTCCGCTGAAGAACGCCGGATCGCTCGTCCTGGAGCAGCGCGTCGAGCGTCTCGACAAGGACGCATTCCGGCTCCGCTACGAGGCGACGCGCCCGGCCGAGGTGGATTCGCGCGAACTGTTCCTGCAACTGGAGCTTCCGGTCGCCCTGGGAGGCGGCCGGACCGTCGTGCTCGACGGCGCCCTCCATCCGCTCCCCTCCACGTTCGGCAAGGCCCGCCTGTTCGGCTCCGGCGAGATCCGGCCGCGCACCTTGGTGCTGCCCGGCGCGAGCGGCACGGTGACGATCGAGGGCTCCTTCAGCGTGCTCGCCCAGGACCTCCGGGAATGGGGCCTCGACAATTACGCGGTTCGCCTGCGCTTTTCCCCCGGCTCCGCGCCCACGCGCTTTTCCTTCGACGCGACCGTGCGCAGCTCGCCTCTCGGCAGCTCCGCGCTTTCCCTCAAGGCGGCGGCCAACCTCGGACTTCGCGACGAGCGCGGAGCCTGGAGCGACCAGGGGCCGGGCAACGACCTCCGCTCCTTGCGTCCCGGTCCGCTCACCGCCGCGGGCGTCTCCTTCGAGATCCTCGACGCCTCCGCCAACGCCGGACGCGACGCGATCATCCTCGGCAAAGCCTCCAGCGACTCCGCTTCGGCCGCGGCCTCGCACGACGACGCCATCGACACCGCCGTGACCGGCCGCGGCGCCCGCGCGCCCGTCGCCCTGCCCGCGTCCGCGTCCGTGCACGTGTCGTCCGGCGCCGAAAGCCGCACCTGGCGCAGCCTCTACCTGCTGCACGCGACCGCCTGGACTCCCCGGCAAAACGTTCCCGTGGGCCACGTGGTCCTGAGCCATGCCGACGGCTCCGAAGTTCGTCACGAAATCTCCATCGGCCGCGAGGTCGGCGACTGGTGGGAACCCGTTTCCCTGGAAAACGCCACGGTCGGCTGGGCGTCGGAAGCCGCCCGCAACGGCGGACTGTATGTCACCCACGTCCGCCTGGAAGGAAAGCCGATCTCCGAAATCCGTTTCGAAACGACGGGGTCCGCCGTGTGGTTGATCGCCGGCATCTCCGTTTCCTCGGACGCGGACAACGTCGCCGCGCTCAGGTCGTGGACCGCCGCCGCCGGTCCGGAGTGGGCCGAGCACGAGCACGACCGAGATATCCTCGAGGGCAGTGTATTCGATTTTTCAGGACAACTTCACGCGCCGGCGGGCAGTCACGGTCCGGTCTTCGTCACGCCCGAGGGACATTTCGCCTTCCGCGACCGCCCCGGCGAGCGGGTGCGCTTCTGGGGCGTGAACCTCTGCTACGGCGCCAACTTCCCCGACAAGGAGACCGCCGACCGGCTCGCCGAAAACCTCGCGCGCTCCGGTTACAACAGCGTGCGTCTCCACCACTACGACCGCGAGATCCAGAAAAAGGGCGGCCCCTCCTGGGAGATCGATCCGGAGATGCTCGACCGTTTCGACTATCTCTTCGCCGCGCTGAAGAAACGCGGACTCTACGTCAGCATCGACCTCTACACCAGCCGCACCTTCTCGCCGGAGGAGTTTGCCGAGATCGGTTTCGATCCCGAGCTCGCGAAGGAGGGCACGGCTCACTGGCGCTTCAAGTCGATCCTGCCCGTCTCCGACAAGGCCTTCGACCTGTGGGCCAAGTTCGCCCGCAATCTGCTGACCCACCGCAATCCCTACACCGGCCTCGCCTGGGGCGAGGATCCCGCGCTGATCGGCATCTGCCCGGTCAACGAGGACGCCCCGCGCGGCCGCGTCAACAGCGACAAGGTCGTGAATCGTATGTATCGCGATGCCTTCGAGGTGTGGCTTGGCGATCCCTCCACGCATGTCATTCCCGGCGTGGAAAACGAGAGCCGTGAGCGCGCGTTCAACCGCTTCGTCTACGACCGGCAGATCCGCCACAACGACCGCCTGCGCGAGTTCCTGCGCGGCCTCGGCGTGCAGGCCCCGCTCACCGGCACGAACCACCACCAAAACCAGTGGCTGGCCTTCGTTCGCGAACGCTACGACTACGTCGACATGCATCCGTATTGGGACCACCCGACCTTCCCCGGGGCGCGGTTCCAGTTCCCGCTTCAGTTCCGGCAACACAACGCGGTCAAGTCGGGCGCCCGCACGCCCCGAAACATCATGCCGGTCCGCATCCTCGGGAAGCCCTTCGCGGTCACTGAATTCAACTTCGTTCGCCCCAATCGCTACCGCGCCGAAGGCGGCGTGATCATGCCCGCCTACGCCGGCCTGCAGGATTGGGACATGCTCTACAACTTCGACTTCGGTCCGGTCACGCTGCCGATAAGCGTCGGCGGCAACTTCTCGATCGGCAGCGATCCCATCGGCCTGATCGCCGACCGGGTGGGCGCGGCGCTCTTCCTGCGCGGCGACATCGAGCCGGCGCGCGGCGAGATCGCCTTCGCCGTGCCGGTCGCCACCGCCTTCACCGAACGCGAACGGGCCTTCCCGGACACCTTTTCGCCGCTCGGCCTGGTGACGCGCATCGGTTCGCTTGCGACCGATCCCGAGACCGCGCTGAGCCGTCGCAATCCGGCCGCCGTCGTGGTCGAGCCCGAGAGCCTTCGCGCGGGCGGCGACCGGCGCGTCTACGCCGCCGACGAGGCGCTCGCGGACAATCTTCAGCGCGACGGTGTGTTGCCGCGCGGATCCATCTCCGCCGATGCCACGCGCTACGTGAGCGAGACCGGCCAGATCGAGCTCCGCACCGAGCCGGGCACGCTCAAGGTCGTGACCCCGCGCAGCGAGCTCTTCGTGCTCCCGCCGGACGAGACGCTGGAGGGCGCCCGCGTGAGCGTGCGCAACGGCCTTTCGTTCGGCACGGTCAATGTCGTGTCGGTGGACGGAGAATCGCTGGCCGACAGCACCCGCTTGCTGGTCACACACCTCACCGACTCGCTGCCCACGGGCGCGCGTTTCGCCGCGCCGGACCGTCGTCTGTATGAGGAACGCGGCACGCTTCCGCACCTCATCCACCGCGGCTCCGCCGAACTCACGCTTCGCCTGGCGGACGGCGCATGGAAGGCCTGGGCGGTGTCGCCCACCGGCGCGCGTCTGCGCGAAGTGCCGCTCGTCAAGACCGGCGAGGGCTGGCGCTTGAAGGTCGAGACCGTGACGGCGGAGGGCACCCAGCTCGCCTACGAACTTCTTTGCGAGTGACGTCGCGCCACCCCCGGGGAGGGCGGTTCATCACCGCTCGCGGGGGGAAGCAGGCGGAGAAATCTCCCGCGCGATCGCAAGAGGGTTTGGAGATGCACGGCATGACCGCCGGTCGCCGTGGTCGAAAAGCCTTGTTGTGAGACTTCGGAGGAGGTTAGGGAGAGCCTGAAGGTCCGATGTCCGACAGTCGGTATATCACCGACGGTTATCAAAGGGCCCGCCTCTTGAATTGTTCATAGGTAACGTGCCTGTAGCTCAGTTGGATAGAGCAGCCGCCTTCTAAGCGGCTGGTCGTGGGTTCGAATCCCGCCGGGCACGCCAAGAGGCGTTTGACGGACATGCGGAGGGGGATCCCGCGGCGCAAAACGCGGGGCGGATCCCGTGCGTGTTATGGTTCTTCGTCGTCGGACGCAGACAGGTCGCGTGCGCGCTTCAGGTAGGCGCCGCGTTTCAGCGGCTTGGGTGTGTCGCCGTCCTCGGCGGCGGCGCGGAGTCGTTTCAATTCGTCGAACTGCTTCGGCGACATGAGACGGCGCGGCACGCGTTTGGCGGCCTCGTCGATCAGACGGTCCCACATCTCGGACGTGACGGGCTCGATCGGCGTCCACGGCTGATGGTGGCCCTGCTTGCGTTTCCAGACGACTTTGCCGCCGTGAAACACGGCGAGCACCTGATATTTGCCTTGTTCGGGGTCGTCGCGCACCCACCAGCCGAATTCCATTGCCATGATGCCGGCGGATAAAGGCGGGCGTCGCGCGGCGGGCGAGCGCAAAGCGGGCTTGCCCGGGCGGGGACGCCGCGGCGGCATGGGGGCATGGATCGTCTTCGGATGCTTCGCGCGGTTTTCCTGTGCGCGTTTGTCGCCCTTGTCGTGCCGGGGCGTGCGGTCGCGGATCTCGCGGCGGACATCGCGAAGATCAGCCTGGAGGCGGCGGGCGGGGCCAAGGCGCACGAGGCGTTGCGGTCGTTTCGCGCGGTGGGGACCACGCGGGTGGGCGAGCAGGAGGTGAGTTTCATCCTGCACGCGGCGCGGCCGAACCGGCTGCGGGTCGAGGTGCTGGGGGACAAGGGCAACCTCGTCCGGGCTTCCGACGGCGTTCACGCGCCGTGGAAACGGAGCGGGCTGCTCGGACTTCCGGAGCGGCTGGCGCCGGGAGAAGAAAGCGAGTTTCTCCGCGAGGCGGACTACGAGCAGCCCTTCCACGAATGGGAGCGACGCGGGGTGAGCCTCGACTACGCCGGGGAGACGGTGGTGGGCGGGCGGCTTTGCCAAAAGCTGCTCGCGGTGTTGGGGCACACGCGGATGGTCACGTATTACGTCGACGACGAGACGCGCCTGGTGATCCGTCGCGACGAGAAGCGACGGTTGCGGGGCGGGCGAGAGGTCGTGGTGGAGACGCATTTTTCCGATTACCGGGAAACCGCCGGCGTGCTGCTCCCGCGACGCGTGCGCACGATCGTGGACGGCGAACTCGCCGACGACACGCGGATCGAGGCGATCAACCCGAATCCGGATCTGCCGGAGGACTTCTTTTCCCCGCCGGCGCGGGACTGGCCGAAGCGGTAGTTTCGTGAGGGGAGGGCGTCACGCCGCGCTTGCCAGCGCGGGAGCGGACGCGAGGCTCCCGCGCATGGCCCTTTTCGGATCCCTTTCCACGGTGCGCGCGCAGCTCGCGTCGTCGCCGGCTTTCGACATTGCGTTCGACTACGTCGCGCGCGCCCTCACGCCCGGATCGCCCGAGGCGGCGCGCATCGCGGCCGTGCCGGTCGGCCGGACGGACCGCGTCGAGCTCGGCGAAGGCGTGTTCGCCCTCGAGCAGGCCTACGAGACGAAGCCGGTCGCGGAGGGCAAGTGGGAGGCGCATGAGCGCATGATCGACGTGCAGGTGGTCGTGTCGGGCCGCGAGCTGATGGGCGTGATCGAGGTGTCGGGGCTCGCGCTCACCGAGGATTACCGCGCCGAGCGCGACCTGATGTTTTTCGCGCCGAGCGAGGGGGGCTCGACCTTGAGGGTCGGAGCCGGCGGCGTGGCGGTGTTTTTCCCGGCCGACGGCCACATGCCCTCGCTCGCCGACGGCGCGCCCGAGGTGGTGCGCAAGACGGTGGTGAAGGTGCCGGTTTCCGGCGCCGCACGCCGGGGCTGAGCCGTCCGGCCTCGCGTCGAGCACCGTGAACTACCGCCATCATTACCACGCGGGCAACTTCGCCGACGTGCTGAAGCACGCCGTGCTGTTGCATCTGCTCGGCGCCTTGCAGGCGAAGGAGAAGGGTATCCTGTATCTGGATACGCACGCCGGCCGTGGCGGCTACGATCTCTCGGCGTCGGCGGGCGGTCTCACTCGTCCGCGCGCGCCGGAGTGGCCGGCGGGGATCGGACGACTGTGGGGACGGACGGATCTGCCGGCGTCCGCGGCGGACTACGTGGAGGCGGTGCGCGCCTTTGACTCGGAGGCGCGCATGCGCGCGGGGGAGACGGGGCCGGCTTCGTCGGATGGGCCGCGGTTTTATCCCGGCTCGCCGCGGCTGGCGGCGGCGCGGCTGCGTCCGCAGGATCGGGCGGCGTTTTGTGAACGACATGCGGAGGAGGCGGCGGCGTTGGCGGAGGAGTTCGCCGGGACGCGACGTGTCTCGACGCAGGCGCTCGACGGCTACACGGCGGTGCGGGCGATGTTGCCTCCGCCGGAGCGTCGTGCGCTGGTGTTGATCGATCCGCCGTTCGAGGCGCAGGACGAGTGGGCGCGGATCGTGACGGCTTTGGCGGACGGTTTGCGACGGCTGCCGGGGGCGACCTACGCGGTTTGGTATCCGTTGACCGCGCGGGCGAAGGTGGATTCGTTTTACCGGGATCTGCTCGCCATCAAGGACCTGCCGCCGTGTTTCACGGTCGAACTTTTGATCGGAGGCGAGGGTTCGGGGCTAAAGCTGTGGGGCTGTGGCGTTTTGGTGCTCAATCCCCCGTGGCGTTCGGCGGGGCCGTTGCACGAGCTGGCGGCCTGGCTGGCGCCGGTGTTGGCGCAGGCCGACGGGGCGGCGGGCGGCGTGCATTGGCTGGTTCCGGAGACGTAGTTCCTAAGGCGAGGAGGTAATTGCTTATGGTTCGCCTTGTGTCTTTCGGACTACGTAGTTGTTTTAGGCGACGAAGCCGATGACCCGCACCGCCAAACCTTCCGAGGCCCCTGCTCCTTCCTCCGCCGACATCGCGCTATGCACGAGAGTCGTAATCGTGGAGGATGATCCCGTTTATCGCCAGTTCGTGCGCCAAGTCTTGAAGAAGATCGATGGCGTGGAGCTGGTCGGCGAATGCGCAACCGGTCAGGAAGGCATCGATTTGTGCGTGCGCACCAAGCCGCAGGCCTTGCTGCTCGATCTCGTGCTGCCGGACATGCAGGGCGTGGATGTGATTCGCGCGCTGCGGCACGAGCTGCCGCATCTCGTGGTGCTGCTATTGACGGCGCATCCGAGCAACGAGCTCCCGCGCGAGCTGCTCAAGCTTGGCGTCCAGGGCTTTGCGGACAAGACCGCGACGGCGATCGATCTCACCAAGACCATTCGCAGCGTGCTCGCGGGCGGCCTCAGCTACACGAGCGTGGCCGGTATCGCTCCGCCCGCCACCGAGCGTCCGATCAGCCTGCCGGGTCATGCGGAAAACGTGAAGCCCGACGTGTTGACGCCGCGCGAACGCGAGATCGCCGCGTTGGTGACGGGCGCGATGTCCTCGAAGGAGGTTGCCGCCAAGCTCGGCCTCAGCACCCGCACGGTCGAGAAGCATCGCGCCAACATCTACGCCAAGCTCGGTGTGCGCGACGTGGTCGGTCTCACGCGCTGGTGCATGTATCACGGCCTGTTGAGCTAAGCATCACGGCCGATCGCGCGGATGGCGCGCCGACGGCTTGGATTTTCGCGACCCGTTTCGTTTTCGGAACGGGTTTTTTGATGGGTAGGCCGTTTGGTTCGTCCGAAGCGGCCGCGGCTTCGGTTTTCTTCCCCGTGCAAACCTTACGGAAGGCTGGCCACACCCCGGCGGGCGTTGTTGGAGAGATCCTGGTCCGAGACTCCGGAGGGCAGGATCAGGCGGGAAGTCACGACGAGCCTGCCGTCCGCGTTGCGCGGTGCGGAGGCGGCGGAAATTCGCACGGTGGTGGAGGTTCCCGCGGTCAGGTAGGGGAGGGAGGTCGTGGTGGTGGCGCCGTTGAGATCGACGGAGAGCCGCAGCCCGGAGAGGGACTTGGATCCGCGATTTTGCACAACGACGGAGACCAGCTTGGATGCGGCGTCGTAGGACTGGCTGGAGATGGCGGGATCGACGCGGGAAGGATCGTTGCGGTTCATCGCCCAGCCGAGGTTGAGCGTGCCCCGTCCGTAGTCGGGGTCGGCGCCGGCGACACCGCCGTCGTTGGAATATTCCGCGAGAATGTCGGCGGCCTGAAGCGGGGTGAGTTGCGGGAATTGGGAAAGGAGCGCGGCGATGGCCCCGGAGACGACCGGGGCGCTGGCCGACGTGCCGCTGAAGCTGGTGCGCGTTCCGGCGAGTCCGGCCGCCTGGATCGCGTAGCCCGGAGCGGTGAGCAGGAGGCCGTCGCCGGAGTTGGAGAAAATGGCCTGGATGCCGGCGGCGTCGGTCGCGCCCACGGACACGACGCCTTCGTAGGCGGCGGGCCAGGCGAGGCGGGAGACCTGGTCGTTGCCGGAGGAGGCGACGACGGCGACACCGGCGGCGAGCGCCTGCTCGATCGCCTCGCCAAGGAGCGGGGAGGTGGCGTAGCCGCCGAGGCTGATGTTGACGACCTTCGCTCCGGCATCGATGGCGGCGAGGATGCCCTGGGCGACGGAGAAGGCGTCGCTCATGCCGTCGGCGCCGGTGACGCGGATGCTGAGAATGTCGGCCGCGGGGGCCACGCCGCGGGCGTCGGGCGAGGCGCCGCCCACGAGGGAGGCGACGGCGGTGCCGTGAAAACCGTCGGCGCCGGCGCCGGTGAGCCCGTATCCGATGTCCAAATACCGAAGGCGGGCGCCGAAAGTCGGATCGGCCACGGCTCCGCCGTCGAGGACGGCGACGAGGACGCCCCGGCCCCAGTCTGAGGTGTCGATGTCGGGGGAGAGGCCGAGCACGGAGAGGAGGTTGTCGCCGACGGGGAAGGCGGAACGGGCGGAGCGTTCCTCCGCGGGGGGCGGAGAGGAGGAGAGGATCGGATTGGCGCCGACGGAAACGTAGTCGGCGACGTTGCCCGCGATCTCGCCGGCGAGGGAGCCGTAGTCGGCGACACGCACGCGGACGGCGTGCAGGCCGTCGATACGGCCGAGGATGTCGAGACCGGAGGTCCGGGCGCGTTCGAGAAAACGCCGGTAGGACTCCGCGTCCTTGAAGGCGAGCAGGGCTTCGTCGGCGCGCACGCCGGCGCGGTTGAGCCGCTCTTTTAAGAGGGAGGCGAGTTCGGCGCGGGCGTGGTCGGAGGAGGCCGCGGTGCCGAGCCAATCGTCGTCGTCGGTTCGCTGGGCATCGTCGCGGGTTGGGGACGGGGCGGCGAAATCGGGAGCAACGGCGAAAGGCGCAGACTCGTCCGCCGCGGGGGAGAGGAACAGCCAGGACGCCACGCCGACGCCGGAGAGAGCGAGGATCAGCGCGAGGGCAAGCGTGCGACGGGGGCGGGCGGACATGGGGAAGGGGAGGCGGCTCAGGAGACGGGGGCGACGAGGCCAAGTTACCGGCTTCGGCGTTCCCCGCGAGAGCGAAGCCGGTTTAACCGGTTTGCCGCGGCGGGAGCTCGCGGAGCAGGTCTTCGAGGTCGAGCGGACGGGTGAACATCGCGAGTCCGCCCGCGGGGTCGCGCGGCCATTCTTCGCGTGGGCGATCACGGTAGAGCTCGACGCCGTTTTGGTCCGGATCGCGAAGATAAAGCGCCTCGCTCACGCCGTGGTCGGCGGCGCCGTCGAGCGCGATGCCGGCCTCGAGCACGCGACGCAAGGCGTCGGCCAGCGTGGCGCGGTCGGGATAGAGGATCGCGGTGTGATAGAGTCCGGTCGTGCCGGGGGCGGGAGGCGGGCCCCCAAGGCTTTCCCAGGTGTTGAGCCCGATGTGGTGATGATAGCCGCCGGCGGAGATGAACGCGGCCCGCGAGCCGAAGCGTTGCATCAGTTGGAAGCCGAGAACGCCGCAGTAGAAGCCGAGCGCGCGCTCGAGATCGGCGACTTTGAGGTGGACGTGGCCGATGCGGACGGCCGGGGAGATCGTGGGCATGGGCGGAAACCTGGCCCGGGTGGCGCCGGATGCGAACGTCGCGGTGTGCCGACCGGAGGTCATCGGCGTGAGGCGAGCCTGCCCGAAGTTGAGCGGCATCGCGCCGTTCCGGGGGTCTTACCGATCGGGAAGGGCGGCGATGATGGTGTCGGCGAGCCGGGCGACGTGGTCGCTGAGGAGGGCGGCGAGCGCGGCGTAGTCGCCTTCCTTCCACGGGGTGGGGGGCGCCTCGAAAACCTCGCGGAGGAGAACTTCGCCGCCGCGACCTTCGGCGTCCGCGTCGGCGACGCGCGCGATCTCGATCGTGCAGAGGAAGCTGGCGACGGCGGAGCCGTCGGGAAGCACGCGTCCCTCGCAGCGGAGGACGGAGACGGAAACGTCGACATCGCGGGCGATGTCGAAGGGGTAGGGCTGGGGAAAAACGCGGGCGACCTTGTCGGAGACGTGGAGGCGGGCGACGAGCATGCGGTTGATGCCGGTGGCGAGAGGCTCGGCCCAGCGGGCGTAGTCGCGGTAGTCGATTTCGTTGTCGCCGCGGCGGACGATCATCGACTTCGCGTCGAGGTAGGGGGCGACCTGGACGGAGCGAACGCCGACTTTCAACACGCCTTGTTTGGCGGTCGGTTCGGTCACGACGGACGCGGCTCCGGTGAGGACGTAATGGCGGGTGGGGTCGGGGGCGGGCTTGGGCAAAAGGCTGCACCCGGCGAAGCCGAGGGAAAGCGCGACGAGGCCGGCGAGGGCGGTCGGGCGGGGGAGGGCGATGCGCGACATGGCGGGGAGCGGGAACGAGGGCCGGGAAGGAGATCAGTTTTTCACGTCGACGGGGCGGCCGCTGAGAAGAGCGTTGGGGTTGCGTTCGAGGAAATCGGCGAGACGAGCGACGGCGGCGGCGGCCTCGCCGAGGCGGGAGAGGGCCTTGGAGGCGTCGTCTCCGAGATATTGCTGGGCGTTGATGAATCGTTTCATGACCGCGGTCGTTTCCGTGAACTGGCGCATGGCGGTGCGGGCGTCCTGGAGGGCGAGGGGGAATTGTTCGGAGCCGGCGCCGGTGACGGTTTCGAGATCGGCGAGAACGCGGTCGAGGCGGGCGGTGGCGGACGCGGCGTTGGCGAGGGCGGTCTTGAGTTCGGGCGATTCGGCGAGCGCGGAGACGGAGCGGCCGGCGGCGGCCCATTCGCGGGACACGGTGCCGAGGTCGGCGGCCCGGATCTGGGCGCGGGTGTCGGCGACAAGGCCCTGGACTTCGGAGGCGAGACGGGGGAAGTCGACGCCTTTCAAGCTGGCGAGGATTTCGTCGAGGCTGCGGAGAAACTCGGCGCTCTTGGAGGGCACGGACGGCATCTCGAGATAGTCGGACTCGATGTAGGGCCGTTTCCGGGCGGGATAGGCGGCGGGATCGTAGAAATCGAGTTCCACGTAAAGAAGTCCGGTGGCGTAGCCGATGACGCCGAGCTGGGCGCGCAGGCCGGAGTCGATGAGGCGTTGAAGCTCGGCGCGGTCGGAGACGTCGATGGGGGCGCCGTTGCCGTCGGTGACGACGTCGCGGGAGAGTTCGCAGACGACGGCGACGACGGAGCCGGAGGCGCCGGGGGGGCGGTCGGCGGGGGTGGCCCGGATGTTGAGGCCGACGACGCGGCCGATGCGCACGCCGCGGAATTTCACCGGGGAACCGTTGTCGAGGCCGTGGATGGTCTCGTCGAAGAAGACGACGAAGCGTTCGGGTTTGGAGAAGAAGCTGACGCCACCGAAAGAGAAGAGCGCGACTCCGGCGAGAAGGATGGCGCCGAGGACGAAGAGGCCGACAACGGTGGGACTGACTTTGGTCTTCACGGAGAGGGAGTGTGGGGCATGGAGATGGGACGTGGAGCCGGAAGCGGAGCGGAGACGGGGGCGACGGGACGCATGGCGTTAGTGCGCGGAGCGGGCGGCGGTGTCGAAGCCGTTTTCCCCCGGCCGGACGCCACGATTGAGAAAATCGCGCACACGTTCGTCAGGCGAGGAACGGGCGAGTTCCCTCGGGTCGCCGAGGGCGATGGCGCCGCGGACGGATTTGTCGAGCATGAGGACGCGGTCGGCGATGCCGAAGATGGAGTCGAGTTCGTGCGAGACGACGACGCAGGTGGTGCCGAGAAGTTCGCGGATCTGGAGGATGAGCTCGTCGAGCTTGCGCGAGGTGAGGGGATCGAGGCCGGCGGAGGGCTCGTCGAAGAAGACGATGGCGGGATCGAGGGCGAGGGCGCGGGCGAGACCGGCGCGTTTTTTCATGCCGCCGGAAATTTCCGACGGATAGTAGTTCTCGTAGCCGGCGAGACCGACCTGGGAAAGTTTGAAGGCGGCGAGTTCGGCGCGTTCGGCGGCGTCGAGCGTGGTGTATTCCTCGAGCGGGAGGGCGACGTTTTCGAGGAGGGTGAGGGAGCTCCAGAGCGCGCCGCTTTGGTAGAGCACGCCGAAGCGGCGGAGGAGGTCGCGACGCCGGACGGCGTCGGCATCGAGAAAGGATTCGCCGAAGTAACGCACGTCGCCGGCGGTGGGGCGGTTGAGGCCGACGAGGTGGCGAAGGAGTGTGCTTTTTCCGCAGCCGGAGCCGCCGATGATGAAGAAAATCTCGCCGCGGCCGACGGAGAACGAGAGGTCGCGCAGGATGGGGTCGCCGCCGTAGCCGCAGTCGATCTCGAGCGCCTCCACGGCGGGCACGGCGGCGGGCGGGGAGGGGGATGGCGTGGTGGGGGCTACCATGGGGAAGGCGTTCAAATGCCGAGGATGTTGAACGCGACGGCGAAGAATGCGTCGGCGAGGATGATGAGAAGGAGGGCCATGACCACGGCGGAGGTGGCGGCGCGACCGACGCCGGCGGAGCTGCGTTCGGCGAGCAAGCCCCGGTGACAGCCGGCGAGACCGACGAGGATGCCGAATACGCCGGATTTGATGATGCCGGACGCCACGTCGGAGAGATCGATGGCGGAGATGGTCTGCACCCAGTAGGCGGCCGGCGGGATGTCGAGGACGGTGAGCGAGACGAACATGCCCCCGAGGATGCCCATGCAGTTGGAGTAGAGGGTGAGCAGGGGCATCATCAGCGCGAGCGCGACGAGTTTCGGGATGACGAGAAAGTCGACGGGACGGATGCCGAGCGTCTCCAACGCGTCGATTTCGTCGTTGGCGCGCATGTTGCCGAGGGTGGCGGCGAAGGCGGCGCCGGTGCGGCCGGCGAGGATGACGGCGGTCATCATGGCGCCCATCTCGCGCACCATCGCGAGGCCGACGGCGTCGGCGACGTAGATGTCGGCTCCGAACTGGCGCATGAGCACGGCGGCCTGGTAGGCGAGAATGAGGCCGACGAGCAGGCCGATGAGGCTGACGATCGGCAGCGACATCGCGCCGCACTGCTGCATTTCCTCGAGGCAGTCGCGGAGGCGGAACTTTTTCGGGTGGCGCGCGAGGAAGACGGCGCTGAGGACGCATTCACCGAGGAATCGCGCGATCTGGAGGGTGATGTTCCAAACGTTGGTCGCGGCGCGGCCGACGGTGGCGACGAGATCGAGCGAGCGGTCGGCGGGGCGGGCCTTCTCGGTCGCCTTGATAAACTGCGCCAACAGGCGGCGCATCGGATCGGGGAGGGCGCCGAGCTCGCAGGGGATGTCGAGCGAGGCGGCCCATGACCGGATCTCGTGGATGAAAAGCAGCAGGGAGCTGTCCCACTCGCCCAGGTCCGGGGCGAGCTCGATGCGCATGCGCTTCGGCCGATGGGCGAGGCGCGCCGGGAACCAGTCGGGTTTTTCACGGGTGACGAGCCAGGAGCCGCCGAGCGTGACGCGCAGCTCCTCGGGCGTCTCCTCGATACGCACGTCCGCCGCGCAGGGCGGAACGACGGGCAAGGCGTGGGTGTCCGGGCGCGACATCGGAGGGACATTGGGCGGGCAAAACGCCGTGGAGCAAACGATTCCTTCACCCGCTCCCGCCCGCCCGGCCGGGAGCGGGTGCGAGGGGGGGGAAGGCGCGGACAGCGTCCGGAGCGGCTTTCGATGTAAGGGCGTGGCGATTTCACTCGGCGTGTCGGGGCGCAGGAGGGATGGAGATAAACGGCCCTTGCCCAAATCGGGGCGCGGCGTGCTCCAATGGAAGGATGACGGCTCGTTTTCTCACGGTGCTCTTCGATCTCGACGGCACGCTCCTCGACCATTTCTCGGCGATTCATCGCGCCCACAGCCATGTGCGACGGCACTATGGCCTGCCGGAGGCCACGCGAGAGGAGGTCATGCGCGCGATCGGCGGCGGCCTGCCGGCGGCCTTGAAAACGATGCTCGGGCCGGAGCACGAGCATCGGCTCGAGGAGGCCCTTCCGGTGTATCGGGACTACTGGGACCGCACGATGCTCGACGACGTGGTGCTGTTTCCCGGCGCCCTGGAGTTGTTGCGCGCGTTGAACGACGCGGGGACGAAGTGCGCGGTTCTCACCAACAAGCACGGGCCATCGGCCCGGCGTGTGTGCAGCCATCTCGGCCTCGATCCGCTGCTCGCGGGGGTGTTCGGCGCGACCGACACGCCGTGGCTCAAACCCGAGCCGCAGTTCGCCGCCCACGTGCTGGAAAAACTCGGCGCGGACGCGGCCACGACCGCGATGGTCGGCGATTCCCCCTGGGACGTGGAGGCGGCGAAGCGGGCGGGCTTCGGCGGTTCGTTCATGGTCACCACCGGCACGCATTCCGAGGCCGAGCTGCGCGCGCACGGGGCCGGGCACGTCGCGCCGGGGCTGGTTGACCTGATGCCGTTGCTCCTCTGCGTTCCCGATCGTTAAACGCGTCGCCCTTGGCCACCTCGTCCACCAACCGTCCCCCGCCCGACACGCTCACCGGCGTGCTGGAGCGCATCGTGTTCCTCAACGAGGAAAACCACTACACGATCGCGGAGTTCCGCCCCGACGACGGCGAGGAGAAGGTCACCATCGTCGGCGCCCTGCCCGGCGTGCAGTGCGGCGAGACGCTCCATCTCCAGGGCGTGTGGACGACGCACTCGCAGCACGGTTCGCAGTTCAAGGTCGAGCGCTTCCGCAGCGAGCTGCCGTCGAGCGTGTATGGGATTCGCAAATACCTCGGCTCGGGCCTCGTGCCCGGGGTGGGGAAGGTCTACGCGAACAAGATCGTCGACGCCTTCGGCACCGAGACCTTTCGCGTGCTCTCCGAGGACTCCGGCAGGCTGCGCAACGTGCCCGGCATCGGCAAAGTCCGCGCCGCGGCGATCAAGAAGGCCTGGGATGAGCAGCGCGCCTTCCGCGAGCTCTACATCTTCCTCCAGACCTACGGCGTCACGCCCGGCCAGTGCGTGAAGTTGATCGACAAATACGGCGGCGAGGCGCGGCAGATCCTGCAACGCGAGCCCTACCGGGTGGCGCGCGAGATCGACGGCATCGGCTTCAAGACCGCCGACCGCATCGCGATCAACCTCGGTTTCGCCAACGACGCCCCGCCGCGGCTCGACGCGGGCATCCTCTACGCGATGGACACCCTGCAGGAGGAGGGGCACACCGCGCTGCGCGAGGGCGAGTTGCGCGACTACGCCGCCGGGCTGCTCGAGACCTCGGCCGAGCGCGTGGCGGCGCGCATCACCGCGCTTGTCGCCGAGAAAAGCCTCGCGATCCACCGGCCCGCGGGCGTGGCCGAGCCTTTGCCGGGATCGGCGTTCGTGCAGCTGCCCGTGCTGGATCGCGCGGAACAGAAGATCGCCGCCGCGCTGAAACGGCTCGCGGCGGTGCCGAGCGGCCTGCCCCCGATCAAGGTCGACGCGGCCGTGGTCTGGGCGGAGCAGAAGGCCGGCTTCGTCTTCGCCCAGGCGCAGCGCGACGCGGTGAAGGCGGCGTTGGTATCCAAGGTTTCGATACTCACCGGCGGGCCCGGGACGGGAAAAACCTCGTCGCTGCGCGCGCTCGTCGAGATCCTGAAGGCGAAGAAGGTCCGCGTCTCTCTCGCCGCGCCGACCGGCCGCGCCGCGCAGCGGCTCACGGAGAGCACGGGGGCCTTCGCGCAGACGCTGCACCGTCTGCTGAAATACGACCCGCAACGCGGCGGCTTCACCGCCAACGAGGACGCGCCGTTGGCAACGGATTTTCTCATCGTCGACGAGGCCTCGATGCTCGACACGAGGCTCGCCGCCGCGCTTTTCGCGGCGATCCCGTCGCGCGCGCACCTGTTGTTGGTCGGCGACACCGACCAGCTTCCGAGCGTGGGCGCGGGCAACGTGCTCAAGGACGTCATCGCCACCGAGGTCGTGCCGGTCACGCGTCTCAGCGTGGTGCATCGCCAGCAGGGGCAGAGCGAGATCGTGACGACCGCGCACGCGATCAACGCCGGGGACGCCAAGCTCCCGGTCGCGGTCGATTCGTTGGAGAAAGCGCAGGCCTGGGCGGACCTCACCTTCATCGTGGCGAACGATCCCGAGGATTGCGTGCGCAAGACGCTCGCGCTTTGCGCGGAGTTCATTCCCTCCCATTTCCACTGGATGAAACCCGGCGACGTCCAGGTGCTCGCGCCGATGCACAAGGGCGTCGCGGGCGTGGGCAATTTGAACCTGCGATTGCAGGCGGCGCTCAATCCCCACGGGCGCGGCCTGCGCGGACCGGGCGGGGAATATCGCGTCGGCGACAAAGTGATCCAGCTGAGGAACAACTACGACAAGAACCTCTTCAACGGGGACATCGGCCTGATCGTCGGCTGCGACCCGGACGCGGGCACCCTCGAGGCCGATTTCGACGGGGAGAAACACGCCTTCACCCGCGGCGAGCTGGGCGACCTCGCGCTGGCCTACGCGATCAGCATCCACAAGTCGCAGGGAAGCGAATACGCCGCGGTGGTGATCCCCTTGCTCAAGGCGCACTTCATGATGCTCCAGCGCAACCTGCTCTACACGGCGATCACGCGCGGGAAGAAAAAGGTCTTCATCGTCGGCGAGCCCGCGGCCTACGGCATGGCCGTGCGCAACAACGAGGCGAAGGCGCGCTGCACCCACCTGAAGGAGAAGATCCTGGCGACGACGCGGGCGGTTTGATGCGTCCGGGACGCGTGTCGACGCGCGAAGAAACGTCGGTCCGGTTTCGGTTTCAGTTGTTCGATATGTCTTCGTCGGCGAGCCGTCCTTGCAGCGTTTTGCGCAGGCGGAGGGACTCCACTTCCCGCCGGGCCCATTCGCTGAGCAGCTCGATCCGTTGGCGGATATCCAAGGTTTCGAGGATCCGCTGCTTCAGTCGCGCGTCGCTGCAGAGGTTGAAGGTCGCGAGATCGACGAAGGTTTCCGGGTCGTCGATCGAGCGAAGAAACTTGGTCAGTTCCGACGGTCCCTCGCCGCCCAGCCGGAGCCGGGTGCCGAGCAGGCGGGAAAGCCGATCGCGGAGCCGCGCGTTTTCCTCCTCGCTCGCCCCCGGGGCACTCGGCAGCGCGCGAATCCTTATGCGGCGATACGGCTCTTCGCTCAGGATCTCGGACACCTCCACGCGAGCCAGTCCTTGCAGCAGGAGATTCGAGGTGCCGTCCTCGCGTTCTTGGCAGGCGCGCACGACCCCGACGGTCGCGACGCGGTAGGGCGGTTCGAAGCTCTGCGCCTTCCGGCTCGCATCCAAGCCGGCCACGGCGAAAATCCGGTGCGAGTCCAAAATGTCCCTCAACATGCGCCGGTAGCGTGGCTCGAAAATGTGCAGTGGAAGCAGGGCCTGCGGAAAAAACGCCACGCCCGGCAATGTCATCACCGCCACCTCCTCGGGCAAAAAGATCTCGATCTCCATGCCGGCAGCGTAGCAGGCCGCACGCCTCCCGCAATCACCCGCCCCGGCGTGTCGTGGACCGCGGAAACACGGGACGGGGTTTCCATTCCGTTTGTCGTCGACGGTTGTGTCACAAGTCCCTGCCCGCTGCGCCAGCCTGCTGCGCAAGTGTGACATTGCGTCGCGATTTCCGAGAGGGCGAGGGAGCGGCAATGGGGATTAAGATATATTTAATTTGATGATAGGTAATATATAGCGTGAGCGGATAATTCCTACGCACATTGCCTGCTTAGGTTGGCCTCATCATGGCCCACTACATTCTCGGCATCGACCTCGGCACGACCAACTCCTGCATGTCCGTCATGGAAGGCGGCGAGCCGGTCGTCATTCCCAACGCGGAAGGCGCACGCACCACGCCGTCCATCGTGGCTTTCACCAAGACCGGTGAACGCCTCGTCGGCCAGGCCGCCAAGCGTCAGGCCGTCACCAACCCGAAGAACACCATTTTCTCGGCGAAACGCCTCATCGGGCGCAAATTCACCGAAATCCAAGAGGAGGCGAAGAACCTTCCCTACAAGGTGGTGGCCGGCAAAAACGGCGACGCCTACATCGAGGTCCAGGTCGGCGACAAAACCGAGCAGTTCGCCCCGCAACAGATTTCCGCCTTCGTGCTCGCCAAGCTGAAGGCCGACGCCGAGGCCTACCTCGGCACCAAGATCACCGAGGCGGTCATCACCGTCCCCGCCTACTTCAACGACGCGCAGCGCCAGGCCACCAAGGACGCCGGCAAGATCGCCGGCCTCGACGTGAAGCGCATCATCAACGAGCCCACCGCCGCCTCGCTCGCCTACGGCCTCGACAAGAAGAAGGACGAGAAGATCGCCGTGTTCGACCTCGGCGGCGGCACCTTCGACGTCTCCGTGCTCGAGATCGGCGACGGAGTTTTCGAGGTGAAGGCCACCAACGGCGACACCCACCTCGGCGGCGACAACTGGGACGAGGCCCTCATCAACTGGCTCGTCGAGTCCTTCAAGGCCGAGAACCAGATCGATCTCCGCAAGGATCCGATGGCGCTTCAGCGCCTCAAGGAAGAGGCCGAGAAGGCCAAGATCGCGCTCTCCTCCGCGCAGAGCTACGACATCAACCTTCCCTTCATCACCGCCGACGCCTCCGGGCCGAAGCACCTCACCATTTCGCTCACTCGCGCGAAGATGGAGCAGATCTGCGAAAGCCTCTTCGAGCGCTGCATTCCTCCCTTCAAGAACTGCCTCCGGGACGCCGAGCTCAGCTCCTCCAGCATCGATGAACTCGTGCTCGTCGGCGGCATGACCCGCATGCCCAAGGTCGTCGAGACCGCCAAGCAGCTCGCCGGCAAGCAGCCGCATCAAGGCGTGAACCCCGACGAGGTCGTCGCCATCGGCGCGGCCATCCAGGGCGGCGTGCTCAAGGGCGACGTGAAGGACGTCCTCCTCCTCGACGTCACCCCGCTCACCCTCGGCATCGAGACCGCCGGCGGCGTCGCCACGCCGATGATCCCGCGCAACACCACCATCCCGACCAAGAAGTCGCAGGTCTTCTCGACCTACTCCGACAACCAGCCCTCGGTTGAGATCGTCGTCCTCCAAGGCGAGCGTCCGATGAGCCGCGACAACAAAAAGCTGGGCAACTTCCGCCTCGACGGCATCCCGCCCGCGCCCCGCGGCACCCCGCAGATCGAGGTCACCTTCGATATCGACGCGAACGGCATCCTCAACGTCACCGCCAAGGACCTTGGCACCGGCAAGGACCAGAAGATCACCATCCAGGGTTCCTCCGGTCTCTCCAAGGAGGAGGTCGAGCGCATGACCCGCGAAGCCGAGATCAACGCCGAGGCCGACAAGAAGCGCAAGGAGGAGGTCGAGACCAAGAACCAGCTCGATTCCACCATCTACGGTCTCGAGAAAACCCTCAAGGATTCCGGCGACAAACTGCCCGCCGAGATCAAGTCGAAGTTCGAGACCGCCCTCGCCGACGCGAAGAAGGACCTCGAGTCCGGCGAACTCGAGAAGATGAAGGCCTCGCTTGAGAACCTTCAGAAAATCGGCGCCGAGCTTTATCAGGCCGCCCAGGCCGCCGGCGGCGCCGCCCCGGGAGGAGACGCCGGGGCCGACGCCTCCGCCGGCGCGACCGGCGCCTCCTCCGCGAAGAAGGAGAAGAAGGTCGTGGACGCCGACTTCGAGGTCGTCGACGACAACGACAAGAAATGATCCTCGGGCGGGACGGGGCCGCCGCTTCCCCAGGGGAGCCCGACGGCCCGTCTCCGCCTCCGCCCCTTTCGTCCGGCCGGTCCGGGCGATATGTAACCATCAAACGGATACAAGCAACTCCCCTAAGTCCAAAACCCAAACCCAACCAACATGGCCAAAGTCAAAATCAAGCCCATCGGTGATCGCGTTCTCGTGAAGCACATCGAGGAAAAAGAGCAGGTCCGCGGCGGCATCATCATTCCCGATACCGCCAAGGAAAAGCCGCAGGAGGCCGAGGTCATCGCCCTTGGCACCGGAAAGAAGGACGAAAACGGCAATGTTTCCGCCTTCGAGGTGAAGGTCGGCGACAAGGTGCTCATCAGCAAATACGGCGGCACCGAGGTGAAGATCGAGGGCGAGAAGTTCACCCTCGTCCGCGAGGACGACATCCTCGGCGTCATCCTCTGAGCCCGTATCGGTTCCACCACTACTAAATCAAATCTCCAAACTTAACCTAGAATCATGGCCGCCAAACAACTCATCTTCGACGAAGCCGCCCGCCACAAGATCCTCCGCGGCGTCGAGCTCCTCGCCCGCGCCGTCAAGGTCACCCTCGGGCCCAAGGGCCGCAACGTCGTCATCGACAAAAAATTCGGCTCCCCCGCCGTCACCAAGGACGGCGTCACCGTCGCCAAGGAGATCGAGCTCGCCGACCCCTATGAGAACATCGGCGCCCAGCTCGTGAAGGAGGTCGCCTCCAAGACCAACGACGCCGCCGGCGACGGCACCACCACCGCCACCGTGCTCGCCGAGGCCGTCTACAAGGAGGGTCTCAAGCACGTCACCGCCGGCGCCAACCCGATCTACCTCAAGCGCGGTATCGACAAGGCCGTCGAGGCCGCCGTCGCCGAGCTCGCCAAGATCTCCAAGAAGGTCAACGACACCGACGAGATCCGTCAGGTCGCCACCGTCTCCGCCAACTGGGACACCACCATCGGCGACATCATCGCCGACGCGATGGAGAAGGTCGGCAAGGACGGCACCATCACCGTCGAGGAAAACAAGTCCATCGAGACCACCCTCGACGTCGTCGAAGGCATGCAGTTCGACAAGGGCTACCTCTCCGCCTACTTCGCCACCAACGCCGAGAGCCAGGAGGCCGTGCTCGAGGACGCCTACATCCTCATCCACGAGAAGAAGATCTCCAACCTCCAGGAGTTCCTCCCCATCCTCCAGGCCGCCGCCAAGACCGGCAAGCCCCTCCTCATCATCGCCGAGGACGTCGAGGGCGAGGCCCTCGCCGCGCTCGTCGTCAACAAGATCCGCGGCACCCTCAACGTGTGCGCCGTCAAGGCCCCCGGCTTCGGCGATCGTCGCAAGGCCATGCTCGAGGACATCGCCATCCTCACCGGCGGTCGCATGCTCTCCGAGGACCTCGGCATCAAGCTCGAGAACGTCCAGATTTCCGACCTCGGCCGCGCCAAGCGCATCGTCGTCGACAAGGAGAACACCACGATCATCGAGGGCGCCGGCAAGGGCTCCGACATCCAGGGCCGCGTGAAGCAGATCCGTCGTCAGATCGAGGAGACCACCTCCGACTACGACAAGGAGAAGCTCCAGGAGCGTCTCGCCAAGCTCGCCGGCGGCGTGGCCGTCATCAACGTCGGCGCCGCCACCGAGGCCGAGATGAAGGAAAAGAAGCAGCGCGTCGAGGACGCCCTCCACGCGACCCGTGCCGCCGTCGCCGAAGGTATCGTCTCCGGCGGTGGTGTCGCTCTCCTGCGCACCGCCAAGGCCGTCGACGCCGTCGTCGCCACGCTCGAAGGCGATGAGAAGCTCGGCGCCCAGATCATCCGCCGCGCCGTCGAGGCTCCCCTCAAGCAGCTCTGCTCCAACGCCGGCGTCGAGGGTGCCGTCGTCGTCCAGGAGGTTCTCTCCTCCAAGGGCGCCAACGGTTACAACGTCGCCACCGGCGAGTATCAGGACCTCGTCAAGGCCGGTGTCGTCGACCCGACCAAGGTCACCCGCACCGCCCTCCAGAACGCCGCCTCCATCGCCGGCCTGCTCCTCACCACCGAGGCGATCATCACCGACGCTCCGGAGAAGGACAAGCCCGCGGCTCCCGCCGGCGGCGCCGGTGGCATGGGCGGCATGGACTACTGATCCGCTTCCCGCGGAAAAGGTCCGAAGCCTCCTCGCCTGTAGGCCAGACCGCAGGTCGGCCTACAGTTCAAGGCCGGTGCACCGAAAGGTGTGCCGGCTTTTCTTTTCGCTTAGCGCCCGCCTCCGCCAGATTTCCCCTTGCCAAGCCCCGCGCAGTTCTCTGCGTTCTCACTTTCCCACCATGCAAAAGACCAAGAAGTCCGTCGCCAAGCGCTTCAAGCTCACCGCCAAGGGTAAGCTCAAGCGTCGCACGCCCGGCTTCCGTCACCTGCTTGCCTCCAAGAGCACCAAGGCCAAGCGCCGTGCCACCAAGGACAAGCTCGTGGCCGAAGGCCATGCTGCGCCGCTCAAGCGCTGCCTGCCGTTCGGTCTGTAACCAAGCTACAGATCAACGACCAAACCGAAACCAACCTGCCGGGTGAATCCCAACGAGACGACCCGCCGGTTCTAACCTAAGGAAATACCAACATGCCTCGTGCTACCAACGCCCCCGCTTCCCGCCGTCGCCGGAAGAAGGTCCTCAACTACGCCAAGGGTTACTTTGGCAACAAGTCCAAGCTCTTCCGCTACGCGAAAGAAGCCGTTCATCACGCCTGGCTCTACGCCTACCGTGATCGCCGCAAGAAGAAGTCCAACTTCCGCGGCCTCTGGATCGTCCGTCTGAACGCCGCTGCTCGCGCCAACGGCATCAGCTACAACCGCCTCATCGAGGGGCTCAAGGCCGCCAACATCGGCCTCGACCGCAAGATCCTCTCCGACATCGCCATCCGCGACGAGGTCGCCTTTGCCGCCTTGGTCGAAAAAGCCAAGGACGCGTTGAAGGCCAAGGCTGCCGCCAAGGCCGCCTGAGCAGCCACATCAAACGCGAGCCTTGGACGGCTCGCCTCCCTTTCAGTCCCGGAGGACGGGCCTCGCTTCACGAGGCGCCGTCCTCTTTTTTTGCCCGAATTCTTGGCCCGCAAAACACATGAAATGACACGAAAACGAAGCCGCCGCCTTTCGTGTCTTTTCGTGTGTTTCGTGGGAGGATAGGATTGGTTCCTTCTTCCGTGTTTTCCGCGTGTTCCGTGGACCATCCTCGGTTCCCTGCTCCTCGCACCCATTTCCCCGCTCGTTCATGCAAGACCAACTCGCCGCCCTTCTCGCCAAAGCCTCCGCCGAACTTCCGGCGCTTGCCGCGCGCCCCGACTTCGAGGCCGCCAAGGCCCGCTACGTCGGTCCCAACGGCGAGCTCACCGCGCTCATGAAGCAGATGGGCTCCGTGCCCAAGGAACAGAAGCCCGTCGTCGGCAAACTCATCAACGAGACGAAGGCCGCCCTTCAGGCCCAGCTCGACGCCGCCCTCTCCCGCATCGAGGCCGCCGAGCTCGCCGCCAAGCTCGGCCCCGCCGTCGACCCCACGCTCCCGTCGCCCGACCGCGGCCTTGGCACGCACCACCCGCTCACTCTCGTGCGCGAGGAGATGACGCGCATCCTCCGCAAGGTCGGCTTCTCCGTCGTCGAGGGCCCCGAGGTCGAGACCGAGTATTACTGCTTCGACGCGCTCAACACGCCCTCCGACCACCCGGCGCGCGACGCCCAGGACACCTTCTACCTGCCCGAGTCCGCCCGCTTCGGCAACGTATCCAAAAAATCACCACGCGAGAAATACCTGCTCCGCACGCACACCAGCTCGGTGCAGATCCGCACCATGCTGAAGGGCCAGCCGCCCATCCGCATCGTCTCGCCCGGTCGCGTCTACCGCCGCGACACCACCGACGCCACCCACTCGGCCAACTTCCACCAGCTCGAGTGTCTCTACGTCGACAAGAACGTCACCGTGCGCGACCTGAAGGCGCTGCTCGACTACATCTTCGCCTCGCTCCTCGGCAAGGACACCAAGACCCGTTTTCGCCCGCACTACTTCGGCTACACCGAGCCCAGCTTCGAGGTGGATCTCAGCGCCAAGCACCTGCCCAAGGTGAACAAGGAATGGATCGAGATCGGCGGCTGCGGCATGGTCGATCCGATCGTGTTCAAGGACGTCGGCTACGATCCCGACGTGTGGAGCGGCTACGCTTTCGGCATGGGCCTCGAGCGCCTCGCCATGCTCCTCTACGGCATCGATGACATCCGCTACTTCTACCAGAACGACGTCCGCTTCCTGAAGCAGTTCGCCTGAACCTTTTAAGAACCACGAAATACACGAAACACACGAAAATCTGAAAAGCCTCGGACGCAGTTCCTCCGCCTTTCGTGTATTTCGTGTGTTTCGTGGTTAACCCTTCCGACTCCTTTCTTCCGTGAAACTCTCCCGCTCCTGGCTCCAAGACTACGTCGACCTCGCCGGTGTCTCCGACGGCGACATCTCCCGTGCTATCACCTTCCTCGGCTTCGAGGTCGAGCAGGTCATCCACACCGGCGCGCCCAAGCTCGAAAACGTAGTGGTCGGGCAAATACTCACCCGCGACAAGCACCCCAACGCCGACAAGCTCTCCATCTGCACCGTCGACGTCGGCCCCGCCCACGGCGGCGTCCGCACCATCGTTTGCGGCGCGCCCAACTGCGACGCCGGCAATCGCGTGCCCGTCGCGCTTCCCGGCGCCGTGCTCCCCGGCAACTTCACCATCAAGGAGTCCAAGGTCCGCGGCCAGCTCTCCGCCGGCATGATGTGCTCGGCCAAGGAGCTCACCATCTCCGAGGACGCGCAGGGCCTCATGATCCTTTCCGGCGAGCCCGCGCTCGGCACGCCGATCAACGACGTGCTCCCTCCCGGCGACGTCGTCTTCGACATCGAGATCACGCCCAACCGCCCCGACGCGCTCAGCCACCTCGGCGTCGCCCGCGAACTCGCCGCGTGGTTCAAGAAGCCGCTTCTCTACCCGGAGGTTTCCTTCACGCCCGCCAAGATCTCCGCGCAACCGCGCCCCGACCTGCTCAAGACCGTGCGCGTCACCGGCTCGCACGACTGCCCGCTCTACACCGCGACCGTCGTCACCGGCGTGAAGATCGGTCCCTCGCCCGAGTTTATCCAGCGTCGCCTCTCCGCCGTCGGCCTTCGTCCGATCAACAACGTCGTCGATATCGGCAACTACGTGATGCTCGAATACGGCCAGCCCGTGCACGCCTTCGACGCGAAGAAACTCGCCGGCGCCGAGATCGTCGTCCGTCACGCCGCCGAGGGCGAAAAGATCGTCACGCTCGACGGCAAGGAGCGCACGCTCGACCCGCACACGCTCGTCATCGCCGACGCGGAGAACCCCGTCGTCATCGCCGGCATCATGGGAGGCGAAAACTCCGGCGTGTCCGACGACACCACCGACCTCGTCCTCGAGGTCGCCGCCTTCCGGCGCCAGTCCGTGCGCGCCACTTCCAAGCGCCTCGGTCTCTCGTCCGATTCGTCCTACCGCTACGAGCGCGGCATCGACGTCCACTCGCTCGACGAGGCCGCGCACCGCTTCATCGACCTCATCCTCGCCCACGCCGGCGGCGAGGTCGCCGGCCCGATCTTCCGCGTCGGCTCCGTGCCGCCCTGGGAGCGCGAGATCACCGTCACGCCCGCCTACATCAACGAGAAGCTCGGCTTCGAGATTCCCGCCGGCGAGATGCGCGCCGCGCTCGAGCGCCTCGAACTCGTCGTCACCCGCGAGGATCCGACCGAGAACCGCGGCCCGGCCTGGACCTTCTCCATCCCGAGCTGGCGCGACGATCTCGAGCGCCCGATCGACCTCGTCGAGGAGGTCGTGCGTCTCTACGGCACCGACAAGATTCCGTCCTCGGTCGTCAACGCGCCCGGCCTCGTGGGCAACGACGACGCGATCGCGATCTTCAACCGCCGCGTCGCCGACGCCCTCGTCGGCCAGGGCTTCAACGAATGCGTGAACTACACGCTCCGCTCCGCCAAGGAAGTCGCCGCCTGGACGCCCCCCGCGCAGGTCGAGGCGCTCGCGCTCGCCAATCCCTTCGTCGAGGACCAGTCGCACCTGCGCTCCTCGCTCGTCGGCGGACTGCTCGGATCGCTCGCGCTCAACCAGTCGCGAGGCGTCACGGCCTCGCGTCTCTTCGAGACCGGCCGCGTGTTCCTCGAACGCAACGGCCAGCTCTCCGAGTGTGTCGCTGCCGCCTTCGTCATCGCCGAGGAAACCGGCGAGCGCTCGTGGCGCCCGCGCGAGGTGGCCGACTTCTACACCGCCAAGCGCACCGCCGGGATCATCTCCGCCTTCGCCGGCATCGAGCTGGATCGCCAGCCCACGGCCCTGGTCGCCGAGGGTGGCGACGCCGCCCGCGCCTGGCAGGCCGGCCACGCCGCGACCGCCGGCGACATCAAGCACGGTTGGACCTCCACCTTCGGCCTCGTGAACCTCGCGCACCTGAAGGCGCTCGGCATCACGGGCAAGGTTTACGCCGGCTTCTTCGCCATCGCCTCGGAGCGCGTGACGTCCGACGCCGAGCGCCGGAGCTACAGGCCCTTCAGCCTCCAGCCGGCCGCGCTGCGCGACCTCGCCGTCGTGGTGCCCGCCGCCACGCCTGCGATCGACGTGCAGAAGACGATCGCGAAACACGCGCGCGCCGCCGCGGGCAACGCCTTCGCGCTTGAGAGCGTCGAGATCTTCGACGTCTACACCGGCAAGGGCGTGCCCGAGGGACACAAGAGCCTCGCCTACGCGCTGACCTTCCGTGCCTCCGACCGCACGCTCACCGACGACGAGGTCAACGCCGCCTTCAACAAGGTGCAGGCCGACCTCACCGCCGCCGGTTACCTGATCCGCAAGTAGCCCCCCGGTCGAGCGCCCTGGCCTCTTCGCCCAAGGGCGCTCGCCGGCCTTTGTCGTGGGCCATTTCAGTATCCGCGATCGGATCCCCGTGCCATTCTTGGATCAAAAGGCGGGGTGGGGGGGATTTGGCGGGCGCTTTCGTCGCGTCGATCCGCATAATCTGTCGAGGCGGTCGCGTATCTTGGCGCAATTTGACGGCGGTGCCTCCCGGTTCCTCGGCATCGGGGAAATACCTCCCGGTTTGTCCGGCAAGGTTGGGGAGTTTGTGCGTGACGCTGCGGGTTGCATGTCCAATTCTCCCGGCCCTCCCCTCATGAAGATACCCTCCATCCTCGTGCTTCTCGCGTTAGCGACCGTATCCATTGCTTCGATACCGATGAACGCCCAGCCCGCGCCGGCCGCCGCCGCGGACGCCACCGTGGTGGAAGTGAATTCCGTCAAATTCAACTCCGTGCGCTGGGGCCCGGATTCCTGGCTCGAGGCCGAGGTGGAGCTGAGCGCGAAGCCGGGCGGTCGCTCCGTTTCGGGCGAGTATGTGGAGCGTGTGCGCGTCACCTTCAACCTTGGTCTGGATCTGGGCTCCGAGGGGGGCGCCAAGAAACGGGCCTTCTATCGCTCCAGCGTCGAGGCGGTCGCCCTGGAGGGCGGCACCCGCTCGGTTCTCCGGTTTTATCTCCCTCCCGAGATCGTCAAACGCGACAGGATTTCCTCCGGCGACAGCGGCAAACACTATGTCGTGGAGGTCGAGGCGGGCGGCAAGGTCATGCCTCCCGCCCGTGGCTCGGTGTCCTCCGCGATCAAGAGCGAGGAGTCGCTTCGGAACTTCATCAATCTGGTCGCTTCCGAAGGCGGGCAAAACGAGGGCGTCCTCGTGCCGCAGCACCTTTCGCCCTTCGCCCAGGATTCCCAACGGCGTTCTCCCTCGGTGATTCGCCGGGACGGACTGCGTTAAAACCACACCATTGTTTGTCGCGGCAAGTTTCGGCTTGCTGCACATTCCTCCTGCTGAAACACACACGTTTTCCCCTATGTCTTTACCCCGCGTTCTCGCCGTGGACTGCGGCGCCGGTCACCTCGCCTGTGGACTTGTGACCAGCGACAAGTCCGGACGTCTGCAACTCGAGAAGCTCGCGCTTGACGCCTTCAATCCCGATCCCTCCCTCGACGGGGCTTGGAGCGGAATGATCGCTCAGGTGCTTTCGGAAAGCGCCCGTCGCGAAAAATTCGTCGGTCCCGCGACCATCGGTCTTCCAGGTCACCACATCCTCGGGAAGTTCATCAAGACCCCCTCGGTCGAGGAGTCGAAACGCGCCAAGATCGTCCAGTTCGAGGCGCAGCAGAACATCCCTTACTCCCTCGACGAGGTGGTCTGGGATTATCAGGTCGTTTCCGAGGAGGGTCTCGACCTCGAGCTCATGCTCGCGGCGGCCAAAAAGGACGTCGTTCACGGCGCCTGTGATGCACTTGCCGGCGCCGGCTTGGGGGCTGTCGCGGTGTTGCCCTCCAGCATATCGGTCCTCCGCTGCTTCCGTTACAACTACCCGGAGCAGACGGGCAGTGTGATGATCGCCGACATCGGCGCCCGTTCGGCCAATCTGATTTTCGCCGACAACGAGCGATTCTTCGTCCGCACCATCCCGCTCGCCGGCAACACGATCACCCAGGCCGTCGCCGACGAGTTGAAGCATGACTTCACCCATTGCGAGACGATCAAGGTCCAGGTGCTGAACGGCCAAAGCGAGCTGCCCGCGACCTCCCCGGCCCGCGCCGCGGTCTCCAACGCCGTCACGAGCTTCATTTCGAAGTTCCACCTCGAAATCACCCGTTCGGTGGTGAACTACCGCCGTCAGAGCGGAGCGGAGCAGCCGACGATTCTTTATCTCACCGGCGGCAGCTCGCAGTTGCCCAACCTCGCCGAGCAGCTTCAGGAGCGGCTCAAAATCGGCGTCGAGCGTCTGGACCCCTTGCGCAACGTGGCCGTCGGTCCCGGCGCCGCCCAGGCGGCGGAAAACGCCTCCGTGCTCGCCGGCCTCATCGGTCTTTCGGTGCCGGCGGACGCGAAGCGCAAGACGATCAACCTGCTGCCGGCTTCGATCGCCAACCGTCTCGCTTTCAAGCGTCGACAGCCGATCCTCGTCACCGCCGCGGCCTTGGTCGCGGTCGCGCTTCTGCCGCTGGTGGTGCAGGCCAACCGCACGCTTGATGCGGCGCGGGACAAGATCGACGCCATCCAGCAGGCGACGCTTCCTCTCGAAACGAACCAGAACAAGATTCGCGCGAACCTCGCCGCCTTGGAGGAGGCGAAAGCGGAGATTCTCGCGGTTCAGAGCCTCGCCGAATCGAAAAACAACTGGATCAATTTCTTCTCCGACCTTCAGGATCGCCTGGTCAAGGTCGAGGACGTCTGGCTGGAGAGCCTGTCCGTGATTCGCGCCCCCGCCGGTTCTCCGGCGCAAAACGCGGGCGGTCTGTTCGGCGCTGATCCCATGTCCGAGGGCGCGAATCCCGACGCTTCCGCGCCGAAGCCCGTTTTGCGTCTTCAGGTGAACGGACGCCTGCTCGACCGGAAAAACCCGGTCACGCGCGTTTCCTCCGATTCCTTCGACCGGGTGAAGAACCTGCTGGCGAGCTTCGTCGATTCCCAGTTCATCTCCGCGGTCGAGCGGGAGAACTTCGATCCCAACACGCCGGGCATCCTGCGTTTCGACTTCATTCTCGTGATCGACCCTGCCCGTCCCCTCTGACCCCATGGCCAGCTTTAAATCCCATCCGTTCTTTTACACGTCGCTGCTCCTGATCGGAGCGGTCACCGCCGGAGAGGCTTGGTTGATTTTCAGTCAGCGCTCGCAGGCGGCGAAACTCACCGCGGAGATCGAGCAGAAGGAGCAGGCCTTGCAGGCGTTCTCCCGCCAGCAACCCTTCCCGTCGCGTGAAAACGTCGCCGCCGTCGAGGCCGACCGTCAGGAGGCCGAGAAGACCCGCGACGAGATCCGCAAGCTGCTTCGGGCCACCGGCGAGGTGGCCGACAAGATCGAAGCCGCCTCCGTTCCCAATACCTCGGCCGACGCATGGTATGTGATCGCCGACTACGTCGAGCGCGTTCGCGCCACCGCGCAGGCGGCCCACGTGGGCCTTCCGGCCGAGAACCGCTTGGGGTTCGCCCTCTACGCGGGCACCGGTCCGGAGCGCGAATTGATCCCCGCCGTTTTCCGGCAACTCCAATACGCCGACTACCTCATGGGGGTTCTTATCGCCGCGCGGCCCCGCGAGATTCTTTCCCTCCATCGCGAACGGCCCCTCACCGAGGCGCAAAAGCGGCAAAACGCCGAGGGCGCCGGATCGGGCTTGGCGCCGTCCTACTCGAGCGCCGCCGAAGCCGGAGACTTTTTCACGATGGATCCCCGGACCTCCGCGCGTGTTCCCGGTTTCGTCGAGACGAGCCCCTTCCGGTTCAGCTTCGTCGGCACCACTTCGTCGCTGCGTTCGGTGCTGAACCAGCTCGCCAAATTCGAGCTTCCGGTGGTGGTGCGTTCGGTTGAGGTCGAGTCGCTGAACAAGCAGGAGCCCGCCGCCAGGTCCCGGCCTTCCGCCGCCAATCCCTTTGCGCTTTTCGGTGAAACCGGCGAAGGCGCGCCCGCCGCGGTGGAGACCGAGAAACCGCTTATCGAGCAAACGGATTCCCGTTTCGTCGTCACCGTCGAGTTCATCTCTCTCGTGGATAAGACCCCCGCCAACGGCGAGGAGTCGGCCGAGTCGAACCCCTGAGCCCCGCCATGTCCGCCAAGACCAACGATACCCTCTATCTCGCCATCGGCGGCCTCGCCATTGTAGGCGCCGGCGTCTGGGCCTTTGTCCAGCAATCCGCCATTTCCGATTTGCGCACCCCGGTGGTTCCGCCGCAGTCGGGCGCCGCTTACGAGGCCACCGCGCTCAAGATCGTCACCCCGGAGACCCGTCGATGGGCGGATGCGCCTCCGCAGTCCGCGGGCGAACGCTGGATCTACGACGTCTTCACCCCGCCGAAGATCTATTATAACACCCAGACGAAGCAGTTCACGGTCGTGCCGCCGGTGTATGCGCCGCCGCCTCCTACCACCTCTGAGGAGTCGCAGGCGCCCGCCGGCTTCGGCATTGAGCTCGTCAAGGTCGAGCAGCCCCTTTTCCGTCTCCAGCTAGTCGGCTACGTCGGCGAAGGCGCCCAGGCTCGTGGTAATTTCCTCAACGTCGAGACCGGCGCGGTCGTTTTTGGGGCCACCGGCAAGAAGATTCCCGAGCTCAACCTTGAGATCGTGCACTTCTCCGCCGAGCGGAAAGTCGTGCCCCAGCCGGGCGGCACCACCTTGGTCTACACCGAGGTCAGCGCCGTTGTCCGCGACACCGTCACCGGCGTCGAAACCACGCTTGATCATCGGAACCGTGTGCCGGACGGCCCGCTGACCGTGACGCTGAAATCCACCGCCGATGGTTCCGAGCGGACCGTGAAATCGGGCGAGTCTTTCATCCTTGGTGATGTCACCTACAAGGTGGGCGATCTCGTGCTCGATCCTCCGAGCGCGGTTGTCACCCGCGAAGGTGGCACCCTGTCCGCGCCGGAAACCCAGACGCTTGTCATTCCACCTCCGCCTCCGCCGCCGTCCAACGAAGAGGGCTATCTCCCGGATGGCGGAACCGGAACGACATCGGCTCCTGTTGGAACATTTCCTGGTTTTTAGCTCCTTCGTTTGACTTTTTGGATGGTTTTTAACCCGCACCGCTTCTAGCACACACACTTTATCCCCTAAATGAACTACACCAAGCTCCCGAAAAAGGTGCTCCTGCTCCTTGCGACCCCTGTGATGCTTTCCCTGGCTGTTCCTGCCAGCAAGTTGGTGGCGCAGAGTCAGACCGAGACCAAGATCCGCCTGATGGCCGAGGCCCTCCGCGCTCGCGACAATGGCGATCTCGCCACAGCCAAGACCAATCTCGAACAACTTCTTGTTCTCGCGCCAAACGACGTCACGGTGCAGCGCTTGCTGGCCGGCGTGAACGAGAGCATGGCCAAGGGTTCCGGCGTCGCCCAGTCCTCCGCTCCCGCCGTCGTCACTTCCGAATCCGTTCCGGAAGTCGTTTATGATCCCAACAAGCCCGCCGTGATTCCCGCCGCGGAGTCCGCTTCGGTCGCCGAGGCCGCTGTTGCGGAGCCTTCTTCCGACGAGATCGCCGCCGAGCTCGCCAAAGCCGAAGAAGCCCGCGTCAAAGCTCTCCTTGCCGCCGCGAAGAGCGACCGCAAGGCCGCCGCCAAGCTTGCCAAGGACGGCGACTTCGACACCGCCTCGACCACGCTTTCCGCCGCCGCTGCCTCCCTGCCTGTCAACACGCTCACGCAGGAGACCTTGGCCGAGATCGCCAAGCAGAAGAACGACATCCTCCTCGCGAAATCCCAGTATCTCCTCAAGCAGGGCGACACCCAGGGCGCGAAGGAAGCGCTCGACGCTTACATCGCCGCCACCTCGCCCGAGAACAGCGCCGCCCGCAAGCAGAGCGCCAAGATCGACGCCACCGAGCTCAATCCGCCTCTTCAGCCGATCGAAAAGATCAGCCCCGGCTTCATCGCCGAACAGAAGGATCTCGCCGCTCTTTCCGCTCGCGGCCGCAGCCAATACGCCGCCGGCGCCTATGACGAGGCCCAGGAGACCTTCCGCATGATCGAGACTCTCTCGGCCGACAATGCGGAGGCGAAGTATTTCCTCAAGCGCATCGCCGACGACAAGGCCCGCATCGGCACGCTCAATCGCGAAAAGACCCGTTCCCAGCTTCTCGAGGAGGTGGCCAAGGGCTGGCAGCGTCCCGGCGTGTTCATCGAGCGGCCGCCTGTCGACAGGCCCGTTGGCACGACCGGCGGCACCATGGCCGCCAAGCTCGAGTCGATCACCATCCCGAGCGTTTCCTTCACCGGCGTCGATCTCGGCCAGGTTGTGAGCACGCTGGCCGCGCTTGCTGAGGAATATGACACCGCGACGACCGGCCCGAAGGGCGTGAATCTCGTGCTCAGCAACCCGCTGACCGGCACCGCCGTGCCGAAGGTCAACATCACCCTGCGCAACCTCTCGCTGAAGCGCATCCTCGACATCATCACCGAGAACGTCGGCTACCAATACGTTCTGGACGCCGATCTCGTGCAGATCCGTCCCAGCGGCGGCGATGTCAACCTCACCACCGAGCAGTTCCCGATTAACAAGGCGACGCTCACCCGCATGACCGGGCTTGGCTCCGCTTCGGCCACCACCCCGGCCGCCAGCGCCGATCCCTTCGCTCCCGCTCCGGTCGCTTCTTCCGGCGGCTCTTCCGGCGGCGAATCCGACGCCATCCGTCGCTTCCTCCAGGCGGCCGGCGTGGCCTTCGACACCGTTCCCAACTCCAGCCTCGCTTACGACGGCTCCGCGATCATCGTCACCCAGACGCCCCGTAACATCGAGAAGATCCGCAACATTCTCGCCCGTTACAACGACATCCGTCAGGTTGAGATCGAGGCCAAGTTCCTCGATGTGAAGGAAGGCGCGCTCGACGAGCTCGGTGTTTCTTGGAGCAATGTCACCGTCTCCGAGAACATCAGCGGCCAGATGGTCTTCAACAGCAGCAACCGCAGCTTGGCTAGCGCGTTCACCAGCTCGACCTCCGGCTCGAGCAACGGCTTGATCACCATCCCGGGCGCTCCTTCGATCGAGATTCCGAACGCTCCGCCCTCGCCTCCGGGATCCGTCGATCTTGCCGGCAGCGCCGCGGCGCTCGCCACCTTCACCGGTATGATCGGCGACGTTTCGGTCGAGGCCACCTTGCGTGCGCTTGCGCGCCGTCAGGGCAGCGACCTCCTCAGCGCTCCGAAGGTCACGGTTATGTCGGGTCACCGCGCCACGATCACCGTCGCCCAGGAGCTGCGTTACCCGCAGAGCTACGGTGAAATTCAATCCGAGGTGGGCAGCACCGGCACCAACGGTGGCGGCTCGGCCGGTGTGACCATCACCGCGGGCACCCCGGAAGACTTCGCGACCCGCAACGTCGGTGTCGAGCTGGGCGTCATGCCCACGGTGGAAGAGGACGATTACTCCATCAGCCTCGAGCTGAATCCGCGCGTCACCGAGTTCGAGGGCTTCGTGGAATACGGCGGCCAGTCCGTCGCCATCAGCGGCAACACCACGGTCACGGTTCCCTCCGGCTTCTTCCAGCCGGTGTTCTCCACTCGCGAGATCAACACCCGCGTCACCGTTTGGGACGGCGCGACGCTCGTGATGGGCGGCCTCACCCGCGAGGAGGTCCGTCGCGTGAACGACAAGGTGCCGGTTCTCGGCGATATTCCCTTCATCGGCCGCGCCTTCCAGTCGAAGGGCGAGGCTTCCGAGAAGCGCAATCTGCTCGTGTTCGTGACCGCGAATCTCGTTTCCCCGGGCGGCTCGCTCAAGAAGCAGGATCTCCGTGGCGTGGCGCCGAGCTCGCTCTTCCAGAACCCGACCGTGGTCACTCCTGGCGGTTCCGAGTCGCGCGTGCGCACCACGGTGGGCAACTAAACCTCCGAGCTTTCCGTCTTCGTTTCGACCGCGTCGCCGTTTTCGGCGGCGCGGTTTTCTTTTGTTCCGCCGCGCGCGTCGTTATTGGCTTGGCCCGCGCCGCACGTCGCATCGGTCTCGTTGCCTCATGTCGTCCGATCTTCCGCCAAGGATTCACCGCCAGGGTCGTATCGCGGTGTGGATCGTGCTTTTGTTGGCGCTCGTCTTCGGATGCTTCCATGCGGTGACGGTCTCGCGTTACTTGGGGCGTATCACCCGGGAAACTTTCGATGCACCGGTGGACGCGGGCAATACGCGCGAGGTCACGTTGGGCGTGGCCGCCGATGGTCGCACTTGGCTGCGGCTCACCGAAGAACGGCTTGAGCGTGGAGATTGGCGTTTCGGACGCACGCAAACCGACGGCGGCCCGGAGGGGCGCGACGTTTTGTGGTTTTCACCTTGGAGCTGGTGGCTTGAGGGACTTGGGCGGATGCGTGCCATGTGGACGGGAGAACCCCTGCTTCGAGCGATCGAAGCCGCTTCCACCTGGGCGCAGCTGCCCCTCTGGATTGGCATGATATGCGTGGGGGGATGGTGGATGGCGCGTATGTGCGGGGTGGGGGCAGGGGCTTTGTTTGTCGCCACTCTCGCCGGACATCGCGGGCTCTATGTCTCCTGTTATCCCGGTTATCCGGATCACCACGGGGCGGCCGCGGCCGCGGTGCTTGGCACCGTGCTCGGCTTGTTGGCGGTCGTGTCGGGACGTCGATCGACCGGAGGCGGAAGCGGACGGGGCGTGTGGATCTCCGCGCTGTCGGGCGCCACGGGACTGGCGATCAGCGCGGCGTCGCTCGTGCCGGTTTTGCTCGGACTCGGGGTGGCTCTGGCGTGCTGCCGGGAGGTGGCACGACGAGTGTTTGACGATGAGAAAATGCGTCGTGTGGCGGCGACGTGGAGTCTTTGGGGCAGGGTGGGGGGAGTGGCGACGCTCACTCTTTATGCGCTCGAATTCTTCCCGGATCGGCTGAGTTGGCGGCTGGAGGTCAATCACCCGCTCTACGCGTTGGCTTGGTGGGGAGGCGGCGAGTTGTTGGCGTGGTGGTGGGCGCGAGCGTGCGCGGAGAAGGACGATCGCCCTCGTCTTGGCTGGGCTTGGCCGGTTGCGTGCGTGATTGCGGTGGTAGCGCCGTTTTTGGTGATCCTCGCCGCGAGGGAGTCCGTTTTTACGCCGATCGACGGATTTATCGCGGGCGTGCATCGGCATATCACCGAGTTTTATCCGCTTTGGCGAATGTCGGGCTCGGCGCCGAAGCTGCTGATTCTTTCGTGTCTGCCCCTGTTTTTCGTGCCTTGGGCGTGGAGACGATCGTCAGGCGAACGGCGTGTGGCGCTGCTCGGCCTGACGCTTTTGTCGGCGGGATTGCTCGCCCTGTCCGTTTGGCAGCACCGTTGGTGGTCGCTCGCAGGGGCGGCGCAGGCTTCGCTCGCCGCGCTGGTCGGGACGGCGTTTATGTCGCCTCGACGCGGATGGCCGAGCATCGCCGTGGTGACCTTGTTGTTTGCCATAACGATCCCAAGTCCGATGCTGTTGCTTGTGGAGCAGGCGCGTGTGGCGCGACTCAACGACGTGCAGGCCGCGGACGCGATGCAGCTGCTTTATCGCGATTTGGGGCTGCGCCTCGCATCTCTATCGACGGAAGGCAAACCGGTGGTTCTCGCCGCGCCGGATACATCGGTGGGAGTCGGCTATTACGGCGGCGTGCGAACGCCGGGCACTTTGTATTGGGAAAACGGCGACGGTTTGCGGATCGCCGCGCGCGTGTTCGCGGCCACGGACGACGCGGCGGCGGAGGCCGAACTTGTTCGAGCGGGGGTGACCCATCTCTTGTTGGTCGAGCCGGGGGATTTTTCCGTGGAGTATGCCGACGCGCTTGCACGCTCCGGTGCCACCCCGGTCGAGAGCGAGGCGATTTTGGGGCGACGTCTGCTGGATGGTCGATCCGTGCCCGCGTGGGCCAGGGCGCTGCCTTATTCGGTGCCGCCGCAGTTTGCGAGAATGCGGGTGCGGGTGGCGCTTTACGCGTTTGTCCCGGGATTGGGATTGGCGGAATCGCGTCGCGCCCTGGGTGTCGCCCGCTTGGTGGCGGGTGATGAGGCGGTCGGTCGGGCGGCTTTGCGCGAGGCGGCGCGTCTCGGTTCGGCCGAGGCGGCGTTGGTGTTGGCGTGGCGGCTTGCGACGGACGAAACGCTGTCACGCGTCGAGGCCGAGGAAGCGGTGCGTTTGGCCAGCGGGGCGGTGTCCTCGTTGCCCGAGGCGGCGGCACATCGACGCGTGCTGGCGGCGTGTTACGCCGCGGCCGGGCGTTGGCCTGAGGCGCAGGCGGCGGTTTTGCGTGCCTTGGATCTCGCGCAGGAATCGGGTGACGCGTCCGCGGTAGCGGAGCTGGAACGTGATTTCGCGCGTTATCGAGATTTTCTGCCTCCCTCCGGCGCGGGCGCGGCCCGGTGAAAACAGTCGATTTCGCGGCGCGCTTTCTCCTCTCCTAGATCATGTCCCGCTGGCTCCTCATCGACGGCTTCAATCTCATCTACCGCTGTTTCTTCGCGACGCCGGCGCTGACGCGATCGGACGGATTTCCGACCAACGCGCTTCACGGCTGGGTGAAGTCGATCTGGCGTCTGATCGATCAGGAGAAGCCCGACCACACCGTCGTGTTTTTTGATCTCGGCGGTTCGCAGGACCGTCTCGCGCTGCACCCGGAATACAAGGCGCAGCGTGCCGAGATGCCGGCGGAGTTGGAGAAGCAGATCGAACCGGTGAAGCGGATCACGCGCGCGCTCGGGCTCGCGGCGGTGGAACAGGACGGGGTGGAGAGCGACGACTTGCTCGCCTCCTGCGCGGTGGCCTGCGCCGCCGCCGGCGACGAGGTGTTGATCGTGAGCTCCGACAAGGATTTCGCGCAGATCGTCAACGAGCGCATCCGCATCCTTCTGCCTCCGCCCAGCGCCCAGCCGAAGCTTGGCTGGCGTCTGCTCGACGTCGAGGGGGTGAAGGCGAAGTTTGGCGTTCCGCCGGAGAAGATCGCGGACTATCTCGCCTTGATCGGCGACACGTCCGACAACATCCCCGGCTTGAGCGGGGTGGGGCCGAAGACGGCGATCAAATGGATCGAGCGGCATGGCGATTTGGAGGGAATTTTGTCCGCGGTTTCGACCGTCGAACCGGAACGGTTTCGCGCGTCTTTGGCCGAGGCCGCGACGCGCTTACGTCTCAATCGTCGCCTGGTGACGCTCAATTTGGCGCTGCCTTTGCCGGCGGTGCGTCAATCGCCTCCGGACGTCGGCGCCGTGCTTTCGTTTCTCCGGGAAATGGAAATGCGAACGACTTTGGCCGAGGCGGAGAAACGCTACGGCCAGCCGGAGCTTTTTTAAGGGAGGCCCCGTCAGGGGGCCGATGCGGAGACGAAGGCGCGAGCCGGACCGCGCCGTGGATCAGGCAGCGGCCACGCGATGCTTGCCGTCCGGATCGAAGATGTAGCCGACGCCATGCACGGTGCGGAGGGCTTCCACGCCCGCCTTGGAGGCCCGGCAGAAGTCGCGCACCTTGACGATATATTGATCGAGCGACCGGCTGCGCACGTTGGCGTGGATGCCCCAGACGGCGTGGATGAGCGCCTTGCGCGGGATAACCTCGCCTTCGTGGGCTTTGAAATGGGCCATGATGCCGATTTCCTTGCGCCCGATTTTCTGCACCTTGCCGTCGGGCATGGTGAGTTCGAGTCGCTGCGGATTGACCTGCGCGCCGCAGAAATCGAAGGGGTCGTCCACCACGGTCACGTTCTTCGTGAGAGAGAGGTCGCCGCTGCTTTCGGCGCGGCGCAGGACGGCCCGAATGCGGGCGACGAGTTCGGGATAGCTGAAGGGCTTGGTGATGTAGTCGTCGCCGCCCATCTCGAGGCCGCGGACCTTGCTTTCCTCGATGCTGTTGCCGGTGACGAAAATCACCGGGATCTGCACGTTGTCGGCGCGCAATTGTTCGAGCAGCTCGAAGCCCGACTTGTCCGGCAAGGTGATGTCGAGGAGCAGAAGATTGGCGAAATTGTTTTTCAGGAAGCGCTGGGCGTGCTGGGAGCGATGGCACACTTGGGTGCGCATGCCGGCTTCTTCCAAGTAGCTGGAAATCAGCTTAGCCAGCTCGGGTTCATCTTCGACGATCAGGATCTGCGGGGTCGGCGCGTTGCTCATTGGGCGAGGTGTTGAACGATCTGAACGAGGTGGCTGGGTGAAAAGCCGTCCTTCTTATAATGGTAGGGTGGAACCCCGTTTTTTTACATTTGGAGCCAATTGTAAAGAATGATTCGCGCAATCTTTTTGCTTGGGTGAAACGGTCTTTCGGTCGCCTTTTGGCGACATCTTCCCGTGGGTGGAAATTTGCCTTGAACGGGTCATCTGCCGCCCGCTCCGTTTGCGCCATGTCCGCCTCCACGCCGCTCCTCATGCTGGGTCTGCCCAAGGGCAGCCTCGAAGAATCGACCAAGGCCTTGTTCGCCAAGGCCGGTTGGAAGATCACGACCAGCTCCCGTTCCTACAAGCCGTCCATCGACGACCCCGAGCTCGACGGACGCTTCGTCCGCGCCCAGGAGGTCGCCCGTTACGTCGCGCATGGCTTCTTCGATTGCGGCCTCACCGGCTGGGATTGGGTGCAGGAGAACAACGCCGACGTCGTGGAGGTCTGCGATCTTGTCTACAGCCGAGCCTCGACGCTCAAGAGCCGTTGGGTGCTTTGCGTGCCCGAGGCTTCCCCCGTGAAGACCGCCGCCGATCTCGCCGGCAAACGCGTCGCCACCGAGCTCATCGAGACGACCAAGCGCTGGTTCGCCTCGAAAAACATCCCTGTCGAGGTCGAGTTTTCCTGGGGGGCCACCGAGGTGAAGGTGCCCGACCTCGTCGACGCCATCGTCGACATCACCGAGACCGGTTCCTCGCTTCGCGCTAACAAGCTTCGCATCGTCGACACGTTGCTCGAGACCAACACCAAGCTCATCGCGAACAAGGCCTCCTGGGCCGATCCCGCGAAGCGCAAGAAGATCGAGACCATCGCCCTCATGCTGCGTGGCGCGCTCGAGGCCGGCAGCAAGGTCGGCCTCAAGCTCAACCTCCCTCGCGCCGCCCTGAACGACATCACCTCGCGGCTGCCCGCCTTGCGCAACCCGACCATCGCTCCGCTCAGCAATCCGGATTGGGTCGCGCTCGAGACCATCATCGACGAGAACGTCGTTCGCGAGATCATCCCCGTGCTGAAATCCTTCGGCGCGGAAGGCATTGTCGAGTATCCGCTCAACAAGGTCGTTTACTGAGTCCGCCGCCGGGCCTTTCTCCCAGATCCGGCCCCGCGTCGCGCCGCCGGCCCGCGGCGCTTGAAAAATTCGAGTCGTGAGCGGGAAATCCGCTCGCGACTTTCCCTTTTCCGATACCCGTTCACGGCGTCCCTTTCTTCCCATGCCCAAGTCCTCCATCGTGAAGCTCGGTCTCCTGCAGCACGCCTGCGTCGCCGACCCCAAGGTCAACCTCGCCAAGGCGCTCGCCCTCGCCGAGAAGGCGGCCAAGCGGGGCGCGCAGATCATCTGCACCCAGGAGATGTTCCGCTCCCAGTATTTCTGCCAGAGCGAGGACCACGACCATTTCGCCCTCGCCGAGTCGATCCCCGACGGCCCGAGCACCGTCGCCTTCCGCAAGCTCGCCAAGAAACACGGCGTCGTCGTCATCGCCTCGCTCTTCGAGAAGCGCGCCAGCGGTCTCTACCACAACACCGCCGTCATCATCGACGCCGACGGCTCCGTGCTCGGCGTGTATCGCAAGATGCACATCCCGGACGACCCGCTCTTCTACGAGAAGTTCTACTTCACGCCCGGCGACACCGGCTTCAAGGCCTGGGACACCAAGTTCGGCCGCATCGGCGTGCTCGTCTGCTGGGACCAGTGGTATCCCGAGGCCGCGCGCCTCACCGCCATGCAGGGCGCCGAGATCCTCTTCTATCCGACCGCGATCGGCTGGCACCCGAAGGAGAAGGCCGAATACGGCGTCAACCAGCACGGCGCCTGGGAAACCATCCAGCGTTCGCACGCCGTCGCCAACGGCTGCTACGTCGCCGCGATCAACCGCGTCGGCCACGAGATCATCAAGGGCGTCGGCGGCGACGGCCTCGAGTTCTGGGGCCAGTCCTTTGTCGCCGGCACATCCGGCCAGATCCTCGCCAAGGCTTCCGTCGACAAGGAGGAGATCATGATCGTCCCCGTCGATCTCTCCAAGGTCGACGTCACCCGCACGCACTGGCCGTTCCTCCGCGACCGCCGCATCGACGCCTACGGCAGCCTCACCAAGCGCTTCATCGACGAAACCGCCTGAGGGCAGGGCGCGACCGCTGGGCGCGCCGCGTCAGTGTTTCCTCCTTCGATTTCGGCCGGCCCAGCGGTCCGGCCCTACCTTTCTCCGATTTCTTTCGACATGGCCAAAGCCGCCACCGCCAAAACTTCCGCCACAAAGGCCTCTTCCGCGCCCGCCAAGCCGGCGAGGAAAAGCGCCGCCAAGTCCTCGGCCTCCGCCAAGGCCGACACGCCCGCCGCGCTCGGCTTTCGCATGCCCGCCGAGTGGGAGCCTCAGGAGGCGATCTGGTTGTCGTGGCCGCACAACTACGACTCCTGGCCCGGCAAGTTCCGCCCCGTCCCGTATAACTTCGCCAACATCGTCTCCGCGATCACCCGCTTCGAGCCGGTCCGCATCAACGCGGCGAAGAAGCTCCAGGCCCGCGCCCGCCGTCTCTGCGAACGCGCCGACGCCAACCTCGACCGGGTGACCTTCCACGACCACCCGACCAACGACGCCTGGTGTCGCGACCACGGCCCGATCTTCGTCAAACACACCAAGACCGGCGAGGTCGCCCTCACCGACTGGGCCTACAACGCCTGGGGCGGCAAATACCCGCCCTACGACCTCGACAACGAGATCCCGCCCTCGATCGAGAAGGTCACCGGCCTGCGCCGCTTCGTGAACGACATGGTGCTCGAGGGCGGTTCCATCGACGTAAACGGTCAGGGCGCGCTCCTCACCAGCGAGCAGTGCCTCCTCAATCCAAACCGCAATCCCCACCTCACCAAGGAGCAGATCGAGCAGAACCTGCGCGACTACCTCGGCGTGACCGACATTTACTGGCTGGGCGAGGGCATCGTCGGCGACGACACCGACGGCCACATCGACGACATGAGCCGCTTCTTCAAAGCCGACGGCATCATCACCTGCGTCGAGCCCAACAAGAAGGAGAAGAACCACACGATCCTCGCCGAGAACCTCGCGCGCCTGAAAAAATTCCGCACGCCCGCCGGCAAGAAGTTCGACATCGTCGAGCTCCCCATGCCGCGCCCCTTCGGTTTCAACCGCCAGCGCGTGCCCGCCAGCTACGCCAACTTCCTCATCGTGAACGGCGGCGTGCTCGTGCCCACCTTCCGCCAGCCGGGCCCCGACGCCCGCGCCATCGAGATCATCCAGGGCTGCTTCCCCGACCGCGAGGTCGTCGGCGTCGATTGCTACCACCTCATCTGGGGCCTCGGCACGCTGCACTGCATCTCGCAACAACAGCCCGCCGCCGGTCCCTCCGCCTGATGCGTCTCCGCGCCCGTCACGCCTCTCGATTGGCCGCGTTCGGCCTCGCCGCGTCGCTGACCTTTCTCGGCGGCTGCGTCTCCCGCGAGGGCTCGTCCGCGTCCGCCCCGGCTTCCCTTCCCGGTGTCTTCGGTTCGCGCTGGACCGCGCCGGATTTCGCCACGCGGATCGTCGACGCCGAGCGCGCCGCCGTCGTCGAGGCCTGCGTGACCACGGCCAACTCGCTCGGCTACTCCGTCAACCGCCTCGACGGCGCGCTCGGGAAAATTTCCGCCGCCCGCCGCCAGACCACGCGCTTCGATGGCGCGCGGCAGGACACGCTCGACATCACCGTGACCACGCTCGGTCCCGGCTCCACGAAGGTCGCGCTCACCCTGCGCGAGGCCGTCGAGTCCGGCTCGGACGACGAACGCGCTGTCGCGATGGTCACCACTTCGCTCGTGCGCGCCCGCGCGCCCTACGACGTCTTCTTCGACACGCTTGCGCGGGCGCTGCCTGCGACGCCGGCGGCGACTCCGCGGCCTTGATCGTCAGCGGCCGCGCGAGCGCTCTCGCGCTTGGAGCGTTTTAATAAAACCCGCAGCTTATTTAGAGCGGTGTGGAGGCATGGCAGGTCGCTCCCGGCTTTCGGCTACGATTACGCGTCTAGGTCCGCCGGACCGAAGGCGCCGGGAAGCAGCGCGTCGATCGTCGTATCGATGATTTCACTACCGTCGCAACAGGAGACGACCCGCGCCCGCGGGCCGAACTCGAAGATCACCTGCCGGCAGGCGCCGCAGGGGGCGGTCGCGCCTTTCGTCGGCGTGTAGACGACGACGCACTTCAGTTTGCGCGCGCCGGCCGCGGCGGCGGCGAAGATCGCCGTGCGCTCGGCGCAGTTGGTCAGGCCGTAGGACGCATTCTCCACGTTGGCGCCGGTGAAGAGTCCTTTGTCCGTCCAGATCGCCGCGCCGACGCGAAAGCCGCTGTAGGGCGCGTAGGCCTTCGCCGCGGCCGCCTTCGCCGCGCGTTTCAACTTCGCCAGGTCCGGACCGGATTTCGACTTCGCCATGGATCGAAGATGTCGGGGAAGTCGCCATGACGGCAACGCCTTCCGTTCCGCCAGCCGCGTCGTCCGCCGGATTCCCCGCCGATGTCGTCCGTATCTGAATACATGGAGCGTTCCTTGTGTCCGGGATTCGGACGCGCCGGCGACGATTCCGCTAGGAGCCCGAATTGTCGTGCGCACCGGACGCCGCCGAGAACGTGAGCCGGGCGCCGGTGTTGAACGGTTAGGGAGCGGCCTGTCGTTGCGCCGAATAGATGCCGCCCGCGCCGCTGGCCAGGTAGCTGGCCAGGCAGGCGACGGCGAATAGTTCGGAGTGGTCCCCGCCGAAAATCTCCACCGCGAGCAGGGTGCAGGCGAGCGGGGTTTTGCTCGCTCCGGCGAACACCGCGACGAAGCCCAGCGCCACGCCCAGCGGAAGCGGCAAGCCCAGCAGCGGGCCGGCGACATGCCCGAAGGCGGCGCCGATGAAAAACAGGGGGGTGACTTCGCCGCCCTTGAAGCCGGCGCCGACCGTCAGCGCGGTGAACACGAGTTTCCAAAACCAGCTCCACGGCGTCGCACCGCCCTCGATCCAGACCGAGAGCAAGGTAGGAACGCCGGGATCGGGATTGGAGGCGCCGAGGCCGAGATAGGCGTCGGTGCGCAGCGCCAGGGCGAGCAACAGGATCGTGATGCCTCCCAAGGCCGGTCGCATCCACCAGGCCTTCGCCGGGGGAAGCGGCAGGCGACCGGCGCCATGGGCGAGGGCGATGAAACCGCGGGCGACGTAGCCGCAGCACAGACCCAAGGCCGTCGCCTGAAGCAGCGGCATGACGGCCAGCGTGGAGGGCAAGGCGTCGAGATTCGCCAGCGCGCCGTAGTCGTCGTGGCGAACACCCCAGGCGTGGCAGACCTGGTCGCCGACGAGCGCCGCGAGCAGACAGGTGCCGAGCCAGGCGTGGCTGAGCCGGCCGCGTGTCAGCACCTCGACGGCAAAAACCGCCCCGGCCAAGGGAGTCCCGAAAACCGCGCCGAAGCCTCCGGCCACTCCGGCGGACAACAACATTCCCTGCTGCGCGAGGTCGATGCGCAGGAGTTTCCGCACACCGCCCGCGAGCGCGCCTCCCATCTGCACGGCGGTGCCTTCGCGTCCCGCGGATCCGCCGCAGAGGTGGGTGAGCAAGGTCGCGCCAAGAACCAGGGGCGCCATGCGGAGCGGGACTCCTCCGCCGGGAGTATGGATCTCGTCCAGGATCAGATTGGCCCCGCCTTCCGCGCGATCGCCGACCCGACGGTAAACGAACGCGGCGAGCACGCCGGCCAAAGGCAGGAAGGCCAGAAGCCATCCGTTGGAAAACCGGACGGCGGTGACGTGATCGAGCGTGAGGAGGAACCCGGCGGAGGCGGTGCCGGCAAGCGCTCCGACCAAGGCGGCCAGGGAGAGATTTCGCGCGGCGCTGCGGAGGCGGGCGGGGGAGAGAGCGGGATCGAAATCGGAAACGGACGGGAACATGGGCTCGGTTCGAGCGAAAGCCCGACGACCGCTCCGGGGCAACCACGCGTCCATGATCCGCCCGCAAATTGCGAAACCCTGCTCGAAATATCCGAGTATCCACTCATGGTCGTGTGTCGTGTCGCACCGATTCGTCTTTTTGTTATTCTGTCTGATCTTGGTTTCGGCGCAGGCGACGCCCCGCGTTCTGATTCTCGCCAATCGCGACGACGGCGAATCGTTGGCGATCGCGCGCCATTACGCGAAGCGCCGCGGCCTGCCCAAATCCGCGATCGTGTCGCTGCCGATGCCGCTCACCGAGCAGATCACGTGGCCCCAGTTCGTCACCTCGATCTGGAATCCGTTGCTGCGCGAGGCCATCGCCCACGGGGACATCGACGCGATCTCGATGGATCTGAAGGACGAACTCGGCCGGATGAAAATCGCGCCCTCGGGTCACCGGCTCGACGCGCTGGTGATCTGCCGTGGCGTGCCGTTGCGAGTGGCGCACGACTCCACGCTTCTCGACGAGCGCGGCAATCCGCTCACGGCGAACCGTTCGTTGCGCAGCGTGGAGGGCGCGGTGGACTCCGAGCTGGCGCTGCTTGCCCTCGGCAGCCCCCCGATCGCCGCGTTCGTTCCCAATCCCGTGTTCAACGCGAGCGGCGCCGCGGCCGAGGAGGCGTTGCGCAACATCATCCCGGTGGGACGGCTCGACGGGCCGAGCGCCGACGACGCGAAGGCGCTGGTGGACCGCGCGATCGAGGCGGAACGCGACGGCCTGGCGGGACGCGCCTACGTCGACATCGGCGGACCGCATCGGCAGGGCAACGAATGGCTCGAGGCCTGCGTGCCGGAGCTCACCGCGCTCGGTTTCGAGACCGACGTCGACAAGGCCCGGGCGACGTTCGGGAAGCAGGCGCGCTTCGACGCGCCGGTGCTCTACTTCGGCTGGTATACGAGCCATCTCAACGGTCCTTTCGCCGAGCCGGGGTTTCGTTTTCCGCCTGGCGCGATCGCGCTGCACATCCACAGCTATTCGGCCTCGACCCTGCGCTCGCCGACCCGCGGCTGGGCGGGCCCCTTCGTCGCCCGCGGCGTGACCGCGACCTTCGGCAACGTCGGAGAGCCTTATCTTCAGTTCACCCATCAACCGCATCTGCTGCTGCGCGCGCTGGCCCGGGGGGATACGCTCGGTGTGGCGGCGTTGCGCTCCATCAACGCGCTGAGCTGGAAGGCGATCGTGCTCGGCGATCCGCTTTATCGGCCGTTCGCGGTTTCGGCGGACGCGCAGTGGGATCGAAGAGGCAAGCTCTCCCCCGCGGCGGAAACCTACGCGCGGATTCGTCGCATGCGTCTGCTCGCGAACGCGGGGCGCGGGGACGAGGCGCTTTCGCTCGGGCGGGACGGGATGCTGGATTCGCCGAGCCTGCCGCTCGCGCTCACCCTTGCCGGCATGGAGGCGAGCACGGGCGACCTGGCGGCGGCGCGGCGGACCTTGGGCGTGTTCGCCGCGCTTCCGGATTGGCGGCCCGTCGACCGCCCGCTGGTGATGGCGGCGGCGCGCGCGTTGCGCGCCGCCGAAGCTCCGGCCGAGGCGGTGAAGTTGTGCGAGCGCCTGCTGGAGGCGGAGGACCTGCCGAAGGCGTTCAGGCTGGAGGTTCTGAAGGAGGGAGCGGAGATCGCCCGGGCCGCGATGGATTTCACGCGTTCGGGTCGCTGGGACGCCGAATACGAGCGGCTGACCGCGCCGCCTTCTCCACCGCCGGGGGAAACGGCCAAGCCGGCGGCGGCGGGAAAGTAGGCGCGCCGCGTTATTTCACGGACGCGACGGCCACGGCGGGCTCGAGCGAGCGCACGTCCTGGAGAATGCGCAGGCTCTCGCGCAGGTAGACGTCCATCTTGGCGTAGCGGGCCGAGCCGTTTTCGTCGTCGTCCTCGTCGTCGAGGCCGGTCTCGTCTTCCCCGTCGTCGTTCGTTTTCGCGGCCTTGATGCGGGGCGGGGGCGGTGGCGCGACGAAGATCTCCTTGAACGCGTAGGCTTCGCTCGCCTCGAGGGCCTTGCGGGTGGCGCGGGTTTCCTCGCGGAAGGCCTTGTCCTCGGCTTTCCGGGCGCGGCGCGTCTCGATGTTGAGCGAGACGGCCTTCTCGGCCTGGCGCTGCTTGAAGCGCTCGATGGACTTTTTGAGCAGGGCGAATTCGGGGAGTTTTTCCTGCCGTTCCTGGGAACGGGAGCGGAGCGTGACGAAGTCCCGCGCGGGGATCGGGGTGGCCTCGAAGAAGCTCGTGGAGATGACGTCCCAGGGGAGGGCGTGGGGGAGGTCTTGTTCGCCGATGGGGAGGAACTCGTCGATGGAGGGGATGACGATGTCGGGCACGACGCCCTTGAGCTGGGTGGAGGCGCCGTTGGGCAGGTAGAATTTTTGCACCGTGACCTTGGTCGCGCCGGTGGCGGCCCGGCCTCGTATCCGCGGGGGAATTACACGGTCCATCTCGATGACGGTCTGGACGGTGCCCTTGCCGTGGGTGGAGCTGTCGCCGACGACGATGGCGCGGCCGTAGTTCTGAAGGGCGCCGGCGACGATCTCGGAGGCGGAGGCGCTGAAGCGGTCGGTGAGGACGACGAGCGGGCCGGAGTAGGCGACGGAGGGATCGGTGTCCTCGTCGATCTTCACCTCGCCGGCGTAGTTCCGGATCTGCACGACCGGACCGGTCGGGATGAAAAGGCCGGTGAGCGCGACGGCCTCGGAAAGGAGGCCGCCGCCGTTGCGGCGCAGGTCGAGGACGAGGCCCTCGATCTTCTCGGCCTTGAGGCGCTTGATGAGCTCGGCGATGTCGGCGGAGGCGGAGTTTTGATCCTTCGCGCCTTCGCGTTCGCGGCCGTAGAAGGTGGGCAGGGTGACGACGCCGTAGGGGCGGACCTCTCCCTTGGCGTCGGGCACCTGGAAGACGGCGGCGTGGGCGCGGGCGGAGTCGAGATTGATGAGATCGCGCACGAGCGTGATTTCCTGGCGCATGGCGGCGTCGGCGGCGTCGGCGGGTTGCACGAGGAGGCGGACCTTGGTGCCTTTTTCCCCGCGGATCATCTGCACGATGCGGCGCAGCTTCATGCCGACGATCTCGACGAACTCGCCGTTGTCCTGCGCGACGGCGAGGATCTTGTCGTTCGGCTTGAGCTGGCGGGAGAGGTCGGCGGGACCGCCGGGGATGATCTCCTTCAGCACGCAGAGGTCGTCCTCGATGCCGAGGAGCGCGCCGATGCCGAAGAGCTGGAGGCGCATGTTGATGCCGAAGTCCTCGTAGGTGTCGGGCGAGAAGTAGCTGGAGTGCGGGTCGTAGAGATTGGCGATGGCGGTGAGAAAGACCTCGGCGACATCGTTGGCTTCGAAGTCGTCAAGATTGCGCAGGAGGCGTTCGTAGCGCTTGGCGACCTTGGCGCGGGCCTCGTCGAGAGGCTTGTTGTTCAGGAGCTCCTGAAGGAGTTCGAACTTGAGGCGTTTTTCCCAGAGTTCGTCGGCCGCGGCCTCGTTTTCCGGCCAGGGGAGTTCGCGCCGGTCGATCTCGTAGGTGGCGTCGGTGGTGAAATCGAAATCGCCGGGGAGACGTTTCTCGATCCAGGCCACGCGGTCGCGGACGCGTTGTTCGTAGCGGGCGTAGACGGCGAAGGCCGGGTCGAGGCGACCGAGGGCGGAGAGATTCCAGTAAAGGGATTCGGGGCGATGGAGCTCCTGAAACTCGGCGAGATCGGAGGCGAGAAGGAAGAGTTTCTGGCCGTCGAGGGCTTTGAAGGTGTTGGGAATCAGCTCCGCGAAGGAGGCGGGGCGGACCTGGTCGCGGTTGAAGTGGACTTCCTCAAGAAGGCGGATGAGCGCCTTGAGCTCCTGGCGGAGGGAATCGGTGGGCGCCAGTTTGCGCGGCGGGGCGACGTCGCCGGTGGCGGGGGGAAGGTTCGGCGTGGCCGGAGGGGAGGGCTCGGCGGCGAAAAGGGCGGGCGCGACGAGAAGCGCGAGAAGAAGACGGCGGAATCGCATGAACGGGTGGGAAAGGCGGCGGAGAGGAAGGTTTCGTCGGAGGGCTAACCAGGCACGCGACCGAACGGGGCGTCAGCACGCTCAACGATGACTCAGATGCTGGCGAGCCTCGTCGAGGACGCGTTTCTCCTCCTCGGTGAGGGAGGCGAAGCCGCGGAGGTTGATCTTGTCGAGGATGCGATCGACCTCGGCCTTGAGGGCGTCGCTTGTGCCGGGGACGGCGGGGGGGGGCGGTTGTGGGGCGGCGGACGTGGAGCCGAGATTGACACTGTAAACCGGCTCGGACCGGGCGGAGCGTTTCTTCAACCAGGCGGGCGGTTCGACGGTGGTGGCGAAACGTGGACGGGAGGGGGTCAGCGCCAGGCGGTGGAACAGCCAGCCGGCGGCCATGCCGCCGAGGTGAGCCGAGTGGGCCACGCCGTAGAGTGAACCGGAGTGCGGCAGCTCCCGGGTGACGAGGCCGAGCAGGTCGATGCCGGCGAGAATGCCGACCAGCCAGACGGGTTGGATGGTGACCGGGATGATGAAAAAGAGAAAGATCGTGATGTTCCTTCGCGGGTAGAGGCAGGCGAAGACCGTGAGGTAGGTCATGGCGATGCCGGAGGCCCCGATGACGGTGCCGCGGCGGCCAAAGTGAAAAGCGAACCAAAGCGCAGCGCCGCCGAGCGCGCCGACCAAGGTCAGCCAGGCGAGCCGCCGCGTTTCGAGCGTGTTTTGCAGGATCCGGCCGATGAAGAAGAGTCCGAGGCAGTTGAGCAGCAGGTGGGTGAGGCCGCCGTGCAGAAGCGCGTAGGTGACCAAGCGCCAGATTTCCCCCCCGAGCAGCGTGCGCGAGGAAAGAGCGCCGTAGCGCACGAGCGCGTCCGAGCCGAAGAAGACCTCCGCGATCCGTTGCAACACGAAGACGCCCGCGAGCACGCCCAGAAACCAGACGAGAAAACCCGGCGAGCGCGGGCTCGCATCGTGGCGCATATAGGAGCGGTCGGACAGCATTGCTTGGTGAGCGTAGACGCGCGAATGGCGAACTCAAGGACGCGGGACAATTTGCGCCATGCCGGTGCATCCGCTGATCGGGTTCGCGCGATTCCGCCGGGAGCTGTCCGGACGGATACGTGCGTATTGGCGAAATTACGTCGTCCCGGGATGGCCTCTTGACAGCGAAAATCGCGGGTCTTTGCTCCGGACGACTTATGGCCAACAAATCCGACAAGTGGGAGCAGAACGTTGCGGGCAAGTTTTACGTCGATCAGCAATGCATCGATTGCGATCTCTGCCGCGAGACGGCTCCCGACTTCTTCACGCGCCACGACGAGGGCGGTTACTCCTTCGTCCACAAGCAGCCGACCACCGAGGAAGAGATCGCGCTTTGCCGCGAGGCCCTCGAGGGTTGCCCCGTCGAGGCCATCGGCGACGACGGCGACGCCTGAGCGCCGCGCGCGATTTGTTTCGGTCACACGCTTTTCAGCCTCTCCCCTTGGGGAGAGGCTTTTTTGTTTTCGGCCTTGGGGGCGGCGTCTCGGGGAATCGCACGAAACCGGGCTGCGCTAAGCGGCATGCAGCGGCGTCGCGCTTTTTCTCCGCGTCGAGCACGTCGACGGGATGTTTTGGCGAAAGGCTCGGACGATTGAACCGGGCGCCAGAGACGATGTGGGAACGAATTAAGGCGAAGGTTAAGAGAATTATTGATTTTGGTTAACTAGCTTGATGGGGTGCGCGCCATGTTCACTCCGCTTCGCGTTTTGGTTCTCCCTCTCAGCCTGGGTTCGGTGTTCGCCGCCGAGGCCGTTCCGTCGCCCGCCTCGGCGAGCGAGACGGTCGAGCTCGACACTCTGACCGTGTTTTCGACGCGCGTCGCCTTGCAGGAGCCGACCTCGACTTTCGCGGCGCCGGTGTCGGCGGTGCGCTACGAACCGCAGGTCGACGTGCAGGCGCGGAGTTTCGCGGAAGGGCAGGCCGACGTGACGATTCGCGGCGGCACGTTCGAGAACACCGGGTTCAGCGTCGGCGTGTTGCCGATCTACGATCCGCAGACCGGCCACTACTCCGCCGAGCTTCCCGTCTCGGCCTACATGCTCGGCGCGCCCGAGGTCCGTGTGGGAGCGGCGCAGGCCGCGAGCGGGTTCAACGCGACCGCGGGCGGAATCGCCTATTCCTGGCGGCCGGTTCGCACGGGCGGAGCGGTGAGCGTGGGCGGCGGCGACAACCACCTCGCGCGCGGCGAGATCTATTCCGGATATGCCACGGACAAGCAGATCGCCGGCTTCAACATCGGGGCCGACGTTTCGATCGCGGCTTCGCAGGGCGACGGCACCCGGACCGGCGGAGACCATGATTTCACCCGCTACAACGGTCGCGTGCAGTTGAGCAACGACGTCGGTCAGACCGATTTCTTCGCGGGCTACGAGGCCAAGAACTTCGCCTGGCCCAACCTGTATGCCGCGCGCAACCAGGTCACGCCCCTGCGCGAGGAGCGCGAGCGCCTGCAGACGAAGCTCTTTGTGTTGAACCACCGCACCGAGATCGGAGCGGATGGCGACTATGTGCAGGCCGGCGCCTACTACCGCGGCAACCGCGACCACTACGCGATCCCCGATTTCGCCTACGACGCGCATCACCAGACCGTGGTGCGGGGCGTGGCGCTCGAGGGGCGCAGCACGCTCGTCGGCCGCACCGCCGCACGTTACTCGGCTGGCGTGGTCGACGACGACCTCGACTCCACCGCGCTCACTTTCGGTCCCTTCATGAGCCGCACGCAGGTCTACGGTTCGCTCGCCGCGGAGCACACCGTCGATCTCGACGACCGTCGCGAGCTGATGTTCGTCGCCGGCGCGCGTTACGACGACAGCAACCGCGACGGTTCCGAAATCTCGCCGCTGGCTTCGATCGAACTGCGGCAGTCGGGCGCGCCGCTGCGCCGTGTTTACGCGAGCTATTCGGAAACGACCCAGCTGCCGACCTATCAGGCGCTCAACGCCGCCCCGGCCGGGCTCTTTGGCGGCGATCCCGATCTGGCGCGCGCGGTGGCGGCCAACTACGAGATCGGCGCGGAGATCTCCGTGGGCGGCTGGACCCTCACGCCGGCGGTGTTCTTCCGCAAAGACGACAATCTGCTCGACTACGTCTTCAATCCGGCGAACCCGCTCTCCTCGCGCGTGGCCGCCACGGTGAACGTCGAGACGATCGGCGTGGAGTTGTTCGCGCGCCGTTCGTGGGAGCGTTTCGATCTGATCGCGGGCTACACCTTCCTCGACAAGAACGACGACTACACGGCGTCGACCGTCGCGAGCTTCTACGCGCTCAACTACGCGGAGCATCGCTTGACGCTTGCCGGCGTGGTGCGGCTCGGCGGCGGCTTCGAGCTGCGGATGGACAACGAGCTGCGCCGCCAGGCGGACAACGCCTTGCGTCAGGAAGGTCGCGACAACGTCGATAGCGCGCTCGGTCTCTTCTACCACGTGCCCGGCGTGAAGGGCCTGGTGCTCAACGCCCAGGTGGACAACCTTTGGGACACGGCCTTCCAGGACGTGCCTCTCGTGCCGCACACGAGCCGTTCGTGGTCGGTCGGCGCGACTTACGTCTGGTGACCGGGGCGCCGCGTCGAAGCGGAAAGCGGTCGGTCGGCGTCGCGGCGGGCGGCCCGGCGGGTTGCCGGAGGCCACGCCCCCCCGCACCACGGTTTTAGCGGACCCCCGCCCCGCCCCCCCCGGGGGGGCGGCGGGGGGGATCGCCGAAACCGGTGTGTCGGGGGGCGTCGGTTTCGGCGACCCGCCGGGCCGCCCGCCGCGACGCCGACCGACCGCTTTCCGCTTCGACGCGGCGCCCCGGTCACCAGACGTAAGTC
>Ga0182792_1000172_pt1 | contig 63760 bp, 56 predicted proteins | sample Passage237B_FD_130497 | JGI IMG/M metagenome (GOLD analysis project Ga0182792, IMG submission 130497) | Cellulose adapted compost microbial communities from Newby Island Compost Facility, Milpitas, CA, USA - Passage2 37B (version 2) (version 2) ...
GCGGTCGTGCGCCGCATGACCGACATGGCGCTAACCCAACCCGGAGTCGAAAGCGTCGTGGCCTTCCCCGGCCTGTCGATCAATGGATTCACCAACAGCTCCAGCGCCGCCGTGGTGTTCATCAAGCTCGACGATTTCGCGCAGCGGCGGGATGCAGCGACATCCGCCCAGGCCATCACGGCCGCCCTGAGCCAGCAGTACTCCGGCATCAAGGACGCCTTCATCGCCGTCTTCCCGCCGCCGCCCGTGATGGGCCTGGGCACCGTCGGCGGCTTCAAGCTGCAGATCGAAGACACGGCCGGGCTGGGCTATGACAAACTCAACGACGCCGCGCAGGCCTTCCTGGCGCAGGCCGCGAAAGCGCCTGAACTGGGGCCCGCGTTTTCCAGCTACCAGATCAACGTGCCGCAACTGGATGTCGACCTGGACCGGGTCAAGGCCAAGCAGCTGGGCGTGCCCGTCACGGATGTCTTCGAGACCATGCAGATCTACCTGGGCTCTCTCTACATCAACGATTTCAACCGCTTCGGCCGGGTCTACCAGGTCAAGGCGCAGGCCGACGCGCCATTCAGGGCGCACCCCGACGACATCCTGCGCCTGAAGACGCGCAGCGCCTCGGGCGCCATGGTCCCCCTGGGCTCACTGGTATCGCTGACACCCACCTACGGTCCTGAAATGGTCGTGCGCTACAACGGCCACACGGCCGCCGACATCAACGGCGGCCCGGCGCCCGGCTACTCATCGGACCAGGCGCAGGCGGCCGCCGAGCGCATCGCCGCCTCGACACTGCCCAAAGGCATCCGGTTCGAATGGACGGACCTGACCTACCAGCAGATCCTGGCGGGCAACGCGGGCATCTGGGTGTTCCCCATCAGCGTCCTGCTGGTGTTTCTGGTGCTCGCCGCGCTCTATGAAAGCCTGACTCTGCCCCTGGCGGTGATCCTGATCGTGCCCATGAGCGTGCTCGCCGCGCTGGCGGGTGTCTGGCTGACGGGAGGCGACAACAACCTGTTCACCCAGATCGGCCTCATGGTACTGGTCGGCCTGGCGTGCAAGAACGCGATCCTGATCGTCGAGTTCGCCCGCGACCTGGAAAAGGAAGGCCTGTCGCCCGTCGACGCCGCGCGGGAAGCCAGCCGCCTGCGCCTGCGCCCCATCCTGATGACGTCGATCGCCTTCATCATGGGCATCGTGCCCCTGGTCCTTTCCACCGGAGCAGGCGCGGAAATGCGCCATGCCATGGGCATCGCGGTCTTCTTCGGCATGCTGGGCGTGACGCTGTTCGGCCTGTACCTGACCCCGGTCTTCTACGTGCTGCTGCGCAGCCTGAACCGGCGCCAGACGCGCAGCGGCCCCTCGCTCCAGCCCGCAGGCGATCCCGTCGCGCATCCCTCTCTGGAATCCTCGAAATGAGCAATATCCTTCGTCTTGCCGGCGCCTCCGGCCTGCTGGCAATCCTGCTGACCGGCTGCGCGGTCGGCCCTGAATACCGGCGCCCTACCATCGAAGTCCCGGCAGCCTTCAAGGAGGCGCACCAGGCCACCGGCGAAACGCTTCAATGGAAGCAGGCACAGCCCGCCGACGAACTGGAGCGGGGGCACTGGTGGTCCGTATTCCAGGATCCGACGCTGGACGCTCTGGAAAAACAGGCCATGCAGGCCAACCAGAACCTTCGGGCCGCAGCGGCCCGGGTCCGGCAGGCACGCGCATTGCGGCAAGGCGCCGGCGCGGACCGTTATCCGGAACTGACAGTCGGCACGGGACCGACCCGCCAGCGCACATCCGATGCCGGCCCCCAGGGCGGCAGCACCGCCACAGCGTGGCGCGCACAGGCCGGCATCTCGTACGAGGCCGACCTGTTCGGGCGGGTGGCGTCCCACCTGGATGCAGCCAGCGCCGACGCACAGCAGGCCCAGGCCCTGTACCAGTCCGTGATGCTGGCCCTGCAGGCCGATGTCGCTCAAGCTTATTTCACGATCCGGCAACTGGATGCGGAATCGATGCTGTACGCCCATACGGTGTCACTGCGCCGCGCGGGCCTGGATCTGCTGGAAACACGCTTTCACGAAGGCGACATCACGGAGCTCGACGTGACGCGCGCACGATCCGAACTCGCGTCCGCGCAATCGCAAGCCCTGGAAGCCGCGCGTCAAAGAGCTGCCGCCGAACACGGGCTGGCCCTGCTGCTGGGCCGGGCACCCTCGGAATTCACCCTGGCGGCGCAGGAATTGCACAGGATCTCGATCGACATCCCGGCAGGCCTGCCGTCTTCCCTGCTGGAGCGCCGGCCCGACATCGCCGCCGCCGAAAGGGCCGTCGCAGCGGCCAACGCCCGCATCGGCGAGGCCCGGGCGGCGTTCTTTCCCCAGATCATCCTGACCGGCGCATTCGGCTACGAATCGACGGACCTCGGCGACCTGCTGCGTTGGTCCAGCCGCAGTTTCATCCTGGGCCCCCTGGCAGGGACGATGCTCAGCCTGCCCCTGTTCGACGGCGGGCGCCGCCAATCCAGGGTGGATCAGGCCCGGGCACGCTACGAAGAAGACGTGGCGCTGTACCGCCAGAGCGTGCTGCAGGCGTTCAAGGAGGTCGAGGACGGTCTGTCCGCGCTGCGCCTGCTGGACGAGCAATCGAAGACCCAGGACGTCGCCGCCACCTCGGCGAGCCGTGCCGCGGAACTGTCGAAGGCCCAGTACGACGCCGGATCGATCAGCTACCTGGAAGTCATCGATGCCGACCGCGAAGTGCTGCGGCATCGGCAGACCGGGGTACGGCTGGACGGCCTGCGCGCCCAGGCGACCGTCCAGCTCATCAGGGCGCTCGGAGGCGGCTGGAGCCAGTCCTGAACTCCCGGCCGCCAGGCATATCGACAAAGAGCCGGACCTGGCGGCCAACCCGGCTTTGCAACGGACGGGCGGCACGCTGTTAAAATTTCCGGTTCAATTTTTTTCCGAGCCGACCGCCATGCAGACATCCCTTCAGAATCTGATCGAATCCGCCTGGGAAGACCGTTCCTCCCTGCGCCCCGGGCAGTTCCCCTCCGATCTGGCCGATGCGGTCGAGCAGACCATCCAGGGCCTGGACGACGGCTCGTTGCGCGTGGCGGAAAAGATCGACGGCCAGTGGCAGGTCCATCAATGGGTCAAGAAAGCCGTGCTGCTGTCCTTTCGCCTGGCCGACAACCGCGTCATGGGGCAAGCGCCCCAGCTTTATTACGACAAGGTCCCGCTGAAATTCCAGGATTACGGTCCCGACGACTTCCAGCGCGGGGGCTTTCGCGTGGTGCCGACCGCCACGGTGCGGCGCGGGGCATACATCGCACCCGACGCGGTGCTGATGCCTTCCTACGTCAACATCGGCGCCCGCGTGGGCGAAGGCACGATGGTGGACACCTGGGCGACGGTCGGCTCATGCGCGCAGATCGGCAGCCACGTCCACCTGTCGGGCGGCGTGGGCATTGGCGGGGTGCTGGAACCCCTGCAGGCCGGGCCGACCATCATCGAGGACAACTGCTTCATCGGCGCACGTTCGGAAATCGTCGAAGGCGTGGTCATCGAGGAAAACTCCGTCCTGGCCATGGGCGTCTTCATTTCCCAGAGCACGCGCATCTATGACCGCGCCACCGGAGAAATCCATTACGGCCGCGTACCGGCGGGCTCGGTCGTGGTGCCGGGCTCGCTGCCCGCACCCGACGGCAGCCACAGCCTGGCCTGCGCGGTGATCGTGAAGCGGGTCGATGCGAAGACCCGCGCCAAGACCAGCATCAACGATCTGCTCCGGGCCTGAGGCTCGCACATACGATCCAAGGAGACGCACAGCATGGCAGACGCCGACGTCCGCACCCTGGCCCGCGCACTGATCGCCCGCCCCTCCGTCACGCCGGACGATGCCGGCTGCCAGGATCTGATCGCGGATCGCCTGCGGCCGCTCGGCTTTGCGTGCGAGTCGCTGCCCAGCGGCGCCGTGAGCAACCTCTGGGCGCGGCGCGGCACCGCCGGGCCGCTGCTGGTGTTCGCCGGCCACACGGACGTCGTTCCGCCCGGCCCCGAGGCCGAATGGCCCAGCCCGCCCTTCACCCCCACTGAAACCGGCGGCATGCTGGTGGGCCGGGGCGCGGCCGACATGAAGACCTCGATTGCCGCCTTCGTGGTCGCGGCCGAAGAGTTCATCGCGGCCCATCCCGACCACCCGGGCTCCATCGCCCTGCTGGTCACCTCCGACGAAGAAGGGCCGGCGACCGACGGCACGGTCCATGTCTGCCGCATGCTGGAAGCGCGCGGCGAACGGCCCGACTACTGCATCGTCGGCGAGCCGACCTCGGTCCAGGCGCTGGGCGACACGATCAAGAACGGCCGCCGTGGCTCGATGTCGGCCCGGATCACGGTGCACGGCGTCCAGGGCCACGTGGCCTACCCTCACCTGGCCCGCAACCCGATTCACGAACTCGCCCCTGCCCTGGCCGAACTGACCGCGGTCCGCTGGGACGAAGGCAACGAATACTTCCCGCCCACCACCTTCCAGGTCTCGAATCTGCACGCAGGAACCGGAGCGGGCAACGTCATCCCCGGTACCGCCACGGTCGATTGCAATTTCCGCTTCTCGACCGCCAGCACGCCCGAAGGGCTGCAGACACAGGTGGCCGCCATCCTGGACCGTCATGGCCTGCGCTACGACATCGACTGGACGATCAGCGGACTGCCCTTCCTGACGCCCAGGGGGGCGCTGTGCAGCGCCGTGCAGACAGCCATCGCCGAAGAAACCGGCGTCCAGGCCGAGCTTTCCACGACGGGCGGCACATCCGACGGGCGCTTCATCGCCAGGATCTGTCCGCAGGTCGTCGAATTCGGCCCGCTGAACCGGACGATCCACCAGACGGGCGAACACATCCCCCTGGACAGCCTCGCGCCGCTGAAGAACATCTACCGCCGCACGCTGGAAAAACTGCTGGCCTGACCCTCATTCCTGCCCGCGCCCCACGGCCCGGGCGATCGCACCCATCCCGCACGCCATGTCCTCTCCCCATACCGAACTCCTGACCCTGCGCGATCTGCTGCGCTGGTCCATCAGCCGCTTTCACGCCGCGAACCTGGTCTTCGGCCACGGCAGCGACAATGCCTGGGACGAGGCCGCCTACCTGCTGCTCCACGGTCTGCACCTGCCGCCCGACACCCTGGAACCTTTCCTGGACGCGCGCCTGCTGGAACGCGAACGGCAACGCTGCGTCGACCTGATCCACGAGCGCATCAGCACGCGCAAGCCCGCCGCCTACCTGACCGGCGAGGCCTGGCTGCAGGGCGAACGCTTCCTGGTGGACGAGCGGGTCATCGTGCCGCGTTCGCCGATTTCCGAACTGCTGGCAGAGGGCCTCGCCCCCTGGATCGACGACCCGGACGCGGTCGGCCAAGTGCTGGATCTGTGCACCGGCTCGGGCTGCCTGGCAATCCTTGCGGCCCATGCCTTCGGCAACACCGCCGTGGACGCTGTGGACATATCCGCCGATGCCCTGGCAGTGGCGCAATCGAACATCGAACTGCACGGCCTGCGGGACCGCGTCCGGGCGCTGCGCAGCGATCTGCTGTCGCAGGTGCCGGCGGATCGCCGCTACGACCTGATCATCTGCAACCCGCCCTACGTCAACGAACGGTCGATGAAGGCACTGCCGCCCGAATACCGGCACGAGCCCAGGCTGGCACTGGCGGGCGGCGCCGACGGCATGGACCTGGTGCGCCGCATCCTGGCCGAAGCGCCCGGCCTCATGGCGCCCGAAGGCCTGCTGGTGCTGGAAATCGGCCACGAGCGCGAGCACTTCGAGGCTGCCTTCCCCGAACTGGAGCCAATCTGGCTGGACACCGCCGCCACCACCGGCCAGATCCTGCTGCTGCGCCGCGCGCAGCTGGCCTCGTGATCCGCGCCGCCGGCCTGACCCTGCGGCGCGGCGTCAAGGTCCTGCTGGAAAACGCCGAATTCGTCGTCCATCCCGGAGAACGCGTCGGCATCGTCGGCAAGAACGGCGCCGGCAAGTCCTCTTTGTTCTCCCTGCTGCAGGGAGAGATCGATCCGGACGCCGGCTCGCTGGACATGCCCGCATCCTGGCGCCTGGCCAGCGTCGAGCAGATCCTGCACGACACCGGGCGCCCCGCGCGCGATTTCGTCATCGACGGCGACCGGCACCTGCGCGAGCTGCAGGCGCGCCGCGCCGCCCTGGACCCCGACCAGGGCCAGGCGATCGCCGAACTCGAGGCGGCCCTGGTCGAGGCCGGCGCCTGGAGCGCCCCGTCGCGGGCCGAGCAACTGCTGGCCGGCCTGGGTTTCGCGCCCGACGAATGGACCCGCCCCGTGGCCAGTTTTTCGGGCGGCTGGCAGATGCGCATCGCCCTGGCGCGCGCCCTGATGGCGCCTTCCGATCTGCTCCTGCTGGACGAGCCCACCAACCACCTGGACCTGGATGCGATGCTGTGGCTGGAGCGCTGGCTGGCCGGCTATCCGGGCACGGTGCTGCTGATCTCCCACGACACCGAGTTCCTGGATGCGGTCGCGCGCGTGATCCTGCATTTCGAACAGGACAAGCTGGTGCGCTACAAGGGCGGCTACGAGTCGTTCCTGGAGCAGCGCGCCGAGCGCCTGCGCCAGAACCGCCTGGCGATCCAGCGCCAGGCGCGCGAGACGGCGCATCTGCAATCCTTCATCGACCGGTTCAAGGCCAAGGCCACCAAGGCCAAGCAGGCGCAGAGCCGGGTCAAGGCCCTGGCGCGCATGCAGACGCTGGCTCCGCTGGCCATCGAATCGGGCATCGACATCCGCCTGCCCGAACCGGCACAGACACCCGACGTGCTGCTGACGCTCGAGGACGCGGCCCTGGGCTATCCGCCGGACAGCGCCGCAGACGGTTCGCCGCGCACCATCCTGCAGGACGTGAGCCTGATGGTGCGCGGCGGCAGCCGCATCGGCATCCTGGGTGTCAACGGCGCCGGCAAGAGTACGCTGGTCAAGACCCTGGCGCGCGAACTGCGGCCTCTGGCGGGCGACTACCGCCCGGCCAAGGGTCTGGAGATCGGCTATTTCGCCCAGCAGCAGCTGGACGTGCTGGAGCCCGGCCTGAGCCCGCTGCAGCATTTCACCCGCATCGCCCCCGATACGCGCGAGCAGGAACTGCGCAACATGCTGGGCGGCTTCGGTTTTGGCGGCGACATGGTGAACCAGCCCGTGGCGCCCTTCTCCGGCGGCGAAAAGGCGCGCCTGGCCCTGGCCCTGATCGTCTGGCGCAAACCCAACCTGCTGCTGCTCGACGAGCCCAGCAACCACCTGGACGTGGACACCCGCGAGGCACTGGCGCGTGCGCTGGCGGGGTTTCCAGGCAGCGTGTTGCTGGTGTCCCACGACCGGCACCTGTTGCGCACCACCGTGGACAATTTCTGGATCGTGGCCGATGGCCGGGTCCAGCCCTTCGATGGCGACCTGGAAGACTACCGCGACTGGCTGCAGCAGCGGCAAGCGCAGCACAACCAGATTGCACGCGCTGCGGCCCCGACCCCGAGCCAGGACCGCAAGGCCCAGCGCCGCGAACAGGCTCAGGCGCGGCAGGAACTGGCAGCGCGCCGCAAGCCGCTGGAAGCCCGCCTGAAGCGGGTCGAGGAAGCGATGGCCAAGGCCCAGGCCAGGCTGGCGGAACTGGACGCACTGATGGCCGACCCGGCCTTCTACACCGATGCCCACAAGGACGCCCGCCCCCGCCTCATGGCCGAGCACGGCGAGCTCAGCAAGGCCTTGCAGGGCCACGAGGAAGATTGGCTGGATCTGCAGACGGAGATCGAAGCGCTGGGCGAACCCGGAAAATCCTGAACGGTGCGCTGAAAACCGCAGCCCGCCCCCCGGCGGCAACGTGCGCGCCGAGCACTGATTTTCCTGCATATTCCAAGGCTGAATAATTTAATACTCTTATATTCGTTCGGCATGAGAAGGGCGCTCCTTAGAATGGACGGGTCTTATAACTTCCCGTTCACATCGCCCGCGCCATGAGCCGTCTACCCATCCAATCCGTCGAATCCGCCCCTGCCGAAGCCCAGGAACGCCTGCGCGCCGCCGCCCAGGCCAATGGTTTCCTGCCCAACCTGCTGGGCGTCCTGGCCAATGCGCCCACCGCCCTGGAAACCTACCAGGTCGTCGGCGCCATCAACGGCCGCAACAGCCTCACCCCCACGGAACGCGAAGTCGTGCAGATCACGGCCGCCACCTATAACGGCTGCGGCTTCTGTGTTGCCGGCCACACCAAGCTCGCCTACAAAAAGCTGCAGCTGCCCGAAGAGCTGGTCGAGGCCCTGCGCGGCACCCGCGCTTTATCCGACCCCAAGCTCAATGCTCTGGCGCAATTCACCCTGCAGGTGCTGGAACATCGCGGTCAGGTACCCGACGAAGCGCTGGATGAACTGCGCGCGGCGGGTTACGGCGATGCCCAGGCGCTGGATGTGGTGCTGGGTGTCAGCCTGGCCACGTTGTGCAACTACGCCAACAACCTGGCCCGCACCCCCATCAATCCGGAACTGCAGGCCTACGCCTGACCCAGGAGGCCCGCATGTCCACCGATCTGCTGCCCGCCCCCCATGGCGAGGGCATCGACGCCCTGATCCGGGACGCCCTGGCGCCCCAGGCAGAAGCCATCGACCAGGGCAAATACCCTGGCGATTTCATGCGCGCGCTCGGCCTGCTGGGCGGTTTCGGCGCCGCGCTGCCCGCCGAATCGGGCGGCCTGGGCCTGGGTCTCGCGGCCCAGATCGAGATCATCGCCCGAGTCGGACGCGCCTGCGGCTCCACCGCCTTCCTGGCCTGGTGCCAGTCGGCCTGCACCTGGTACCTGCGGCAGACGGACAATGCCGCGGCACGCCAACGCTACCTGGCCCCCATCGCCCGAGGCGAGATCCTGGCCGGTACGGGCATGTCCAACTGCGTCAAGCATCTTGCCGGGATTGAACGCATCAATCTGCGCGCGCGCCGCGACGGCGAAGGCTACCGCGTGAGCGGCGCCCTGCCCTGGGTCTCGAATCTGGGGCCGGACCATCTGGTCATCGCCGCCGCGTCCGTGGAAGATGGCGGCTACATCATGTTCGCCGTGCCACCGGGTTCGCCTGCCCTGACGCTGCGCCCCTGCCCCGCATTTTCCGGCATGGAGGGCACCGGTACCTACGGCGTGCACCTGAAGAACGCCTGGATTCCCCCGGAAGACCTGCTGGCCGAACCCGCCGCTTTCGAGGACTACATCCGCCGCATCAAGCCCGGCTTCCTGCTGATGCAGATCGGCATGGGCGTGGGACTGATCCGGGCCAGCCTGGAAACCATCCATACGACCAATCAGCGGCTGAGCCACGTCAACACCTATCTGGATGACCAGGAAGGCGACCTGGAGCGGGATCTGCAGTCCCTGCTGGCGGAAACCGTGCGGCTGGCCGGGCAGGACCTGGACGCGTTGCCCCTGGACATCCTGCGCGCGCGCGCCAGAGCTTCCGAACTGAGCCTGCGGGCCACGCAATCGGCCGCCCTGCACGCGGGCGCGGCCGGTTACCTGATGAGCCATCCCGCCCAGCGCCGCCTGCGCGAGGCGCTGTTCGTCGCCATCGTGACGCCGGCCTTGAAGCATCTGCGCAAGGAAATCCACGCGCTCGAACAACAGGCGGCCTGAACGATGAGTCTCGCTGCGGCAATTCCCGATGCGATCGTCGAGCCCGCTGTCTCGGAGACCGGGGTGCTCAGTGCCGAGGACGTGGCCCTGGGCTACGCCCGGCCGGGCGCCGGCACGCATCGCATCCTGCAGGATTTTTCCCTGGAACTCCAGCAGGGCGAGATCGTCGCCCTGCTGGGCCCCAGCGGGGTCGGCAAATCCTCGCTCCTGCGGGTGCTGGCGGGCCTGCAGCGGCCGCTGGCCGGACAGATCCGCCTGCGCGGCCGGCACCTGACCGGCCCCGCCCCCGATGTCGGCTTCGTCTTCCAGGACCCCTGCCTGCTGCCCTGGCTGACGCTGGAAGAAAACGTTGCCTTCGGCCTGGATTTCCGCCACCAGCCCAAGCTGGACGAAGCGCTGCGCCGCCAGCGCGTGCAGCAGGCCATCGCAGAAGTCGGCCTGGCGCACGCCCGGATACGCTACCCGGACGAATTGTCGGGCGGCATGGCCCAGCGCGCCTCCCTGGCCCGCAGCCTGGCGCGCGCACCCGAAATCCTGCTGCTCGACGAACCCTTCAGCGCCCTGGATGAAGTCACCCGCGGCGAAATGCAGGCCCTGCTGCTGGAAGTCAGCGCACGCCACCATGCCGCCGCGATCCTGGTGACGCACGACATCGACGAAGCCTTGCTGTTGGCCGACCGCATCCTGCTGCTGGGCGGCCAGCCGGGCCGCCTGATCGGCCAATGGCGGCCCGGCCGCCCTCACCCCCGGGACGAAACCGATCCCCACCTCACCGCCTTGCGCGTCGAGATCCTGCAGGCACTGCGCGCTGCCCGTCCTCCCAAACCGACCCTCGCATCATGACATTGAAGCTCATCGACTCCTGCTGCGGCACTGCCGCCAACACCCTGGCCGGCCGCCGGCAGTTCCTGAAACTGTCGTCGCTGTTCACGATCGCCGGCGCCCTGCCCCTGCTGCAGGCGGGCCGGGAAGCGCGCGCCGCCGAGCCGGACGCGCCCGTGCGCATCGGCTACCTGCCGATCACGGACGCCACTCCGCTGCTGGTGGCCCACCATAACGGCCTGTTCGAGAAACGCGGCCTGCAGGTGGAAAAGCCGCGCCGTTTCCGCAGCTGGTCGCAGATCGTCGAGGCTTTCCTGAGCGGGCAGGTCAACGTGGTCCACCTGCTCATGCCGATGACCATCTGGTCGCGCTACGGCAGCAAGTCCCCGGCCAAGGTGGTCGCCTGGAACCACATGGAAGGCTCCTGCCTGACCGTGCAACCCGGCATCGCCAGCCTCGCCGACCTGGGAGGCACCACGGTGGCCATCCCGTTCTGGTATTCGGTGCACAACATCGTCCTGCAGGCCATGCTGCGCGAATCCGGACTCGAATTCATCAGCGAAGGCGAACCGACGAAACAACAGGTCAAACTGGTGGTGATGTCGCCCGGCGACATGCTGCCCGCCCTGGGTTCGAAGCGGATTTCCGGCTACATCGTGGCCGAGCCGTTCAACGCCAAGGCCGAGGAACTGGGTGTCGGCAAGGTCTGGCGCTTCACCGGCGATGTCTGGCGCAACCACGCCTGCTGCGTGGTCACCATGCACGAGCGCGACCTGCAGGAGCGCCCGGAATGGTCCCAGAAGACCGTCGACGCCATCGTCGAGGCCCAGGCCTGGGTGCGCGGCCATCGCGAGGAAACCGTGAAGATCCTGGCGCGCAACAACCCCGCCGACTATACCCCGCACGAACCCTCGACCCTGGCGCGAGTCCTGCTGGCCTCGCCCGAGCGGGATGCCGAATACGCGCGCACCGGCGCGATCCGGCATGCCGACTGGAACGAGCAGCGCATCGACTTCCAGCCCTACCCCTTCCCCAGCTACACCGAGAAACTGGTGGAGCTGCTCAAGAACACCTTCGTGCTGGGCGAGAACGCCTTCCTGAAGGACCTGGATCCCGCGTTCGTCGCGCGCGACCTCGTGGACGACCGCTACGTGCGCAAGGCCATCGAAGCCCAGGGCGGCCTGGAAAACTTCGGCGTGACCGGCGGCTACACGCGCACGGAAACATTCTCGGTCGCCTAGACCGGGCCGGACGGACACCGAACCCATGAAACCGCGCACCACTCCCCTGCCCGCCCACAGACGCCTCGCCCTGAGCCTGGGCGGGCTGCTGGTCCTGCTGTTGCTCTGGGCCGCAGGCATCGGTCTGGTCGGCGAAGAAACGGCCATGGCCGGCCTGTTCTCGCCGATCAAGGCCTTGCCCAGCCTGGTCCACCTGGTCCTGGACAACCAGTTGACGGTGCATACCCTGGTCAGTCTGCGGCGCGTGGCAGTGGGCCTGTTCTGGGCGCTGGTCTTCGGCATACCCCTTGGGCTGGCCATCGGCGCCTCGCAGAAGCTGGAACTGGCCACCAGCGGTGCCTTCCAGTTCCTGCGCATGGTCTCGCCCCTGTCCTGGATGCCGGTGGCCGTGATGCTGTTCGGCATCGGCGATGCGCCCATCTACTTCCTGCTCAGCTTCGCCGCCGTCTGGCCCATCATCCTGAACACCAGCGCCGGCGTGCGGCAGCTGGATCCGCGCTGGCTGATGCTGGCGCGCAGCCTGAGCGCCACGCGGTCCGAGGTCCTCTGGAAGATCGTGATCCCCGGTTCCCTGGGGCACATGCTGACCGGCCTGCGGCTGGCCATCGGCATCGTCTGGATCATTCTGGTGCCCTGCGAGATGCTGGGCGTCAGTTCGGGCCTGGGCTATTTCATCCTGGACACCCGCGACCGCCTGGCCTATTCCGAACTGATGGCCGTGATCGTGCTGATCGGCGCACTGGGTTTCCTGCTGGACGCCACCGCGCAGAAGCTGCATCGGCGCTGGGCGCGGGGACGCTGACACAACCCGGTCCGGCGGGACCGGATCGGGCCCGGATCAGTCCAGCACTTCCAGCTTTGCCACGCCCAGGGCCAGGGTCTTGGTGCCCGCATCGCGGAATTCGATCCGCGCCTGGGCATCGGCCCCGCTGCCGCTGAGCGCAACCACGGTGCCCTCGCCGAAGCGCCCATGGCGCACTCCCGTACCGATACGGAAGCACTGCTCGCCCACCGTGACGCCGGCCGACTGGGTGCGGGGGGATCGCGGCGCGAAAGAGCTGCCCGCCTCGCCCTGCCAATCCCCCAGGCCGCGCCGAAACGCACCGCTCCAGGGCGGCCGGGCTGCGGCCTGGCGTTGACGCGGAGTGATCCATTTCAGGTGCTCTTCCGGAATTTCGTCCAGGAAGCGCGAACGCATGCCGTAGCGCGTCTGGCCATGCAGCATGCGGCTCTGCGCCAGGGTCAGGGTCAGGCGCCTGCGGGCCCGTGTGATCGCCACGTACATCAGACGGCGTTCTTCTTCCAGGCCGCCCTGATCCAACAGGCTGTTCTCGTGGGGAAACAGGCCTTCTTCCAGCCCGGTGATGAACACTGCGTCGAACTCCAGGCCCTTGGCCGCATGCACCGTCATCAATTGCACGGCATCCTCGCCGGCCTGGGCCTGATTGTCCCCGGCTTCCAGGGAAGCATGGCTGAGAAAGGCGCCCAGGGGCGACATGACGACGGGGGACGGCTGCCCGCCGTCGCCAAAGGCCGGGTCGGTGCCGGCAGGCGCATCGGCGGCAATGGCCGCAGTCTCTGGAATCCGGGCTGCCGGCAGGCCCTGGAAGCCTTCCTCGGCGACGAAGGCGGCGGCCGCATTGACCAGTTCCTGAAGGTTTTCCAGGCGATCCTGGCCCTCCCGGTCGGCCCGGTAATGGGCCTCCAGGCCGCTGTGGTGCACCACGTGGCCGATGAGTTCGGGCAGATCCAGGGTCCTGGCTTCCTCGGCCAGCTCGCGGATCAGGGTGGCGAAGCGCGCCAGGCTGGCGCCTGCCTTGCCCGGCACGAAAGCGACCGCCCCGGCCAGGCTTGTGCCCTGCTGCGCGGCCATGTCGGCTTGCTGTTCCAGGGTGCGGGCACCGATCCCGCGCGTGGGGAAATTCACCACCCGCATCCAGGACGTATCGTCGTTCGGATTGTCGATCAGACGCAGATAGGCCAGGACGTGCTTGACTTCCTGGCGCTCGAAGAAGCGCTGGCCGCCATAGACCCGGTACGGAACCCGCGCGGAAAACATGGCATGCTCGATCGGACGCGATTGGGCGTTGCTGCGGTACAGGATGGCAATCTCGTGCGCGGGATGGCCTTCGCGGACCAGGGCGCGGATCTCGTCCACCAGCCACTGGGCCTCGAGCGCATCGGATGCCTGCTCGACCACGCGCAGGGGCTCGCCCTCGCCCGCATCGGTCCACAGGTTCTTGCCCAGGCGATTGGCATTGTGCGCGATCAGGGCATTGGCCGCATCCAGGATGTGTCCCTGGGAACGGTAGTTCTGCTCGAGCCGGATCACGCGCCCCCGGGCGTGGCGCTGCTCGAAGTCGGCCATATTGCCGACGTTCGCCCCACGAAAGGCATAGATCGACTGATCGTCGTCGCCCACCGCGAACACCGGGGTGTGGGCGCCCGCCAGCAGCATCAGCCAACGGTACTGCAAAACATTGGTGTCCTGGAATTCGTCGACCAGGATCTGCTGGAAGCGGCGCTGGTAGTGTTCGCGGATCGGCGCCTCGCGCTGCAGCAGTTCATAGGCCCGCAGCAGCAGCTCACCGAAATCGACCACACCCTCGCGCTCGCACTGGTCCTGGTAGCGCTGATACAGATCGGCCAGGCGCCGGGCATGGGAGTCGCGCGCGTCCAGGTCGCCAGGACGCAGGCCGTCTTCCTTGGCACTGTTGATCATGCGCTGCACGTCGCGCGGCGGGAAGCGCTCGTCATCGATGCCGGCAGCCTTCAGCATGCGCTTGATGGCCGAGAGCTGATCGGCACTGTCCAGGATCTGGAAGGCCTGGGGCAGCCCCGCCTCGCGGTGGTGCGCACGCAGCAGCCGGTTGCACAAGCCATGGAAGGTACCAACCCACATGCCCCGCGTGTTGATGGGCAGCAGCGCCGACAGCCGCGTCAGCATTTCCCGCGCGGCCTTGTTGGTGAACGTGACGGCCAGCAAGCCGTGGGGACCCACCTGCCCGGTCTGGATCAACCAGGCCATGCGGGTGGTCAGGACACGGGTCTTGCCGCTGCCCGCACCAGCCAGCACCAGGGCGTGTTCTGCGGGCAAGGTGACTGCGGCCTGCTGCTGCGGATTCAGGCCTTCCAGCATCCCACCGATCATGCTGCGTAGCGCCCGAGGCGAAGGGCGAACTGCTCCAGGCCGTCGATGCCGCTGTTCCGGGCACGCTGGCACCAGGCGCGCAAGTCGGCCAGCAGCTGCTCGCTGCTGGCACTGGAGGATTCCCACAAGGCCGTCAGTTCGCGACGCATCTGCACCAGGGTGGAAAGCGTCGGCGCTGCCGACAGCGCCCGATCGACTTCGGCCTGCTCGCAGGGCGCCAGCGCGGCGGCATCGCGCACCAGCCATTTCCGGCAGCGCCGCAGCAGCAGGCGCTCGCCGCGCCGGTGGCGCAGTTTCAGGGCCTTGAGCTCATGCGCCACGGCCGTCTTGATCACCCCGGAATAGCGGGCCAGGACTTCGTAGCGGTGGGCGATGATGCCCTGAAGCTGGTCCTGCCCGAGCGCATCCCCTGCTGCCGGCGCGCGCAGCTGCAGCCGGGGCGCCACCCGGCGCACCTGGGCCAGGCGCAGGGCCTGCAGGATGCGGATATAGGCCCAGCCCAGGTCGAACTCAAACCAGCGCGAGGAAAATTTGGCCGAAGTTCCGTAGGCATGGTGGTTGTTGTGCAGTTCTTCCCCGCCGATCAGCAGTCCCCAGGGCACGACGTTGGTACTGTTGTCTGGGCAGGCAAAATTGCGGTAGCCCCAGGCGTGGCCCAGGCCATTGACCACCCCCGCCGCCCAGAACGGAATCCAGGCCATCTGCACCGCCCAGACCGTCAGGCCCAGGACACCGAACAGAGCCAGGTCCAGGACCAGCATCAGGCCCACGCCCAGCAGGTTGTGGCGGGAATACAGGGTGCGCTCGATCCAGTCATTGGGCACGCCATGACCGAAGCGCGCCAGGGTTTCCTCGTTGCGGGCCTCGTCGCGATAGAGTTCCGCCCCACGAAAGAAGACCTGGGCCAGGCCGAACACGGCCGGCGAATGCGGATCGCCTTCGCGCTCGCACTTTGCGTGGTGCTTGCGGTGGATGGCGACCCATTCGCAGGTCACCATGCCCGTGGTGAGCCACAGCCAGAAGCGGAAGAAATGCGCCACGACGGGATGCAGGTCCAGGCCCCGGTGCGCCTGGCTGCGATGCAGGTACAGGGTCACCGCGGCGATGGTGACGTGGGTCAGTGCCAGCGTCACGCCCACCAGGGCCCAGGGGCCCAGATCCAGCATGCCGCCCTGAAGAAAGGAAAGCCAGGTGTTCATTGCATTCGGGCCATGCCCGCGTGGTACTGAAAGATGATTCCAGTGTAGCCCACGCGGTTTTCCTGCGTCAGGGGGACAACCCCGACTCGGGTTCGCCGGCCGCCGGCCGCTCGGCCTTGGCGCGCTGCATCACGGCGGCAAAGAAACCATCGGTGCCGTGGACATCGGGGCGCAGCCGCAGATACGGCCCATCCAGTGCCACCTCGATGCCCCGGTCGGCCAGGATGACGCCAGCGTCCAGCAAGGAGAATTCCGGATGGTCGGCCAGGAAGGCCTCGACCTGGAGCTCGTTTTCCTCCGGCAGGATGCTGCAGCTGGCGTACACCAGGCGCCCGCCCGGCATCACGCAGGCGGCGGCGTCCCGCAGGATCGCCGCCTGGGTCTCGCACAGCTGGGCGAGAGATTCCGGATGCTGGCGCCATTTCAGGTCGGGATTGCGGCGCAACGTGCCCAGGCCGCTGCATGGCGCGTCCACCAGCACGCGATGCGCCTTGCCCCGCAGGCGGCGCACCCGCTGGTCGTTGCGTTCCGAAATGGCGACCGGCACGATGTTGGACAGGCCGCTGCGCGCAAAACGCGGCTTGGCCCTGGCCAGGCGCGCGGCCGACACATCGAAGGCATACAGGCGGCCGGTGGAACGCATCAACGCGCCCAGCAGCAGGGTCTTGCCTCCCGCCCCGGCGCAATAATCGATGACCATCTCGCCGCGCCGGGGCGCCACCAGTGCGGCCAGCAGCTGGCTGCCCTCGTCCTGGACCTCGATCTCGCCACGCTCGAAAGCCTGCCAGCGGTTGACCGGCGGGCGCCCCTGGATGCGGATGCCCCAGGGGGAATACGGCGTGGGCTGGGCCGCCCAGCGGGCCTCCGGGCCCTGGGCCCAGGCAGCCAGCAGGGCCTCGCGCTCGGTCTTCAGCGGATTGATCCGCAAGTCCAGCGGCGCGGGCGCATTCAGCGCCTGCAGCAGGGATTCGGCGTCCGACAGGGCCGCCAGACGCTCGTCGAGCCAGTCCGGCACGCTGTGGCGCACCGCCCGCGGCAAGGCGTCGGCGGGCAGCGAAAGCACATGGCCCAGCCAGGCTTGCTCATGCTCGTCCAGGCCGGTGTCCAGGGTCTCGCGGGGCCAGACGGCCGCCAGGCCCAATATCGCCAGGCGCCGCGTGCCCGAACCCGATCCGCTTTCGGCGAATTGACGATAGCGCCGCAGATGGCGCAGCACGTCGAACACGGCCTCGGCGATCTCGCCCCGGTCGCGCAGCCCGGCATTGGGATGGGCGCGGAACCAGTGCGACAGCACGGCGTCGGCCGGGTATTTCCATTGCAGGATATCGCCCAGCACCTGGCGCACCTGCTCGATGCGCGCCGCCGCCATGATGTAGGGCCGCGCCGGCTGGCCACCCCCCGTGCCGCCGCGCGCCGCATCCCTGCCCCGCGGGGCGCGGGGACGATCGCCCGATTCGGAACGCCGCCCGCCGTCAGCGACGGCCGCGCGGCCGCGCGGCCGGGAGCGGGATCCGTCCCGCGTGTCATTCCTGCTCATGATGTTCCTCGTTGAAAAGCGCGTCTCCGGCCCAGGCGCGGTGCGCCGCCCCCGCGACCGAAACCCGGCCGTCGGCTAGCAGCTGCACCCGGCCCTGTGCCAGCCAGCGCAGCACCTGGGCGTAGACCCGGTGCTCGACCGGCAGCAGCCGTGCCGCCAGCGTGTCGGGTGTGTCGCCGTCGAGCACCGGGATGGCACCCTGGGCGATGATCGGCCCATGGTCGAGCTCCGGTGTCACGAAATGCACGGTGCAGCCATGCCACTGCACCCCCTGGCTCAGGGCCTGCTCATGGGTATGCAGGCCCGGAAACACCGGCAGCAGCGAAGGATGGATATTGATGATGCGTCCTTCGAAATGACGCACGAGATCGGCGCCCAGCACCCGCATGAAGCCGGCCAGCAGGATATAGTCGGGCGCCAGCGCATCCAGCCGCGCCCGGAGGGCGGCATCGAAGGCATCGCGGCTGCCGAACTCGCGGTGGGCAAGCACGTCGGCGTGCAGGCCGTGCGCGCGGGCCCAATCCAGCCCTGCCGCATCGGCGCGGTTGGACAGGACGGTGCAGATGTCGACGGGCAGGTCTTCGGCCGCGACGGTCTCGGCCAGAGCCTGCATGTTCGAGCCCCGGCCCGAAATCAGAATGGCCACCCGGATCGGGCGGTCGGGGGAATGCGGCATGCGCAGGGTCTCCAGCAGGAAAGGTGTGTCGGCAGCCCGGAAGACATCCTGGGCACAAACGTAAAATTGTAAACTCTCGCCTGTGAATACCGAACTCCGCCTCTACCGCCACCTGCCCCGGCACGATTCGACGGCCCCGAGCGCCGTCACCATCGGCAATTTCGATGGCGTGCACCGGGGCCACCAGGCCATTCTCGAACAGGTCCGGCGGCAGGCCGAAGCACTCGGCCTCGTGCCCACCGTGATGACCTTCGCCCCCCATCCGCGCGCCTTCTTCGCCCGCCGGGGACAGCGGCCGGAACTCATACCCACTCAGATCAGCAGCCTGCGCGACAAGGTCGCCCTGCTTGCCCAGCATGGCATGCGGCAGATCGTGGTCCAGCGCTTCGACCAGCGCCTGGCCGACATGGGCGCCGAGGACTTCATCCGCCACCTGCTGGTGCAGGGCCTGAACACCCGCTGGCTGCTGGTCGGCGAAGATTTCCGCTACGGCCACAAGCGCAGCGGCGACATCGACCTGCTGCGCCGCATGGGGCGCGAACATGGCTTCGAAGTCCGGACCCTGGCCGACGTCGCCGATGACCAGGGCCAGCGGATTTCCAGTTCCGCGCTGCGCACCGCGCTGGCGGTGGGCAACCTGGAGCGCAGCGGCGAACTATTGGGCGCCCCCTACCGCATCAGCGGCCACGTCATCCACGGCCGCAAGCTGGGCCGCGACCTGGGGTTCCCCACGCTGAACCTGCGTGTGCCGGAACCCTGCGCGGCCCGCTCGGGCATCTACGTGGTGCGCGCGCACGGGCTGGGCGAACATCCCCTGCCCGGCGTAGCCAGCCTGGGCGTGCGCCCCACTGTCAACCGCGACGGCACCCTGTTGCTCGAGACGCACATCCTGGATCGGCGGGTGGACGCCTACGGTAAACTGGTGTGCATCGAATTCCTCGAATTCCTGCGCGACGAGGAATCCTTTCCCGACCTGACCACCCTGACCGCCGCCATCCGCCAGGATGCGCAAGACGCTCGCGACTATTTTGCCTCCCATGGACTATAGAAACACCCTGAACCTGCCCGAATCCCCCTTTCCCATGCGCGGCGATCTGCCCAAGCGCGAGCCGGGCTGGATCAAGGAATGGGAGGAAAAAGGCCTGTACAAACGGCTGCGCGAGGCCCGCCAGGGGGCGCCCCTGTTCATCCTGCACGACGGTCCGCCCTACGCCAACGGCAAGATCCACATCGGCCACGCGGTCAACAAGATCCTGAAGGACATGATCGTCAAGAGCCGCCAGCTCGAAGGTTTCGATGCAGTGTACGTGCCGGGCTGGGACTGCCATGGCCTGCCGATCGAGAACGCCATCGAAAAGCTGCACGGCCGCAATCTGCCGCGCGACGAAATGCAGTCCAGGAGCCGCTCCTTCGCCACCGAGCAGATCGCGCAGCAGATGGTGGATTTCAAGCGTCTGGGCGTGCTGGGCGACTGGGACCATCCATACAAGACCATGAACCACGCCAACGAGGCGCTGGAATTGCGCGCCTTGAAGAAGGTCATGGAACGCGGCTTTGTCTACCGCGGGCTCAAGCCCGTGTACTGGTGCTTCGACTGCGCTTCTTCGCTGGCCGAATTCGAAATCGAGTACGCCGACAAGCAGAGCCAGACGCTGGATGTGATGTTCCCGGCCGCCGATCCCGGCAGGCTGGCCGCCGCCTTCGGCCTGGACTCGCTCGGCAAGGACGCCTTCATCGTCATCTGGACGACCACGGCCTGGACGATCCCCGCCAACCAGGCGCTCAACGTCAACCCGGAACTCGAGTACAGCCTGGTCGATACCGAGCGCGGCCTGCTCATCGTCGCCTCCGCACTGGTCGAAAAATGCCTGGAGCGCTGGAAACTGCATGGCCGGGTCATCGCCACGGCCAAGGGCGAAAAACTCGATCACATGCCTTTCAGGCATCCGCTGGCGCACGTGGACAAGGGCTATGACCGCATCTCGCCCGTGTACCTGGCCGACTACGCCACGGCCGAGGACGGCACAGGCATCGTGCATTCCTCTCCCGCCTACGGCGTGGACGATTTCAATTCCTGCACGGCCAACGGCCTGGCGTACGAGGACATCCTCAATCCCGTACAGGGCCACGGCGTATACGCCGACGACCTGCCGCTGTTCGGCGGCCAGCCCATCTGGAAGGCCGTGCCGGCCATCCTCGACGCGCTGAAGGCCGCGGACCGCCTGGTGGACACATCCCCCATCACCCACAGCTATCCGCACTGCTGGCGCCACAAGACACCGGTGATCTATCGCGCCGCCGCGCAATGGTTCATCCGCATGGACGAGGGCCAGGGCGTGTTCACCGACCCGGCCCAGAAGCCCGAAAAGACGCTGCGCCAGATCGCGCTCGAAGCCATCGAGCAGACCCGCTTCTATCCCGAAAACGGCAAGGCCCGCCTGCGCGACATGATCGCGGGACGGCCCGACTGGTGCATTTCCCGCCAGCGCAGCTGGGGCGTGCCCATCCCGTTCTTCCTGCATGTGGATACGGGCGAACTGCATCCGCGCACGATGGAAATCATCGACCAGGCGGCCGACATGATCGAGCAGGGCGGCGTAGAAGCCTGGAGCCGCGTGACGGCCGAAGAAATCCTGGGCGCCGAGGACGCCAGGCACTACACCAAGAGCACCGACATCCTGGAAGTCTGGTTCGACTCGGGCTCCACCTTCTGGCACGTGATGCGCGGTTCGCACCCGGCCATGCACCACGACAACGGCCCCGAAGCCGACCTGTACCTCGAGGGCCACGACCAGCACCGGGGCTGGTTCCACAGCTCGCTGTTGCTGGCTTCGGCCATCTTCGGCCGCGCGCCCTACCGCGGCCTGCTCACCCACGGCTTCACCGTGGACGGCCAGGGCAAGAAGATGAGCAAGTCCCTGGGCAATACCGTGGCGCCGCAGGACGTGGGCAACAAGATGGGCGCCGAGATCATCCGCCTGTGGGTGGCATCGACCGATTACTCGGGCGACCTGGGCATCGACGACAAGATCCTGGCGCGCGTGGTGGACAGCTACCGCCGCATCCGCAACACGCTGCGCTTCCTGCTGGCGAACACCAGCGATTTCGACGCGGCCAGGGACGCCGTGGCCTACGAAGACATGCTGGAGATCGACCGCTACGCCCTGGCGCGCGCGGCACAGCTGCAGCAGGAAATCCTCGGCCACTATCAGGTCTACGAATTCCACCCCGTGGTCGCCAAGCTGCAGCTGTTCTGCTCCGAGGACCTGGGCGGCTTCTACCTCGACGTACTGAAAGACCGCCTCTACACCACGGCCCCCAAGAGCCTGGCGCGCCGCAGCGCCCAGACCGCGCTGCACCAGATCACCCACGCACTGTTGCGCTGGATGGCCCCATTCCTGTCGTTCACGGCCGAAGAGGCCTGGCGGATCTTCGGCAGCAGCGACAGCATCTTCCTGGAAACATTCACCACCCTGCCCGAAGGCGACGAAGCGCTGCGAACCAAATGGACGCGCATCCGCGAAATCCGCGACCAGGTCAACAAGGACATCGAGGCCGTGCGCGCCGAAGGCAAGGTCGGCGCTTCGCTGCAGGCCGAGGTAACCATCACGGCCCCGGCCGAGGACCTGGCCCTGCTGCAATCGCTGCAGGACGACCTGAAGTTCGTCCTCATCACATCTGCCGCCCAGGCCGTGGCGGGCGACGGCCCCCTGCAGATCCAGGTTCGCGTCACGACGCACGAGAAATGCGGCCGCTGCTGGCACCACCGCGCCGATGTCGGCCAGGACCCCGCCCATCCGGAACTCTGCGGCCGCTGCGTGGACAATCTGTACGGCGATGGCGAGGTCCGCGCCCATGCCTGATCCGGGCCTCGACCCGGATTCCGGGCCAGGCGCGTCGCCAGCCGCTCCGGCCGCATCGCGCCTGCGCCCGCTCGCCGGATGGCTGGCCTGGGCGCTCTGCCTGGTGCTGCTGGACCAGGCGACCAAGGTCTGGGTCTCCGGCTCGCTGGGCTACGCCCAGCGCATCGCCGTGCTGCCCGTCTTCGACCTGACCCTGTTGCACAACACCGGCGCGGCCTTCAGCTTTCTTGCCGACGGCGGCGGCGCCCAGCGCTGGCTGTTCACCGGCATCGCCGCGGTTGCCGCCGTCCTGATCCTGCGCTGGCTGTACACTCACGCAACCGAACGCCTGCTGTGCGCGGCCCTGGCCAGCATCCTGGGCGGCGCCCTGGGCAATGCCATTGACCGGCTGCAACATGGGCATGTCGTCGATTTCCTGCTGTTCTACTGGCGCGACTGGTATTTCCCGGCCTTCAACCTGGCCGACGTCGCCATCACCTGCGGGGCCGCGCTGCTGATCCTGGACGAAATCCTGCGCGCGCGCCGCGCACGCACACCCTGAAGGAGGCCTCTCCATGGACCTGTCGGGCAAACGCATCATCCTGGGGCTGACGGGCGGCATCGCCTGCTACAAATCGGCCGAGCTGCTGCGCCGCATGCAGGACGAAGGCGCCACGGTGGACGTGGTGATGACCGAGGCAGCCACCCGCTTCATCACGCCCGCCACGATGCAGGCCCTGTCCGGCCGGCCCGTCTGGGTGGACGCCTGGGACGAGCGCATGGACAACCGCATGGCGCACATCAACCTGACGCGCGGCGCCGACGCGATCCTGGTGGCACCGACCAGCACCGATTTCCTGGCCCGCATCGCCCATGGCCTGGCCGACGACCTGCTGACCACGCTGTGCGTGGCGCGCGGCGCCGTGCCGCTGCTGGTGGCACCGGCCATGAACCACGAAATGTGGACCCACCCCGCCACCCAGCGCAACGCGGCGCAACTGCGCGCCGATGGCGTGTCGCTGGTCGGGCCGGACGCGGGCCCGCAGGCTTGCGGCGAGACCGGGTCGGGCCGCATGGAGGAACCCGACCGGATCCTGCGTGCCCTGATCGCCTTCTTCCAGCCCAAGGTGCTGGCGGGCCGCCGCGTACTGCTCACGGCCGGTCCCACCAGCGAAACCATCGACCCGGTGCGGGTACTGACGAACCGGTCGTCCGGGCGCATGGGCTATGCCCTGGCCCGGGCAGCGGCCGAGGCGGGCGCCGAAGTGACCCTGGTGTCCGGTCCCACTGCGCTGCCGTGCCCCGACGGGGTCGAACGCATCGGCGTGCGCAGCGCAGCCGACATGCACGCCGCCGTGATGGCACGCACCGCAGGCACCGACCTGTTCATCGCCGTGGCGGCCGTGGCCGACTGGGGCATCGCCAACCCGTCATCCCTCAAGCTCAAGAAGCAGCCCGGCGGCCAGCCGCCCCGCCTGGATTTCATCCAGAACCCCGACATCCTGGCCGAGGTCGCCGCCCTGCCCGACGGCCCCTGGTGCTTGGGGTTTGCCGCGGAAACCGACCGCCTGGCCGAACACGCCCAGGCCAAGCGCACGCGCAAGGGCATCCCCGCCATCGTCGGCAACCTGGCCCAGGACGCCATGGATGCCGAGGACACCGAACTGGTGATCTTCGACGACGAGGGCGCACACCCCCTGGCACGGCAGCCCAAGCTGCAGGCCGCCCGGCAACTGGTGGCCTGGATCGCAGGGCGCCTGCCCCGCCACTGAATCCCGGCACAGCATTCTTTCAACCGGCCGCACCCGGCCAAATTCCATCCAGACTTTCACCGCCATGCAACGACGACTCATCCAGGCCCGCATCGTCAATCCCCTGCTGGGCTCGGACGCGATTCCCCTGCCCGACTATGCCACCGGAGGTTCCGCTGCCCTGGACCTGCGCGCCTGCCTCGAGGCACCCCTGACCTTGTCGCCAGGGGAGCGCGTGCCGGTGCCTACCGGCCTGGCCCTGAACATGATGGATCCCGGGCTGGTGGCGATCGTGGCTTCGCGCTCGGGCCTTTCCCTGAAACACGGCATCCGTGTAGCCCAGGGCATCGGCGTCATCGACGCCGACTACCACGGGGAAATCAAGGTCCTGCTCACCAACGACAGCGATGCGTCCTATGAAATCCAGCCAGGCGAACGCATCGCACAGCTGCTGTTCCAGCCAGTCGTGCAGGTGGGCCTGCATATGGTCGAGCATTTCGACACGGCAACCGAGCGCGGCGAAGGCGGTTTCGGCAGCACCGGCCGCCACTGAACGGGCGCTCACATACGCCAACACCGACCTGACGCCGCCGCACGCCAACATTCAGTCAGGGTTTATACCGATTCGGCACGGAACGATCCGGCCCGGTCGCGCTGCCGCGTATCGGATCGGCCGGCTGCCGGTGCCAGGTCATGCGCAGCCACGCCATCCTGCCCCCAGCCAGGGAAGATTTGAAATATTTTTTATATTTCAATTGGCTGCGCCTTATTTCTATAAATTTTCTAGATTTCAGATATTAGGGTTTGTACTAGTTTTTATAAAAAATATTATCAATATATTATGTATCCAGTTCAAAATGACCAGGAAGCGCTGTGGTTATGCAAGCGTTGATCTAGGCGATATCCCTGGTTGCACTTGCAGATTTCAGATGGTTATACTTCGCCCGTCTTTCAGGTTGCGCTTTTCCCCTGCCTCCGGGGTTCTACCTGAACGATAGGGTTAACCAATCCTCGCACGGCTCCGTCATCCACATGACGAAGCCTCATGAGGAACCGGTCTTCTTTCCATAGAGACAAGGGCAACCCCCGGAAAGAGACCGACCGCATCGCACACGCTCTACCCGAACCCATCACCGCGATTGGATCCGTCACAAAGGAGAATCCAGACATGAGCAGGCTGACCAAACTTTCCACTCTCACCGCAGCGATCCTGCTGGCGACCGGTGCCGGCACGGCGTTCGCCGCCGATGGCCCCATCAAGATCGGCGTGCAGGCCCCCATCACGGGCGAATACGCCGCCGAGGGCCAGGGCATCGAAAACGGTGTCCAGCTGCTGGTCAAGCAAAAGAACGAAGCCGGTGGCCTGCTGGGCCGCCAGATCCAGGTGATCGTGTGCGACGATGAAGGCAAGGCTTCGCAAGCCGCCATCTGCGGCCGCAAGCTGGTCAACGACGGCGTGATCGCCGTGATCGGCACCTACACCAGCGGCGCCGCACTGGCCGCCGCCCCGATCTATTCCGCCGCCAATGTCATCCAGACCTCGGACGGCACCAGCGACGAGCTGACCCAGCGCGGCTGGAAGACCTTCTTCCGCAACGCGCCGCCCAACAGCGACGAAGCCGAATTCGTGGCCAACTACTTCACCAAGGTGAAGCAATACAAGCGCATCGCCGTGCTGAGCGACCGCTCCAGCTACGCCACCGGCCTGGCCAAGGCGACTGTCGATGCCCTGAAGAAGAACAACGGCAACGTCGTGGCCGAAGACTTCATCAATGCCGGCACCCAGGACTACAGCGCCGTCCTGACCAAGCTGAAGGCCGAAAATCCCGACGTGCTGTTCTTCTCCGGTTACTACACCGATGGCGGCCTGATCCGCGCCCAGATGAAGCAGCTCGGCATGGAAACGGACTTCGTCGGCGGCGACGCCAACCAGAACGCGGCCTTTGCCAAGATCGCCGGCAACGCTGCCCAGGGTGCCGTCATCGTCAACGTGCCCGCTCCCGAAAACCTGCCCTATCCCGAAGCCAAGGAATTCCTGACCAGCTACGAGAAGGCCTTCGGTGCGCCGCCTCCCAGCATCTACACGCTCACCAATGCCGACGGCCTGCGTGCGGTCTTCGCCGCCATCGAAGACACCAAGAGCACGGACACGTCCAAGCTGATCCCCTGGCTGCACAGCATGAAGCAGCCCTTCCCGGGCCTGACCGGTCCTTTCACCTGGGATGACAAGGGCGAACGCATCGGCAGCCCGATGTCCGCCTTCGAAGTCCAGGCCGACGGCAGCTACAAGACCATCTACCCGACGAACTAAGCCTGCCGTCCGACGGCGCCCGTGCTCCACGCCCGGGCGCCGTTCTTTCCGCCGTACCCGGCTCCGGGCGGCGCGCCTGCCGCGACGCGGCTCTCTCTGGAAACCGATCGATGGACTCTATCCTCCAGCAATTCATCAATGGGGTGACGGTCGGCGGCATCTACGCGCTGATCGCGCTGGGCTACACCATGGTCTACGGGGTGCTCAAGCTGATCAACTTCGCCCATGGCGACTTGTGCATCCTTGGCGCCTTCATCGGCCTGACCGTCCTCACCTCCGGCATCTTCGGCGGCCTGTCCACGCCGGTCCTGCTGATCCTGGCGTTTCTGATCGCCATGATCGTGGTGGCCGTCGCCGGCACACTGCTCGACCAATTCGCCTACAAACCCCTGCGCAAGGCGCCCCGCCTGTCGGCCGTCGTGTCGGCCCTGGGCGCATCGATGCTGATCCAGAACGGCATCATGCTGATCTGGAGCCCGAACGTGCAGGTCTTCCCCAACAATCTCCTGCCCAGCACCACCTGGCAGATCGGCGGGGCCTACCTCAGCTTCGTCCAGCTGCTGATCATTGTCGGTGCGTTCGTGCTGATGGCAGCGCTGTACTTCTTCGTGCACCACACGCGCGTGGGCACCGCCATCCGCGCCACCGCCATCGACCAGGACGCCGCCCGGCTGATGGGGGTCAACGTCAACCGGGTGATCGCGATGGTCTTCATCATCGGCCCCGTCCTGGGCGCAGTGGGCGGCCTGTTCATCGGTCTCTACTACCGCCAGACCTATTTCACCATGGGCTGGTCCTACGGCCTGAGCGCCTTCATCGCAGCCATCATCGGCGGCATCGGCAACATCCCCGGCGCCATGCTGGGCGGACTGGTGCTGGGTCTGTTCAACGCCTTCGCCGCCGGCTACGTCTCCAGTTCCTGGCAGGACGCCATCACCTTCGCCCTGCTGATCGCCATCCTGCTGGTGCGCCCCACCGGCCTGCTGGGCGAACGCGTCGCGGAAAAGGTGTAATCCATGGACAAACACATGAACCAAGCCTCTCCGGCCACCTCTTCGGGCTCGACCCGCGCGCTGCGCCTGGTCGGCCCCGCGCTGTGGATCCTGGGCCTGCTGATTCCTCAGCTGCTGTCGCCCGCATGGATCACCATCGGCGGCATTTTCGCCATCTACTCCATCGTCGCCCTGTCCCAGGACATCGTGCTGGGCCGCGCGGGCATGTACGACATGGGCCACGCGGTCTACTTCGGCATCGGCGCCTACACCAGCGCGATCCTGTCGCTGTATTTCAACTGGCCCATCCTGTGGACGATCCCGGTGGCCATCGTGCTGGCCGCAGCCCTGGGCGCCATCCTGTCGGCCCCCATCGTCAAGCTGCGCGGCGACTACCTGCTGGTGGTCACCATCGGCTTCAACGCCATCTTCGTGCTGGCCATGCAGAACAACCTGTTCGGCATGACCGGCGGTGCCGACGGCCTGTTCGGCATCAGCGGCCCCACGCTCTTCGGCCACATGTTCGGCACGCAAAGCGATCTGTTCTACATGAACTGGGTCGTGCTGGCCGTGGTGCTGTGGCTGATGGGCAACCTGGACCGTTCCTCGCTGGGACGCACCTTCCGCTACATCAAGCACGACGAGCTGGCCGCCACCACGCTGGGGGTCAACGCCCGCAACTACAAGGTTGCCGCCTTCGCGCTGTCGGCGGGGCTTGCCGGCCTGGCCGGCACCCTGTTCGCCATGCAGCTCTCGGCCGTCAGCCCCGGATCGTTCCGCTTCACCGATTCGGTGGTGCTGTTTGCCATCGTGCTGGTCGGCGGCCAGGCATCCGTGCCCGGCGTGCTGCTGGGGACCGCGATGATGTTCGTGGTGCCGCAGATCTTCACTGAATTCGCCCAATACCGCTATCTCGCCTTCGGCGTGGCGATGATCCTCGTCATGATCCTGCGTCCGCAAGGCATCTGGCCGGCTCGCAAGGGGGTCATATGAACACCGCAGTTTCCCAGCAATCCGAGGCCGAGGTCCTGCTCGAGCTCGACGGCATCGGCATCAGCTTCGGCGGCCTGCGCGCGGTCGACGACCTCAGCTTCAAGGTACGGCGAGGCGAAATCGTCGGCCTGATCGGCCCCAACGGCGCGGGCAAGACCACGGTGTTCAACATGATCACCGGGGTCTACCGGCCCACCGACGGCCACATCCGCTGGCACGGCCGCGACATCACGGGACTCGCCCCGCACCGCGTGGCCGAGGCCGGCATCCGCCGCACGTTCCAGACCATCCGCCTTTTCCAGGACATGACGGTGCTGGAAAACGTGATCGCCGGCCAGCACCTGCGGATGCGCCAGTCCTGGTGGCAGGGCCTGCTGAATACCCCCGCGCAGCGCCGCGAGGAGCGCGAACTGATCGAACGCGCCATGACGGTGCTGCAGCAGCTTGACCTGGCCGACGTGGCCCACGAGATCGCCACTTCCCTGCCCTACGGGGCGCAGCGGCGTGTCGAAATGGCCCGCACGCTGGTGGCCGAACCCGAGCTCATCATCCTGGACGAACCGGCCGCCGGCCTGAACGAGCAGGAATCCGCCGGCCTGAACGAAACCATCCGCGCCATCCGCGACGCCGGCATCACCGTGATCCTGGTCGAACACGACATGAGCGTGGTGATGAACGTCACCGACAACATCGTCGTGATCAACTTCGGCAAGAAGATCGCCGAGGGCAAGCCCGCCGAGATCCGCAGCAATCCGCTCGTCATCGAGGCCTATCTGGGCCAGGACGACGACGAGGACGACCCGCTGATGAACGCCGTACAAGACCAGGTGAACGTATGACCGCACCTCTGCTCCAGATCGAAGACCTGCACGTCAACTACGGCCACATCCAGGCCCTCAAGGGCATTTCCCTGCACGTGCAGGAAAAGGAAGTCGTGGCCATCCTCGGCGCGAACGGCGCCGGCAAGACGACGCTGATGCGCACCCTCAGTGGCCTGATCACGCCCAAGTCGGGCAAGATCACCTTTGCCGGGCACGATACCACTCGCATGGGCGCCGACCGCATCGTGCGCCTGGGCATCGGCCAGTCGCCCGAGGGACGCCGCGTGTTCGGCACCCTGTCGGTGGCCGAGAACCTGCGCATGGGTGGCTTCACCCGGCCCACGGACGAAATCGAAGCCAGCTGCGATCATGTCTACAAGATCTTCCCGCGCCTGTACGAACGCCGCGCCCAGCTGGCCGGCACGCTTTCGGGCGGCGAACAGCAGATGCTCGCCATCGGCCGAGCGCTGGTCACCAAGCCGCGCCTGCTGCTGCTCGACGAACCCAGCCTGGGCCTGGCCCCGATCATCGTGCGCAACATCTTCCAGGTGCTGCGCGACGTGCGGGAAACCGGTGTGACCATCCTGATCGTGGAGCAGAACGCCCGCATGGCGCTGAAGCTCGCCGACCGGGGCTACGTGCTGGAAGTCGGTAAACTGTCGCACGAAGGCTCGTCGCGCGAACTGCTGTCCTCGCCGGAAATCCAGGCCGCATACCTGGGGCACTGAGACACGGACGCGCAAGACAACCACCATCCAATCCCTCTCAGGAAAAACCCATGACCCAAGCATCCGCCCGCCACATCCTGGTCGACACCGAAGAGCAATGCCTGCAGCTGAAGGCCGACATCGAAGGCGGCGCCGATTTCGCCGCAGTCGCCCGCGAGCACTCCAACTGCCCCTCCAGCCGCGACGGCGGCAACCTGGGCACCTTCGGCCGCGGCCAGATGGTGCGTGAATTCGACGAGGTCGTCTTCAGTGCTCCGGTTGGCGTGGTCCAGGGGCCGGTCCGCACGCAGTTCGGATACCACTTGGTGGAAGTGACGGATCGCCAGGACTGACCTCGGCGCCCGGCCAGGAAAAAGGGCTTCGATCGAAGCCCTTTTTCTTTTGCGCGCATCCGGGATGCGGCCCGGATGATTCAGGCGACAGGCAGTCGCAGCGGACTGCCTGTCGTCCGGGATCATCCCACCATCATCAGGCTGGCGTTGCCGCCGGCGGCGGCGGTGTTGATGCAGACCGAGACTTCGCGCACCAGCATTTCCAGAGGATAGGCCTTGCCTGCGGACAGTTCGTCGACGCGCCGCGCCAGGATCGGTACGATCGGGCCGGAACGCTCGGCGACCGCGCGAGACAGTGTCTGCAGGCCATCACCGTCGCCCTCGTAGAGCACCGCCTGAAAGTCGGCCGCGGCGGCGGCTTCGGGCGCCACCCAGCGGGCACCCGCACCCTCGGGGCGAGCCGCCAGGAAGGCACGCACTTCGGGATGGTCCACCCACAGCATGTCGTTGCCCGTGCGTTGGCAAGCTTCCAGCTGCGCCTGCGCCCCGGCCGAGCTGGCCGCATGGCACAGCACCGTGCCCCGCGGCTTCAGGTGGTATTGGTTGGTCTCGCCGGTGGGTCCGGGCAGCGTCAGCGGACGAGCGCCCTTGCCCACCACGCCCTCGACGGGCAGGAAGCTGGGCCCGGCGGCCAGCAGGCGATGCAGATACAGGGGGCCGCCGGCCTTCGGACCGGTCCCCGACAGGCCCTCGCCCCCGAAGGGCTGCACGCCCACGGTCGCGCCGACGATATTGCGGTTCACGTAGATATTGCCCACGCGGATGCGCTCGGTGACATGGCGCACGGTCTCGTCCAGCCGGGTGTGCACGCCGAAGGTCAGGCCATAGCCCCGGCTGTTGATGGCATCGATCACCGTGTCGAGATCCTGACGACGATAGCGCAGCACATGCAGGACGGGGCCGAAGACCTCGCGTTCCAGTTCGGCGATGTCGGAGATTTCGATCAGGGTCGGGGCCACGAAGGTGCCGTGGCGCGTTTGCTCCGCATCCATCGGATGCCGGTCGATGGCGTGTCCGGCCGCCCGCATGGCCTGGACGTGTCGCTCGATCACGGCCTGGGCCTCGGCGTCGATCACGGGGCCGATATCGGTGGAAAGCAGCTCGGGGCGCCCCACACGCAATTCATTCATCGCGCCCCGCAGCATCGCCAGGGTGCGGTCGGCACAGTCTTCCTGAACGCACAGCACGCGCAGGGCGGAGCAGCGCTGACCGGCCGAATCGAATGCCGAACTGAGCACGTCGTAGACGACCTGCTCGGTCAGCGCCGAGGAATCGACGATCAGGGCGTTCTGGCCGCCGGTCTCGGCAATCAGGGGAATCGGATGGCCGGCACCGTCCAGGCGATCGGCCAGGGTGGCTGCGATCAGGCGTGCAACCTCGGTCGAGCCGGTGAACATGACGCCGCGCACCGCCGGGCTGGCAACCAGGGCCGCACCGACAGTCTCTCCCCGGCCCGGCAGCAGCTGTACCGCATCGGCCGGAATGCCGGCGCGATGCAGCACGGATACGCCATAGGCGGCAATCAGCGCGGTCTGTTCGGCCGGCTTGGCCAGCACGACGTTGCCGGCGGCCAGGGCTGCAGCCACCTGGCCGGTGAAGATCGCCAGGGGGAAGTTCCAGGGGCTGATGCACAGCACCGGGCCCAGGGGCCGGTGGCTGTCGTTGGAAAAGGACTCTTCGATCCGGACGGCGTAATAGCGCAGGAAATCGACCGCCTCGCGCACTTCGGCGATGGCGTTGGGGAAGGACTTGCCGGCCTCGCGCACGATCAGGCCGATGGTCGACTGCATCTCGTCTTCCATCAGCTGGGCGGCATGCCGCAGGCATTGCGCCCGCTCGGCCGGCGGCGTGGCCTGCCAGATCGGCGCGGCGTATTCGGCGCGCCCCAGGGCCGCCTGGACGTCGGCCTCGTCGGCCTCGACCACCTGGCCGACCACATCCCGGTGATCCGCCGGATTGAGCACCGCGCGGGCGCGTTCGTCCCGCCATTCCCCCGGGGGGGCGGCACGCCATTCCATCGTTGCGCTGCCCAGCAGTGCCGCGGCCAGGGAACCCAGGCGATGCTCGTTGCTGAGATCCAGGCCGGCCGAATTGGCGCGGTCCTCGTGTGCCCGGTACAGGTCGCGCGGCAGGGGAATGCGGTCGTGCGGTGCGCCCAGCGGCTGAATGGCGCGTGCCTTGCGGACCGGGTCGGTCACCAGCGCGTCGATGGGCAGGTCGCGGTCGCCGATCTGGTTGACGAAAGAGGTATTCGCCCCGTTTTCAAGCAGGCGGCGCACCAGGTAGGCCAGCAGGGTCTCGTGCGTGCCCACGGGTGCGTAAACGCGGCAAGGCCGATTCAGGCGGCCCTTGGAGAGCGGACCGACGACTTCTTCGTACAGGGGTTCGCCCATGCCGTGCAGGCACTGGAATTCATACTGCCCGGGGTAGTAGTTCTCGCCCGCCATGTAGTAGATCGACGCCAGCGTCTGGGCGTTGTGCGTGGCGAACTGGGGAAAGACCGCTTCCGGCGCCGACAGCAGCTTGCGCGCGCACGCCAGGTAGGACACGTCGGTGTGGACCTTGCGCGTGTAGACCGGATAGCCTTCCAGGCCGTCGACCTGTGCGCACTTGATCTCGGAATCCCAATAGGCGCCCTTGACCAGCCGCACCATCAGGCGATGCTTGCTGCGTCGTGCCAGGTCGATCACGAAATCGATCACGAACGGAGCGCGCTTCTGGTAGGCCTGGATGACGAAACCAATGCCGTTCCAGCCCCGCAGGCGTTCATCGAAGCACAGGGCTTCCAGCAGATCCAGGGAAAGCTCCAGGCGATCGGCCTCTTCGGCATCGATGTTCAGGCCGATATCGTAGCGGCGCGCCAGTGCGGCCAGTTCGACCATGCGCGGCAGCAGTTCGTCCATGACCCGGTCGCGCTGGGCGCGCGAATAACGCGGATGCAGCGCCGAGAGCTTGATGGAAATGCCGGGGCCTTCGTAGATTCCGCGCCCCTGGGAAGCCTTGCCGATGGCGTGGATGGCCTGCTCGTAGGACTGGTAGTAGCGCTCGGCGTCTTCCGCCGTGGTCGCTGCCTCGCCCAGCATATCGTAGGAATAGCGGAAACCGATGTCTTCGTACTTGCGGCTGTTGGCCAGGGCCGAGGAAATCGTCTGGCCCGTGACGAACTGCTCGCCCATCAGGCGCATGGCCATGTTCACGCCGCGCCGGATCAGGGGCTCGCCGCCCTTGGCGATCAGGCGCGTCAGGGCCTGGGACAGATTCTGCTCGCTGTTGACACTGACCAGCTTGCCGGTGACCAGCAGCCCCCAGGTGGCCGCGTTGACGAACAGCGAACGGGATTCGCCCACATGCGAACGCCAATCGCCGTGGCTGATCTTGTCGCGGATGAGGGCATCGCGCGTGGCCTGGTCGGGAATGCGCAGCAGCGCCTCGGCCAGGCACATCAGGGCGACGCCTTCCTGGCTGGACAGCGAGAATTCCTGGATCAGGCCTTCCACCCCGCCCCCTTTGCGCTTGTCCCGCAGGGTCTGGACCAGCCGGCGGGCCAGGGTCTCGACCTGTTCGGGCTGGGGCGACTCGGCCTGGTCCACCAGCATGGCCACGCATTCCGGTTCAGGGCGACGGTAGGCGGCGGTGATGGCGGCGCGCAGGACGGACTGCGGCAGGACGTCCTGGGCAAATTCGTGGAACGGGGCCAGCGGCTCGGATTCCGCCGACGGGGATTCGGCCGTTTCGGCATCCGAGCGGCGATCGAGCTCGGCAGGCACCTGGCCGCGCTCGATGGCCTCGATGTAGCTCAGCAAAGCCTGCTTGTGCAGCCAGTGCGGCGTGCAGCCCAGTGAATCCGCCAGGACCCGCAGACGCTCGCGCAGCGCCTCATCGACTTTCACACCCAGGGTTACAGTAGCCATGTTCGAGGTATTCCACTTTGGTATCGCCGACCGGAGAACCCGGTTCGCATCAGGCGCCATGCTAAAAGGTTGCACCTGAAATCGCCATTATGGTTAACCCCAAATCTGATCAGGTGCAACCGGATTTTGACATGGTTGGCCCCCTCTGTAAATCAGTCGATGCGGCTGCTGTTTCATCAGCGATCAGGGCCGCCAGACGCTCCAGTGCCTGGCGCTGGGCATCCACCAGCGCCGCCACACCCACGCCTGCGGGCTGGCGCACAGAGGCCTGGCACAGGCGGGCATGGCCGGCACCCGGCGGCCGGTCCGTCCAATTCGCTTCCAGCGCCACGAAATGCCCCCAGACCATGTCGAACCGATCGATCCGCACATCGATGCGGCGGACGGGGCCGGATGCCGCGTCCGGCAGGCGCCGCACGTCCTCTGCACCCAACCGGCGGCCGACCCCGAAAGCCAGCGCATCGCGGATCTGGTCGGCCAGCGGCGCCGCCCAGAGGGAATCGTTCAGCACCTGCACAGCAGGATCCGCGGCCGGATCACGGACCACCAGTTGTGGCCGCTCGGATTCGGCCGGGATTCGCGCCACCGTCAGGTTCAGGCGGTAGTCCACCGTCGGGCTTCCCGCCGCCCCATGATCGGCCACGGGTGCAGCGGCCAGGCTGTAGTAGCGCTGAGGGGCCACCGAGCAACCCGCCAGCAGCCCCGCAAGGCCGATCAGGCAGGCCCAGCCCAGGTTCGTCCGTTTCATGATGCGCTTTTCCTCATCAATGCAGCTTATCGGGCGCACGCCCCCGGATCAGGGCATCCGGATGCGCCTGCAGGGTTTCGGACAGCAGGCGCAAGGCGCGGACGGCACGGTCCAGTTCGCCCAGGGTATCGCGCAAGCCGCCCAGCAGGGGTGCGTCGGGCGCCAGTGCCGCGCCGATACGGTCCAGCGAGGTGCTGGCCGAAGACAGCGCCTTGCTTGCCTGGGGCGCAACCTGCCTGTCCAGCCGCTGCAGCAGGCGATTCAAGGCCTCCAGGCTGCCATGCAGGTCACGGCCTATCTCATCGATCGGCACCTTGTCGAGCTTGGCGACGATATTGCCCAGCTGTCCCTGCAGCCGGTCGAAATCCCCTCGTACCGTAGGCACCAGGAATCCCCTGTGATTGGAGAGGTCTCCCGGGATCTCGGGTTTCGCATGCGCTTCGCCCGGGAAGAAATCCAGGGCCACGTATTGTTGTCCGGTCAGCAGGCTGGCGGTACGCAGCTGAGCCCGCAACCCCCGCTCGATCAAGGGCTGCAGCAGCGCCTCGTCCCGCAGGCCGCCGGACGCCTCGGTCAGCTGGCGATAGGCCTCGCTGAACCGCATCGGATAGAGCTGCGCCCGCACCCGGGAATAGAAACGACGGCGCGCCTTGTCGAATTCCAGGTCGATGTCGACCACCCTGCCGATCGACATGCCGCGGAAGTCGACGTCGGCCCCGACGCGCAGCCCCCGGACCGACTGGTCGAAGCGCAGCTCGATCGTGACCGGATCGCCATCCGGATCGGACAGCGCTTCGTCGCGCGAGCCGAACAGGCGATAGGTGCTGCCGGCGGCGGCCGGCGCGCTGTCCACTTCGCCGTCATAGGAACTGGACTCATCCGCCTGGGCGAAGGCAATGCCGCCATTCAGGATTGCCGACAGGCCGCTGGTGCGCATCTGGACCCCGTCGGTCGATACCGTCAGATCCACGCCACTGTCGTTCCAGAAACGCGTGTCCGGCGTCACGTAGCGGTCATAGGGGGCTTCGACGAAGATGTGCAGATTGACCGACCGCCCGTCAGCCGCCATCTCGTAGCTGACGACACGGCCGACTTCGATGCGGCGATAGTGGATGCGGGACCCCACGCGCAGCGAACCCAGCGTATCGGCCCGCAGCACGTAACGGGTGCCGACCTGGCCGCTGAGCACCTCCGGCGGATTGCGCAGACCCTCGAAGGTACGGACCGGATCGCCCTTGGGGCGCACGGCGGGCGCATCCACGTCGATGTAGACGCCCGACAGCAGCGTATCCAGCCCCGACACGCCCGCGAGACTGACCTGGGGCCGGACGATCCAGAACTTGGAGTCCTTCTGGGTGATGTATTCGGAACCCTCGCGCCTGAGCTGCACGTCCACCAGCACGTGCTTGCGATCCCCCGCCACACGCACGTCCGATACTTCGCCCACCACCACGTCGCGATAGCGCAGCTTGGTCTGGCCGGCCTCGACGCCGGCCGCCGACAGGAAACTGATGGTGATGACCGGGCCGTTGCGCACCCAGACCGAGGCAAGCAGGGACAGCCCCACCGCCAGCGCCAGCAGGGGCACCAGCCAGACCCAGGACCAATGCAGGGCGCGGCCGGGCCGGATGACGGGCTCTGCGGGGTTGTCTGCGGGAAATTCCGTGCCGACGGGGTCGTCCGGCTTCCGGGCGGGCGGATCCTCAGTGTCCATGCTTTTCCTTTGCCAGCCGGGCATCCCGCAGGATGTCCCAGCCTCGACGCGGATCATAGCGCATGGCCGCCCACATCGTGAGCACGACCACGGCGCCGAAATTCAGTGCGGCAGGCCCGACGCTGATCTGCGACAAGCCCGGGAAATTGGCCATGGCGGCCATCAGGACAACGACGAAGACATCCAGCATGGACCATTGCCCGACGAACTCGACCAGGGCGTACAGCCGCGTGCGCTGCCGCTGGACTTCCGCATCCACGGGCCGGTTGCGCCACAGCAGGAAGGCGAGTGCGAGCAGCTTGGTCACCGGCACCAGCACGCTGGCGACGAAGACGATGACGGCCAGGTCCCAGGAGCCGTAGCGCCAGAGCTCGATCACCCCGCCCAGGATGGTGTGGTCGCTGCGCCCCAGCAGGGTGCGAACTTCCATGATCGGCAGGAAATTGGCCGGTACGTAGAACACGGCCGCCGACAACAGCACGGCCCAGACCTGGCCCGGTTCGCCGTGGCGATGGTGCTTCATTGCGGCGCCGCAACGCAGGCAGCGCCCGGATGACCGGGGGGCCTGGACGCAGCCGCAGGCATCGCATACCCTGCCCCGCCCCTGCGCGCCCGACACCGGCACCAGGCCGGCATCCTCGGCCTGGCGCCACAGAGCGCGCGCATTCCAGCGGCTCAGTCCGGTCAGCAGGAAACAGAGCGCCAGGAAACCCAGCATGCCGGGCTCCACCTGCAGGCGCGCCAGGCCGGCCACCTTGACGACGGACACCAGGATGGACAGGATCAGCACCGTCGCCATGGACCACGGCGCCAGATGCCCGAGCAGCCGCAGCGTACGCCCCAGGTCGGGTGGCAGACGCCGCGCCGCGATCGCCTGCATCACCCACAACGTCAATGCGATCTGGAGCAGAGGAAACCAGAATCCGACCAGCCCGGTGAGCACCGAAACCCCGTAGTAGCCGCGATCCCAGCACAAGTGCAGGGCCTGCCAGTAGGTCAGGCTGATGTCCTGTCCCTGGAGCGAAAGACTGGCAATGGGAAACCACTGGGCAATGGCAAACACGGCCAGGCCGGCCCACCCCAGCGCCACCCATTGCTCCATCGACAGCCAGCCGCGCCGGTACAGCACTGTGCCGCAGCAGCGGCATTCGGCCCTGCCGCGCACGCCCGGATCGAGCCGGACGTGCAGCGTGTCGCAATGCGGGCAGGCGATCAGGGGCCCGCGCGGCATCAATCCACGAGCTCAGGCTCGGGCCGCGAAGGCTCCGGCACGGCTCCTGCGCCCTCGCCGCCTTCGGGGAAATTCAGCACCACCTGCTCCCGGGCGTCCAGGTCGACCTCGACCCGTCCGCCGTGCACCAGGCGGCCGAACAGCAGCTCGTCGGCCAATGCCCGGCGGATGGTGTCCTGGATCAGGCGCTGCATGGGCCGGGCGCCCATGGCGGGATCGAAGCCGGCCCGCGCCAGGTAATCGCGCAGCGCCTGGGTGAACAGAACCTCGACGTGCTTGTCGTGAAGCTGGTCCTCGAGCTGCATGAGGAACTTGTCCACGACCTGCAGGATGACTTCGCGCGGCAGCGGCGAGAAACCGATGATCGCATCCAGCCGGTTGCGGAACTCGGGGGTGAACTGGCGCTTGATTTCGGCCATCTCGTCGCCCGAGCGCTGCGGCGCGGCAAACCCGATCGTGTTGCGGTTCAGCGTATCGGCGCCCGCATTGGTGGTCATCACCAGGATCACGTTGCGGAAATCGGCCTTGCGCCCGTTGTTGTCGGTCAGCGTGCCATGGTCCATGACCTGCAGCAGGATGTTGTAGACCTCCGGATGCGCTTTTTCGATTTCATCGAGCAGCAGCACGCAATGCGGCTGCTTGGTCACGGCCTCGGTCAGCAGCCCGCCCTGGTCGAAACCGACATAGCCCGGCGGCGCGCCGATCAGGCGCGACACGGTATGCCGTTCCATGTATTCGGACATGTCGAAGCGCAGCAGTTCGATGCCCAGGACGAACGCCAGCTGACGCGCGACCTCGGTCTTGCCCACGCCCGTGGGACCGGAAAACAGGAAGCAGCCGATGGGCTTGTCGGGCCGGCCCAGCCCCGAGCGCGCCATCTTGATCGAGGCGGCCAGCGCGGAAATGGCCTGGTCCTGGCCGAACACCACGGCCTTCAGGTCGCGCTCCAGCGTGGCGAGCTTGTTGCGGTCGTCCGTGGAGACGTTCTGCGGCGGGATGCGGGCGATGCGTGCCACGGTGGACTGGATCTCGGCGCGGCCGATGAGCTTTTTCTGGCGCGACTTGGGCAGCAGGCGCTGGGCGGCACCGGCTTCGTCGATCACGTCGATCGCCTTGTCCGGCAGGAAACGGTCGCTGATGTGGCGCGCCGCCAGCTCGGCCGCCGCCGTGATCGCCGCGCCCGAATAGCGCACCTGGTGATGCGCCTCGAAGCGCGCCTTCAGGCCGCGCAGGATCTGGATGGTCTGGGCCACGGTGGGCTCGGGGATGTCGATCTTCTGGAAACGCCGTGCCAGCGCATGGTCTTTTTCGAAGATGCCCCGGTATTCGGTGTAGGTGGTGGCCCCGATGCACTTCAGGTTCCCGGAGGACAGCGCCGGCTTGAGCAGGTTGGACGCATCCAGCGTGCCGCCCGACGCGGAGCCCGCGCCGATCAGCGTATGGATCTCGTCGATGAACAGCACCGCATGGCGGTTGTCCTTCAGGGCCTTGAGCACCAGCTTCAGACGTTGCTCGAAGTCGCCCCGGTACTTGGTGCCTGCCAGCAATGCACCCATGTCCAGCGCATAGACCTGGGTTTCGTGCAGGACTTCAGGCACGTCGCCCTGGGTGATGCGCCAGGCCAGGCCTTCGGCGATGGCCGTCTTGCCGACGCCCGCCTCGCCCACCAGCAGGGGGTTGTTCTTGCGCCTGCGGCACAGCACCTGGATGACGCGCTCGACCTCGTCCTCGCGGCCGATCAGCGGATCGATACGGCCCTTGAGGGCCTCGGCATTGAGGTCGGTGGCGTAGGTTTCCAGGGGAGACTTCTGCTGCTCGGCCTTCGGGTCGGCGGCCGGCGGCTCCAGGCGGGGATTGTCCGCCGCCGGAGGTTCGTCGGAGACCTTGGTGATGCCATGGGACAGGTAGTTGACCACGTCCAGCCGGGACACGCCCTGCTGCACGAGGAAATACACCGCGTGCGAATCCTTTTCGCCATACATGGCCACCAGGACGTTGGCCCCGGTCACGGCGTTCTTGCTGGAGCCGTTGGATGACACGTGCATGATGGCACGCTGGATCACGCGCTGGAATCCCAGAGTGGGCTGGGTGTCGACCTCGCCCTCGCCCGGGAAGACTGGCGTGTTCTCGACAATGAACTTGCGCAGGTCCTGACGCAGCAGCTCGATGTCTGCCGCGCAGGCGCGGAGGACTTCGACTGCCGAGGCATTGTCCAGCAGGGACAGCAGCAGGTGCTCCACGGTGATGAATTCGTGTCGGGCGGCGCGGGCCTCGACGAACGCCATGTGCAGGCTGACTTCGAGCTCTTCGGAAATCACGCTTCCTCCATTGCATATCGGAGCGGATCAAGCAATCCGTTATGCCTATTCTATGACTAAAACCGCCCGGCGTTTGGCGCACGGGGACTCGGGATCGTCCCTAAGGGCGGCGGCGCCGCGGGACCACGGGAAAAGCCTGTGCGCAAGACCGCCTCCGGACAGCCGGGTGTCAGAAAAACGGCACAGGCTCCATCAGGCATTGCAGCGGATGCTGGTCGGCATGGGCCAGGTGCAGCACGGCATCGACCCGGGTGGCGGCCACGTCGCGGGTGTAGATGCCGCAGACGCCCCGGCCCTCGTGATGGACCTGCAGCATGATGCGCTCGGCTTCCTCGCTGCCCTTGTGGAAGACCAGCTGGAGCACGCGCACCACGAAATCCATCGGCGTGTAATCATCGTTCAGCAACACGACCTGATACATCGGCGGCGGCGCGAGGCGCACAGGTGCGGCTTCACGCACCAGTTGCTGCTGATTTTGAATATCGGTCGACATGCGAATCAGAACCTAGTGGTTTCCATAGTTGACTGAATGACGCGGAATTCAGCATGATCGTCGTGTCCCGCAGGCCGCCCTCAGGGGTGACCGGGGTCCGTTCAAACCCCACACTATAGTCGAGAGGCAGTTTGCATGTCGGAATCCATCGAAAACACCGGAGAGTCACAAAAACTGACAGGCACGGTCAAATGGTTCAATGATGCCAAGGGTTTTGGCTTCATCACCCCCGACAACGGGGGCGAAGACCTTTTCGCACATTTTTCATCCATCCAGATGAACGGCTTCAAGACCCTGAAAGAAGGGCAGAAGGTCGTTTTCGATATCGCGCAGGGTCCGAAAGGCAAACAAGCCCTGAACATTACCGCCGCCTGAACCAGGCCCGGATGTTCAACGCCATTTTAACGCGATGCGGGGCCCCTGGCGGGCCCTGTTTTTTTGCCTCGACAAGCGTCGCGGCCCTGCTGCTGGCGGTCTCGCTGTGTGGCGGCCCCGCTGCGGCACAGCCGCCGCTGCCGACCGTGGCGCTGCGTGTCGGCACCCATGCCATCCAGGCCGAATACGCCGACACGCCGGAAACCCTGAGTGCGGGGCTGATGCACCGGACAGCGCTGGCCGCCGACAGCGGCATGCTGTTCGATCTGGGCGATCCGGACATCCATTGCTTCTGGATGAAGAACACCCTCATCCCCCTGTCCATCGCCTTCATCGGCCGGAATGGCCGCATCGTCGACATCCAGGACATGCAGCCCGGCAGCCTGGACCCGCACTGCCCGCCGGCACCCATCACGCAGGCACTGGAAATGAACCAGGGCTGGTTCACCCGCGCCGGCGTGAAGGCCGGCGACCGGGTCACACGCCGGGACGGCCAGCCACGATCTGCAAAACCGAGGCGGTGACGCCGCCCGGACCAGTGCCGTCTGCTCCGGTCGAAAAAACGGCGGACGCATTGCTGCGTCCGCCGTTTCGGCAGGAAGGACCTGCTCCCGGGCACGGGCCGAGGCGCCGCGACAGGCGGCACCCCGTGCAGGATCAGGCCAGGTTGGCCGCCGCGAAGTCCCAGTTCACCAGGTTCCAGAAGTTTTCCAGGTACTTGGGACGGGCATTGCGGTAGTCGATGTAGTAGGCGTGTTCCCAGACATCACAGGTCAGCAGGGCCTTGTCGGCCGTGTTGACGATGGTGCCGGCATTGCTGGTGTTGACGATGTCCAGGCTGCCATCGGCCTTCTTCACGAGCCAGGTCCAGCCCGAACCGAAGTTGCCGGCGGCGGACTGGGTGAAGGCGGCCTTGAAGGCATCGACGCTGCCCCACTTGGCCTCGATCGCCTGGCGCAGGGCGCCGGAAGGCTCGCCGCCGCCCTTGGGCGACAGGCTGTTCCAGTAGAAGGTGTGGTTCCAGACCTGGGCGGCATTGTTGAACACGCCGCCGCTCGATTTGCGGATCACGTCTTCCAGGCTCAGGGAAGCCAGCTCGGTACCCTCGATCGCCTTGTTCAGGTTCGTCACGTAGGCCTGGTGATGCTTGCCGTAGTGATATTCCAGGGTTTCCTGGGAAATGTGGGGCGCCAGAGCGTCCATCGGGTAAGGCAGCGGCGGCAGGGTAAAAGCCATGACAGTTCCTTCAAAAAGATGTTGCATGCACCACGTCCGGCGCGCCCTGGAACCGAGCCGTCCGGCCGCAATGCAGCCCGGCGCAACGGATCAGGACGCCCCTGGTGTCCCTAGAGCAACGCATCGGTCCGTGTCACTTCGGCCTGGGCACGCCCCTGGCCGAACTCGATCTCGATGGGCTCATGAATCTTCAAGTCTAACGCATTTTTGACGATTGCCCCGTCGGCCCGGCGGACCAGCGCATAGCCGCGTCCCAGCACGCGATGAGGGTCCAGCGCCCCCAGGGCAGCCAGGGGGGCTTCCAGCCGCCGATGGCAGCGCTGCAGCAGGCCATCCAGGCCGATGGTCAACCGATCCATCGCCATCGCCGGACGCCGGCGACGTTCCTGCAGCAGCCGGTCCAGGCCGGCCTGCAGCCGCCGGGCGGCAAATTCCAGGCGCTGCCGCCGCAGCTGCAAGCGCTGGACGGGAGAGACCAGCTGGGCACAAGCCCGGTCCAGCCGGATGGCCGCGTGCTCCAGGCGCCGCTGCTGGCCCCGTGCGAACAGATCGCACGCAGCCTGCAGGCGTCCCGCGAGCCGGCCGCGCTCCTCGCAGCACAGTTCGGCCGCAGCCGTCGGTGTGGGCGCACGCAGGTCGGCCACGAAATCGGCAATGGTGAAATCCGTCTCGTGCCCCACTCCGCTGATGACCGGAATCGGGCAGGAAGCAATGCGGCGCGCCAGAGCTTCGTCATTGAAGCTCCACAGATCTTCCAGGCTGCCGCCGCCGCGCACCAGCAGCAGCGTATCCACTTCGGCCCGCGCGGCGGCCCGGTCCAGCGCGGCGCACAACTGCGGCGCGGCGTCGCGCCCCTGAACCTGGGCCGGGTAGATCACGACCCGCACATGCGGGGCCCGCCTGGCCATGACCGACAGCACATCGCGCAGGGCGGCTGCCGAGAGCGAGGTGACGACCCCCACGGCCTTAGGCAGGACGGGCAGCGGACGCCGCCGCGCGGGGTCGATGAGGCCTTCCTGGGTGAGCCGGTCGCGCAGGCGCAGGAAGGCCTCATGCAGATCGCCCCGCCCCGCCTGGCGCATGGATTCCACCTGCACCTGATAATCGCCCCGAGGCTCATACAGCGAAACCTGGACGCGGAACTCATAGCGGCCGCCGACTTCCGGAATGAAACCCACCGCCTGCGCCCGGCCCCGGAACATCACTGCACGCACGGCTGCAGCTTCGTCCTTGATGGAAAAGTACCAGTGCCCGGACGCGGCCCGGGTGAAATTGGAAACCTCGCCCGCCACCCACAGGCGCGGCACGCCGTCTTCCAGCAATTGCGCCACCCGGCGATTGAGCTGCGACACGGTCAGGACCGCATCGCCGCCCGACTGGCCGTTCTCGGCGATTCTCGGGGCAGAAAAACTCATCAAAACCTATCCACAGAAAGCGCTGCTTTGTCAAACCCGCCTATTTTCGGGCTTATCAGGGGGTCTCATCATGACTCACTTCAAAAAAACACTGCAAGTCATTGATTATCAACAAACTTAAATCCGACACGCGAGTGTGCAAAAAATAACCAATCTAGTACGAAGGGCCATGAAATGAGCGCATCCGGGCTGTTGTGCACAGAATTATCCACAGAAACTGTGGATACCGGCGGGAAAGCCGCGCCCTGATTCAGGTTCAGGCCTTAGAATACGCATTTGCGCCGATTCCCGGCTCCGCATCTCAAGGATCAGGACTGTGCTGGACATCATTCACGCGGCCGGCTGGCCGATCTGGCTGCTGGTCGCCACCTCGGTCATCACCCTGGCGATCATCATAGAACGATTCCTGGCGCTGCGCGCCCGCCTGGTCATGCCCGCGGGTCTGCCCGAGCAGGTGCTCGAACTCATGCGCCGCCAGCAGGACGAACCCGATGCCATCCTGCGCCTGGCACGCGGCAGCCCCATGGGCCGCATCCTGGCCGAAATCGCCGCCCACCGGCACCAGGACGATGCCTGGCGGCTCGCTGCCGTCGAAGCCGTCGGCCGCGACGTATCCTGGCGCCTGAACCGCTACCTGCCCGCCCTGGCGACGATTTCAGTGATCGCCCCGCTGCTGGGCCTGTTCGGCACCGTGGTCGGCATGATCGAAATCTTCGGCGCCTACGATCCTGCCAGTGGCGACCCCGCCCAGCTGGCCCACGGCATCTCGATCGCCCTGTACAACACCGGTTTCGGCATCCTGATCGCCATCCCGGCGCTGGCCTTCCACCGCTATTTCCGCTCGCGTGTCGAATACTTCCTGCACACGATGGAACGCGAGGCCGAGACCCTGAACCGCCTGATCAGCCGGCGCGCCGCCACATGAACTTCCATCATCATCGCGCCCACGACGAGCCCGAGATCAACCTGATCCCGTTGATCGACGTGCTGCTGGTGATCCTGATCTTCCTGGCAGCCTCGACTTCGTTCACCCGCCACCGCCAGTTGCAGGTCGCCCTGCCGCAGGCCCAGGCCCAGGCTCCGGATACTTCGCCCTTCCTGGAACTGGCCATCAGCCGTGACGGGCTGTACGCCCTGGATGGCCATTTCGTGGACGCGGCCGACGACGCCTCCCTGGCCGAAAGCCTGCGCCAGGCGGTCTCCGGCCGTCCGGACATCGCCCTGCGCATCGACGCCGACGGCCAGGCCACCCACGCCGCCGTGGTCCGGGCCCTGGAAGCCGCCCGTCTCGCGCACATCGGCAAAGTCCATTTCCTGACCCAGGCCCGGCCGTGAGGATGCCGGACCGCTCGGGAGGCGAAGAAACCACATGAGCCGCAGGCTCGAAGACCTCATGCTCAAGGCCTGGAGCCGCCGTGGCGGCCTCAGCACCCTGCTGCTGCCCCTGTCCTGGCTCTACGGCCTGGTGGCGGCCCGCCGCCTGCGCGCCCAGGCAAGTGTGGCCTGGAAAGCACCGGTCCCGGTGGTGGTGGTCGGCAATATCCTGGTCGGTGGCACCGGCAAGACCCCCGTCACGATCGCCGTCTGCCAGGCCTTGCGATCCCGGGGCTGGCGGCCCGGAATCATCAGCCGGGGCTACGGAATCGACGTCGGCCCGAAGCCGCGCCTGAGCGACGACGGCGCCGCCGCCGACCGCCTGGGCGACGAACCGGCACTGATCCACGCGTCAACAGGAGCGCCGGTTGCGGTCCATCCCCGACGCGTCCTGGCGGCCACCGCCCTGCTGTCGGCCCATCCCGACACGGATGTGCTGATCGCCGACGACGGCCTGCAGCACACCGCCCTGGCCCGCGACCTGGAAATCATCGTCCAGGACGGGCGCGGCATCGGCAACGGCCGCCTGCTGCCGGCCGGCCCCCTGCGCGAGCCCCCCGGCCGGTTGGCAAAGGCCGACTGGCTCGTCACCCACCTGGCGGCCGGCGAACCCATGCCATCCGGCCCCGCCACTTCCCTTCCCGGCACGGACCCCGCCCCCCGCGCCGTGGTCATGCGCCTGCAGCCGGAGAGCGTCGCGCAGCTGGCCAGCGGCCGCGAGCAGCCCTGGGACGCCTGGCAGTCCGGGCACGGTTCGACACCCTGTGCCGCTGTAGCCGGCATCGGCCGCCCCGAGCGCTTCTTCGCCATGCTGCGCGCCGCCGGCATCACCCTGTCGCGCACCGTGCGGGTTCCCGACCACCAGGCGATCCCCGCGGACACGCTGCGGAACCTGCCCGCCGCCCCGATCCTGATCACGCCCAAGGACGCCGTGAAATGCGCAGCCCCGCACGACCCCCGCCTGTGGGTGGTACGGGCGGCCCCGGCCTTTTCCGACCCATGCTGGCTGGACGATGTGGACCGGGCACTGCGGGGCATCGTCCATGAACGTGAACGGCCCGGCAGCCCCTGAGCGCGGCGATCCGGCCACTCGCACGGCAAACCCCTTCCCGCGCATGGAAACCGGCCGCACAAGCACGGCGGCAGGCATTACACTCTATGCTTCACCACCCTTTCCCGTATCCTGCCCGCCCATGGAAACACGCCTGCTGCAGATCCTAGTCTGCCCCGTGTGCAAGAACACGCTGCGCCACGACCGCGAACGCCAGGAACTGATCTGCGCCGCCGATCGCCTGGCCTACCCCATCCGCGACGGCGTGCCCATCATGCTGCCTTCCGAGGCCCGCTCGCTGGACGCGGCGCCGGCCGCATGAGCTTCATCGTCATCGTCCCGGCGCGCGCCGCCTCCACCCGCCTGCCCGGCAAGCCGCTGCTCGACCTGGGCGGCCTGCCGATGGTGGTGCGCACCGCGCGGCAAGCCGCGCTTTCGGGGGCGTCCCGGGTCCTGATCGCCACCGATCACGCCGACATCGCCCGCGCCGCGGCCGAACACGGCATTCAGGCCCTGATGACCCGCCCGGACCATCCCACCGGCACCGACCGCCTGTCCGAAGTCGTCGAAACGCTGGGCCTGGACGACGATTCCATCGTGGTCAACGTCCAGGGCGACGAACCGCTGATCGACCCTGCCCTGATCGATGCCGTGGCGGACCTGCTGTCACGGCACGCCGATGCGGCCATCGCCACCTGCGCGGCGCCGATCCTCGACGCCGAGACGCTCTTCGACCCGAACGCGGTGAAGGTCGTGCGCGGCGCCCGTGACCGCGCTTTGTATTTTTCCCGGGCGCCCATTCCCTGGGCCCGCGACGCGCTGGCCGACGGACAAAAACGCCTGGCTCCCGGATTGCCGGCCTGGCTGCACATCGGCCTGTATGCCTATCGTGCGGGCTTCCTGCGGCAATTCCCGGAACTGCCCCCCGGGCGGCTCGAACGCGTCGAGTCTCTGGAACAACTGCGCGCCCTGGAACAGGGTTTCCCCATCGTGATCCATGCCACGGACGCCGTTCCGGCGCGCGGGGTGGACACGCCCGAGGACCTGGACCGGGTGCGCGCCCTGTTCAACGACGGAGCATCGCCGCCGCCGGCCTGAATCCCTGCAGGACTTGCTGCGTTGCGGCATAATCGGGAAAACTCAAAAATAGCGATTGATCGGAGGAAATCATGCGTTTGATTCTGCTAGGCCCCCCGGGAGCGGGCAAGGGCACCCAGGCTGCCTACATCACCGAAGCGTTCGGCATCCCGCAGATTTCGACCGGCGACATGCTGCGTGCAGCCGTCAAGGCGCAGACTCCGCTCGGTCTGGAAGCCAAGAAGATCATGGACAGCGGCGGCCTGGTTTCCGACGACATCATCATCGGCCTGGTGCAGGATCGCCTGCAGCAGCCCGACTGTCAGGCGGGCTACCTGTTCGACGGTTTCCCGCGCACCATCCCCCAGGCCGACGCACTGAAGAACGCCCATGTGCCGCTCGATTACGTGATCGAGATCGCCGTCCCGGAGGAAAACATCATCGAACGCATGAGCGGCCGGCGCGTGCACGTGGCCAGCGGCCGTACCTACCACGTCAAGTTCAACCCGCCCAAGCGCGAAGGCCTGGACGACGAGACCGGCGAACCCCTGATCCAGCGCGACGACGACCGCGAGGAAACCGTCCGCCACCGCCTGTCGGTCTACCGCGACCAGACCCGCCCGCTGGTGGATTACTACTCCAGCTGGGCGGCCACCGGTGCGGCCGAAGCGCCCCGCTACGCCCAGATCTCGGGCGTGGGTTCGGTCGACGAGATCCGCGACCGCATCCTCGACATCCTGCGCGCGCACCACGCCGCCTGAACGCCACCGGACACCGCCATGGATCTCCGCAACCAAGTCATCCTCGTCACGGGCGGGGCCTCGGGTCTGGGTGCAGGCACGGCACGCGCCCTGACAGCCCAAGGCGCCCGCGTTGTCCTGGCCGACGTTCAGGACGAAGCTGGCCAGGCACTGGCGGCCGAACTCGGCCAGACCTACATCCACTGCGATGTCACCGCCGAAACCGACGCCCAGGCGGCCGTCGATGCCGCTACGGCCCTGGGCACGCTGCGCGGCCTGGTCAACTGCGCCGGCATCGCGCCGGCCGCACGCATCGTCGGCAAGAACGGGCCGCACGAGCTGTCCCTGTTCCGCCGCGTGATCGACATCAACCTGGTCGGCTCCTTCAACATGGCCCGCCTGGCGGCTCAGGCCATGTCGGCCAACGAACCCCAGGCCACCGGCGAGCGCGGCGTGCTCATCAACACGGCTTCGGTCGCAGCCTACGACGGCCAGATCGGCCAGTCCGCCTACGCCGCATCCAAGGCCGGCATCGTCGGCATGACGCTGGCGATCGCGCGCGATCTGTCGCGCCTGGGCATCCGCTGCATGACGATCGCTCCCGGCATCTTCGGCACCCCCATGGTGTTCGGCATGCCACAGGAAGTCCAGGATTCCCTGGCCGCCAGCGTGCCCTTCCCCCCACGCCTGGGCCGCCCGGATGACTACGCCAAGCTGGTGCTCTCGATCTTCGAGAACGACATGCTCAACGGCGAGACCATCCGCCTGGACGGCGCCATCCGCATGGCGCCCAAGTAGATAATATGAGACCCGTGCTGGCCCCCACGCCGCGCGGCCTGCCGGTCACATGAGTCTTCTGCGTTCGGCCGCCACCATCAGCGGCCTGACCCTGTTCTCCCGCGTCACCGGCATGCTGCGCGATGTGCTCATCGCATCGGTGTACGGCGCCGGTCCGCTCACCGACGCGTTCTGGGTCGCATTCCGCATCCCGAACCTGCTGCGCCGCCTGTTCGCCGAGGGCGCCTTTTCCCAGGCTTTCGTTCCCATCCTGGGCGAAGTCCGCCAGCAAGGCGACCATGAATCCCTGCGCCGCCTGCTGGACAGGGTAGCCCTGCTGCTGTTCATCGTCCTGTGCTGCGTGACGGCGGCCGGCATGCTCGGCGCCGCCTGGGTCGTCACCGCCATGGCCAGCGGCCTGCGCAGCGCCGCGCGCGCGCACGAATTCGGCGAAGCCGTGTGGATGACCCGGATGATGTTTCCCTACATCATCTGCATGTCGCTGGTGGCCTTCGCCTCGGGGGTGCTCAACACCTTCGGCCGCTTCGCCGTTCCGGCCTTCACCCCGGTCCTGCTCAACCTGTCGATGATCGGTGCCAGCCTGCTGCTGGCAGACCGCATGGCCGAGCCCATCCATGCCCTGGCGGCCGGGGTGCTGATCGGCGGCGCGCTGCAGCTGACCGTGCAATGGCTCGCGCTGGGGCGCCTGGGCCTGCTGCCACGCTGGGGTCACGGCCTGCGGGCGGCATGGCGTGACCCGACGGTGCGCCGCATCCTGCGGCAGATGCTGCCCGCCACCCTGGGCGTTTCGGTCGCCCAGCTATCCCTGCTGATCAACACCAACATCGCCACCTGGCTCGCGCCCGGCAGCGTCACCTGGCTGTCCTTCGCCGACAGGCTGATGGAGTTCCCCACCGCCCTGCTGGGCGTGGCCCTGGGCACTGTGCTGCTGCCCAGCCTGTCGGCTGCCCACGCCCGCCAGGACCATGCCGCCTACAACGCCCTGCTGGACTGGGGGCTGCGCCTCGTGCTGCTGCTGGGCCTGCCGGCCGCGCTGGGCATGGCGCTGCTGTCGGACGGGCTGGTGGCCGTCCTGTTCAACTATGGCGCCTTTTCCCCCACCGACGTCGCGCAAACCCGGCTGGCCGTCATGGCTTACGCGGTCGGCCTGCTCGGCCTGCTGGCAATCAAGATCCTGGCCCCCGGCTTCTATGCCAAGCAGGACATCCGCACTCCGGTGCGCATCGCCATCGCCGTGCTGGTGTTCACGCAGTTGCTGAACCTGGTCCTGGTGCCCTGGCTGGCCCACGCCGGGCTTGCCCTGTCCATCGGGCTGGGCGCCAGCGTCAACGCCCTGACCCTGGTGGTCCTGTTGCGCCGCAGGGGGCTGTACAAGCCCCTGGACGGCTGGCCCGCTTTCTGCCTGCGCCTGCTGCCGGCCCTGGCTGCCCTGGCGGGCGTCCTGATAGCGGCCGACCTGCGCCTGGACTGGATCGAACTGGGCGCCCAACCGGCCATTCGGGCCGCCTGGCTGACGGGGGTCCTGGCCGCAGCCGTCGCAGCCTATTTCAGCGCCTTGTTTTTATTCGGTTTTCGCCCGAAAGACTTTACACGCCGGCGTGCATAGGCTAGAATCGCTGTCTTTGACGCAACCCCGAATACAGATAACCTTTATGGCCAATTCCGCTCAAGCCCGCAAGCGCGCCCGCCAGGCCGTCGCTCACAACAAACACAACGCCAGCATGCGTTCGATGCTGCGCACCGCCATCAAGCGTGTGCGCCAGGCCATCGAAGCGGGCGATCAAGCCGCCGCCAACGAAGTCTTCCGCAAGGCCAGCAGCGTCATCGACCGCGTGGCCGACAAGCAGATCATCCACAAGAACAAGGCTGCCCGCCACAAGAGCCGCCTGTCGGCAGCGATCAAGGCCCTGGCCTGATCCAAGCCCCGGGGGCTTGCGCCATCAAAAAGGACGCCTCGGCGTCCTTTTTGCTTTGGGGCGGATCCTATGAAGCCGGGCCCGTCCCCGGGCAAGGCGCCGCGGGGCGCGGCGCACGAGCCCCAGGTGATATTCAGTCAGGAATCCAGCCGGCCCAGCAACAGGAATTCCATCAGCGCCTTTTGCACATGCAGGCGGTTTTCAGCCTCGTCCCAGACCACGCTCTGCGGGCCGTCGATGACCTCGCCCGTGACTTCCTCGCCCCGGTGCGCCGGCAGGCAATGCATGAACAACGCATCGGGATTGGCGGCCGCCATCATGCGGGTATCCACGCACCAGTCGGCAAAGGCCAGGCGCCGCGCCTCGTTTTCGTCTTCGTAGCCCATGCTGGTCCAGACGTCCGTCGTGACCAGGTCCGCACCCCTGCAGGCTTCCAGGGGATCGTCGAATTCGCGCAGGACGGACGGCGGCTGGCTGCCCACGCGCAGCGGATCCAGGCGGTAGCCGGCCGGCGCAGACACATGCAGCGTGAATCCAAGCAATTCGGCCGCCTGCAGCCAGGTATAGGACATGTTGTTGGCATCGCCGATCCAGGCAACCGTCTTGCCCCGGATCGGACCGCGATGCTCGATGAAGGTCAGGATGTCGGCCAGGATCTGGCAGGGGTGGTATTCGTTGGTCAGCCCGTTGATGACCGGCACCCGCGAATGGGCGGCGAAACGCTCGATGCGGGTCTGCTCGAACGTGCGGATCATCACCAGGTCGACCATGCGCGACACCACGCGGGCAGTGTCCTCGATGGGCTCGGCGCGACCAAGCTGGGAGCCTTCTGTGGTCAGGTAGATGACCGAGCCCCCCAGCTGGTACATCCCGGCCTCGAACGACACCCGGGTGCGGGTACTGGCCTTTTCGAACACCATGGCCAGGTTGCGGTCGTGCAGGGTGTGATGCGGCAGGTAGCGCTTGAACTTGTCCTTGATGAGGCGCGCCCGGTCGATGACGTAGAGAATCTCGTCCTCGGAAAAATCACGCAACTGCAGAAAATGACGCAAAGGCCCGGTCGGATTGGCGGAAGACATGTCACACCCTGAGTAAAACGGCCATATTACCGTGCGTCCCGTACGCGTGCAAAACCTTCGGGGCCCGCGATCGGATACAATGCGCGGCGAAGGGGACGACGCACGACCTTTATCCAGGATCGTGTTCCCTTTTTGGAATCTCCACATGAGCGACCCTGTCCAGTATTTGATCATCCATGGCAAGACCCTGGAGGGCCAGCGGTTCCGGCCCAGCGACTGGGCCGAACGCCTGGCTGGAGTCCTATCCCAGTTCCGGCCGGCGGGTTCCATCGCCAACCCCCTGTCCTATTCCCCCTACGCCATGCCGCATACCCTGGACGGCCTGCCCTGCGTGATGATCGACCACCGCCTGCGCCGGCTCGAGCCCCTGGCCTGGAAATTCGCTTGCGAATTCGCCAGCAGCAACCGGCTTCAGACCACGGATACATCCGATCGCACCGGCGAGGAAGCCGCGCCTTCGGCGCCCTCGGCTGCCTGATCTCCTCGCAGGCTTTCCCGCCGCGCACGCCCCGCGAATCCGGCAGTGCAGGCCACTCCGGCCGTCCCGGCAGCGATCCGCCCCGGACCCGGGCTGTGTCAAAATCGATCCATGACGACTCCCGATCTGTTCGGCGACCTGGATCCCGGGCGCCGCACGCGCCTGGGACCCGACGCGTGGGTACTGCGAGGCTTCGCCCTGCCCCGCATGGATGCATTGCTGCCGGCCCTGGCCGGCATCGAGGCCGCGTCGCCCTTTCGCCACATGAAGACCCCGGGCGGCTACACCATGTCGGCCGCCCTGAGCAGTTGCGGCAAGCTCGGCTGGACGAGCGACCCACGCGGCTATCGCTATAGCCCCACCGATCCCGAGACCGGTCTGGCCTGGCCTCCGATGCCCGAGGTTTTTTCCCGCCTGGCTCGCGAGGCCGCAGCCGCCGCCGGGTTCGAGGGCTTCGAGCCTGACGCCTGCCTGATCAACCGCTACCTGCCCGGGGCCCGGATGTCCCTGCACCAGGACAGGAACGAGCGCGATTTCGACGCACCCATCGTCTCGGTTTCGCTGGGCATGAGCGCCATCTTCCTGTTTGGCGGTCTCACGCGTTCCGGCAGGGCGGCGCGGGTGCCGCTGCATCATGGGGATGTGGCCGTCTGGGGAGGCGCCGACCGGCTGCGCTACCATGGAATCATGCCGCTCGACGGACAGCCCCATCCGCTGCTGGGCGCCCGGCGCATCAACCTTACCTTCCGCAAGGCCGGCTGACGGCGCTGGATGGGCCGGCTCAGGACACAAGCAGCCAGGCGCCGCCCCCACTGCAGCAAGAAACGGAGTGTCGGCGGCAGACATCCCCTTTAATCTGGCAGGGAACGAGATCCATCAGGACGACGCCATGAACGCCTTTTTCCTCGCCCCCGACGCACCCGGCATCGATGACGCGGGCCGGCAGGGTCCAAGACCCGAGATTCCCCGATCCGATGCTCGGACCCGCCATGCCGCCATCGTGGAACGGGCCTGCCGCGCCATCGAATCGGCCGCCATGCCCCTGTCGCTTGGCGAGCTGGCCGCACAAGCGGGCCTGAGCCCCTATCACTTCCACCGCATCTTCAAGGCAGCGACGGGCCTGACCCCGAAAGCCTATGCCGCGGCATTTCGTGCCCGCCGCCTGCGCGAAGCGCTGGATGCGGCCGGCGGATCGGTCACGGACGCCATCTACGACGCCGGTTTCAATTCCAGCAGCCGCTACTACGAAACCGCCGGGCAGCTGCTCGGCATGCGCGCCCGGGACTACCGGGCCGGGGGTGCCGGCACGGCAATCCGCTTCGCGGTCGGCCAGTGTACGCTGGGAGCCATCCTGGTCGCCCGGAGCCAGGTGGGATTGTGCGCCATCCTGCTGGGCGACGACCCGGACCAGCTGGTGCGGGACCTGCAGGATCAGTTCCCCAGGGCCGAACTGATCGGCGGCGACGCCAGCTTCGAGCGCCTGGTGGCCCAGGTAGTGGGATTCGTCGAAGCACCCGCCATCGGGCTGGAGCTGCCCCTGGACGTGCGTGGCACCGCTTTCCAGCAGCGAGTCTGGCAGGCGCTGCGCGGAATCCCGCCCGGCGCCACCGCCAGCTACGCCGAGATCGCCGCCCGGATCGGTGCGCCCAAGGCTGCGCGGGCCGTGGCGCGGGCCTGCGGAGCCAACCCACTGGCTGTCGTCATTCCCTGCCACCGCGTCGTGCGCCGCGATGGCGATCTGTCGGGCTACCGCTGGGGAGTGGAACGCAAGCGCGAACTGTTGCGGCGCGAGGAAACCCGGCCATAGCTCCCGAATGAAAAAGGCTCCCCGCAGGGAGCCTCGGATCACGCGGAGTGCAAGGGGCGCGCAGCCCCCTGCACGGATTACTTCGCCGGCGTGTCCTGCTTCAGCTGAGGAATGTCCGACTGGCCGGTCTTGGTCAGCAGGCCCGTCTGGGTATAGGTGAACAGCTTGGCACGGGTATCCACGATGTCCAGGTTGCGCATCGTCAGCTGGCCGATGCGGTCCAGCGGCGAGAACATGGACTCGCCCTTTTCCATCGTCAGGCGGTCGGGGTGATAGGTCAGGTTGGGCGAGCGCGTATCCAGGATGGAATAGTCGTTGCCCCGGCGCAATTCCAGGGCGACCTCGCCGGTGATGGCGCGTGCCACCCAGCGCTGGGCGGTTTCGCGCAGCATGATGGCCTGGGGATCGAACCAGCGGCCCTGGTACAGCAGACGACCCAGGCGCAGGCCGTTGATGCGGTACTGCTCGATCGTGTCCTCGTTGTGGATCCCGGTCACCAGGCGCTCGTAGGCGATGTGCAGCAGCGCCATGCCCGGGGCCTCGTAGATGCCGCGGCTCTTGGCCTCGATGATGCGGTTCTCGATCTGATCGCTCATGCCCAGGCCGTGGCGGCCGCCGATGCGGTTGGCTTCGAGCATCAGCTCGACCGGATCGGCATACTCCACGCCATTCAGCGCCACCGGCTGGCCTTGGTCGAAGCGCACCGTGACTTCCTCAGGCTTGACCTCGACTTCGGGCTTCCAGAACGCCACGCCCATGATGGGCTGGACGATGCGGATGCCGGAATCCAGGTGCTCCAGGTCCTTGGCTTCGTGCGTGGCGCCCAGCATGTTGGAATCCGTGGAATAGGCTTTTTCCGCCGACATCTTGTAGTCGAAGCCGTTTTCCTGCATGTACTGGGACATCTCGGCGCGACCGCCCAGTTCGTCGATGAACTGCTGGTCGAGCCAGGGCTTGTAGATCTTCAGGTCGGGATTGGTCAGCAGGCCGTAGCGGTAGAAACGCTCGATGTCGTTGCCCTTGAACGTGCTGCCGTCGCCCCAGATGTGAACGTCGTCCTCGCGCATGGCCGAGACCAGCATCGTGCCCGTGACCGCACGGCCGATGGGCGTGGTGTTGAAGTACGTCACGCCGCCGGTGGAAATATGGAAGGCATTGCATTGCAGGGCGGCGATGCCCTCGGCCACCAGTTGCGCACGGCAGTCGACCAGGCGCGCGCCCTGGGCACCGTAGCGCAGGGCCTTGCGGGGGATCTCGTCGTAATCCGGCTCGTCGGGCTGCCCCAGGTTTGCCGTATAGGCGAAGGGCAGCGCGCCCTTGTTTTTCATCCACAGCAGCGCGGCGCTGGTGTCCAGCCCGCCCGAAAAGGCGATGCCGACCTTCTGCCCGACCGGCAGGTTTTCAAGAATGGTTGTGCTCATGGGGGTCCGGATAAGCCTGAGATTGGAATCAATCCAGCATTATATCGTCGCGGCATGACCCCGGACCTCGTCCAGCCAGTCCATCGCGACGGCCGCCGAAAGTCCCAGGTTGCCTGTCTGGCAATGCCCGTCGGCGCCTTCCTCGGCCGTGAAGACGTGCTCGTCCGCCAGCCCGGCGACCGAGCGCACGAACAGCCGCGACTGGCGCAGCGGTTCGCCCCCCTCGCCCTCGCCCACCAGGGCCAGGCAGGGGCAGGCGATCCGCGCCAGGGCCCCCTCGTCCACCCGGAACTCGCGCAAATAGCGGTAAGTCGACCGGAAACTCGCCTGTCCGAACCGCAGCATCAGGTTGCGGGCCATTTCGCGCGTCTGGGCGTTCATCACCGTATCGGGGATATGCGGCAAATCGTCCGGACCGAAATCGTCGGCATCGGACAGCCCTGCCGGATCCAGGCCGATGAACGAAGTCATGTAGGCATGCAGGTCGACGATGGGCGAATTGGCGATCAGCGCGCCGATGCGCGGCTCGTGGGCTGCGATTCGCACCGCGAAATAACCGCCGAAACTGATGCCCATCAGCGCCAGCCCCTCGGGCCGCAGGCCCGGCAGCGCCAGGGCGCGGTCCACCACGGCTCTTCCGATGCGCTCGAAATCCGGCACGAAGTGGCTGGCGGCATTGAAGCGCCAGGTATCCATCTGGCCCGGCCCGGTGAACAGCAGCAGGTCATGGCCGCGTTCCAGGGCTGCGGCGCCGTAGGCGATGTAGGTTTCCTCCAGCGTCCCGTCGAAGCCGCTGACAATGGCCAGCAGACGATCCCCCGCCGAACCCGGGCCACGCACATGGTAGGCGGGCAGACGCAGACCATCCAGTTCGAACCACCACGGCTCGCAGGCAATCCCGCCGCTGCGCATCGCGGCCAGGAACGCCCGCCGGCTCGCGAGCCCATGCTCACGATGCAGCGAGTCGTCCACCCGCAGGTAGTATTCCGCCGCGCGGTAGCTGTTGCAGGCCACCAGATACTGGTCGCGCGCACTGATCCCATGTCCTCGGGACGCCCGCGCCTCGGCATCGGCCTCCTGGCGGGCGGCCGCCTGGCCGAAGGCGCGCACCCAGGCGTCCGGATCTGCGTCCCCGATCCCGGCGGCCAGCGCCAGGCACTCGCCCACGGCGGCTCCGCCATAGCGCGCCGTGCCCAGCTGGCGCATGAGCTGGAAATCCATTTCGGGATCCGCGAATCCCCGCACGCGCGTGCGCCCGCGCTCCAACGATCCGGCCATGACATGTCCTCCGATGATCGCCGCCCGGCATGAGCGGCCGCAGCCGGGCACAGGGTAGCGCGGCATGCAGGCAGGCTGAATCGGGGAAACCACGACCAGCCAGATTCGCACCCGGATGTACCGGCAGTGGCCTGTCCGATTCTTCATTCCAGCCTTGCCCTCATTGGGATTTTCTGTGCTAGAATGCTCGTCTTTCGGGGACGTAGCTCAGCTGGGAGAGCGTCGCGTTCGCAATGCGAAGGTCGGGAGTTCGATCCTCCTCGTCTCCACCAAACACCACGCCTGACAGTTCTCTGTCGGGCGTTTTGTTTTTTGCTGTTTGCCGCGCCACCGCCCGGCTGTTCCCCGCACCTGGCAACAGATGCCGCATCGCCTACCAGAGGCCATCGTGCGGCCCGCGCGCATGCCGGGTGCCGCTGCGCACCAGGCAACGGCCGCTCATGTCCATGAAGCCAGGCTGGATGCCCAGCCTGCGCCGCTCGGCGATGTACCAGTCGCGGCTCAAGCCCATGTCCTCGAGCAGGTAGTCGTCCAGCTCCAGCAGGTGCCGCAGGGCCCGGCGGTTGCCCATCCGGCGCACCAGGTGCCGAAGGATGTCCGGAAGCCGATCGGCCAGGGTGCGGCCGGCGACGGCCGGCTGCGTCAATTCGAAAGTGTCATTCATCATCCGCATCCATAAATCCCGTTGACGATTGCGAACAGCACGTCGGTGTCCCGCCACGCCTGCAATATCCAGCCCAGGGCCCATGCGCCCGCCCCCACCGCCAGGGCGCGCCCAGGCACGCCCCGCCACGCCGCATTCCTCATGGCCTTGCCATTCGCAGCGTGGATCCCTCGGACACCGCCAAGGGCGTATCGTCGATCAGCCAGTGCGCAAGGGCGGCTACACATCCGATGGCGACCGAACCGATCCAGAGCCATTCGTAGGAATGCGTATGGTCGTAAACCCACGCACCCAGCCATACGCCGAAGAAACCGCCGACCTGATGACCCAGGAACACGATGCCGAACAAGGTTGCGATGTAGCGCAGCCCGAACATCCGCAGCACCAGTTCATTGGTCATCGGAGCGGTGCCCAGCCACAGGAACCCCATGACCAGGGCAAAGGCATACGCGCTTGCCGCTGTGACCGGCACTGCCAGGAACAGCAGCATGGCCGCCACCCGGACCGCATACAGGCCGGCCAGCAGGTGCTTGATGCGCCAGATTCCGGCCGACCGGCTGCAGGCGTAGGTACCGAAGATATTGGCCAGTGCGATCAGTGCCAGCGCCGTGCCGGCCTGCTCCAGGCTCAGCCCATGCCCCAGCAGGTAGGCAGGCAGGTGGGTCGCGATGAAGGCCAGCTGGAAACCGCAGGCAAAGAAGCCCAGGTTCAGCAGCCAGAATCCCCGGTGGCGCCAGGCGTCCCGTACGGAAGCGCCGACAGGCCGGTCTGCCCCCTCGACCCGTTTTCCTCGGGGGCGGGCACGCAGCGGCACGGCCAGGGGCAGGCTTGCCAGCATCAGCAGTCCGAGGACGATCGCGGTGGTCTGCCAACCCACGCCGGCGAGCAGGCGCTGGACGAAAGGCACCAGGCAGAACTGCCCCAGGCCTCCGATCGCGCCGGAGACGGCCAACGCCCAGCTGCGCCAGGGTGGCTCGAAGATGCGGGACAGGGCGCCATAGACGGTGCCGAAGGCCGTGCCCGACAAGGCAATGCCGATCAGCACGCCGCTGCCGGCCGTGAAACCGGCGGGCCCCTGTGCATGCGCCATCAGGTACAGGCCCAGGCCATAGGCCAGAACCCCCAAGCACAACACCCTGCCGGAGCCATAGCGGTCGGCCACCAGGCCGGTCGCAGGCTGCGCCAGCCCCCAGACGAGATTCTGCAGGGCCAGGGCCAGCCCAAAGGTTTCCAGCGGCCAGCCATGACCGGATGTCACCGGCTGCATGAACAGGCCCTGCGTATGCCGGATTCCCAGCGACAGGCCCATGAGGACTCCGCCGGAAATCACGATCGTCCAGCGGGATGCGGCAGCCGGGACCATGGGAGCATTCATCCTGTGTCTCCACGAGTTCGGTTCGGACATGGGCACACCGCCAGCCCCGGCCCGGCATCGGATACAGGGACGCAAGCAGCAGGTCGGTCGTGGGCATCATGTTCCGGTTCAGGGGAAGATCGGCCCCCTTGGGGCGACGGAACAATCTTCACCGATCGGACCTGTGTATTGAATACACAGTCATAATGAGTTTTTCCGATACACATCGGATAATCAGGGAACTGAATTTCGAAAAAACGCTGAATCTGTATCTTTTTTCCGTACCTGATAGACCCTACAGTGACGGATGCTCCGCCTCCGGATTCCACCGCTCGCACGGTACGATCAATGAGCCGTTATCTCAGTCTCGCCGACACCCTCGGCAACCGCATCGAGCAGGGCCTGTATGAAGCCGGCAGCCGCTTGCCTTCCGTACGGGCGCTGAGCATCGAACACGGCGTCAGCCTGACGACCGTGCAACAAGCCTATCGCTGGCTGGAAATGTCGGGCCTGGCCGAAGCGCGGCCTCGCTCCGGCTGGTATGTGCCGATAGCCCGGCCGGCGCCCGAACTGCCCCGTATGGGCAAGCCCAATCTGCGGCCGATCGATGTATCGGACTGGGGTCAGGTCCAGGACCTGCTCGACCTGGAGCGCGACGGCAAGACGGTCCAGTTGGGCCGGGGCATGCCGGACGTCGAAAGCCCCAGCCTGCGGCCCCTTCAGGCGGCGCTGGCACGAGAAGGCCGCCATGCCGGCATTGCCAGCCTGCACTACAACGACATGCAGGGGGTTCCCGCCCTGAGGGAACAGTTGTCCCGCCTGGCCGTGGATGCGGGCTACCGGGCCGGCCCCGAGGCGCTGATCGTGACGACCGGCTGCCAGGAGGCACTGTCGTGCGCGGTGCGTGCCCTGTGCGCACCGGGCGACATCGTCGCTGTCGCCTCGCCCAGCTACCACGGCATGATGCAGATCCTGAAGGAAGCCGGCGTCCAGGTCTTCGAGATCCCCTCCGATCCGGTCCTGGGCATCAGCCTCGAAGCCCTCGAACTCGCGCTCGACCGCTGGCCCGTCAAGGCCATCCAGGTGATTCCCAACGCCAGCAACCCGCTTGGCTACACCATGCCCGAGCATCGCAGGCTGGGTCTGATCCGACTGGCCCAGCGCTTCGACGTGCCCATCATCGAAGACGACATCTACGGCGACCTGGTCTACGGCTGGCCCAGGCCCCACGCCCTGAAGGCGCTCGACGAAGACGGACGGGTCCTGCTGTGCAGTTCGTTTTCAAAGACCCTGGCACCGGGGCTGCGGGTGGGCTGGATCGCGCCGGGGCGTTATTTCGACCAGGTGCTGCGCATGAAATACACCAGCTCCGGCCCGACCGCGCCATTGCCGCAGATCGCCATTGCCGAGTTCCTGCAAAAAGGACACTACCCGGCACACCTGCGCCGGATGCGGCGCCAGTACCAGCGCCAGCGCGACGTCATGATCGAATGGGTGCGACGCTATTTTCCCGAAGGGACGCGGATCAGCCACCCCAAGGGGGGCTTCACCCTGTGGATCGAATTGCCGGAATCGTTCGATACGCATGCGCTCGATCCCATGCTGCGGGAAAACGGCATCGTCATCGCGCACGGCAACATCTTCTCCGCGGCCGGAAAATACCGGAACTGCATGCGCCTGAGCCACGCCTCGGTCTTCACGCCCCGCACCGAATGGGCCGTCCGCAAGATCGGAGAAGCCATCGGTGCAATCCTCGACACCCACCACTGAAACACGTCATGCCGGAAACCATCGTCATCCCCGCAGCCGACGGCTACCCCCTGGGGGGCTGCCAATGGCGCCATGCGCGAACGGGCAGCGCTCCTTTCCCGGTGGCCATCATCAATCCCGCGACCTCGGTGCGCGGCCGGTACTATTCGAGATTCGCCGACTATCTGCACGCACAGGGCTGGGACGTCCTGACCTACGACTACCGCGGCATCGGCGAATCGCGCCGGGGACCCCTGCGCCGTCTTCGGGCCGACTGGATCGACTGGGGAACGCTCGACTTCGAAGGCGTGCTGCGATACGCCGGGCTGAACTTCCCGGAACAACCCATCGACGTGATCGGGCACTCCGTCGGCGGCTTCGTCATCGGCCTGGCGCCATCGGCACAACGCGTGCGCCGGATCTTCACCATGGGCGCCCAATTCGCATACTGGCGGGACTATCAGGCGGAAAGAAGGCGGTCCATGTTCCTGAAATGGCACGTCCTGATGCCCTTCCTGGCGACACTGCTGGGCCACGTCCCCGCCAAGCGGCTGGGCTGGATGGAAGACACGCCGAAAGGCGTGGCGCTGGACTGGGCACGCATGGCACCACGCTTCGAGGATTCCGTCCGCCGGGGCGTACTGACGGCAGACGGACTGCCGCAGGCAATCGAACTAGCCCGCAACTTCAGGATGATCGGCGCACCGATCCTTGCTCTGGGCACCGAGGACGATCCCTTCGGCACCGAGGCGGCGCTGGACCGCCTGCTGAAATACTACAGCGCCAGCCAGCGCAGCCACCTGCGCATCAGCCCGCGCGACATCGGCCTGGAATCGATCGGCCATTTCGCGTTCTTCCACGAACGCTTCCGCGACATCCTGTGGCCCTACGCCCTGGAGTGGCTGCGGAACGCCGCCCTGCCGGCGGGCGCCCCAGGGCGGCTGAAAATCATGCCGCCCGGGTACTGACCCCTCTTTTTCATGCACCCCAGGGCACTCCATCCGGAACCCTCCCAGGCACACCCCGCAAAGGAACCCCAGACCATGAATGATCGATACTCCGGCGACACCGCACCCGGCACGCTGCTCATCACCGGTGCCGGCCGCGGCATAGGCGCCGCGACGGCACAGGCCGCCGCGCGCCTGGGATACGACATCGTCCTGAACTACGCCCGCGACGAACGCGCGGCCCGTTCCGTGGCGAAATCCATCCGCACAGAGGGACGCAAGGCCTTCGTCATCCAGGCAGACGTCGGCCGAAACGAAGATATCCGGCGGATGTTCGACACGATCGAAACCGAGATCGGCCCGCTCCGGGGCCTGATCAACAATGCCGGAATCACCGGGCCGATCGGACCCTTCAAGGACACCACCGAGGAAATCATAGAGCAGGTGTTCCGGGTGAACGTGCTGGGCGCCATGCAGTGCGCGCGCGAGGCGCTGGACAACTTCAGGCGCCATGGCACGCGCGGCGTGATCGTCAATGTCTCCTCGGTTGCGGCCCGCACGGGCAGCCCCGGCGAATATGTGCACTATGCCGCCAGCAAGGCCGCGCTCGAAGCCTTCACCCTGGGCCTGGCCCGGGAAGTTGCCGGCGAAGGCATCCGGGTCTGCGGCGTGGCCCCGGGCAGCACCCTGACGGACATCCACGCCGCTGCCGGCGAACCGGACCGTCCCGCCCGTGTTGCCCCCCGGATCCCGATGGGGCGTCTGGCGGAGCCGGCCGAGATCGCCGAAACCATCGTCTGGCTGGCCTCTCCGGCCGCCTCCTACGTGACGGGCACGACGCTCGCCTGCGCCGGGGGGCTCTAGCCGCTTCCCCGATCCGGAAGGCCCCGGCGCCATCCGGACACCATCACGGGGCGCGGGCGTGCCCTTGAAGACGATGGGCCGATCTGCCCGGTTGTGGCGCCGAAGACGCAGATCGAGCCCTCTTTCCCTCAAAGTTATTGATCTGGATTAATAGCCCTTCAATCTCTCCGGTCATGCGGGCGGCGGCTCATTTTCCTCACCGGCGCAACTTTACAATCACCTGACAATTGAGCCATCGTCGGCGCCCCTTTCCCGGGCGCCGCATCGAACGGAACGCCCACATGAAACAAAGTGCCCTCGATACCTTCCTCAATCGGCTGCGCCTCTGGCAAAAATTCGCCATCCTGGCGCTCTTCGGTGTAGTGCTGGTCGCTGCACCCTTTACCTTGTACATGCACGAATCCGGCAAGACCATCCGGGCCACCCGGCTGGAGACCAGCGGCCTGCAGCCCATGCGCCTGCTGATGCACACCCTGCAGCTGGTCCAGCAGCACCGCGGCCTGTCGATGATCACGCTCAGCGGCGACCTGTCGGCGGAAGCCCGGCGGGCCACCCTGCAAGGCGATGCCGACCGCGCATTCGAAGCGCTGGATGCCGCGTTGCGCCAGGACGTCCAGGCACCGGCGCTGCTGTCCGCCTGGAAGGAAGTCCTGCAGGACTGGGTTTCATTGGCAGGACAGGTCACGCAAAAAAGCCTCGCTCCGGCCGAGAACTTCCAGGCCCACGTCGATCTGATTGCCCGTCTGCTCCGGGTCAAGTCCCTGCTGCTGCAGCACTACGGGCTCAGCTTCGACCCGCAGGCCCAGGGCTACTACCTGATCGACACGGCGCTGAACCAGGTGCCCATGCTTACCGAGCTGTTCGGGCAGATCCGCGGCATGGGTTCGGGCCTGCTGACGCGCCGTACCGCCTCGGATGCCGAACGGCTGCGGATCATGGTCCTGATCAACCGCGCCGAAGAACACTACGTTGCCCTGAACGATGCCCTGGAAAGCGCCATCCGGCAGTACCCGGAGCTCGGCGCCGAACTGACCGAACCCGGCCGCACGGCGCTCCAGGAGGCCCGTCAGGCAATCGAACTGGCTCAGAAGGAAATCCTCCAGACGCAGACCATGCGGTTTCCGGCCACCGACTTCTTCGCCCGCTACACCCAGGCCATCGACGCCCAATACCTGCTCAACCAGGCAGCCCTGGCGCAGTTGGAATCCGTCCTGGACGACCGGGCAAGCCAGCTGTCCGGCGCCCGCCTTCTGCTCGGCGGCGGCATCGTGCTGCTCAGCCTGCTGGCGGCCTGGGCCAATTTCCTCATCACCCGGGCGCTGCTGCGTCAGCTGGGCGGCGAACCCGCCTATGCCACCGACATCGTGAACCGGATCGCCACCGGCGACCTGGCCGTACCGATCCAGCTGAACTCCCGGGATCGGACCAGCCTGCTGTTTGCCTTGGGCAACATGCGTGACCATCTGGCGGAAATCGTCAGCCAGGTCCGCAGCGGCGCAGACGCCATCGCCTCGGCCTCGGCCCAGATCACCGCCGGCAACCTGGACCTGTCTTCGCGCACCGAGCAGCAGGCCAGCTCCCTGGCCGAGACCGCCGCCACCACCGAGCAGATCACCGCCACCGTGCGCCAGAACGCCGACAACGCCCAGCAGGCCA
>Ga0182792_1000173_pt1 | contig 63602 bp, 47 predicted proteins | sample Passage237B_FD_130497 | JGI IMG/M metagenome (GOLD analysis project Ga0182792, IMG submission 130497) | Cellulose adapted compost microbial communities from Newby Island Compost Facility, Milpitas, CA, USA - Passage2 37B (version 2) (version 2) ...
GAAGCCGAGATGGCACCCGTCGACGCCCGCTGCTTCCAGGACGCCGACCTCCCCACGATCCTCGGCAACGCCCAACGCCAGGTCGAAGCCGAACTGCTCGACCAACACGAGGGCGTCATCACCGCCTACGTCGAGCTCTACGACGCCGCCCTCGCCCGCGCCCGCGGCGAAGGCTGACGGGCCCATGACGGCGGACCTCACCGGCACCACCGAGCCGGGACCCGATGCTCACCTGCTCCGCTCCACCGCCCACCTCGACCTGTTGGCGATGGACGAGCGGGCCATCCCCGAGCTGCAGCGGATCGCCATGATGCCGGCGGTGCGGCGCACCTGGCGGACGCGGGGCGGCTACGTCGCCCCGCAGGACTGGGCGAACCTCCTCCTCGGCCAGAACCTGTTCGAGTGCTACGCGCGGGACCGGACCAACGGTCGGGTCGTCGGCTACACGGAGCTGTTCGACGCCAGCACCCTCGACGGGTACGCCCACCTGTCGGCCTTCGCCCATCCCGACGTGTGGAACACCGGGATGCCGGTGGAGCAGGTGATCGGCGCGCTGGACCTGGCCTTCGACCGCCTGCCGCTCCGCAAGGTGGTGGCCCACCTGCCCGCCGAGAACGTGGCGCGGCTCCGTGGCCTCCACCAGGTCGCCGACCACGTGGGGACGCTGAGCGAGCACCTGCTGATCGAGGGCACCTACGTCGACGTCTCGATCTTCGAGATCACCCGGGAGGCCTTCGGGCGAGCCGTGGACGAGCGCCTCGGCGCTGCGCTGCGGCCGATCGCCGCACCCGCCACGTTCGGACCCGGTGGCGGAGCCGGCGCCCTCGCCGACTTCGACGCCTGGGTCGACCAGGTGTTCGCGCACCCCACCGAGCCGCCCCGCCTCGACGAGCTCGACTCGCTCCACTGGGTGGAGGTCCTCGACCTCGTGGAGCGCGCGCTGGGCCGCGCCGTGGAACCCGAGGCCCTCCGGGGCGGCGAGTCGCTGGCCGATGTCCGCCGGTTCCTGGCCGATCACGCGGCCGACACGCCACCGTCACGGACCCGAGGTGCACGTTGAGCGACACGAACCCGCCGGCCGAGCCGACGAGCGACGAACCGACGACCTCCGTCCCGACGTCGAACACCGCGGTCGGCGAGATGGCCGTCGACGTGGACGACCGCTGGTGGCGGGGCGTGGGACGCGTGCGGCGGCGGCGCAGCGTGCGGGCAGCCGCCGTCCTCGCCGTCCTGGTGCTCGTGGCGGGGGCCGGCTACCTCGCCGGTCGCCGGGTGGCCGACCGCTCCGAGGCCGCGGAGGAGCGGACCCGACCCCCGGCGCCCACCGCGCTGACCGAACCGGTGGTCGAGGCCCGGATCGCGCCGTCGGTGTCGGGCCCCACGAAGGTGTCGGCCGGGCCGCGCACCGAGGTCGACTGCGTCCCGGCCACCGAGGGCGACGCCCGCCAGGTGTTCACCGTGGCGCCGGTGCGCTCCGGCACCGAGGTCACCGAGGGCCAGATCCTGGCCGCGGTGAACGGTCGCCCGGTCATCGCGCTCGCCGGGGCCGTCCCGGCCTACCGGGACCTGCGACCCGACGAGCGCGGGAGCGACGTGACCCAGCTCCAGCAGGCGCTCGCCCGGCTGGGCTTCGGCGACGGCACCGTCGACGGACACTACGGGCCGGCCACCTGGGACGCGGTTCGCGCGCTCTACGAGGCCCGGGGCTACGAGCCGGTCGGGCCGACCCCCGAAGAGGTGGCCGCCCTCGACGCAGCCGCCGCCGAGGTCGACGGCGCCGTGCGGCGGGCGGACGCGGCCGTCACCCAGGAGGAGTACGACCGGGCCCGGGCCGATCGGGACGCCGCCCGAGATCGGCTGGCCTCCCTCGAAGCCGTCACCGGCCCGTCGGTCCCGTTCTGCGAGATCGTCTTCGTGCCGAGCCTGCCGGCCGTCGCCGGTGTCGCCCGTTCCGGCGGCGATCCGGACGAGGCCGAGGCGGCACCCGACACCGCCGGGCCCGGCGACGCGGGCACGCCGGCAACGGTGACCTCGGGGACCCCCTGGCTCACCCTCGGCACCGGCGACCCCACCGCCGAGCTGGTGGTGAGCGCGTCGGTCGCCCGGACCCTGAAGCCCGGCCTGACCGCCACCCTGGTCGCGTCGACGGGGAGGGCACGCCTCACCGGCGAGGTCCGCGAGGTGCGGGAGGGCACGCCGGCGGTGGCGGTGGTCGCCTTCGCCGGGGCCGACCCGGCCCTCGACGGGGTCAGCGGCACGCTCACGGTCACGCTGCCGGCACCCGAGGAGCCGGTGCTCGCGGTGTCGGTCGCCGCCCCGATCCAGGCGGCGAACGGCACGACCACCGTGACGCGGGTCGGTCGGGACGGCACCCGCCGGAGCGTCCGCATCGAGACCGGCACGACCGACGGGGCGCTGGTCGAGGTGACGTCGTCGGAGCCGGCGCTGCGGGTCGGCGACGAACTGCTCGTGGGGGTCCGAGGCGGGTGACCGCGCTCGTGGAGGCGGTGGACGTGGTCCGCCGGTTCGGGGCCACGACCGTGCTGCGGGAGGTGTCCCTGCGTGTGGACGTCGGCGATCGGGTGGCGATCGTCGGCCAGTCCGGCTCCGGCAAGTCCACCCTGTTGCACCTGCTCGGCCTGATGGACCGACCCACGAGCGGCGAGATCCGCTTCGACGGCGTCGACCTGGCCGGCCACCGGGAGCGGGATCGGGCCGCCATCCGGGCGCGCGACGTCGGCTTCGTGTTCCAGGCGTTCCACCTGCTCGGCCGGCGGACGGTGATCGAGAACGTCGAGACCGGCCTGCTCTACCAGGGGGTCGGCTCCCGCGAGCGGCGCGAGCGCGCCCTGGCCGCGCTCGCGGACGTGGGCCTGTCGCATCGGATCGACGCGCTGCCCACCACGCTGTCCGGCGGTGAGCGGCAGCGGGTGGCGGTCGCCCGGGCGCTCGCCCAGGGGAGCCGGCTGCTGCTCGCGGACGAACCCACCGGCAACCTCGACCGGGGCAGCACGCGGCGCCTGCTCGATCTCCTGGACCGGGTGGTCGGCCCGTCGATGGCCTTCGTCGTGGTCACCCACGACCAGGTGGTGGCCGAACGGGCGGCGCGGGTCTACCGCATGGACGACGGCGTCCTCGGCCCGGAGGGCGGGTGATGCGCGCCCGTCGCCGCCGCACCCGCATCACCCGGGCCGCGCTGCTCCACGACGCCTGGACCGAGGTGATCGCCCACCCGTCGCGTGCCGTGCTGTCGTCGTTGGGCACGGTGCTCGGCGTGGCGGTGCTCCTGGCGTCGGTGGGCACGGCCGAGAGCGCCTCTGCCCACATCGTCGGCCTGGTCGACGACCTCGCCGCCCGTCAGGTCCAGGTCTACAACGCGAGCGAGTCCGCCTTCGACCGGGACCCGGCCCGCCGGTTCGGCTTCGACGCGGTCGAGCGGGTCGAGCGCATCGACGGTGTCGAGCGGGCCGCCACCTACAGCCGCCTCGCGAACGTCGCCATCCGCTCCGGCACCCCCGAGCCGCGGCCCGCGCCGCAGGACGCCGCCGTGGTGTCGACCTCGGGCGACCTCACCTCGGCGGTCGGCGCCACCGTCGACGGCGCCGACCTGACGGGCCGGGGCGAGCGACCCGTCGCCGTCGTCGGCCGGGCGTTGGCCCGCTCGCTGGCCCTGGCCGACCTGGAGCGGGCGCCGACGGTCCTGCTCGACGGGCTCGCGGTGCGGGTGATCGGCGTGATGGAGGACGTGGAGACCCGGCCGGACCTGCTCAACGCGGTGGTGATCCCCGACGAGCTGGCGCGCACCAACTTCGGGCTGACCGCCCCCTCGACGGTGCTCGTGACGGTGCGGCTCAACGCCGCGAAGGTCGTCGCCGACCAGCTCCCGCTGGCCCTCCAACCCTCCGGCCTCGCGAAGTTCGAGGTCGTGCGCCCACCGGCCCCCGAGGTGCTGCGGGCCGGCGTCGCCCAGCAGACCCGGGGCCTGCTGCTCGCGCTCGGCCTGCTCTGCCTGGCCCTCGGGGCCGTCGGGATCGCGAACACCACCCTCGTGTCGGTGCTGGAACGCCGCCCCGAGATCGGGTTGCGCCGCTCGCTCGGCGGCCGGCGCAGCGACGTGGTGCTGCACTTCCTCACCGAGAGCGCGATCGTCGGCGCGGTGGGGGCGGTGGTCGGCGCGGCGCTCGGCGTGCTCGCCACCGTCGTCGTCGCCCGTGCCCAGGGCTGGGACCCTCGCATCCAGCCCGCGTGGCTCCTCGCCTCGCCGCTGCTCGGCATCGCCGTCGGCGTGCTCGCCGGCCTCTACCCGGCGATCCGCTCCGGCACGATCGAGCCCATCGAGGCCCTCCGAGCCGGCGCGGGCTGAGCGCCGGGTCAGCCTCGGACGGTGAGGGTGGACTCGGTGGCCTCGGCCACGTCGGCCTCGGCGAACGCCACGGTCCGCCAGGCCTTGTGGGAGAACGCCTCGGTCGCCTCGGTGAAGAGCGGGTCCGAGCGGTCCTCGGTGTTGCCGTAGGTGAGGAACGCCTTCGCCTCCGGACCGTCGGCGCCGTAGTGCAGGGCGAGGAGGAACGACGTCCCGAAGCCGATCGGGTAGCGGGCGGGGCTCGCCTCGGTGGGATCGGCGCCGTCGCTCGTCACCCGCCGGAGCGCGCTGCCGGGGGCGACGCGGGTGCTGCGGCGGTCGGCCAGCACCGGGTCGCCGGAGGTCATCAGGGACCCGCTGCTCCCCCCGCCGACCACGTTGGTGGTGCCGTCGACGCCGTCGCCGCCGTGGACCGCCACCCGGGTCCCGTCGCGGTCGGCCACCTGGACCTCGCCCAGGGTCACGTCGGGATCGAGCCCGGCGACCTCCAGGATCTGGACGGCGCGGGCGAGCGCCTGGAGGACCGGGTCGTCGCCGCCGGCGGGCGGATCCGCGAGGCCGCTCGGGGTCGCCACCGGGTCCTCGGCGTCGAACGCGTCCGCCCACAGCGGTCCGGCCTCGGTCAGCTCCTCGCCGGAGAAGCGGTTCACCAGCTCCCGCCACAGGGGCGGGCCGGCCCGGTCGAGGTCGTAGACGCCGTCCCAGCCGTCGAGCACCTCGCACGCGGCGGACACGTCGACCTCGGCCGCGGGCAGGCCCGACACCGAGCCGTCGGCCTCCAGCGCGTCGACCGCGACCGGCCCGGCGTCGGTGCAGCGCTCGACCACCTCGGCCCGCAGCGCCGCCGCGGTGAAGCCCCGGTTGAGGAGCGAGGCGTCGGCCAGCTCGTCCAGGGTGAAGGTGCCGTCCTCGCCGGCCGGGCCTTCGGCGGAGCGATCGGCGAGCACCGTCGCGTTCTCGCGGGTGCGGGGCGAGCGCGCGGTGCGCTGGCGGCCGTGCAGCGGGGAGTAGTCGCCCTCCAGCAGCTCGTCCGCGTTGGCGAGCCAGAACGAGTCGTTGGCGTTGAACACGTAGTCGTCGCGCTCCAGGATCGGCTGCTCCGAGAACGGCACCAGGCCGGGGTCCCGGGCCCCCTCCGCGGCCTCCCACTCGTAGAGCGGGTCGGAGCCGTCGAGCAGGATCGCCCCGTTGTCCGCCGCGATGGACACGATCGGGTTCTCCGCCAGGCTCTGCTCGTAGCCGGCGATGGCGTCCGCCGACAGCCGGGGCGTGGCCGCGGTGTCGCCGTACCACGCCCGCCCGTCGGCAGAGGTCGCGATGGTGTTGAACAGCGGCACGCCGCCGACGGTGCGGTGCAGGTCGATCAGCTCGTCCAGGCTCTGCGCCCGCATGGTGGCGAGGTACTGCTCGATGAACTCGTCGTTGTCGATGTTGGCGTCGCGGAAGGTGATCGCGGCGCCCTCGGTCCACCCGAAGCCGGGGAAGTCGAGCATCGGCCCGTAGTGGGACCGCCACAGGGTGCGGGTCTCGGTGGTCAGCTCGCCGTCGTCGCCCAGCACCTCCACCTCGACCTCCTCGGAGGTCATCTCCCGGGTCCCGTCGCCGTAGCGGTAGGTGGTGGGTGAGCCCTCCACCAGGTCGAGCGTGTAGGCGGTGAAGCGATGGCCGGCGGAGACGGTGTGGCTCCAACCGAACGTGTCGGTGAAGCCGATGCCGACGCCGGGCAGGCCCGAGAGCTGCACGCCGTAGATGTCGACCTCGCCGGGCACGGTCAGGTGGACCTCCCAGAACCGCAGCTCGCCCTCCCACGGGAAGTGCGGGTTGGCGAGGAGCATGCCGCCGCCGTCGGTGCTGCGCTCGGACCCGATGGCCCAGGCGTTGGAGCCGACCTCGGGGCGCAGGCCCGCGAGCGCCGGGTCGTCGAAGACGTCGGTCGGCAGCGAGGCGAGGCGGTCCTGCGCGGCCGACCGCCCCGAGGGCACCGACGTCGTCGGGCGCGGCACGACCCGAACCGGCTCGGCCGGCGACGACGCGGCATCGCCGCCGGTGCCGGTGGCGGACGTCGAGGCATCGCCGGACGAGCCGTCCGCGGCACGGGCGCCGTCCGCCGGGGTGGTGGCTGCCGAGCCACCGTCCTCGTCGCCTGCGCCGGCCTCACCGGCCGATGCCCCTTCGGTCGCGCCGGTCGCGCCGGTCGCGTCGGGCTCGTCGGCCGTACCGGCACCGTCCCCGTCGTCGGTCGCCTCGTCGGCCGCACCGGGCGGGGCGGCGGTGGTGAGCATCGGGGCGACCGCCGCCGACGAGGCCAGCAGCGCCACGGACCGTGCGTAGGTGTAGACGTCGACCGGTTCCAGCGGGCGCACCCACGCCTCGCCCGCGCACCAGCCGCCGACGCCGTCGGCCCCGACCTCGGCCAGGTGGGCGTTCCAGCCCTCGACGTAGGCGGTGATCGACTCGGTGACCTCGTCGGGCGCCTCGGTCCAGTCCTTCGCCGCCACCTCGGCGATGCCGATGGCCTTCCAGGCGAGGTCGGACTCGACGTTCGCCTCGTCGTCGCCGGGGCCGAGCCAGCGGGCGCGGGTGCCGGTGACCTTCAGCACCTGCTCCGCGAGGTCGCAGGTCCGGTCCTCGCCCGACGCCCACCCCTGGCCGAAGGCCACGTCCGCGACGGAGTCGCCGGTGATGTGGGGCACGCCGCCGGCGGTGCGCCGGATGGTGGCCTCGTAGCGGTCGCCGGTGCCGACCACCTCGCCGTCGGGCTCCGGCTTGGCGTTGTCCTCCTTGCCGTCGTCGCTGCACCCGGCGGCCAGGAGCGAGAGGGACAGGACACCGGCCACCAGACGGCGGCGGAAGCGGTTCGACATGCCCTCACCCTCCCACTTCTTGCACCACTCGTGCAGGATGATCGCCGGCGGACTCCGACCGTGGGCCCGGTCGGACCTCCGACCGGGGGCCTGGTCGGCCCTCGGCCTCCCCCTGACCATCCGCCTGATCCGCTGACCCGGCGGGGCGCCGGTGGCCGGTGGGAGGGGTGTGGCATCGTGGGCCGATGAACGGTGACGACCTGTCCCCCTCCGGCCCGCCACCCCCCTCGGCCGCCGGGCCGGCTCCCGCCGTGGCGGCCGGCGGCGCCCCGCCCGCCGCCGAGCACCCCGGACGTCGGGCGGTGGAGGAACTGGTCGCCACCGTCTCCGCGGTGGTGCTCGGCGAGGAGACGCCGATCCGCATCGCCGCCGCGGCCTTCCTCACCGGCGGGCACGTCCTGTTCGAGGACATCCCCGGCGTCGGCAAGACCCTGCTCGCCAAGTCGCTCGCCACCGCCATCGGCGGGACGATGGGCCGGGTGCAGGGCACGCCCGACCTGCTGCCGTCGGATCTCACCGGCATCACCTACCTGGACGAGGAGACCCACCGGTGGGTGTTCCGGGAGGGGCCGCTGTTCAACAACGTCGTGCTCGTGGACGAGCTGAACCGGGCCACGCCCCGAACCCAATCGGCGCTCCTGGAGGCGATGGCCGAGGGGCAGGTGACCGTCGACGGCACCACCCACACGCTCCCCGACCCGTTCTTCGTCGTCGCCACCCAAAACCCCAAGAGCAGCGACCCGGGCACGTTCCCGCTCGTCGGCGGCCAGCGGGACCGCTTCGCCGTCTCCCTCTCCCTCGGGCTCCCCGGCCGCGAGGCCGAGCTCGCCATCCTCGGCGGCGCCGGCGGCGACCGGGCGCTCGCCGCCCAGCCCGGCACCGGCGACCTCGACACCTGGCGTCGCCTCCGGGCCGAGGTCGACGACGTCTACCTCCACCCGGTGGTCGCCGGCTACGCCCTCGACCTCGTCGACCGGGTGCGGGCCGGCACCGGTTCGTTCCAGCCCCTGTCCACCCGGGCCTCGCTCACCCTCGTCCGCCTCGCCCGGGCCTCGGCCGCGGCGGCCGGCCGCGACTTCGTGCGACCCGACGACGTCCAGACCGTGGCGGTCGCCGCCCTCGCCCACCGCATCGTGGAGGCCACCGGCGACGACCTGCCCACCGCCCGGACCTGGATCGGCCAGATCCTCGCCCAGGTACCGGTGCCGCCCGCCCCCGCCGACGCATGACCGCGGCGCCGGTGGCCGCCCCGACCGAGCACGACGGTCTGCGGGAGGCACCCGACCTCGGCCGCGTCGAGCGGCTCGCCTCCCGGCGCCACCTGCGACCCGCCGCGTCGGGGAAGGGGGCCGTGGCCCTCATCATCGCCGCCTCGATCGTCTGGATGATCCTCAACGCGCAGGCGATCCTCACCCTCGTCCTCGGCTTGTGCGTGGCGCTCGTCGCGGACGGCGTCCTCGCCCTCCGGGGGCTGCGCCTCGACCGGGTCGAGCTGCACCCGGTCGGCGATGCCGTCGCCGGCGAGTCGACCCGCTGGCACCTGCACGTCCCCGGCGTCCGGCGGCCCGTCTCGTTCCGCCCGGTCCGCTACCCGCCCGGCGAGGAGGTGCTCGTCGCCCGCGACCACCCGGGCGTCATCACCCTGCCGCCGACGCCGCGGGGCGTCATCCACTACGCCGTGTTCGACGCGGTCGCCACCGGCCCCGTCGGCCTCTGGCGGGCGCTGCGCCGCATCCGGACCGTGCCGCACGAGCCGGTGATCGTCGGCCCCCGGGCCCTGCCCGTCGCCACCCGCTGGCCGTCGCCGGTGGTCGTCGGCTTCGGTGCCACCGAGTCGTCGCCCCGGGGCGACGACCTGTTCCGCGGGGTGCGCCCCTACATCCGCGGCGACGAGCTGCGCAAGATCCACTGGAAGGCGACCGCCCGCCACCAGGAGCTGATGGTGCGCGAGGCCGACGGGACCGGCGTCGTCGCCCTCCAGATCACCGTCGACCTCACGCCCCCGTGGTCGGTGGTCGAGCACATCATCGCCAACGCCACCTGGCTCGCCGAGGGCGCCGTCCGCCAGGGCTGGACGGTCCAGCTCGTCACCCTCGACCAGACCCCGCCACCTCCCCGCATGGCCGGCCTCGGCCGGCCGCTCGGACCGCCGCCCATCATGCTCGCGGTGCCGATGCCGCCCCCGAGCGTGCTCGCCCAGCGCGTCGCCGGCGTGGCCCAGATCCGCCGCCAGCTCGCCACCGCCACCCCCGGCACGCCCATCGCGCCGCCGTGGGCCGGCCTGCGCTGCCGGGTGAACGCCCGGGGGGTGGACTGGTCGTGACCGCGCCCACGCCCCCGGCCGGCTGGGTGCCGGCCACCGCGCCCCCGCCGCCGCAGATCCCCAAGCGGTTCCCGCCCCGCGCCTCGGTCGCGGGCGTGATCGCCGGCCTGGTCACCCTCGGGCTCGCGCTCGCCGCGCTCGAATCCCTCGTCGGCGAGACGATGCTCTGGTGGGCCGGCAGCACCTGGGTCGGCCTCGCCGCCGGTGCCGCCATCGCGGTGGGCACCACCGTCGCCGTCGCCTTCCGGGTCGTCTCCGCCCTCCTGTTCGCGGCCGTGGCGTTCCTCGTCGGCGGGCTGGCCCTCGCCGCCGTGGGCGCGATCGGCGAGCCGACCGTCCGGCTCCTGTGGCTGCTCTGCGCCGTCGTCGGCGGCCTCGACCTCTGCTACGTCTCCCGGGTCCGCTTCCTCACCCTCGTGTCGGGCCTCCTGCTGCTGCCGCTCGTGGTCGAGGAGCAGTCGTCCGCGCTCCCCTGGGTCCTCGTCTGGCTCGCCGCCGCCCTCGTCACCCTCTGGCTCCTGAACGCGGACTCGCTCCGCGCCCTCCGCCGGCCCGAGAGCACCACCCCCGACACCGCCACGGCCACCCTCGCCGCCGGCCCCCTCGTGGGGCTGCTGCTCGGGGCGCTCGCCGCCGGCGTGATCCTCGCCGCGCTCATCGGCACGCGCAGCTTCAACTTCCAGCCCCTCGCCGACCTCGCCAAGCACCTGCCCTGGCAGCCGAAGCTCGATCAGCAGTTGGAGCTGGACGACGTGGCCATCCTCGACTTCGAGGTCGACCGGCGCGGCCACGAGACCCGCTACGGCCTGGACGAGCGGGGCCGGCGCTTCGTGGACTCCCCCGCCGGCTCCCGCCTCGCCGTGGTGGAGGTCGACGGCCTCGACCGGTTCCTCGAGCGCGACGGCGACGAGGTGGGCCGCTTCACCGCCGACGGGCACCTCGTCGCCTCCACGCCCTGGGGCGCCGACACCACCTACGAGCGCGACGACACCGGCTGGTTCCTCCCCACCCCCGCCGGCCCCTACCGGATGGACCTGGACGACCCCGACGGCGCCCGGCTGCTCACCGCCCCCACCGGCGAGGTGATCGGCACCTACGGCTGGGACCGCGACCTGTCGCTCTACGGCCGGCCGGGCTTCGACGCGCTCGCCGAGGCCACCGGCGGCACCCTCGTCCTGCCCGACCCGTCGATCCTGCTCGCCACCACCGGCTGGTCCGCCGAGGTCACCCGGGCCGACGGCACGATCCACGTGCGCGACCGCACGTTGCCCGGCTCCCGCACCTACCACCTCGGCGAGGAGCTGGAGGTCGACGTGACCATGCCGCCGGCCGGCCGCTTCCGCTACCACTTCGACGCCGAGCGCGAGCACCTCACCATCTCGTGGGCCGAGGGCGGCGAGCTGGGCTCGATCCGCATCCACCGCACCGGCAACATCTTCGACGAGGGCCCGATCGACCCCGACGACCCCGACGGCCACCTGCCCACCCTCGGCACGACGCTGCGCATCGCGGCGGTGGCCGTGGCCGTCCTCGCGCTGATCGGCGCCGTCTGGTACCTGCGCCGCCGGCGGCGTGACGACGAGGACGAGGCGATGCGCTCCGACCGGCGCTGGGCCGAGGAGGAGCTGCGCCGGCTGGAGGACCTGGGCCGCCGCCACGGGGTGCGACGCCGGCCGGCCGCGAGCGTCCTCGCCTTCGTGGACCGCCTCGACCGGGAGGTGGACGAGGGCGAGGGCCGCCTGGAGGTCGCGGCGCTCGCCGTCGACGCCGGCCTCTACGGGCACCGCCCCCTGGGCGTGGAGGAGCGGGCCCGGGCCTCGGCGGTGATCGACCGGGTCCGAGACGAGCGCCCGTCGCTGTCACGGCGCGAGCGTCGCCGCCGCCGGCGCGAGCTGGACGACCGGGACGAGGCGGAGCGGGTGCTCACGCCCCGCTGAGCGGTACGGGCGGGTGTGGCGGCGGGCCGGGTCGGGGCCGCCCGGGTTCGGGGCTGCCCGGTCGGGGCTGCCCGGGCTCAGGTGGCGGGCGGGCCGAGGCGGGCGACGTCGGGGCCGGCGTCGGCGACCAGCCCGGCGAGGCGGTCCTCGGCGGTCGGGTCGTCCTTGAGGTGGGCGTCGTAGAAGGCGAGCGTGGCCCGGGTGACGAGGGCGTCGAGCGGCTCGCCGAGGCCGCCGAAGAAGCCCGGGTCGTGGCCGCTGCCGGGCAGCGTGAGGAGCTGCACCTCGCCCGGGTACAGGTCGTAGAGGGCGGTGCCGAGGGCGTAGGGGACGGTGGGGTCGGCGTCGCCGTGCACGAGCAGGGCGGGCGGCGCGTCGGCGGCCGGGATCGGGCCGTCCTCACCGAGGTCGAACCAGGCCCCGGCGAACTCGGTGACCGCCGAGATGCGGGGGTCCGCGCAGCAGGGGTTGACGGCGGTGGCGACGGTGGTGATGGCACCGAAGGACTGGCCGCCGAGGCCGATGCGCTCGCCGTCGACGAGGGCCGCCCAGGGCTGGTCGGGGTCGCCGGCGAGGTCGAGCACCTGGTCGATGACGAAGGAGACGTCGCCGGCCTGCTCGGCGATGCCGCCGTAGTCGGTGCCGCCCGGGGTGCCCTCCTTGGAGAGCGGGAAGTCGGGGCCCACCACCACGTAGCCGGCCGACGCCCACGCCTCCAGGGTCCGTTCGTAGTGCACGGCCCGGCGGGTGCTGCCGTGCGAGAAGACGACGAGCGGGACGGGGCCGTCGACGTCCTCGGGGTACCAGACCTCGATCGGCAGGGTTCGGTCGGGGCGCTCGGGCTCGCCGCCGTGCGCCTTGGTGGGGCGGCTGTCGTCCACCAGCGTCATCGAGGCCCGGCCGACCTCGTAGGTCTCGATCGCCGCGGGCGAGGCGCCGGTCACCGCCTGGTCCCCGGCGTCACCCGGCTCGGCGGTGTCCGCGGCGCCCGCGGCGGTCGTGGTCGCGGCGTTCGACCCGTCCGAGCCCGAGCAGCCGGCGGCCCCGAGGGCGAGGCCGGCGACTGCGGCGAGCGCGGCGGTGTGGAGGAGGCGGTGGGGTGTCATGGAGCCCGCGGTGGGAGTCGAACCCACGACCTGCCGCTTACAAGGCGGCTGCTCTGGCCAACTGAGCTACACGGGCCGGTGCCGAAGCGCTTGGATCGTAGTGCCCGCCCCACCCCGGTCGACCGCCCGGCGCGCCCGGCCGGAGCGCCGAGCCTCCGACCACGGCCGGAGCGAGGCTCAGCGCCAGGACCAGAGGGTCTTGGGGTTGAGGGCCTGGGCCATGCGACCGAGGAACCGGCGCTGGCCGTGGAGGTGGGAGCGGAGCGCGTCGACGTCGCCCCAGAGGAGCGCCGCGTCGTCGTCGGTCGGCTCGGCCGGGCCGAACATGGCGGCGTCGAGCCGGGCGGCGAAGGTCGGGGCCTCGGCCCACCGCTCGGCGGGCACGGCCGCGGCGGCCTGGCTGCGGGTGCCCCCGGCGAGGCGGAGGCCGGCGTCGCGGAGGCTGTCGCCCACCTCCCGCCAGGCGCCGTCGAGGCGCGCCACCGCATCGCCCCGGCGCCGGCGTCGCCGCCGGCGCCACGCCTTCCAGCCGATGATGCCGAGGCCGATCGCCGCGAGCACCGCGACCGAGCCGCCGGCCCAGCGCACCACGGGCACGAGCCAGGAGGGCACGGCGCGGGCCTCGTCGGCCTCGTCGTCGTCCACGGTGTCCTGGTCCTTCTTGCGCTGCGGGGTGAGCGGGTCGACCTCGGGCGGCGGGACCACCGGCGGGCGGGCCTGGATCTCGGCGTCCTTCACCTCGGGCTCGGTGGAGCGGGGCGGCGGCGGGGTGCCGTTGCTGCGGGGCGGGGTGGGGTGGAAGGCCACCCAGCCGCGGCCCTCGAAGGCGATCTCGACCCAGGCGTCGTACTGGTTCGCGGTGAAGACGACCGAGTCGCCCGCCCGCTGGGGCGGGTGCTCGTCGTCGGCGCCGTCCCGGAAGCCGACCACCACGCGGGCGGGTAGGTCGAGCTGGCGGGCGAGGGTGGCCATCGCGGCGGCGAACTTCTCGGCGTTGCCGACGTGGACGGTCTGCTCGCCGTCGCTCTGGTTGAGGAAGTCACGGATCTTGCCGATGGTGTGGCCGGCGGTGAAGGTGCGACCGTCGGTGCCGGTGCCGTCGCTGAAGTAGCCGGTGCCCTCGGCCCGCAGCGCCTGCTCCAGCGCCCGGGCCCGCTCGTAGGCGCCGTCGCCGGTGGCGAGCCGGTTGGCCTCGCCGCCGAGCGCGCGGGTCGGGTCGTCGACCGCGGGGAGCCGGACGGCGGGGTCGACGTCGCGGCCGGCCAGGAGGCGGCTGCGCTCGGCGTCGCCCGCGTGGGCGAGCACCGGGACCGCGGCGTCGACGCTGAGCGTGTCGCCCGGCTCGAAGCTGCCGGTGACGACCGCGGTGCCGGTGGCGCGGTTGTAGCGCAGCTCCCGGCCCAGCTCGGCGGCGCGGCCGCCGCCGAAGCGCACCGCGGTGGCGCCGGGCGGCATCGGGAGCCACGGGCCCTCGTAGGCGTCGTTGACGACCTGGACGGTCACGTCGGTGGTCGGCACGTCGGGGGCGGGCGTGGCGAGGCCGGTGGAGGTGGCCCGGGCGGTGGTCAGGTCGGTGCCGATGCGCTCGAAGCGGCTGGAGCCGGTGAGGTCGTCGTTCGTCGGGGAGCCGCCCACGTGCCAGACGGTGCCGTCGTAGAGGTCGAGGGAGGCGAGGACGAGGGGCACGCCCTCGGGGAGGCCGCTGACGGTGAGGACGGGCCGCTGGTCGAGCGCCTCCTTGCCGCCGGGGTGGGCCCGCAGCCGCCAGCTCTTGTACTGCGAGAGCGGGCTGGGGTGGGCGCGGGGGTCGAACGGGGGCTCGGTCCGCTCCCGGACCACGTAGCGGTCCCGGGCGTGGGCGAAGGGCAGGACGGGGGCGAGCAGGCAGCCGGCCGCGGTGACGGCGGCCAGGAACACGACCGCGCTCACGCCCTGGCGGTCGGTGGCGGAGCCGCCGAGGCGGAGGGTGGCGCGGCGCCGGCGCCAGCGCACGGCCGTCCAGCCGAGGGTGAGGGCGGTGAGGGCGCCACCGGCCAGGACGGCGGAGGGGGCGACCTCGGTACCGACGAGGATGGCCACCACGAGCACGCCGAGCGCGGGCAGGGCGGGGAACCAGGTGGTGGCGGTGCCGCGGGCGAGGGTGACCGCCAGGTGGGTGGCGAGGAAGCAGACCACGAACACCACGGCGAGGAGGTGGTCGGCGGAGCCGACGGGCGGCACGGTGGTGAGGATGCGGGACCAGCCGCCGGTGAAGCCGTCGACCAGCGCCGCGGGGGTGGCGGCGGTGGGCAGCACGGCGGCGACCGCGGTGTCGGGCACGGCGACGGCGCCGGTGGCGAGGAGGGTGACGACGCCGGTGACGATGGTGAGCAGCGGCGACCAGCGGTGGCGGCGGGCGAGGGCGGCGACGAGCGCGGCGGCACCGGCGGCGATGCCGGCGACGGCGAGCCAGCGCAGGCCGCCGAAGGTGAGCCGGAAGCCGACGGCGGCGAGGAGGGTGGCGGCCGTGGCGGCGACGACGTCGACCGTGGCGTCGAGCGCGGTGTCGGCTCGGGGCGCGAGGCCGCGGCGGCGGGCCGGGTCGAGGAGCTCGTCGCCGGGCGAACGGCGGGCGCGGCCCCCGTCGCCGGCCTCGGGGGCGGGGATGGGCGCCGGGGCCGGCGGGGGCGCGAGCGTGCCGGTCACGTCATGCCCACCGAGCGGATGAGGCGGGGCAGGTGGGCCAGCTCCCCGACCTCGGCGAGGGCCACGCCGCGGCTCATCCGCAGCGTGGGCTCGGCCCCCTCGACGGCGCGGACGACCACGGGGTGGACGTTGGCGTCGAGCTGGTCGGTCGCGGCCCGCAGGGTGGGGATGTCGGCGCCGGAGCCGGCGACGAGGACGACGACGCTGGCCCGTGAGGAGACCCGGTCCGCGAAGCGGGTGACGGTGGCGGGCGGCGACGGGTCCGCGCCCCGCTCCAGGCGCGACACCGAGTCCGCGAAGCGCTGCTGGCCCTGGGAGGGCACGACGGCGGCGCCGGCGACGAACACCAGGTCCTCCTGGTCGCGGAGGCAGCGCAGGCCGATGGAGGCGACGACCGAGGCGGCCAGCTCGAACTCGTCGTCGGAGCCGTAGTCCTCGGCGCGCAGCGACACGAGCAGGGCGAGGCTGGTGCGCCGGGTGTCCACGAACTCGCGGACCATGAGGATGTCGTCGCTCACCTGGCGGGCGGTGGTGCGCCAGTGGACGTGGCGCAGGTCGTCGCCCGGCACGTACTCGCGCAGCGAGTGGAAGGCGATGTCGTGCGGCGAGCGCTGGTTGGTGGACTCGCCCTCCAGGTCGCGGACCCGGCCGGCGGTGAGCGAGGGCACGTCGACGGTGCGGGCGTGGACGAACAGCTCCTCGACGCCGAGCGTGTAGCGGCCCGTCCAGGTGACCTCGCGGCGCAGGAGCCCGAGCGGGTCGCCGCGCACCGAGGTGACGGGGCCGACCGGGATCACGGCCCGGCGACCGGTGGGCACGGGCAGCCACTCGCTGCGGGCGGCCCCCGGCTTGAGCGACCCGATGCCGACGCCGGCGACCGCCCGGCCGACGGCGACCTCCATCCGCAGCGGGCGCATCCGCCGGGCCGCGACGTTGCGGACGTGGATGCGGGCGACGGCCGAGCCGCCGACCTCCACCCGCTTGGGGTCGAGCATCAGCTCCACCTCCAGGCGGGGCCGGCCGAGGGTCCAGACGACCGCGACGAGGGCCGCGACCGCGCAGATCGCGGCGACGAAGGCCAGCTCGTCCCAGCCCGTCAGGTGCGCGCCGACCCAGGCCGCGACGCCGAGCGCCGCGACGCCGGCGCCGACGGGCGTGACGATCGACGGCGCGCGGCCGGGGCGGGTGCGGCGGGCCACGCTCAGCCCCCGGCGGCGGGCAGCGGCTGGCGGAGCTCGGGCACGCCGGCCACCTCGACGGCGTGGTCGACCACCTGCTCGACGCGGATGCCGGCGAAGTCGGCGTCGGGGGTGAGCACGATGCGGTGGTCGAGCACCGGGTGCACCAGCGCCAGCACGTCGTCGGGCACGGCGTGGGCCCGGCCGAGCGACAGCGCCCGGGTCTTGACGGCCCGCACAAGCGCGAGGCCGCCGCGGGTGCTGACGCCGAGGCGGACCTGCGAGTCCTCCCGGGTGGCCTCGGCGATGCGGGCGATCTGGCCCAGGATGGCCGGGTCCACGTAGGCGCGCCCCGCGAGGTCGGCCATCTGGGCGATGCCCTCGGGGGTGACGGTCGGGGTGACGGCGGTGCTGCGGTCCCGCTGGGCGGCCTCCGCGAACAGGCGGACGGTGGTGTCGTGGTCGGGGTAGCCGAGCCGGGTGCGGATGAGGAACCGGTCGAGCTGGGCCTCGGGCAGCGGGTAGACGCCGGCCTGCTCCACCGGGTTCTGGGTGGCGATGACGAGGAAGGGGTGGGGGACGTCGTGGCGGACGCCGTCGACCGACACCCGGCCCTCCTCCATCACCTCCAGGAGCGCGGACTGGGTCTTGGGCGAGGCCCGGTTGATCTCGTCCACGAGCACCACGTTGGCGAAGATCGGGCCGGGCCGGAACTCGGCCTCGCGGGTCGTCTGGTTGAAGACGGTGCTGCCGGTGACGTCGCTCGGCAGGAGGTCGGGGGTGAACTGGAGCCGGGACTGGCTGCCGTGGACCGTGTTGGCGAGCGACTTGGCCAGCGCGGTCTTGCCGGTGCCGGGCACGTCTTCGAGCAGCAGGTGGCCCTCGGAGAGCATGGCCACGAGGGCCAGCTCCACGATCTCCTCCTTGCCGAGGACGGCGCGGCCGACGTTGTCCACGAGGACCCGGAACGTGTCCTGGAACCACTGCGCTTGGTCGGGGGTGATGGTCAAGGATGGGTCCTTTCCCGGACGCCGGGTGCCGTCAGGGCAGCGGCTTGGTGGGCGAGAGGATGGGCGGGGCCGAGCCCCGCGTGGCTTCGAGGGTGAGCGTGGTGCCGACGGTGGCCGCGCAGGTGGTGTCGATGGTGCCGCTGCCGGCGCCGCCGGTGACGACCAGCTCGGTGGTGAGCGGGGTCGAGCCGTCGGTGAGCGGGTCGCCGTCCGCGTCGAGGCAGCGGATCGTGTAGGTGCCGTTGGCCAGGTTGCGGTACTCGGCCACCACCGTGAAGCAGTTGGGGCCGGCGCAGCCGCCGGTGCCGGCGGCCACGGCCCCGCCGCGGGAGAGGTCGAGGGCGGGGCAGCGGTCGGGCAGGTCGTACTCCCAGGTGCCGGTGCCGCCGGGCTGCTCCAGGCTGCCCTGCACGGACACGGCCTGGACGGAGATGGTGATGGTGCGCGGGCCGCAGCCGAGGTCGCCGGTGGTGATCGAGCGGCCGTTCTGGGTGGCGGTGGTGATGCCGGTGCCGCTGACCCGGTAGCGGACGCCGAGGGCGCCGGCGGGGACGGGCACGACGGACCAGGTCCAGGTGACGGTGTTGCCGCTCACGGTCGCGTCGAAGCCCGACGGCGCGGCGGGGGCGCCGAAGGGGGTGGCGGTGCCGAGCGCGAGCCGCTCGTCGGAGCAGCGCTCCACGCCCCGGTAGCTGTTGCAGGCGACGACGCTGCCGGCGAGCACCGGCTCGCCGTTGGTGAAGCCGGGCAGGTCGACGGGCTCGGTCGAGGGGGCGAAGGACACCTCGCGGCCGCCGCCCCGGAACACGTACCGGGTGATGGGGGCGCCGCCGTCGTTCGTGGGCGCCACGACGGTGAGGCGGATGTGGCCGCTCCGGTCCGAGCCGCTGATGGTCGCCGACTGGGGGCGGCCCGGGTTGCCGACCGGGCGGACCGGGTCGCTGAACGGCCCGTAGGTTCCCCAGCCGGCACCGTTGCGGCCCTTCACCTGGAAGCGGACGTCGGTGCCGTTGGGGAGGTCGAAGGCGGCGGCGTAGGTGCCGTCGGGGCGCCGGATGGCCGCGGTCTCCTGCACCTGGCCGGTGCTGGCGCGGACGCGGAAGTGGCTGGGGGCGTCCTCCCCGGCGGCGGGCGACCAGGTCCAGGCCACCTCGATGGTGCGGTCGCCGGGCGTGGTGGCCACCACGGTGGCCCCCGCCGGCGGGCCCATCGGGCGCCCGGTGCCGGTGAAGGGCTCGCTGTCGCCGGCGGCGTTGCGGGCGATCACCGACACGGCGACGTTGGTGCCGTTGGCGAGGCCGGTCCAGGTGAGGGTGCGGTTCTCGAACGCGGGGCTGCCGGCCGGCACGGTCCGGGCGGCGCCGTTGACGGTGACGACGTAGGCGACGATGGGCGAGCCGTCGACCCGGGCGTTCCAGCGCAGCGTGAGCTGGTTGCCGACGCCGTCGGGCAGGCTCGGGCCGTCGGGCGTCGTCCCGCTGAAGTCGCCGATGGTGAGCGCGGTCATCTCGGGGACCGCGTCGGGGACGAGGGCGCCGCTCCAGCCGCTCCAGCCGTCCTGGCCGCCGGCTCGGGAGGGTCCGGCCTGGTTCACGGCCCGGACCCGGAACCGGTACGCGGTGCCGTTGGCGACACCGCCGACGACCACGTTGGTGCCCTCGACGCGGGTGGGCACCTCGGCGGGGCAACCGCCGCCGCCGACCACCTGGCACTGGAGCTCGTAGTGGTCGATCTGGCCGCCGTTGCCGTCGGCGGGCGCCCAGCGGAGCGGGATGCGGTTGGGGAGGCGCCCGTCGCCGGTGGGGGTGCCGGCGAGGCCGGGGAAGCCGACGACGGAGAGCGTGACGGTGGCCCGGGCCCGGCGGGTGGCGTCGCTGGGGTCGACCGCGGTGTAGGTGAAGGTGGTGATGCCGCCGAAGCCGGCGGCCGGGGTGAAGGTGACGGCGCCGCCGTCGGCGGACACGGCGGTGGTCCCGGCCCGGCCCCGCAGGCCGGCCGCGGGTTGGGTGACCGCGCCGACCTCCAGGCGGCCGCGCCCGTCGCCGCTCGGGTTGGTGTCGTTGGCGAGCACCCCGATGGCGAAGGCGGCCCGCTGCCCGGCCACGACCACGGCGACGTCGTCGTTGGCGACCACCTCGGGGGCCCGGGAGCGGTCGACCACGATCGTGACCGTGCCGGTGCCGTCGCCCAGCTCGTGGCCGTCGCTGAAGCGGACCTCCACGGTGCCGCTGCCCCGGCCGTCCTGGTAGGCGTCGGAGGTGGCGGTGACCCGGACGGTGCCGGCGGCGTCGACGGTGCCGCGCACCCGGCCGCCGACCAGCTCGAAGCTGGCCGGGCGGAAGCGGATGTCGGCGACGTCGCCGGGGTTCGGGTCCGAGAGGTGGCGCCGGAGGCTGGTGACGCTGGTGTCGCCGGCGGCGACGTGCACCGTCGCGTCGGCCATCTCGGGCGGTTCGTTGTCGCCGGCGACCAGGGCGACCATGACGACGCTGGAGGTGGTGTTGGGGCAGGTCGGCCCGTCGATGCAGACCCGCACCGCCACCGGGTAGGCGCCGCTGGAGACGTCGCGGGCGGTGAAGACCAGCTTCTGGTCGCGGATGACCGCGGTGCCGACGCGCTCGTCCACCGACGCGCCGACGAGCACGACCTCGTCGCCGGGCGGGCCGGTGCAACCGGCGAGCACGTCGACGGTGGCGGTGCCGCCCGCCTCGACGGGGAAGGTCCGGCTCCGGCAGGTGGCGCCGAGGTCGACGGGCACGCTGACGACGCCCTGCGCGGCGCGGCTGGAGGTGGCGCTCGTGACCCGGTAGCGGAAGCGGACCGAGCGGTCGGGCATCTCGAAGGTGGCGACCCCGCCGTTCAGCCGCAGGTCCTCGGGGCCGCCGCTGCCGGCGACCAGCTCCACCTCCAGCCCGGAGGCGTCGCCGGTGTTGGGGTCGAGGTCGTTGGCGAGCAGGTCGACCTCCACCTCGCGGCCGGCGCGGGTGGGCAGCACGTAGTCGTCCCGCACCAGCGGCGCCACCTCCTCGGACTCGGGGCGGACGGTCACGAGCACCCGGTTCATCTGCTGGCGGCCGTTGCCGTCGACCACCGTGTACTGGAACGAGGTGGACAGCACGTCCTCGCCGCCGAGGGAGTCGGGGGCGGTGTAGGCGATCGTCTCGCCGTCGCGGCCCACCTCGATGGTGCCGGTGCCGGCGCGGGGCGGCACCGGTGCCCGGGGGCCGTCGGTCACGAGGCTCACCCCGGTGCCCGCGCTCACGAACAGCGGGTCGAGCACGGCGACGACCCGGCGCTGGCCGACGCCGACCTGCACGGGGATGGGGGTGACGGCGGGGGCGGCGCTGTCGAAGGGCAGCGGGGCGACGCCGACGCGCACCACCGACTCGCTGTAGTTGGTGCCGCCGTCGGTCAGCGTGAAGCGGATCTCCTGGGTGCCGGCGTCGGCGTCGGCGTCGGGGCCGGCGGTGTAGCGGAGCCCGGTCGGGGTGATCGCCACCTCGCCCCGGTCGGGCTGGCGGGTGATGCCGGCGATGCCGACCACCTGGCCCTCGGGGTCGGCGCCGAGCAGCGGCACCTCGATGTCGACCTCCTGGCCGACGAAGACCCGCGACGACAGCGAGTAGGACGTGGGCGCCCGGTCGGGCCGCAGCGGGTCGAGGATGCGGACCGTGACCCGCCCCGAGGCCCGGTTGTGGTCGTCGTCCTCCACCACGTAGCGGAACGTCGTGCTGCCGGGCTCGGCGTCGGGCGCGGCCACGAAGCGGACCGCGTTGCCGCCGACGAACGCGCTGCCCCGGGTGGTGTCCACGCCCTGGACCTCCAGGACCCGGAGCGGGCCGCCCTGCGGCGAGATGTCGTTGTCGACCACCGGCACGGACACGAGGTGGCCGGGTCGCACGGTGACGGGCCCGTCGGGCTGGGGGAACGGGCTCTGCGGGGTGGAGCCGGGGAACGGCCGGATCACCACGACGCCGGTGGCGTTGCGGGTGCCGTTGGAGACGGCGTAGCGCACGAGCACGGGCGTGGAGCCGGGCTCGAAGCCGTCGGGCGCGGTGATGCGGGCCGTCTTCAGGTCACCGAGGAGCTGCACCTGCGGCCCCTCCCCCTCGGCGCCGGGGTTCTCGATCGACTGGACGACGAGCACGCCGCCGCCGGGGTCGAGGTCGTTGGCGGTGAGGTCGAGCTGGAGCGGGCGCTTGCCGTGGAGGACGGCGTCGTCGCGCACGGCGACGGGCTCGACGTCTCGGCGCTCCACCACGTCGACGCGCACGAAGCCCGGCACCGGCGTCGCCCCGTCGCTCACCAGGTAGCGGTAGAGGTACGAGCCGGCGGGCAGCGACTCGGCGATGGTCACCTCGTTGGAGTCGGTGTCGAGCGCGACGGCGTTGCGGGCCACGTCGCGGGAGACGCCGGCCGGGGCGGCGTGCAGCGAGATCTCGTTGACCACGAGCGAGCGCCCGGCCGGGCTCACGTCGTTGGCGGTGGGGTCGACCTGGCCGCCCCCGCCGACGGCGAGGCGGACGTGGTCGTCGTGGGGCACCGGCAGCGCGGCCGGGTCGTCGGGCGACATGATGCGGACCGACACGGTGCCGCGGCTCAGCTCGCCGAACTGGTCCTGGACGGCGAAGGCCACCGTGCGGACCCCGGAGATGCCGCTCGGCGCGTCGTAGCGGAACCACCCGTCGCTCTGGTGCTGGACGGTCCCGTGGGCGGTGGGCCGGTCGCTCGCCGGCTCGTCGAGGCAGGACGTGCCGCCGGTGCCGACGCACGCGTCGACCAGCGCGAGCGCGTCGCCCTCGGGGTCGATCGAGCCCGGCAGCACGTTGTAGGAGACGATCTGGCCGGCGACGACGCTGGTGGCCCGCCCGTCCGAGCGGGTGTCGGGCGGCTGGTTGCCGGTGCCGTCGGCCGGGTGCACGGTGACGGCGGCGGTGGCCTCGACGGAGCCGCCGGTGCCGTCGGTGACCGTGTAGGTGATGGTGTCGGTGGTCGCGCTGCCGTCGGGCGTGTACTGGAGGAGGTCGCCGTTGCCGACCACCGCCACGGTGCCGGCCGACGCCGTGGCCCGGGTGACGGCGAGCACGCTGCAACTCGGGCTCGACACCTTCGTGCTGTCCGCGAACACGGGGAGGACGGCGGGGATGCCGACCCGGGCGCCGAAGCCCTGGCGCTCCACCCGCAGCGGTGCGTCGCTCCCCTCGTCGCAGTCGAGCTTCGGCTTCGGGTCCCGGATGTCGGTGCGGTCGGACTTCTCCGGCTCGTCCTCCTCGTTCGCCTCGGACCAGTTGTCGATGCGGCGGACCTGGTTGTCCCGGTCGATGTACCAGCTCGTCCCCGACTCCACGTCGTTGAGCACGGCGCGGCCGTTGTTGATGCGGAAGACCAGCGGGTGCTCGGGGTCCATCGCCCCGGAGAACGGGATGGTGACGCTCACCTCGTCGCCCCGGGCGCCCTCGCAGACCCGCTGCACGTGGACCCCGGCGTCGAGGTGCCAGGCGCCGTAGCTGCACCCGCCCACGACCGCGGGGCGCGCGGCCCGCTCGGCGCCGGCCGGCAGCCCCTCGCCCGCGTCGTCGCCCACGGGCACGAGGCGCCGGGCGCTGCCGCCCTCGACCTCGAACAGGCCGGTGTCGGTGGCGACCACGACCCGATCGGCGTCGGTGGGCTGGGCCAGCGCGGGGCCGGTGGCGTCGGGCGGCAGGGTGACGGGCTCGGCGTCGCCGACGGTGACCGTGCGGGTGCGGGTGTCGAGCAGGACGGGCCGGTCGCCGGCCGCGCTGAGCTGCACCGGCGCGTCGTCGGTGGCCGAGTCGACCGCCGACGACGTGTCGCCGGCCTCGCCCACGGGGGCGGCGAGGGTCACCGAGCGGGTGGTGCCGTCCCGGGCGACGAGGTGCACCTGCGACGCGCCGGGCCGGTAGGCGACGGCCTCGCCGGCGGCGGACACCACGAGCAGGGACCCGCGGTCGACCCGGGCGGGCGCCTGGGCGTCGGGCGCCTGGGCCATGAGCGCACCGGGGGCGTCGATCCAGAGCGAGCCGGTGGACGTGTCGAGGATCGCGGCGGTGGCGCCGCCGAGCGCCACCCGGGCCCCGTTGCGGGGCAGGCGCCGGTTGGTGCCGGCCTCGTCGGTGCGGGCCTGCACCGCCACGAGCCGCCGCCCGGACGTGTAGAGCACGGTGGTGCCGGACTGGAAGACGTCGACGGCGCCGGAGGGGCGGATGACCGATTCGATCTCGGGCGTCTCGGTGTTGACCTTGCCGAGCTGCTCCACGTTCTCGTCGCCGAGCGCCACCGCGCTGCCGGTGACCCACACCGCCGCGTCGTCCAGGTCGACCCGCGCCGCCCGGTACCCGTCGACGCCGAGGGCGACCACGGCCAGCGCCCCGGCCACGAGCGCGACGACGACCACCGTGGACACGGCGTTCCACCTCTGCCTCAGCGCACGAGCGAACGGCTTGATCGAACAACTCCCCGACGACGTCGACGACTCGAAGTAAAGGGGGCCGGAACCGCCCGGTGGGGGGATCCGGCAGCGACCCCCGGATGTTAGTGCCCGGCCGGGCGGCGGTCCCCGCCGTCGGGGGTGGCGGCGCGCGGGCACGCCCGAGGCTGTAGAAACGTTCAGGTCAGCCGTCCCCGCACCCGAGGAGGAACGATGGCCAGCGAGGGTTACCACGAACCGGTGGAGCGCCTCAGCCCGGCGGTGCTCGACCACCACCGGGCGATCGCGTCGATCATGGAGGAGCTGGAGGCGGTCGACTGGTACGACCAGCGCGTCGCCGCCACCGACGACGAGGAGCTGGCGGCGATCCTCGCCCACAACCGCGACGAGGAGAAGGAGCACGCGGCGATGACCCTGGAGTGGCTGCGCCGCCGCGACCCGGTCCTCGACGAGCAGCTCCGCACCTACCTCTTCACCGAGGGCGACGTCCTCGCGGTCGAGGAGGCCGCCGAGGGCCACGGCGGCGACGACGCCGGCGGGTCCACGGCCTCCGACGGCAGCCTCGGCATCGGCAGCCTGCACGGCAGCACCAACCTCTGACGGGAGCACCCACCATGAACCACCTGTTCCGTGACCTCGCGCCGATCAGCGACGCCGGCTGGCAGGAGATCGACGAGGAGGCCCGCCAGCAGCTCACCCACTTCCTGGCGGCCCGCCGCCTCGTGGACTTCGACGGCCCCAAGGGCTGGGGCTTCTCCGCGGTGAGCCTGGGCCGGGCCGACGCCCGGGACGACTCACCGTTCGACCACGTCGACGTCGCCCAGCGCCAGGTGCTCCCGCTCGTGGAGCTGCGGGTCCGGGTCACCCTCGACCGGGCCGAGCTGGCCGCGGTCGACCGGGGCGCCACCGACATCGACCTCGATCCGCTCGACCAGGCGTGCCGCGACCTGGCGGTGGCCGAGGACCGCCTCGTCTTCGACGGCTACCCGGGCGCCGGGGTCACCGGCATCATCGCCGCGTCGCCGCACGCGCCGATCCCGCTCAGCACCGACTTCGACCGCTACCCCGATCACGTCGCCAAGGCCGTGTCGGTCCTGAAGGACGCCGGCGTGGCCGGGCCGTACGCGATCGCGCTCGGCCCCCGCTGCTACCAGGGGCTGGTCGAGGCCACCGAGCACGGCGGCTACCCGACGCTCCAGCACGTGCGGCTCATCCTCGGCGGGCCGGTGGTGTGGGCGCCGGCGGTGGACGGCGCGGTCGTGCTCAGCCAGCGGGGCGGCGACTTCACCCTCACCGTCGGCCAGGACGCGTCGATCGCCTACCTCAGCCACGACGCGGACGCCGTCACCCTGGAGCTCCAGGAGAGCGTCGCCTTCCGGGCCAGCGGCCCCGAGGCCGCCGTCGCCCTCCGCTACCAGGACTGACGCCTCGGCGGTCGCCAGGACCGACGAGCGGGTGGTCGCCGGTCCTGGCGACCACCCGCCGCGTTCAGTCGGGGTGCAGCTCCTGGCGCAGCTCGCGCTTGAGGAACTTGCCGTTGGCGTTGCGCGGGAGCGGCGTCTCGCGGACGTGCACGTGGCGGGGGACCTTGTACGGCGCGAGCCGCTCGCCCACGAAGGCCCGCAGCTCGTCCAGGTCGATCGTGGCGCCGGGGTTGAGCACCACCGCGGTGGCGACCTCCTCGCCGAGCCGCTCGTCGGGCACGCCGAACACGGCCGCCTCGGCCACGGCCGGGTGCTCGTAGATGGCGGCCTCCACCTCGGAGCAGTAGACGTTCTCGCCGCCGCGCAGCACCATGTCCTTCGCCCGGTCCACCAGGAACACGAAGCCGTCCTCGTCGATGCGAGCCACGTCGCCGGTGTCGAACCAGCCGTCCACGATCGCCTCCGCGGTGGCCTCGGGCCGGTTCAGGTAGCCCTTCACGACCACCGGGCCCTTCACCCAGAGGCGGCCGACGGCGTTCGGGTCCCGGGGCAGCTCCTCGCCGTTCTCGTCGGTGAGCTTGGCGTCCAGGGTCGGCACGACCGGCCCGCACGAGGCGGGCTTCGCCGCGTAGCAGGCCGCGGTGTTCGCGGTCACGATGCCGCTGGTCTCGGTGAGGCCGTAGCCGGTGGTGGCCGAGCCGCGCCCGAGGGAGTCGCCGATCTTCTCGACCAGGTCGGGCGGCACCGGGGCGCCGCCACCGGACAGGTTGGCGAGCGAGGAGGTGTCGTAGCGGTCGTAGTCGGGGTGGGCGAGCAGCTCCCGGCTCATGGTGGGCACGCCGGCGAGGTTGGTGACCCGCTCCCGCTCGATCAGCTCCAGGGCGCGGCCGGCGTCCCACTTGCGCAGGAGCACGACGGTGCCGCCGGCCATCGTCACCGGGTGCAGCACGCAGTTGCAGGCCGTCACGTGGAAGAGGGGCGTGGCGGCGAGGTAGACGAGCGGCTTCGGCTCCGCGGCCTCGCCGCCGTCGGCGTCGCCGCCCTCGGCAGCCCCGTCGCCGTCGCCGTCGCCGTCGGTGGCGGGGGTCGGCTCGGCCGGGGTGGCGGCCTGGGCCACCACGGTGACCAGGGTCCAGAAGACCAGGTGGAGGATGTTGTGCACCGACCCGCGGTGGGTGATCTGGGCGCCCTTGGGCTTGCCGGTGGTGCCGGAGGTGTAGAAGATCGTGGCGTCGTCGTCGGGGTCGATCTCGGCGGGCGGCAGGGCGTCGGGCACCTCGCCGGCCACCACGTCGTCCCAGCGGGCCACGCCCTCGGGCAGCTCGCCCTCGGTGCGGGCGGCGATCACGGCCAACGGCCGCTCGGCCCGCAGGTCCGCCAGGACGGGGCGGAGGCGGTCGAGGCGCTCGTCGTCCACGATCAGCACGGTGGGGGCGCTGTCGCGGACGGCGTAGTCCATCTCCGGGGTGGTCCACCACGCGTTGAAGCCCACGCAGGCGGCACCGAGCGAGATGGTGGCCCAGTAGGTGATGACCCACTCGGGGTAGTTCCGCATCGCGAGGCCGACGCGGTCGCCGGGGCCGACGCCGTGCACGTCCCGCAGGTGGTGGGCGAGGGCCCGCACGATGCGGTGGGTCTCGGCGTAGGTGAGGTGCTCGTCCTCGTAGACCAGGTAGGGCTTGTCGCCCTGGAGGGCGGACAGCTCCCAGACCTCGCGCAGGTTGGCCGGCGCCGAGGAGAACACCCGGTTGCGCTGGCCGCGGACCTCCACCTCCTCCATGGCGAAGGGCGCGCCGGGGGCGGTCATCTGCTCCCAGGCGTCGAGGAAGGGGCGTACCGGGTCGGGCTGCACGTCGGTCAACGGGGTCCTCCTGGACGGCGGCCACGGGCGCGGCCGGTCGCGCACGATGCTGCCACGTCGATGGCGGCGCACCGGCCGAGCGGCCTCCGGGACCGGCCGGGCCGGCCCGCGCCGGCCGTCGCCGGCACCGCCGGATCGGGCACTAGAACAAGGGGCGTGGCCGCGCCCTCCGATCGCTCGCACGTCCTGGCGGTGGACCTCGGGACGGGTGGCCCGAAGGTCGGCCTGGTCGACTTCGACGGGGCGGTCGCGTGGCGGGGCCACGAGCCGGTGGCCACCGAGCTGCTGCCCGACGGCGGCGCGGTCCAGGACGCCGAGGCGTGGTGGCGGGCGATCCTGTCGCTCGGCCGCGACGCGGTCCGCTCGGGGCTGGTGGACCCGGCGTCGATCGTGGCCGTCAGCGTCACGGGCCAGTACGCGAGCACGGTGCCGGTGGATCCGGCCGGCGTGCCCGTGGCCCCGTGCGTCCTGTGGATGGACCGCCGGGCGGCCCCGCTCGCGCGGGCGCGCTTCGGCGGGCCGGTCGCGGGCTATGACCCCCGCGTGCTCAACGCGTTCGTGCGGACGAGCGGCGGGGCGCCGTCGCTGTCGGGCGCGGACCCGATCGGCCAGCGCCTGCTGCTGTCGGACCGGGCGCCGGAGGCGGTGGAGGCCGCCCGCTGGCTGCTCGAACCGATCGACGCGCTGGTGCTGCGCTTCTGCGGCACCGCCGCGGCCACGCCCGCGACGATGGCGACGTCGTGGCTGCTCGACACCCGGCGCACCGGCGAGCCCCGCTACGACCGGGACCTGCTCCGCCGGGCCGGGGTGGACGCCCGCCGCCTGCCGCCGCTCGCGCCCATCGGCTCCCCCCCCCGCCCCCCCTCCCCCCCCTCGGCTCGGTCCCCGGCCCGACCCGCCCCGAGGTGGCGAGCCGGATCGGCCTCGCCGACGACGTGGCGGTGGTGACCGGTGCGCCCGACCTGCACACGGCCGCGCTCGGTGCGGGCGCCGTCCACCAGCACCGGGCGCACCTCGCGCTCAGCACCAGCTCCTGGATCAGTTGCCCCGTCCCCCGGCGCCGCACCGACGTCCGCCGCCAGATCACCACCGTGCCGGGGCTCGTGGCCGGCGAGCACCTGGTGATCGACAACCACGAGGTCGGCGGCCTCGCCCTCGCCTGGTGGCGGGACCGGGTGGCCGAGGTGGACGGGCCGACCGGCTTCGAGGACCTGACCGCGCAGGCGGCGATGGCCGAGCCCGGCAGCGGCGGGGCGATCTTCACGCCGTGGCTGAACGGCGAGCGCTCCCCCGTCGAGGACCCCCACGCCCGGGGCGGCTTCACCAACCTGTCGCTGTCGACCCGCCGGGCCGACCTCACCCGGGCGGTGCTGGAGGGCGTGGCGTACAACTCGCGGTGGCTGTTCGAGGCGGTCGAGCACCTGACGGGCCGCCACCTGGAGCCGGTGCGCGTGATCGGCGGCGGCGCGGTGTCGGACCTCTGGTGCCAGATCCACGCGGACGTGCTCGACCGGGTGGTCGAGCGGCCGTCGCTGCCCCGCTACGCCAACCTGCGGGGCGCCGCGTTCCACGCCGCGCTCGCGCTCGGGGTCCGGACCCTGGACGAGGTGGCCGCCGCGGTGCCGGTGACCTCCACCTTCCGCCCCGACCCCGCCAACCGGGACCGCTACGACGAGCTGTACCGGGCCTTCCCCCAGCTCCACAAGCGCCAGCGACCCATCTTCGCCCGCCTCAACCGCACCCCCTGAGCCGCGATCACCCCGCCCCGACCTGAACGTGGCACGAGAACGCCGCACCGGTGCGGCTCTTCCGTGCCACGTTCCCGCGCTCGGCGCCGACGGCCGCCGTCGGGCCGCTCACCGCCACCTGACCGGTCGGTCAAGTTTTCGGCGCGCGGGGGCTCGGGCCCCGATACGGTGCGGCCCCATGTCGATCGCGATCACCGAAGAGCACCTCGCCCTGGCCGAGACGGCCCGGGACCTCCTCGCCGCCAAGGGGGCGCTCGCCGCCAACCGGGCCCTGCTGGAGGCAGACGAGGCGGGTCGGCCCCCGTTCTGGGACGACCTGGCCGGCCTGGGGTGGTTGGGCCTCCACCTGCCCGAGTCGGTCGGCGGCTCCGGCTTCGGCCTGGAGGAGCTGGTGATCGTGGTGGAGGAGTTGGGCAAGGTGGTGGCGCCCGGCCCGTTCGTGCCCACCGTGATCGCCTCGACGGTGATCGCCGCCGCCGGCGACGACGACCTCCGCCGGACCGCCCTGCCCGGCCTCGCGGACGGCTCCGCCACCGCCGGGGTCGGCGTGGTCGCGGACCTCACCGTCGACGGCGGCACCGCCTCCGGCACCGCCCCGGCGGTCATGAGCGCGGACGGCGCCGCCGTCCTCCTGCTGCCCCACGGCGAGGACGCGGTCGTCGTCACCGTCGGCGACGGCGTCACCGTCGACACGCCGAAGAACCTCGACCCGGCCCGCCGCTGCTCACGGGTCACCCTCGACGGCGCCGCGGCCACCGTGCTCGTCGGCGGCGGCGCCGCCCTCACCGACCTGAGCCGCCTCATCTTCGCCGCCGAGGCCGTGGGCATCGCGGACGCCTGCACCACGCTCGGGGCCGAGTACGCCAAGGAGCGCCTCCAGTTCGGGCGCCCGATCGCCATGTACCAGGGCGTCAAGCACCACTGCGCCAACATGGCCGTGGCCACCACCCTCGCCACCTCGGCGGTCTGGGACGCCGCCCGCGCCGCGGCCACCGGTGGCGACGAGCGGGCCTATGCCGCGGCGGTCGCGGCCACCCTCGCGGCGCCGGCCGCGGACCTCTGCGCCAACCTCTCCACCCAGGTGCACGGCGGCATCGCCATCACCTGGGAGCACGACCTCCACCTCTACCTGCGCCGGGCCACCGTCCTCCTCCAGTTCCTCCGGCCGGAGGAGGCGGCGGTCGACGTCACCGACCTCACCCGGGCCGGCATCTCCCGCGAGCGGGTCATCGACCTGCCGCCGGAGGCCGAGGCCCTGCGGGCCGAGGTGCGCGAGTTCCTCGCCGGCCTGGACGGCCTCGACCGCGACGCCCAGCGGCGCGCGCTCACCGACTCCGGCTACGCCATGGCGCACTGGCCCGAGCCCTTCGGCCGCGGCGCCGGCGCGGTGGAGCAGATCGTGATCGAACAGGAGCTGGCCGCCGCGGGCATCAAGCGGCCCAGCCTCGGCATCACCGCCTGGAACATCCTCACGATCATCCAGCACGGCGACCAGGACCAGGTCGAGCGCTGGGTGCGCCCGGCGCTCAACCGCGAGGTGGTCTGGTGCCAGCTCTTCTCCGAGCCCGACGCCGGCTCCGACGCCGCCGGCGTGAAGACGAAGGCCACCCGGGTCGACGGCGGCTGGCTCGTCAACGGCCAGAAGGTGTGGACCTCCGGCGCCCACGTCGCCGGCATGGGCTTCGCGACCGTCCGCACGAACCCCGACGTCCCCAAGCACGAGGGCATCACGATGATGGCCATCGACATGCACGCGGACGGCGTGGAGGTGCGCCCCCTCCGGCAGGTGAACGGCAACGCCGACTTCAACGAGGTGTTCTTCGACGACGTGTTCGTGCCCGACGACGACGTGGTCGGGCCGGTCGACGGCGGCTGGACCGTCGCCCGCGCCACCCTCGGCAACGAGAGCGTCAGCATCGGCAGCGGCGGCGAGGGCCTGACCGTGCCCGCCGAGCTGCTGATCGGCCCGTTCGACGCCCACCCCGAGCGCCTGGCCGGCGGCGCCGCCCGCATCGGCCGCTACGCGGCGGGGCTCCAGGCGATGGGCCTGCTGAACCTCCGCAGCGCGGTGCGGGCCGTGGAGGGGGCCGAGCCCGGCCCCGAGGGCGCCATCACCAAGCTCGTCCTGTCCGAGCTGGGCCACGACGCCGCCGCCATGTCCGCCGAGCTGGACGGCCCCGACGGCGTCTACTTCGACGGCACCCAGGTGTCGGGCAACCTGGTCCTCATGCACCGCGGCATGTCGATCGCCGGCGGCACGAGCGAGATCAAGCGCAACCAGATCGGTGAGCGCATCCTGGGCCTGCCCCGGGACCCGCTCCTCAAGTGACCCACCCCTCCCCCGCCCCCGGGAGCCGAGCCCCAGGATGACGCCATGACCGTCCCCGACCACCACCCCGGCACCCACCGACCGCAGCTCGCGGAGCCGGCCACCGTCATCACCGGCGCGGGCGGCATCCGGCTCGTCGCGGACGTGGGCGGGCCGGCGGACGGGCCCGCCGTGGCGCTGCTCCACGGCGGCGGCCAGACCCGCCACAGCTGGTCCGGCACCTGGCGGCACCTCGCGGACCACGGGTGGCGGGCGCTCGCGGTCGACCTGCGCGGCCACGGCGACAGCGAGTGGGTGGCCGACGGCGACTACACGATCGACGCGTTCGCCGCCGACGTGGTGGCCATCAGCGACGAGTTCGCGCGGCCGCCGGTGCTCGTCGGCGCGTCGCTCGGCGGCATCTCGGCGCTCCTCGCGGTGGCCGAGGCCCCCGACCAGGCCGCGGTCGCCTCCGGGCTCGTGCTGGTCGACATCGCCCACCAGATGGAGGAGCAGGGCCGCGACCGCGTCGGCGACTTCCTGCTCGGCCACCTCGACGGCTTCGCCGACCTGGAGGAGGCGGCCGACGCGATCGCCGCCTACAACCCGCACCGGCCCCGGCCCACCGACCTGTCGGGCCTCGCGAAGAACCTCCGCCGGCGCGACGACGGCCGCTGGTACTGGCACTGGGACCCGCGCTTCGTGAGCGGCCGCTTCGGCTCCGCGGACGAGACCCGCTCGTCCATGCTGCGGCCGCAGCGCCTGGCGGACGCCGCTCGGGCGCTCACCGTGCCGGTGCTGCTCGTGCGCGGCCGCCAGAGCGACCTGCTGTCCGAGGACGGCGCCCGCGAGTTCCTGGAGCTGGTGCCCCACGCCGAGTTCGCGGACGTCACCGGTGCCGGCCACATGGTGGCCGGCGACCGCAACGAGGTGTTCAACGAGGCGATCCTCGCCTTCCTCGACCGCCACGTCGACCAACCCCTCCGCACGCCGATCCCACCGGTCAACACCGGCGATTAGCCGGCCGGCCCGCTCGGTGGCACCGGGCGCTCGGTTGCGCCGGGCGGGTGGGCCGGTACCCGGGCTCAGGCCGGCCGGGCGGCGAGGGCGCGGCCGAGGTGGCGGAGGCGGCTCGCCTCGGCGTCCGTGATCGTGCCGTCCGCGAGCGGGCCGACGTTCAGCAGGAGGTTGCCGCCGGCCGCCCGGACGGCCCGCAGCTCCGCCACGAGCTGTTCGGGCTCGACCAACGACGACTCGGGCTCCTGGGCGTTGTGGGCGAAGGACGACCCGATGCCCCGGGTGGTCTCCCACGGCCGGGCCGTGGGACCGCTCGGCCAGGAGTACTCCGGGGTGCGGACGTCCGCGAGGCGGTGGTGGCCGGGGTGCAGCGGCCCCTCGGGCAGGCGGGGCGCGACCGCGGCGACGAGCCGGTTGAGGAGCCGGCGGGTGACCGGCCGGCCGGAGCCGGGCATCGGCGGGTTCCACCGGTCGTTCAGCACCGCGTCGGGCACCCGGGCGCGGAGGCGGCTCTTGAACCCGGCGACGTCGAAGCCGGGCGGCGTGCCGATGTCGGCCCACACGATCGACGGCTCGTACCGCTCGACCAGCTCGTCGAGCTGGTCGGTCAGGTAGCGGAGGTAGGCGGCCGAGCGGGGCGTGCAGCCGGCGGCGTCGACCACCTCCCGGATCGGCTCGTGGTGGACCGACCAGTCGAGGCCGGTGGAGTGGTAGACCCCGAAGCGCAGGCCCCGGGCCCGCACCGCGGCGGCGAGGTCGCCCACGAGGTCGCGGGGCGCGTGCCAGTCGAGCCCCGCGGGGTGGGGCACCTCGGTGGGCCACAGGCAGTAGCCGTCGTGGTGCTTGGTCACGAAGACCACGTAGCCGGCGCCGCTCTCGGCGAACAGGTCCGCCCACGCCTCGGGGTCCCAGCGGGAGGTCCCGGCCTCGAACGGCTCCCGGAACGCCTCGTAGGGGGCGTCGCCGTAGGTGGCCCGGTGGTGCTCGGCGGTCGGGCTGCCCGCGAGCGTCATGGCGTTGCGGTACCACTCGGCGTACGGCAGCCGCTCCCCGAGGCGGCGGGGGTCGCTGCGCAGCAGGTCGGGCATCGTCTCGCCCGAGGCGAGCAGCGGGGCGAAGGCGGGCACCGAGTAGAGGCCCCAGTGGACGAAGATCCCGAGCCCGGCGGCGGGGAACCACGGCGCGATGCCGTCGCGGGTGGTCGGGCGGTGCGCCATGGCGCCGGAGCGTAGCTCTCGACCCCCGCGCCCGGCGCGGGGTCAGAACAGCCGGGCGGCCCGGCGCTCCTCGGGCTCCTCCAGGTCGAGGAGGGCCCGCTTGCGGTCGAGGCCGCCGGCGTAGCCGGTGAGCGAGCCGTCGGCGCCGATCACCCGGTGGCACGGGATCACGATGGAGACGGGGTTGTGGCCGACGCCGCCACCGACCGCCTGGGCGAGGCCCGGCGAACCGAGCGCCCGGGCCAGCGCACCGTAGGTGGTGGTCTCGCCGTAGGGGATGGCGAGCAGCAGCGCCCACACCTGCCGGTGCAGCGCCGGGCCGGGCGGCCGCAGCGGCAGGTCGAAGCTGCGCCGCTCCCCCGCGACGTACTGGTCGAGCTGCGCCGCGGCCGCGTCGAGCACCGGGTGCGCGCCCGCGCCGACCTCGCGGCCGAGCGCGTCCGGTCGCGGGTGGTGCTTCTGCCCGTCGAACCAGATGCCGACCAGCGCGTCGAGGGGCCCGCCCGCGGCCCCGGTGGCGGCCGCGGCCGGGTCGGCCACGACGAGGGCGTCGGCCGCGGGCGCGTCCAGCGCCACGGCGATCCGCAGCAGCCCGAGCGGGCTGCGGTGGAGCCGGTGCAGCCGCTCGCTCATCGGGCGGCGAGGGCCCGGGCGGCCCGGTCGAGGAGGTGCTGGAGGTGGAGGCCCCGGTGCACGTCGAGCGGCGAGGGCGTGCCGCGGTGCACGGCGACCAGGCTGTCGCCGAGGCGGCGGAAGGTGCCGGCGTCGAGGCCGTCGCCGGGGTCGATGCGCAGGGTGCCGGTCGGCCGGTCGACCTCCACGAACGTGCCGCCGTCGTCGCCGGGGTGGGTGATGGACAGGGCGGCGGTGCTGGTGGCGCCGCCCTCGTGGGTGAGGTCGAGGTGCACGACGCCGCCGTCGCGGCGGGCGGCGACGTCGGTGACCGGCCCGAGCGCGGCGTCGAGGAGGTCGAGCACGTGCGGGCCGACGTCGAGGAGGGCCCCGTCGTCCACCCGCCAGGGGGTGGCGAACGGGCCGGCGAGGGCGGAGCCGGAGAGGAAGCGGGCCCGGCCGGCGGTCGGCTGCGGCCCGGCGGCGACGTCGCCGAGGAACCGCTCGACGGCCGGGTTCCACCGCCAGCTCAGGCCGAGCAGGGTCCGGGCCCCGCCGGCGACCACCGCGTCGCGCAGCACCTCGGCCGCCGCGAGGTCGGCCGCGATCGGCTTCTCCAGGAGCAGGGTGCGGCCGGCCCGGGCGGCGGTGAGCGCCAGGTCGGCCTGCACCGCCGGGGGCACGGCGAACACGAGGGCGTCGCACCGCTCGATCAGGCCGTCGAGGCCGGCGACCGGCTCGGTGCCGCAGGCGGCGGCCAGCTCGGCGGCGGCCTCGGAGCGGCGGGCCCAGACGCCGGCGAGGTCGAGGTCGCGGTGGGCGGCGAGGAGCGGGCCGTGGACGTAGGTGGCCCAGGGACCTGCGCCCACGAGCCCCACGCGCACCGGTTCGGGCGTGGTCATGCCCGCCAGTCTCGCGCCGCCCCGCCGGTGCCGGTCGGTCCGCTCGGCGCTCAGGCGGCGCCGGTGCGGAGCTGGCCGACGATGGTGCCCTCGGGGCCGAACAGGCGCTCGTTCCACTCGGCGACGAGGTCCGTGGCGTCCACGTCGTCGGCTCAGGCGCTGTCGCGCACCGGGTCGGGGTGGGCGTCGACGCCCGCGTCGGCGCCGGGTTCGGCGGAGCGGACGAGGCGGGCGATGAGCGCCGACCAGTGGTCGTGGTCGACCGCCGGCAGGTCGAGCGCCCGGGTGAGCTGGGCGCCGAGCGACAGCATGGTCGTGAACCGGCCGATGGCCTCGGCGGAGAGGTGCCGGTCGATCTGGCCCAGGTCCTGCGCGGCCTGCACGGCCTCGACCACGAGCGCCTCGTCGCCGGCCAGCCAGTCGCTCACCCGCCGGGTCACCTCGGGGTCGCGCCGGGCGGCCACGACCGCGGCGATCGCCAGGTTCACGTCGCTCGGGCGGCGCCGGTCGAACGACGAGCCGACGATGCGGAACAGCTCGGCCACGTCGTCCACCTCCTGGCCGCCGACGAGCCGGGTGAACTCCCGCTCGCCCTGCATCTCCAGGACGGCGGCGAACAGCTCGGCCTTGGACCCGAAGTGGGCGTAGATGGCGCCGCTGGAGAGCCCGGAGGCGCGGGTGATGTCGGCGATGCTCGCACCGTCGTAGCCCCGCTCGGCGAAGACCCGGCTGGCGGCGTCGAGGAGCTGCGCCCGGGTCTCCTCCGCGGAGACCCCGGCCCTACGTCCCATCGTGGTCCTCGACACCGGTCATCGGGCCGAGGCTACCGCCGCCCGTGGGCCCGCCCGACACCCGACCCCACCGCCACCACCCCGCACGACCTGATCGGGGCGGCGGATCAGCCAGGGTCGTCCAGTCGGCGTCGTTCCGCAGCACGGCGAGCAGCCGGACCTCGTCGCGGCGCCGGGCGGCCGTCGCCTCCCGGTTCTCCGGCCGCCCGATGAGGCGGCCGAGCCGATCGGCTCCCTCCCGGGGCGGCACGAGCAGGGGGGTGACCAGGAAGCTTTGCCGGACCGCCTCGCCGGCGGGGGGGGCGGGGACCCCCCCCACCCCGGGGCCCCCGGAGGGGGCGGCCGAGCCGATCGGCTCGCTCCCGGGCCGACACGAGCAGGGCGTTGACCAGGAAGCTTTGCCGGACCGCCTCGTCGGCGGCGAGGACGTGATCCACCACGACCCGGCGACCGCCGTCCAGCTCCGCCGTCGTCACCCAGAGGACGGCGGCGTCGTAGCCCGGGGCCCGCCGGGCGGCGTGCTCCCAGTCGAGCAGCCAGAGGTCGTCGCCGTCGCGGAGGACGTTGCGGGCCACCGGGTCGCCGTGGGCGATCGGGCGCGCCGACGCCAACCCGTCGACCATCGGTCGGAGAGCCGCGGCCACGGGCCCGTCGAGGTCGCCGCCGGCCACCAGCTCCTCCAGGTCCTCGGACGGGTCGACCACCGACAGCACGTCGTCCGGCAGGTCCAGCAGCGAGAGGGGGTCGAGGGCGACGAGCAGCCGACGGAGCGAGTCGAGCCCGCCGCACAACGAGCGCACCCACTTGTCGGCGGACAGCGCGATGCCGGGCGCCCGTTGCAGGGTGAGCGTGGCGCGCGCCGCGTCGGTGGCCGTCACCCCCGGGACCCGGAGGCCGGGCACCGGTCGGGCGGCCAGCGCCCGGTGGACGGCGTCGGTGGTGCGGCCCTCGGCCTCGAACATCGCCCGCCAGCGGGGATCACCGATCCGTTGGGACTTGACGACCGTGCCGTCGCCGGCGAAGCCGATCGTGCTCTTCGACGTGAGGATGGTGCCGGTCGGCCCCAGGCCGCGCCGCACCGGCGCCGAGCGCCAGCGGGCCACCAGCTCCTCGACGGTCGCCGGCCGGGCGGTGCGCTCGGGGTCGGTGGCCGCCCGCAGCACCGCCGCCTGCTCCTCCCCCACCACGTCGCCGACCAGGTGGCCGAGTAGGCGGCCGAGGGTGAAGACGGTGGTGCGCTCATCGATCCGCTGCCCCGGACCCAGCTCCTCGGGCGCCTGGTAGCGGCGGGAGCCGGGCAGGCGGTCGGTGGTCGTGAACGGCCCCGGCCGGTACTCATCGAGGTCGATGAGCCGCAGGGTCGCGGTGCCACGGTCCCACAGGAGGCAGCCGTCGTAGAGGTCGACGGCGACGAAGCCCGCGTCGGCCACGGCGAGGTGGGCGTCGAGCACCCGGTCGACCGCGACGAGGCGCACCGTCGGGGCCTCGGCCAGGAACCGGCGCAGGCCCGACCGGTCGGAACCGCCGGTCACGGTCGCGGCGTTCAGCACCTCGCCGTCGTGCCACGGCATCGTGAGCGTCCGCCGGCCGGGCTCATCGACCACGTGGACGGGCGCGACGATCGCGGGGTGGCGCACCGCGGCGTGCACGGCCATGGCTCGTCCCAGCGACGCGAAGCCGACCTCGGTCCGGGCCGTCTTCACGAACCACCGCCGGCCGTCGCGCTCGACGCCCCAGGAGGCGCAGCCGGAACCCTGGTCGGTGAAGGCGGCGAAGGCGTCGGCGGGCACCGGGTCGCCGTCGATGCTCATCGCGGGGCCGTCGTCCTCATGTCACCAGCTTGGCCCAGGCGAGCGAGAGCGGTGGATCGCACCCCCCGGCCCCGATGGCCGCGGCGGCGGGTCAGCGGGGGATGAGGGCCCAGAGGTCGAGGTCGAGGAGCACGCCGGGGGCGTACTTGCCGTCGTCGCCGCGCAGGGTCATGGACTCGTCGCGGCCCTTCGTGGCGACCAGGCGGAGGCGGAGCGCGCCCACGCCGGGGGCGGGGGTCTCGGCCTTGTCGAGCACCTCGGACCAGGCGTAGACGGTGTCGCCGGCGAACGCCGGGGCGGTGTGGGCACCGGCGTTGATGGCGACGATGAGCTGGGCGTTCGCGAGGCCGTTGAACGACAGGGCCCGGGCCATCGAGATGACGTGGCCGCCGTAGATGAGGCGCTTGCCGTCGGGGCGGGCCTCGGTGTTGAAGTGGACCTTGGCGGTGTTCTGCCAGAGGCGGGTGGCCAGCATGTGCTCGGCCTCGGAGAGCGTGACGCCGTCGACGTGGTCGATCTTCTCGCCGACCTCGTAGTCGCCGAAGCGGTGCGGCTCGCCGGCCGCGACGGCGTCGTAGTCGGTGAGGTCGAGGCCGGCGGGGAGGATCAGGTCCTCGGCGGCGACGGCCGGCGCCAGCTCGGGCACGACCGGCTCGGGGGCGGGCGCCGAGTGGTCGCGCTTGTGGACCATGACCCAGCGGGCCCAGTCGATCACGGTGTCGCCGTGCTGGTCGCGGGCGGTGGAACGCACGTAGACCACGCCGGTCCTGCCGTTGCTGTTCTCCTTGAGGCCGATGACCTCCGAGGAGGTGGCGAGCGTGTCACCGGGCACGAGGGGCCGGTGGAAGCGCAGCTCGGCGTAGCCGAGGTTGGCCACCGCGTTGAGCGACACATCGGGCACGGTCTTGCCGAAGGCGATGTGGAAGCCGATCAGCTCCTCGACCGGGTGCGGGCTGAGACCGCAGGAAGCGGCGAAGGCGGCCGAGGAGGGGATGGCGAACCGGGTCGGGTAGAGGGCGCCGTAGAGGGCGCGGTCACCGTCGGTGATGGTGCGGGGCGTGGCGTGCTCGATCACCTGCCCGAGGGTGAAGTCCTCGAAGAAGTTGCCCGGGTTCGTCTTGCTCATCGCCGTGTCGCCTCGCTCGTCGGTGGTGCGGAACGCGCCGAGCGTACCGGCGCGCCCCCGACGCCCCCGAACCCGGCCCGGCGAACCGGCCGTGCGGCGAACCGGCCGAGCGGTGGGCCGACCGAGCGGCGAACCGACGCAGCGGGCCGACGGACGGTCGAGCCGGCTCCGGGCGCGGGCGGTGCCCGGACCGGGGCCCGGGCACCGCTCGGTGGGGTGGGAGGTGGTGCCCGGCTCGGGGCGCGGGTCCGGCCGGCCCCGCCGGCCGGCGGTCAGGCGTTCTTCGGCAGCGAGGAGAACGGGGCGGTCTTGTCGTTGTTCGGCTCCTTGGGGAGGCCGAGGACGCGCTCGCCGATGATGTTCTTCTGGATCTGGTCGGTACCGCCGTAGATGGGCGGGGCCTGGGCGTAGAGGGCCGGGCCGGTGATCATCGCCAGGAACGGGTTGCCGGTGGCCTCGTCGTTCTGCTTCTGCTGCTCGGGCGTGTAGGCGTGCAACATGCCCTGGGCGCCGACGATGGCGAGGCCGAGGTCGCGCTGGAGGCGGACGATGTCGCTCATGCCGAGCTTGGAGATGTTGGCCATGCCACCGATGTCGCCGCCCTGGGCGCGCACGGCCTTGAGGCGCTCGGCGTTGTAGCGGCCGATCTCGCCGAGGGTGTGCAGCTTGGCGAGGCCCTGGCGGATGACCGGGTCGTCGATGGTGCCGTTGCCCCGGGCCGTGTTGGCGAGCATCTTGGCGGCGCTGGGGCGCTTCTTGTCCTTCTTCGGCTCGTCGGCCTTGGGGGTCGACGGGGCCTTGGCGAAGTCGCCGGCGCGGCGCTCCAGGTTGCCGGCGATGGTGCCGGGCGTGGCGGTGCCGCCGGCGCCGCCACCGCCGGAGCCGAGGCCGGCCCGCTCGTTGGCGAGGGTGGTGTTGGCGACGGCCCAGCCGTGGTTGAGGCCGCCGATGATGGCGTCGTCGGGCACCCGGGCCTCGGTCATGAAGGTCTCGTTGAACATGGCGTGGCCGGTCAGCTCGCGCAGCGGGCGGACCTCGACGCCGGGCTGGTGCATGTCGATGGCGAAGTAGGTGATGCCCTGGTGCTTCGGCAGGTCGGGGGCGGTGCGGGCGATGAGCATGCCGAGGTCCGCGGTCTGGCCGAGGGAGGTCCACACCTTCTGGCCGTCCACGATCCACTCGTCGCCGTCCTTGACGGCCCGGCAGGTGAGGCCGGCGAGGTCGGAGCCGGCGCCGGGCTCGCTGAAGAGCTGGCACCACGCCTTCTGCCCGGTGACGATGTCACGGACGTAGGTGTCGATCTGCTCCTGGGTGCCGTGGCTCGCGATGGTCGGCGCGGCGAGCAGGAGCCCGAGGCCGGAGGGGGCGCCGAGCGCGCCGTGGGCGGCGATCTCGTTGGCGATCTGCACGCCGACCGCCCGGGCCACGCCCCGCCCGTAGGCGTTGGTGGGCAGCGTGGGGGCGGACCAGCCGGCGAGGCCGAGGCGCTCCCACCACTGGGCGCAGGTGAGGTCCGGGTCCCAGTTGTCTCGGAGCCAGTCCCGCAGCTCGTCGATGACCTCGTCGGTCGGCTGGTCCTGGGCGGGTGCGGTGGTCGTCATCCGGTGGGCCTCCCCTGGCTCCGGTCGTCGGTTGGTGGCGACACCGTAGCCGACTTGACCCGCGGGTCAAGTTTCGATCGGACCGGCCGGATCAGACCTCGCGGTCGCCGTCGGCTGCGGCCACGGGGGCGTTCGGGTCCGCGGCGGCTCGGGCCTGCGGCGACAGGAACCGGCTCCACACGAACCAGGCCACGAAGCCCAGGATGGCGGCGATGACCACGTACTGGACGACGCCGAGCACGTCCTCCACCACGTGCCACCGGTCCCGCAGCAGGTACCCGGCCCAGATCAGGACCAGGTTCCAGACCAGGCTGCCGATGGCCGTGTAGAGGGTGAAGGTGGCGAAGTTCATCCGCCGGAACCCGGCCGGCACCGAGATGAGCGAGCGGATGAGCGGCACGCAGCGGCCGATGAGCACGGCCTTGGCGGCGTGGCGGTCGAAGAACGACTCGGTCTTGGCCACGTCGTCGTTGGTGAGGCGGAACCACTTGCCGTAGCGGACGAGGAAGGTGTGGATGCGGTCGGGGCCGACCGCGGCGGCGATCCCGTAGAGGATCCAGGCGCCCACCACCGAGGCGACCGTCGCCACCGCGACCATCAGCAACAGGTTGGCGTCGCCGTCGGCGGCCACGACCCCCGCGAACGGCAGGACCACCTCCGAGGGGATCGGCGGGAACAGGTTCTCGAGGACGACGAGGAACGCGACACCCAGGTAGCTCAGCTCCCTGATGACGTCGATCACCCAGTCGGTGAGGTCGGTCAGCATGATCCGCCAAGGCTAGGCCCCGGCAGGCCCGGGCCTCGACCCGGGGCGGGGCGGCGTTCGTCCCTCAGCCCGGGTCGCGCGCCTCGTAGTAGCGGGCGGTCGCCTCCCCGTGCTCGGCGGGGTCGGGCTCGATCGGCACCTCGCCCAGCGACCACCCGAGCCGGTCGAGGGCGTGCTCCCAGCGGGGGCCCAGCTCGGCCGGCCGGTCCCCGGCCCGCAGGTGGTGGACGAGGGTCAGCTCGGTGAGGCCGAGGTGCTCGGCCAGGCGGACCTGGACGTGCCACGGCCCGGAGCGGTCCCGGTCGCCGCCCGCCACCAGCTCCAGGTGCTGCGGTGCGTCGACCACGACCGCGGTCGGCGCCCCGGCCCCGCCGCCCCCGTCGGACTCGTCGGGCCCGGTGGCGAGGTCGCCCGCGGCCCGAAGCTCCAGCCGGGCCCCCACCGCCGCCTCGCCCGACCAGGTGCCGAACCAGCGGGCGGCGAGCGGCGCGTCGGTGAGCTGGGCCCACACGTCACCGATCGGTGCGATAAAGCGCCGCCGGACCACCAGGTCCCGTCCGGTCGGCCGCCGCATCAGGCGACCGGTGGGAACTCGCTCCTGGACCATCGTCATCGCTGCCCCTTCTCCCGGTGACCTCGCCGGGGTGCTCGGTGCTGGCAGAGCATGGCGCGTCCGGGCGCCGCGTGCTCGCGAAAGCTCGTGCGAGCTTGCGGTTTCCGCCGGACGACCGGCCAGAATGGCCCGGTCGCACCGGAGGGTTGCGACCGCACCGAACAGGAGCTCCACCATGACCCGTCGCCACCCGACCCGTCGCGCGTCGCTCGCGATCGCCGGCCTCGTCGCCGTCACCGTCCTCGCCGGCTGCGGCAGCAGCAGCGACGACTCGTCCTCGGACACCACCGCCGCCGCCGGTGCGGACGCCTGCGCCACGCTGCCGCTGAAGAAGGACGGCACCCTCACCATCGCCACCGGCGACGAGGTCTACCCGCCGTGGGTGGAGGACGAGGACCCGGCCTCCGGCAAGGGCTTCGAGTCGGCCGTGGCCTACGCCGTCGCCGACGAGCTGGGCATCGACGACGTGGCCTGGACCAGCACCACCTTCGACGGGGCCATCACCCCCGGTGACAAGGACTACGACTTCAACCTCCAGCAGTACTCGATCACCGACGAGCGCGAGGAGGTGGTCGACTTCTCCCGTGGCTACTACGACGTGCAGCAGGCGATCATCGCCCCCGAGGGCAGCTCGATCAGCGGCGCGAAGACGCTCGCCGACCTGAAGGACGCCAAGCTCGGCGCCGCCATCGGCACCACCTCGCTGAACTACGCCGAGGACGTCATCGACCCCTCCGACGAGGTCCAGGTGTTCGACAGCAACGCGGACGCCAAGGCCGCGTTCGACGCCGGCCACCTCGACGGGCTCGTGCTCGACCTCCCCACCGCCTACTACGTGACCGCGGTGGAGATCGAGGGCTCCGAGATCGTCGGCACCCTGCCCACCATCGGCGAGACCGAGGAGTTCGGCCTGCTGTTCGAGAAGGGCAGCCCGCTCGTCCCCTGCGTGAACGAGGCGCTCGACGCCCTCGACGCCGCCGGCACGCTCGACGCGCTCCGCGAGGAGTGGCTGAGCCAGGGCGGTGACATCCCGGCCCTGACCGAATGACCCGTCGCCCTCGCCGGGCCTTCCCGCGGGCCTCCTCGGAAGAGGGGGCCCGCGGCGCGCTCGTCGCCAGCATCAGCACCGTCGTCTTCGTGACCGTGGCGGTGCTCGTCATCGTCAACAGCCCCAACTGGCCGCGGGTCCAGAAGCAGTTCTTCAACCCCGAGAAGTTCGCCGACGCCTGGCCGAAGGTGTGGGGCGGCTTCGCCGTCGACCTGAAGCTGTTCGCCTGCAGCCTCGTCACCGTGCCGATCCTGTCGATCGCCCTGGCGGTGGCCCGCAGCTTCCGCGGCCCGGCCTTCTTCCCCATCCGGGCGCTCGCGGTCGTCTACATCGACCTGCTGCGCGGCATCCCGATGGTGCTGCTCATCCTGCTGCTCGGCTTCGGCGTGCCCGCCCTCGACCTCGACGGCGTGCCGTCCGGCGCGTTCTTCTGGGGGCTCATGGCGCTCACCCTCTCCTACGCCGCGTACACCGCCGAGATCATCCGCTCCGGCATCGACGCGGTGCCCGACAGCCAGCGGGCCTCGGCCCGGGCCATCGGGCTCACCCAGTGGCAGGCGCTACGCCACGCCATCCTCCCCCAGGCGTTCCGCAACGTGATCCCCGCCCTCATGAACACCGTCGTGTCGTTGCAGAAGGACGTGGCGCTCGTGAGCGTGCTCGGCATCCGCGAGGCCGTGCGGGAGGCGCAGATCTACACGTCCCGCTCGTTCAACTACACGTCCTACGTGGTGGCCACCGTGCTCTTCCTCGCCCTGTCCGTCCCGCTCGTGCGCCTCGTGGACCACCTGACCAAGCGGGACCGCGAGCGCCGGACCCAGGTGGCGGTGTGACCGGCGTGAGCGACCTGGGCGGCGCGGGCGGCGCGGCGATGGGCGGCATGGCGGTGAAGATCCGCGTCAGCGCGCTCCACAAGGCGTTCAAGCAGAAGGTGGTGCTCGACGGGCTGAGCCTCGACATCCGGGACCACCAGGTGACCTGCCTGATCGGGCCGAGCGGTTCGGGCAAGTCCACGCTGCTGCGCTGCCTCGACCTGCTGGAGCCGATCGACGCCGGCGCCATCTGGCTCGACGGCACCGAGATCACCGCCCCGGGCGTGAACGGCAACGAGGTCCGCCGCCGCATCGGGATCGTCTTCCAGTCCTACAACCTGTTCCCGCACCTGTCGGTGCTCGACAACGTGACCCTCGGGCCCCGCAAGGTGCTGAAGGTCCCGAAGGCCGAGGCCGAGGAGCGGGCCCACGCGGTGCTCGACCGCCTCGGGATGGCCGAGCACCACCGCAAGTACCCCGAGCAGCTCTCCGGCGGCCAGCAGCAGCGGGTGGCGCTCGCCCGGGCCCTCGTGGCCGAACCCGAGGTGCTGCTGCTCGACGAGGTGACCGCGGCGCTCGACCCGGAGCTGGTCGGCGAGGTGCTCGGCGCCATCCGCGACCTCGCCGCGTCGGGCATGACGATGGTGCTCGCCACCCACGAGATGGGCTTCGCCCGAGACGTGGCCGACCAGGTGGCCTTCCTCCACGAGGGTCGGGTCCTCGAACAGGGCCCGCCCGCCCAGGTGCTCCAGGAGCCCCGTGAGGCCCGCACCCGCCAGTTCCTGGCCCGCGTCATCGACGCCGGCCGCCTCTGACGTGGCCGACCCCTCCGGCCCGGTCGGCGTGCCCGGCGGGCCCGCCCCCGCCGTCCCGCCCGGCGTGTCCGACCCCTCCGTCCCGCCCGGCGTGGCGGGCCCGGCCGTCGACAGGCCCGCCACGCCCGACCCGACCACCGACGACCCGGTGGCGCGGCTCGTGCTCGACGCGGCCGAGGGGCGCTTCCCCACGCCCGACGGCTCCATCACGGTGCTGCCACCGGATCGCACCACCGGCCTGCACGCGGTGCTGTCCTTCACCGCCCACGCGGTGGTGCTCACCGACCGCAGCGCCGAGGAGGTGGCGGCCACCGGCCTGGACGCGTACGGCGGCGCCACCGACCCGGCCGTCCTCCTGGCGCTGGCCGGCACGACCCACCGCTGCGGGGTGCTCGACGCGTCGCTCGCCCGCCGGGGCAGCGGCCTCGGCGCCACCACGCTGGTCGAGACCGACGCCCACGACGACCACCACCGGGTGGGCTACGCCCGGCACCTGCGCCGCGACGTGCGGGTGTTCGCGGACGAGGCGGGCCTCGTGACCCTCGGCCGCGGCATCGGCGGCCGCTGGGAACTGGGCATCGAGCTGGCCGACGGCCTGGCCGGCCGGGGCCGCGGCGGCGCCCTGCTCGACCAGGTGGTGGGCCTCGTGCCGGCGGACGAGTGGCTGTTCGCCGCCTGCGCCCCCGGCAACGCCCGCAGCCTCCGCGCCCTGCTCGCCGCCGGCTTCATCCCCTTCGGCAGCGAGGTGCTCCTCTACCCCGCCCGCTGACGGGAGAGGCGACCGGGCCGGTCAGGCCACGGGCAGCCAGAGCACGAGCGGTCAGGACACGGGCGGTCAGGCCAGCCAGGCGGCCAGAGCACAAGCGGTCAGGGCCAGCCAGACGGCCAGAGCACAAGCGGTCAGGGCCAGCCAGACCGCCAGGGCACGAGCGGCCAGAGCACAAGCGGTCAGGGCCAGCCAGACGGCCGGGGCACGAGCGGTCAGGGCACGAGCGGTCAGGGCCAGCCGGGGCGGCCGGCCCCGGGTCTCAGTCGTCGGCCCAGGCCCGGACCTTCTCGATGAGGCCGAGCGGGTCGTCGCCCACCGGGCTGATGCTGAGGCGGGTGACGCCGGCGGCCCGGTAGGCGGCGATGCGGTCGCGGACGTAGCCCTCGTCGCCGGCGAGCGAGGTGGCGTCGAGGAAGTCCTGGGGCACGAGCGCCGCGGCCTCCTCCTTCCGGCCGGACAGGTACAGGTCCTGGATCTCCGTGGCCGCGTCGCCGTAGCCGTAGCGCCGGAAGACGTTGTTGTAGAAGTTGCGGCCCTTGGCGCCCATGCCGCCGACGTAGAGCGCGGTCTGCGGGCGGGCGCGGTCGCGGAGCTTGCGGGCGGTGTCGTCGTCACAGATCGCGAGGGTGCCGCCGGCCACGATCTCCAGCGGGGCGCGGCCGGGGTCGCGCCGGGCCGCGCCGACGGCGAGGTCGTCGCCCCACACCGACGCGGCCTTGTCCGGGTGGAAGAAGACGGGCAGCCAGCCGTCGGCCAGCTCGGCGGTCATCTGCACGTTCTTCGGGCCGAGCGAGGCGATGTAGATCGGGATGTCGGCGCGCACCGGGTGGTTGATGAGCTTCAGCGGCTTGCCGAGGCCGGTGCCCCGGTCGGCCGGCAGCGGGAGCTGGTAGGCGTCGCCGTCGTGCTCCACGACCTCGCGACGCCAGACCTTGCGGCAGATCTCGATCAGCTCGCGGGTGCGGGTGAGCGGCTTGTCGAACGGCACGCCGTGCCAGCCCTCGATGACCTGCGGGCCGCTCGAGCCGAGACCGAGCACGAACCGGCCGCCCGACACGGCGTCGAGGCCGGCGGCGGTCATGGCGGTGAGCGTGGGGGTCCGGGAGTAGATGGGCAGGATGCCCGAGGCCAGCTCGACCCGCTCGGTGTGGGCGGCGAGGTAGCCGAGGATGCTCACGGCGTCGAAGCTGTACAGCTCGGCCACCCAGAGCATGTCGATGCCGGCCGCTTCGAGGTCTCGGGCGGTGGCCGCCGCCTGCTTCGGGTCGCCGGTGTAGGGCACGGAGGTGGACAGCTTCACGACGGCTCCTCGGTGGGGGTGGTGGGAGGCGGGACGGCCGCACCGTAGGTCACAACCGCGCCGCCGACCCTCCCCTCCCGAACTTGGCACGGTTCTGCCGCACCGGCGCTACGTCTCCGTGCCACCTTCGGTGGAGCATCTCGAACGTGGCACGGTTCTGCCGCACCCGTGACCCGTTGTCGTGCCACGTTCGAGGACGTGCGGGCGCGCCGACGGGCCGGGCCGGGTGGGCGCCGGTAGCGTGGCCGGTCGTGCGAACCGGATCAGCGACCGTTGCCGAGCTGCTCGCCCACGGGGGTTGGCTCCTCGATGACGCCCGGGCCCGGGCCGCTGCCAACCCCGACACGTTCCACCTGCCCCGCGACGAGACGCTCGCCCGGGTGGTGCCCGGCACGCAGGTGCGGGTGATCGTGCAGGTGGCCGATCAGGCCGACCCGGTGATCGACGGTCTCGACCCCTACGACGCCGACGGCCGCCCCAACCTGGTGGTCGGCCACGAGCGGGTCTGGCTGTGGGTGCTGTCGCTCGACGGGCCCGACCTCGACGCGTCGGTCCTCGGCGTCCTCGCCAACGACCCGGTGGCCACCCACACCCGGCTCCGCCCCGGCGCCCAGCTCCGGGTGCCGCTGCGCCAGGTGATCGACGTGGTGCTGGAGCCGCGGGTGTCCATGGCCGACGAGCTGTCGGCCATGGCCGAGCTGGGCTTCCCGCTGCGCGCCGAGGCCGAGACCGTCGCCCCCGAGGACCCGCTGCGGCTGCCGACGATCGACCCGGCGATGGCCGACGTCGCCGCCCACCTCGGCGTCCGCCCCGAGCGGCCGTACCCGGCCCCGTTCGTGCGGGCGCTCATCGGGCGGACGGTGGCCGACGGCGTGCGCCCGCTCTACGGCGGCCGGGGTCGGCCCCGGCCGGACCGGGGCGACAGCGGTTGGACCATCTGGGCCGGCGAGCCCGACATGCACGCGGCCAGCGAGCGCGACGGCTTCGACATCGTGCCGATCCCCGAGGTCCGCGCCCGCAGCCGCGAGGTGTGGTCGTTCCTCGCGCTCCCGCCGGGGTGGGCGTTCGTCCTCGCCCCCGACGACACCGTCGACCTCTACGAGGACCCCGACCTCCTCGCCTGACCGACCGAGCCGCCCCGCTTTCCCCGTCGCTCCCCGGGAACTTGGCACGAGAACGCCGCACCCGTGCCCCGTTCCCGTGCCAAGTTCGGTGGGGCGTCTCGAACCTGGCACGGACGTGCCGCACCGGCGCAACGTTTCCGTGCCAAGTTCGAGGAGGGAGGGAGGAGGAGGGGGTGGGCGGGGCGGGCTCAGCGGGTGGGGCGGAGGCCGAGGCGGGTGCGGAAGGCGCCGGCGCCCTCGGTGGCGACGCCGGGGGGCAGGCGGGCGACGAGGCCCTTGTCGGAGGTGACGACGGTGAGCGCCGGGTGCTCGGCGAACCGCTCGGCCACCTCGTGGACGATCCGGTCGTCCGCGGCGTCACGGCCCCGGCGGGTGGCGAAGCCGACCGCCAGGTTCCCGCCCGCGAGCCGCTGCACCGCGTCGAGCGGGGCGCCGTCGTAGATCAGCAGGACCGGGTCGTCGTGGGTGCGGCACCACTCGGCGATGCGCTGGGTGAGCCGGGCCGCGGCCGCGGGCGGGTCGTTCCACCAGCCGTCGCCGCCGGCGCCCAGCACGTTGTTCCCGTCGACCACCCACAGCATCGCCCCACCTTGCCCCACCCGGCCGGGCACGCGTGCGTCGGTCCGAGGGGCACCGAGGCGCCGCCGGAGCCGTCGCCGGCCACCGCACGCTGCGGCACGGCGCGCCGCCCGACGATCGCGATCAGCGAGCGACCCCGACCGGCGAAACAGCCGACCGGACGACGACCGGCTCGAACGAGAGCGACACCGACCCGAACGAGAGCGACACCGGCCCGAACGGGCGGTACGGGACCGGGAGCGGTGCGGGGTCAGAGGCGTTCGAGGATGACAGCGGGGGCCATGCCGCCGGCGGCGCACATGGTGACGAGGCCGACCTGCCGGTCGGTGCGCTCCAGCTCGTCCAGGACGGTGCCGATGAGCAGCGAGCCGGTGGCGCCGATGGGGTGGCCGAGGGCCATGGCGCCGCCGTTGACGTTGACCTTCTCCCGGTCCACGTCGAGGTCTCGGATGAACTTCTCGGCCACCACCGCGAACGCCTCGTTGACCTCGAACAGGTCGATGTCGCCGAGGGTCATGCCGGCCTTGACGAGCACCTTGCGGGCGGCCGGGACCGGGCCGTTGAGCATGAGGGTGGGGTCGTCGCCCACGTTCGCGGTGGCCACGATGCGCGCCCGCGGGGTGAGGCCGTGGGCTCGGGCGTAGTCGGGGCTGCTGACGAGGATGGCGCCGGCACCGTCGACCACGCCCGAGGAGTTGCCGGCGTGGTGGACGTGGACGATGTCCAGGTCGGGGAACCTGGCGGCGATCATCGACCGGTAGGTGGTGCCGGCCTCGTCGAGGGGCAGGTCGGCGAGCTGCTCGAAGGACGGCGGGAGCGCGGCCAGCGACTCGGCGGTGGTGCCGGGGCGGGGGAACTCCTCGCGGTCGAGGGCGACGGTGCCGTCGGGGTTCAGCACCGGGATCAGGCTGCGGTCGAAGCGCCCCTCCTCGACGGCCACGGCGGCCCGGCGCTGGGACTCGGCGGCGAGGGCGTCGAGCGCCTCGCGCGGGATGCCCTCCAGCGTGGCGATGGCGTCCGCGGCCACGCCCTGGTTGGTCTGCGGGTGCAGCTCGCGGAGGTGCTCGTTGCCCCGGTCGAGCAGCGGCAGCCGGGCCTTGGCGGCGTTCTCCCGGTACGACGACATCATCTCGGCGCCGCCGGCGACGACCACGTCCTCCAGGCCGGCCATCACCATGCCGGCGGCGAGGTTGACGACGGTGATGCCGGAGCCGCAGAAGCGGTCGAGGGTGACGCCGCTGGCGGTCGTGGCGTAGCCGGCGTCGAGGGCGGACATGCGGCCGAGGTCGCCGCCCTGGGTGCCGACCTGGTTGCTGCACCCCCAGATCACGTCGTCCACGTCCGCGGTGTCCAGGTCGTTGCGCTCGGCCAGGGCGCGGAGGACGGTGGCGCCGAGGTGCTGGGGGTGGAGGTGGGCGAGCGAGCCCTTCCCCACCTTGCCGATCCCTCGCGGGGTGCGGACGGCGTCGATGATCCAGGCTTCGCCACGGTTCGTCACGGGGGGGCTCCTCGGGTGGGCGGGACGGCTGCGCGCGGCACGCTACCCCACAACTTGACCGCCGGGTCAGGGATCGGCGTCGCGGGCGCCGACCAGGTCGAGCAGCCGGGCGAGGTCCGCGAGCTGGCGGTCGAGGTCGCGCTCGGGGTCGCCCGCCAGGCCGACGCGCAGCGACCCGATGCCCGCGGCCCGGTAGGCGCGGAGCCGCCCGGTGACGGTCTCGTCGGTGCCGAGCAGGTTGGTGTGGGAGCCGAACCGGTCGGGCACCAACGCCGCCGCGCCCTCACGGTCGCCGGCGCGCCAGCGCGCCGCCACGGCCTCCACCTCGGCGCCGTAGCCCTGGCGGGCGAACGCGTCGTTGTAGAAGTTGGTGGTGGCGCTGCCCATCGCGCCGATGGTGAAGGCGTAGCCGCCGGCGTGGCGCCGCACGGCCGCCGCCACCGCCACGTCGTCGTCCTCGGTGAACTCCAGGCTCACCGCGGTGCTCAGCTCCAGGTCCGCGAGGCTCCGGCCGGCCGAGCGGGCGCCCTCGGCGAGCCGGTCGGTGAAGGTGGTGGCGTGCTCGGGGATGACGCCCGTGCCGATCCAGCCGTCGGCCACCTCGCCGGTGAGGCGCAGGTTGGCCGGGCCGAGCGCGGCCACGTGCACGGGCAGGTGGCGGGGCGGCAGGAGCGAGCGGATCGGCCGGCCCTGGCCGTCGGGGAGCGGGAGCGGGTGGAGCGCCCCGTCGTGGACCAGGCGCTCGCCGGCGGTGATGGTGCGGATGATCTCGATGGTCTCGCGGGTGCGGGTGACGGGCCGGTCGAAGCGCACGCCGTGCCAGCCCTCCATCACCTGCGGGCCGCTGGTGCCGATGCCGAGCACCACCCGGTCCCCGGCGAGCCGCTGGAGGGACTGCGCGGTCATGGTCAGCATCGCCGGGCTGCGGGCCCCGAGTTGGGCGATGGCGGTGCCGAGGCGGATGCGCTCGGTGTGCGCCGCCAGGTGGGCGAGCGGGGTGAAGGCGTCGCCGGCCCAGAACTCGGGGACCCACACGGCGTCGACGCCCAGCGCCTCGGCCTCGCGCACCAGCGTGACCGCGCCGGGGCCGGTGGGCACCACGGTGATCCCGATGCGCAGGCTCACCCCGCCCCGCCCTCCGCGAGCGCCTTGATGCCGCGGACGGTCCGGGCCATGTTGGCGGCCAGCTCCTTGAGCCGGCCGGAGACGATGCGGGCCTCCCGATCGGGCATCTGCTCCAGCGCGATCGTGAGCCCGCTCGGGCCGGGGCCGAGGGTGACCGAGTGGCGGAGCCAGGTGGTGCCGTCGGCCAGCCGGGTCAGCTCGTAGCGCCAGGTGGCGCCGGGGTTCGCCGGGTCCGTCGTCGCCCAGCCGAAGGCGGCCCGGTCGCCGTCGGGCTCGTCCCAGACGTCCACGAAGCAGGCGATCTGCCAGGCCCCGAGGTAGCGGTTCTCGTTGGAGCCGGTGAAGGTGGCGCCGACCCCGCGGGCCGGGCCGTCCCAGGTCGCGCCGGTGGCCTCGTCGGAGTAGCGGGCGGGCACGCCGAGGTCGGTGGCGAACCGCCAGACCTCGGCGAGCGGGGCGTCGACGGCCAGCTCGGCCACGTGGCCCGCGCCGTCGCCGAAGCGGGTGTCCTCGCCGTGGCCGCGGGCTCGGGTGGCGCCGTGGCGGTCGAAGCCGATCAGGGCTCGGGCCGCGTCGGCCGGCGGCAGCGACGCGAGCGATGCCGCGCCGGGATCCTCGCCCGACACCGCGAGGGTGGCGACCACCGCGGCCTCCTCGGGCACGCCTCCGGCCGCGGCGGCCCCGGGGGCGTCCACGGCCTCGACCGCGAGCCCGTGGTCGCGCAGCCGCGCCGCCAGCCGGCGGGCGGCCTCGGCGTCGTCCGGGACGGCACCAGCAGCATCGGCCGCAGCACCACGGGCAGCGGCGGTGTGCACGGCGGTGACCACGACCGCCAGCACCGTGCCGGGCGCGAGGCCGCCGATGCGGTCGAGGAGGAAGGGGGCGCGGACCAGCGTGTAGCGCCGGGGATGGCCGGCGGCGTGGGCGACGGGCCCCTCGACCGCACCGATCACGCGCTCGACGGTCTCGTTGGCGACGGCGGTCACGTCAACGCCCCGTGAAGTCGGCGGGGCGGCGCTCCAGGAACGAGGCGATGCCCTCCTGGAGGTCCTCGGAGGCCAGGGCGGCGCGGGTGAGGTCGGGCACGGCCCGGGCGGCGGCCGCCTCGCCCTGGTCGAGCGCGAGGCGGGCGTTCTCGATGATGAGCCGGTGCGCGAGCGGCGAGCCGGCCAGCAGCTCGGTGGCCAGCTCGACGGCCCGCTCCCGCTGCGTGCCCGGCTCCACCACCTCCTGCACGAACCCGCAGCGCAGGGCCTCCTCGGCGTCGAACTCGTCGGCCCGCAGCAGGTGGTACATGGCGTTGCCCCAGCCGGCGCGCTCCACGAAGCGGAAGGTGGCGCCGCCGAGCGGGGCCAGGCCGCGCTTGGGTTCGAGCTGGGCGAGCCGGACGTCCGCGGCGGCGACCACGATGTCGCCCGCCAGGGCCAGCTCGACGCCGGCGGTGTAGGTGATCCCCTGCATCGCGGTGATGCGGGGCTTGGTGAGGCGGCGGCCGAGCCCGAACGGGTCGACCGCGCCGTCGGGGAGGTCGAAGCCGCCCTCGGCGCCGAAGAACAGCGGCATGTCGAGGCCGGCGGTGCTGTGGTCTCCGGCGAAGCAGACGACCCCGACCACGAGGCCGGGGTCGTCGTCCAGCCGGGTCAGCGCCTCGGCCAGCTCCCGGACGATCTTGGGGGTGAAGGCGTTCTTCTTCTCGACCCGGTCGATGGTGATGACGAGGATGCGGTCGTCGCGCACCTCGGCGTGCACCTGGCCGTGCGGGTGCCGTTCGCCGGCAGCGGTGGGTTCCATGCGGGCACCGTAGGGCGGTCAGTTCCATCATGCAACCCATCGGGTAGGGTGCGGGCGTGAAGCGGACGAGCACCTCGGACTGGCCGTGCACCATCGCCCGGGCCGCCGACGTGCTCGGCGACCACTGGAACCTGCTGATCCTGCGCCAGGCGTGCCTCGGCACCCGCCGCTTCGACGGCTTCCAGGCCGCGCTGGGCATCGGGCGCAACATCCTGGCCACCCGCCTCGCCCGGCTCGTGGACGAGGGCCTGCTGCACCGGGTCGCCTACCAGGACCGCCCGCCCCGCCACGAGTACCGCCTCACCGACAAGGGCCGCGACGTCTACCCCGTCCTGGCGGCCATGGCCGCGTGGGGCGACCGGTGGCTGGTCGGCCCCGAGGGCACCCCGCTCGTGCTGCACCACACGACGTGCGACCACGACCTCTCCGCCCGGGTCGTCTGCGACCGCTGCGGCGAGGCGCTCGACGTGCGGGAGGTGCGGGCCCTCCCCGGCCCCGGCCACCCGAGCGCGCGGGCCTGACCGGAGCTCAGGCCGCGGGGCGGGTGCCGCGGACGAGGCGGTAGCTCCACCGGTGGGTGCCGGGGGCGACGCGGTGGCGCGGGGACACGTCGGGGCCGACGGCACCGGAGCCGACGCCGCGGTGGGCGGCGTCGATCCACACGTACGTGCGGTCGCTCGGCGGCAGGTCCTCCCGGTGCCGGGCGGCGTGCACCTCCTCGTCGGTCCAGCGCGACACGGTCACCTGGAGGTCGTCCAGCTCCTCGAAGGCGACGACGACCGAGCCGTCGGCGTCGAGGAAGCGCAGGGCCCGCACGCCGGTGCGGTTGCCGCTGGCCTGGGGGTGCACGTAGGGCACGGGCCAGTCGTCCACCGGGGAGCGCCAGCGGCCGACGCGTGCGCTCGCCCGGCGGTCGGTGTAGGACTCGTGGGGGCCGGCGCCGAGCCAGTCGACGGTCGCAACGCCCGGGGGAAGCTCGATGCGGACGCCGACGCGACCGACGTCGTCGTACCCGTCGGGCAGCGTCACCTCGTGGGTGACCAGGTCGCCGGCCACCTCGGTGCGCAGCTCGACGCGCTCGTGGGCGTCGCGGAGGCCGAGGCCGTCCCAGCGCTCGGCGTGGCCGGGGCCGAAGGTCTCGTTGTCGATCGGCGCCCGCCACAGCGCGAGGCGCGTCGCCAGGTCGGGGACCGGGCCGGCGCCAGGGCGGCGGGTGCTGCTGCGGCCCAGCTCGACCTGCCTGCGGCAGCGCTCCCCCACCGCCAGGTCGAGGTGCGCGACCTGCCAGCCGTCCAGGCGCAGCGGCGGCACGGGCACCGTGACGACGACGGCCTCGCCGGGCGGGCACGGCACCGGGTCGAGGGCGCCGTCGGCCACCGCCTCGCCGTCGACGGTCACGGCCCAGCCGACGGGGCCGAGGTCGGCCAGGTCGGTCACCTCGTGCTCGTTGCGGAGCCGGACCCGGCCGCCGCCGAGGTGCTCGAAGGCGATCGGCTGGAAGACCGCGGCCACCTCCAGCAGGGCGGGGTGCGGCACCCGGTCCGCGCTCACGAGGCCGTTGAGGCAGAAGGGCCCGTCGTTGGGCTCGTCGCCGAAGTCGCCGCCGTAGGCGAGGCGGTCGCCGGCCGCGGTCCGCTGCCGGAGCGCCTGGTCGACCCAGTCCCAGAGGAAGCCGCCCTGGAGGCCGGGGTGGGTGCGGATGGCCTGCCAGTAGGCGTCGAGGTCGCCGCACGAGTTGTTCATCGCGTGCTCGAACTCGCACATGACGAGCGGCTGGGTGGGCGTGTCGCCGGTTGCCCAGGCGACGAGGTCCTCGATGCTCGGGTACATGGGGACGACGAGGTCGGTGTCCACCCGGTGGGTGCGCCACGACTCCACGAGGGGGATGTGCTCCTCGAAGGCGGCGACGAAGTGGCCGCTCTCGTACTGGACGGGCCGGGTGGGGTCGAAGCTCCGCAGCCACGTGGCGGCGGCGTCGAGGACCGGCGACGAGCCGGACTCGTTGCCGAGCGACCAGATGATGATCGACGGGTGGTTCACGTCGCGGCGGGCCATGCGGACGATGCGCTCCAGGATGGCGGCGGCCCAGCGGGGGTCGCGGGTGAGCGAGCGCAGGTGGGCGTGGGTCTCCAGGTTCGCCTCGTCCACCACGTAGAGGCCCAGCTCGTCGCAGAGGTCGTAGAGGGCGGGGTCGTTCGGGTAGTGGGAGGTGCGGACCGCGTTGAGGTTGTGGGCCTTCATCAGCTCCAGGTCGCGGCGGATGGACGCCCGGTCGACGGCCTTGCCCCGGTCGGGGTCGTGGTCGTGGCGGTTCACGCCCTTGATGAGCACGGGCCGGCCGTTGACCAGCAGCTCGTGGCCCACCACCTCCACCCGGCGGAAGCCGACCCGCAGGGCGACCTCGTCCAGCAGCCGGTCCTCGCCGTCGACCAGTTGGACGGCGAGGTCGTGCAGCACCGGTCGCTCGGCGCACCACGCCTCGACCGGGCCGACCTCGGCGTGGACGGTGGCCCCCGACCCCTCGAAGACGTAGGCGTCGACCATCGCGTCGCCGTAGCCCCACACGACCGCTTCGGCGCCCACGGCCTCGCCGTCGAGGAGCACCCGGACCCGGGCGCCGTCGGCCCGCTCGCGGCCCACCTCGACGCGCACCCGGAGGCTGCCGTCGCCGGTCTCGGGGTCGCGGTCGGCCGCGACGTGGACGTCGGCCACGTGCACCGGCGGCAGGGCGCGGAGCAGGACGCTGCGGTGCAGGCCGGCGTGGTGCCAGTGGTCCTGGTCCTCCAGGTAGGTGGCGGCGCCCCAGCGGACGACGGTGAGGGCGAGCTCGGCCTCGACGCCGGGGACGAGGTGGCCGGTCAGGTCGAACTCGGCGGGGAGCCGGGAGTCGGTGCTCATCCCGACGGGCGCGCCGTCGACGTTCACGTACAGCACCGTCTCGGCGCCGCCGACGTGCAGCACGATGCGCCGGCCCGCCCACGCCTCGGGCACGCTGACGCGGCGCCGGTAGACCCCGGTGGGGTTCGCGTCGGGCACCTCGGGCGGGACGCCCGGGAACGGCATCTGCACGTTCGTGTAGCGGGGGATGTCGCCCACGCCCTGCATCGTCCAGCAGCCGGGGACGGCCACCTCGGCCTCGGCCACCACCTCGCCGCCGGGCCGGTCGAGGAGCGTGAAGCTCCACGTGCCGTCGAGCGACACCGTCGCATCGGCGCCCGGCCGCGCCGCCGACGTGGTCATGGGGAGCCGCCCGTGGGCGATCTGGCCCGGCTCCGCCCACGACCGGGCCGCCAGCAGCGGGTGCTCGGGCATCGGGTGGTCACCGGCGTTCGACATGCCCGCCAGCATGGCGCGCCGGCGATGGCGCTGGGCGACGCCGATCCGGACGGGTCCGCCGCGCTCAGCGTTCCGGGCGGGCCATCGCAGCCGTTGGTGCCCGCGTGGATGGCGAGGGTGGTGGCGGCGATGTTGCGGCCTGGGTCGAGACGGCCGCGGTCCCAGTCCGGGTACCGATGCCTCGACCATCGCGCAAAAAGGGAACGATCCTTCCGGATGTGTTCGCATGGGTTGTCGTGGACGCTGCCGATGGCCCGCAGCGGCCGCGGTCCCGGTCGATCGAGTCGGGCCGGCCCCCGAGGCCGGTCAGGCGGGGTCCCGGGGGAGGCCGAGGGCTCGCTCGCCGACGACGTTGCGCTGGATCTGGTCGGTGCCGCCACCGATGCGGCTCGCCCAGTGGGAGAGGAAGAAGTCGTGCCAGTAGCCCGACGCCGCGGCGTCGGGCGGGGCGAGGAGGCCGCCGGCGCCCTGGATCGCCATCGCGAGGCCGGCGATGTTCGCCACGTGCTGGCTGTTGATGAGCTTGAGGACCATCGCCTCGGGGCCGGGGCGGCGGCCGTGCTCGACCGCGGTCCGCATCCGGAAGCCGATCCAGCGCTTGATCTGCTCGACGGTGTGCAGGCGGGCCAGCTCCTGGCGGACCAGCGGGTCGCCCTCGCACCCGCAGGCGCGGGCCAGCTCGATCAGCTCCTGGACCCGCACCTGGGCGCCGCCCCCGATGGCGCTACGCTCGGCCCCGAGGGTGGTGCGGGCCACGCTCCAGCCGTCGTTCTCGGCGCCGACGAGGTTGGCGTGCGGGATGCGGACCCCGTCGAGGAACACCTCGTTGAAGTGGACCGAGCCGTCGATCTGGCGCAGCGGCCGGATCTCGATGCCCGGCGAGGCCATGTCGAGCACGAAGAAGCTGATGCCCTGGTGCTTCGGGGCGTCGGGGTCGGTGCGGGCGAGCAACATGGCGAGGTCGGCCACGTGCGCCTGCGAGGTCCACACCTTCTGGCCGGTGACCACCCACTCGTCGCCGTCGCGCACCGCCCGGGTGCTCAGGCCGGCCAGGTCGGAGCCGGCGTCGGGCTCGCTGAAGAGCTGGCACCAGTGGTGCTCGCCGCTCAACGTGCCGGGCAGCCACGCCGCCTGCTGCTCGGGGGTGCCGTGGGCGACGAGGGTGGGGCCCGCCATGTCGATGCCCACCATGAACGGGCTGCGGGGCACGGAGAACTCGGCCCGGACCGCCTCGACCGCGGCGGCGAAGCGGGCGGGGCGGCCCTGGCCGCCGTGCTCCTTCGGCCAGTGGACCCCGGCGTAGCCGGCGTCGAGGAGTCGACGCTGCCAGGCCCGGGCCTCCTCCAGGTCTTCGAGGTCCTGCTCGTGGGTCTTGCCCTTGATGCGGGGCTCGGTGGCCGTGCTGCGCCGGGTGGCCACGGTCTCGAACCACGCCTCCACCTCGGCCCGGTAGGCGGCGACCTCGGGATCCTCGTTCATGTCCACGGCCGCCAACCTAGTCCTGACGACCCGTCAGATCGGCATGGCCGGACCCCGCTCGGCGGCGGCCGGGCTCATCCCCGGACGCCGGCGAGCCGCAGCAGCTCGGGGGCGAGGAACCGCCGCACGACGTCGTCCATCGGCTCGTCCAGCAGGTGGACGCCGTCGGGTCGGATCGGCTGCCGGTCGAGCCCCTCGGCCTCGAACCAGGAGCGGAAGTCGACCACGGTGACCAGACCGGGGTGGCGCGCCTCCTGACCCCGGACCACCGCCTCGACCAGGGCGTGGGAGCCGTCCTCGAAGGTGCGGTCCTCGGGGTCGTCGGCCACCGCGGGGCGGATCCAGGCCACGTGCGCGATGCCGGCGTCGGCCACCCGGTCGAAGAACGCGTCGTAGGCGGCGCGCAGGCGCCCGGCCACCTCCGGGTCGGTGGTCGGGCGCAGGGGCCCGTCGTCCCACCGCCGGGGGAACACGTCGGCGCCGGCGTTGGACAGCACCACCACGTCGGGCCGGAGGGTGCGCAGCTCCTCGGGCAGCACCTCCCCCATCACCTCGTCGCAGCGCTCGCGGGTGAAGTCGATCAGGTTGTCGCCCTTGCCGCCGGCGAGGAACCCGCAGCCGTCCACCGAGGTCACCCGGACCCGGGCGACGCCGGGGTGTTCGATCGCCCAGTTGGTGAGCCCGAAGCCGAAGCCGCGGGCGGTGGAGTCGCCCACCACGAGCAGCCGGAGCGGGCGGAGCGGCCGGCCGTCCGCGTCGACCAGCGGCCCGGCCGGCTCCGCCAGGGGCGCGAGGTCGACCAGCGCGGCCCGCTCGGCGGGGACGACGCCGGGCCGCGGGAGCGGTGCGGGGGCGGCCAGCGCCGCGACCGCGGCCACCGTGGCGAGCGCGCCCAGCCCGACCGCGATCGTGCCGCGGCGCAGCGGGGCGTGGCGGAGCGGCTGCTCCACCAGGCGGTGCAGCGGCACGACCAGCGCGAAGGTGGCCGCGAGCTTGAGCGCGAGCCGGGCCGGGTCGTCCAGGCCGCCGGCGTGGAGGTCCACGAGCACGTAGACGGGCCAGTGGACGAGGTAGGCGGCGTAGCTGAGGACGCCGAGCACCACGAACGGCCGCCACGACAGGACGCGGCGGACCGGGCCGTCGACCACCGCGCCGCCGACGGTCACCGCCGAGAGGATGCCGAAGAACGGCAGGCCGCCCTCGTACGCCCAACCGTGGTCGAACGGGGTGACCACGACGAGCACGAGCATCCCGAGCGCCGAGGCCACCGCGAGCATCGGCAGGTTGCGGGGCGGGCGGCGCAGGTCGAGCAGCACGGCCAGGCAGGCCCCGGCCAGCACCTCGGGCGCCCGGGCCGGGGTGGCCAGGTAGGCGGCGTCGGGCCCGGCGAGCACCGCCACGCCGACCGCCACCGCGGTGAGCACCGCGAACCCGCCGAGGACCACCCGGCGCACGGTCCGGGGCCCGCCGCGGGCGGCCAGGGCGAACACGAGCGGCCACACCACGTAGAGCTGCTCCTCGATGGCGAGCGACCAGTAGTGCTCCACCGGGGACACGCCGTCGAGGAACAGGTCGTGGTAGGAGCGGCTGGAGGTGAGGCGGGTCCAGTTCGCCACCTGGAGCGCGGCGCCGACGAGGTCCCGCCGCAGGTCGGCGACGCCCTCGAACCACCCGGCCCAGGCCGCGACCGTGACGAGGAAGAGCGTGACGGCGCTCGCCGGGACGAGCCGCTTGACCCGGCGACCGTAGAAGGCGGCGATGCCGGTGCCACCGGTGGCCGACCGCTCCTCCAGCAGCAGCCGGGTGATGAGGAACCCCGACAGGGTGAAGAACATGGAGACGGCGAGGAAGCTGCCCGGGAACCAGGTGACCCCGCCGTGGTAGAGCAGCACCACCGCGAGGCCGGCGCCCCGCAGCCCGTCGAGCGCCGGCCGGTGGCCGAGCCGGTTCCGCGGCCGGGGCGGGTCGCCCGCCTCCACGGCGGGACCGGTCGGTGCGGCGGCGGGCATCGACGTGACGTTAGGACGTGCCGCGGCCGGGCCGGCGCTCGTCCGGCCCGGCCGCCTCCCGCCTCCCCTCCCCCGGGGTCAGAGCGGGTAGCCCCCGCCGAGCCCGCCCGGGTGGTAGGTGATCGAGGTCGACGCGAAGGTCTCGGGGTCGAGGGTCTCCAGCGTCTGGTCGGTGAGCAGCATCGGGGTGCCGTCGACCACGAGCACCCGCGACACGACGGGCGGGCCCGCGGGGCCGCAGGCGAAGAACGAACCCTTCGCCCCCTCGCCGGGCGCGACCTGCTCGACCATGCCGGCCTCGATCTTCCAGCACTCGTAGCGGGGCCAGCTCAGCTCCCTGCGGGCGGGGTCGTCGCAGCGCAGCACCTGCTGGTCGGCGCCGAGCATCTGGCGGACCTCGGGGTCGGTGATCGGCACCGTGGCGCACGGCGGCGGCTCCTCGTTCGGCTTCGACGCCTCGGGGGTCGCCACCTCGGTCACGCCGCCGTCCGTGCGGAGCACCACGGCGTGGTTGGGTCGCCCGTCCGCGCCGCCCTCCCACCGGGTGTCCTGCACGCCCCAGAGGGCGAGGTCGCGCTCGGGCCAGTAGGTGAAGGCGTGGTGGTCCCAGCTCAGCTGGTCGGCCGACCACGGCCGCTCCCAGGTGGCGAGCACGCGGGGCGCGTCGGGATCGCCGACGTCGAGCAGGTCGGCCTGCACCCAGCTCCGGTCCTGGGCGTTGCGGCCGCTGCCGACGACGTCGTGGCGGGAGCCGATCACGAGCGCCCGGTGGTCGGGCAGCGGGTGGAAGTAGCCGACGTCGCCGGGCAGGTTCACCGCGCCGGCCCGGCGGGGCGCGGCGGGGTCGTCCACGTCGATGACCCGGACCTGCCGGCCGAACGGGCCGGTGGAGACGAGGACGCGGTCCTCCACGAAGCGCACGGCGGACACGGCGCCGCGGCCGTCCGCGAGGTCGGTGACGCTCGACCGCTCGACCAGCCGGCCCCCGCCGGCGCGGGCGAGGACGGTGAGGTCCACCCGCTGGTCGTCCGCCTGGCGCCAGGGGGCGCCGGCGGTGGAGACGACCGCGAGCGCGTCGCCGATCTCCCCGAAGGCGAACTGGCCCACGGTGGAGCCGTCCACGATGCCGGACCCCTCGTAGGCGGGCGGGGCGCCCTCCTCGAACGACAGCTCGTGCACGGCGGTCTGCCAGTCCTCGAAGTCGAGGCGGTCGCGGTCGATCGGGTCGACCCACACCCCGGCGCTGATCGCGACCCGGTCGAGGCCGGCGTAGAGGGTCTCGCCGGGGGCGAGGATGGAGGTGGCGCTCGGCGTGAACCGCTCCCCGATCGGGAAGGTGACGAGGGAGGTCATGGCGACGCCGGCGAAGGTGTCGGGCACGTGCACCCGCTCGCAGGGCACGAGGGGCCGGGGCTGCTCGCCGTCGCGCTGCCAGTCGGGGATCCAGTCGGCGGCGCCGGAGCCGGCCACGGCGCGGCGGTTGGCGTCGAGCGCCTTGGCGACCGAGGTCGGCGTGGTCGGCAGGACGAAGCCGAGGTCGGCCATGTGGGCGGTGGTGACGAGGCGGACCTCACCGCCCACGAGGCGGGCGGCGACGAGCCGGCCCTCGACCCGCACCCGGTCCGCGAGGACCGGCGCCGCGGGGTCGGTGGCGTCGACCAGCGCGACGGTGAGGTAGGCGGTCTGCGCCCGGGTGGCGGACGGGTCGCCCTCGACGGGCTCGGAGGTCTCGACCTCCTGGCCGAAGACGGCCACCCGCCCGCCGGCCACGAGGAGCTGGTCGACCGACGAGGTGTCCGTCGGCGTCACGTCGAGGGTCGCCACCACCTGCTTGGAGCGGACGTCGGTGATGCGGAGGTCGCCCGTGCGGTCGAGGTCGTAGATGAGGTGGCCGGCGGCCTTCACGTGGTCCAGCTCGTCCACGCCGACCACCTGCACGTTGGTGCCGAGGGTGGTCCCGTCGGCCGGTGCCGCCGTGGTCATCGCCGCCTTGCCGACATCGGCGGCGGCCCGTGCCTCGGCGTAGCCCCCGGCGGGCATCGCGTCGAAGCCCCCGAAGCCCCGGCTGCCGACGTGGGCGGCGCCCACCCGCCGGAGGTCGTCCACCAGCGCGCCGCAGGAATCGAAGCTGGAGACGGTGCTCACCAGCTTCACCGTCGTGGGGTCGATCGGCTGGTCGGGCAGGCCGGCGAGCACCTCGTCCACCTCCGCACCCGCCGGCAGCCCGCCCGCCCGGCTCGGGGTGCCGCTCCCGCCGTCGTCGGTCAGCGACGCCCGGACGGCCACGCCGCCGAACGCCACGGCGGCCACGAGCGCGGCGCCGGCCACCACGCCCAGCCGCCGGCTGCGGCGGCCGAGCGCGGCGGCGCGCACCGCGTCGGGCGAGAGGCCCCCGACCTCGGCGCGCAGCCGCGAGCCGGCGGCGGCGAGGGTCGGGTCGTCGTCGGGCCCGGGGCCCGTGGGGTCGAGTGGATCGGTCATGGCCGGGTCCCTTCGGTCGTCGCCCGGTCGGGCGGTGCGAGTGCGGGTGCGGGTCGGTGGTGGTTAGGTGCGGGTCGGTGGGCGGTCACGGGCGGTCGCCTCCGGCGGCCCGGTCCCGGACGGCGTCGCTGCCGCGGAGGGTCGTGCGGGCGCGGTGCAGGAGCGACTTCACCGCCTGGGGGCTGAGGTCGAGGGCGGCGGCGACCTCGTCGGTGGTGAGGTCGGCGCCGTAGCGCAGGGCGACCGCCGCGGCCTGCTCGCCGGGCAGGGCCCGGACGGTGGCCCAGAGGTCGTCGTCGCCGAGGGCGTCGAACGGCTCGGGGCCGCTGCCGCCCGTTGCGGCGTGCTGGGCGAGGCGGCGCAGCGCCCGGGTCTCGGCGCCCCGGCGGCGGTGGTCGGAGATGGCGCCGTTGATGGCCACCCGGCGGACCCAGGCGCCCGGCCGGTCCATGCGGGCGACCCGCCGCCAGCGCAGGAAGCAGCGCTCGAACGCGTCCTGCACGATCTCCTCGGCCCGGTGGCGGTCACCGACGATGGCCGTCACCGCGGCCACCAACCCTCGGCTCTCGGCTGTCACCAACGCTGCGAACTCGTCCATGCCCGGATCCTCCACCTGCACAGACGCACGAGCGGCCCGTTCGGTCGCGCTCGACCCGCAAAAGGTCGCGGATCGGGCGCCGTGGCCGCCGGCGGGTGCCCGCGGCGGTGGCCGCTACGGTGCGCGCCATGACCGACCACCCCTTCCCCCCGGGCTTCCGCCTCGGCGCCTCGACCGCCGCGCACCAGATCGAGGGCGGCAACGTCAACAGCAACTGGTGGCGGCTGGAGCACCTGCCCCGGACCCACGCGAAGGAGCCGAGCGGCGACGCGGCCGACAGCTTCCACCGCTGGCCCGAGGACCTCGACCTCGTGGCCGAGGTGGGGTTCAACACCTACCGGTTCAGCATCGAGTGGGCCCGGATCGAGCCGGCGCCCGGCGAGTGGTCCCCCGCCGCGCTCGCCCACTACCGGGCGATGGTCGACGGGTGCCTGGCGCGTGGCATCGAGCCGGTGGTCACCCTGCACCACTTCACCGAGCCCCGCTGGTTCACCGAGCTGGGCGGCTGGGAGGGGCCCGAGGCCGTCGACCGCTTCGTCGCCTACGCCACCCGGGCGTCGGAGGTCCTCGACGGGGTCCGCTACGTGGCCACGATCAACGAGCCGAACATCCTCACCGTGCAGGCCCGGTTCTTCCGCCCCCGCGACGCCGGCCCCGACCCCGACCAGGCCCGCGACGTGCCCACCGCGCCGCTGCCGGCGCCCCGGCTGGCCGCAGAGGAGGGCGTGATCGCCGCGCACCGCGCGGCCCGCGATGCGCTGAAGGCGCTGCGCCCCGACCTCCAGGTGGGCTGGACGGTCGCCAACCAGGCGATCTCCGCGCTCCCCGGTGGCGAGGAGGCGGCCGCGGCCTTCGCGGAGCTGGTGGAGGACCGCTACCTGCGGGTGTCGGCGGAGGACGACTGGGTCGGCGTGCAGTCCTACACCCGCAACCGCTTCGGGCCCGACGGCTTCGTCCGCGACGATCCGGAGGACACCCGCACCCTCACCGGCTGGGAGTACTGGCCGGGGGGGGGGGGGGGGGGCGGCCCCCCCACCCCCCCGGGGGGGGGGGGCGGGGCGGTTCCCGTCCCCCAGAACGGGGGCGGCCCCGCCGGCGGACAAGGGGCGCACCCCCGCCCGGCAGGA
>Ga0182792_1000175_pt1 | contig 63515 bp, 53 predicted proteins | sample Passage237B_FD_130497 | JGI IMG/M metagenome (GOLD analysis project Ga0182792, IMG submission 130497) | Cellulose adapted compost microbial communities from Newby Island Compost Facility, Milpitas, CA, USA - Passage2 37B (version 2) (version 2) ...
CTGGGCATGGCGACGGTCGCGGCGTCGGTCGCGGCGGGCCGCACGGGCACCCCCGGGCTCGTCGTGGACGACGAGGCCGACGGGGGCGGGGACGGGGCGGAGGAGGGGGGCGGCGGCGGCCGCACCCCCGCCCCCCCCCCCGCCCCGCCGCCCCGGCCGCCCACGACGAGCCGGGGGGTGCCCGGCCGCCCCGCCGCGACCGACGCCGCGACCGTCGCCATGCCCAGCGGCGAGGCGAGCACGCGACCCTGGCCGATCATCGTCGCCGCGTGGTCCGTGCCGTCCGACTCCGACGGCACGGCACCCAGGAACGACGGGAAGCCCAGCGGCCCGTCCGGCAGCAGACCCAGCGACCCCGCCGCGTCGACGACCGCCTCCTGCGGCGCCGCGTCCCGCTGGCCGATGAACGCCGTGTTGCACGAGTGCGCGAACGCCGTCCGCAGCGGGACCTCGCCCAGGGCGTCGACCGGGTAGTCCGGGAAGTTGTCGAACCGGCGGCCGTCGACCGTGACGCCGTCCGGGCAGCTCACGACGCTGTCCGGGTCCAGGCCCGAGCGCAGCAGCGCGAGCGCGCTCACCACCTTGAACGTGGAGCCGGGCGCGTACTGCCCGAGCGTGGCCGTGGACATCCCGTCGCCGCCCGGCCCGCTCGCCGCCGCCAGCACCTCGCCCGTCGACGGGCGGATCGCGACGATCGCCGACGCCGGCCCCACGCCCGCCAGGATGTTCTCCGCGGACTGCTGGACCCGCACGTCCAGGGTCGTGCGCAGCGGCTCGCCCGGCACCGGGGGCGCCGAGAACAGCGGCCGCGCCTCGCCCTCGTGCGCACCGCCCTCGACACCGCGCGCCTCGATCCGCAGCCCCGGGGTGCCGCGCAGCCGCTCCTCGTACTGGCGCTGCAGACCCGACAGGCCGGTGAGGTCACCCGCCTGGATCGCGCCGCCCGACTTCTCGATGATCTCCGCGGTCGCCGCCCCGACCGAACCGAGGATCGGCCGCGCGAACGTGCGCGTCGGCGCCAGCGGCAGCCGGTCCCGCACCGCGTTCACCCCGGCGAGCTCCTGCAGCGCCGGGACGTCGTAGTAGCCGTCGTCCGCGCGCACGACGATCGCCTCGACGAACGCCCGCTCGCCCGCGGACTCCACGCGCGCCGCGTACGCCTCCGCGTCGAGGTCGAGCGCCTCGGCCAAGGCGCGCGCCGCCGCACCCGCCTCCGCCGCCTCGACGCGGGTCTTGTCGATCCCGATCCGGAACACGTCACGCGGCTCGACGAGCACCTCGTCGCCCGCGCCCAGCACGTTCGCCCGCTCCGGCGCCTGGCGGGACACCACGATGTCCTCGTCGGGCGCGAGGTCCGGGGCGAGCACCGACGTCGTCCACGTGGTGTGCCACGTCTCCTCGTCCTCGTCGTCGCGCTCGAGACGCGCCGTCGTCTCGTACGTCCAGTCGCGGCCCTGGGCGGTCCGGTCGCCCGTGCGCCACGTCCAGCGCAGCACCGCGTCCGCGACCGCGTCGTCGTCCTCGCGCTCCGCAGCGCTCGCCAGGGAGACCGTCAGCGCGTCCTCGCCGAGCACCTCGACGAGCGCGTCGAACGCGTCCGTGCGCTGCTGCTGCGCCTCCTGCGCCGTCGCGCCCTGCAGCGGGACGTCCGTCAGGTCACCGGACTGCAGCGCGGCCGCGAGCGCCTCCGCGGCCTCCTGCGGGCCCGGCGGGTCCGACGTGCACGCCGTCAGGCCGAGCGTCACGACGAGGGCCAGCGCACCCAAGGAGGCGGCGGTGCGCAGCGGGCGCCTCCGCGGTCGTCGCGTCCTCGTGCGTTCGTCCATCGTCCCGGCTCCTTCGTCGTGCGCCGCCGTCCGTGCACGCTCTCGTTCCCGTGCGCCCGCGTCCGCGGGCACCCGCGCGCCGTCGTGCGCGCGTCGGCGCCCGGCCGCAGCCGGTGGGCGCCGTCGTCCCCTCGGTACGTGCCCGGCGCGCGCCCGGTACGCGGCGGCCCGGCACGAGCCGCCGGGGCGGGACGCAGCCCGCGACGGTGCCCCGACCGCGCGGTCGGGGCGTGAGACGGGGCGTCCACCAGGGGGACGTCCGGCACTCTATCCGCCCGACCTGGCACGGTGCGCCGCAGTTGCGCACCATCACACGACCGTGCGGGAGCCGGGGGTCCGGACCCACGGACCCCGCCGACCCGCGGGGGACGGAGCGGTCGACCCACCGAGACGGACTCCGACCGGGGTGGACCGACCGACCCCCGGGGGCGTGTCGATCCGCGGCATGACGCGCGCCGACGCGCGGGCACGAACCGGACCGCCCGTGCGTTGGACACTCACGCCCGCGACGACGCCCGTGGAGGTCCACCGTGCCGACGACCGCCCCGTCCACCTCGCCCACGCCGACGACCGCCCCGCCCACACCGACGACCGAGCCCCCGCACGCCGACTCCCTCGCCCGCCCCGGCGCCCACGCCGACGTCTCCTCCGCCACCTCCCCCGGCGCCACCGACGCCACCGGGCCCGCCGCGCTCCCGACGCTGGTCGCACAGGCCGAGCGGCACGTCGCGCTCGGGGTCGCCGACCTCGCCGGGACCGACCCCGACGCGCTGCGCACGCTCGCCCGCCGCGGCGACGACGCGGGCCTCGTCGGGCTGCTCGTCCTGCCGGGCGCACCCGTCTCCGCGCTCGCACCGCTGCTGCGCCGCGGCGAGCGCCCGGGATTCGTCGTCGAGGACATGACCGACGTCGACCTGTTCGCACCCGTCACGGGCCTCGACGTGCCCGGCACGCCCTACGTCCTGACCGGCGTCGACCGCGGCGACGACCTCGCGAACGCCTCGCCCGACGAGGCCGCGGTCGAGCTCACCGCCCGCGGGCGGACACCGCTCACCCTCCCCGAGGGCGTGCAGTGGGTGCTGCAGGTGCCCGAGGCGCTCGAGCGCAACCGCTGCTTCATGACGATCGGCTCCAGGCTGACCAAGCCGGGCGGGCGCCTCGACGCCCGCACGCCCGCGGTGTGGATCTCCAACGGCACCGGCCGCGACGGCCGGGACCGGCGGGACGCCCCGAAGGTCGGCTGGTGCTGGGCCCGGAACCGGCATACGTGGCTCGGGTTCGCGTCCGCGACGGCTCGCGTCCCGCTCGACGGCACCGTCCCGCTCGACGGCACCGCCCCGCGCGACGGCACCACCCCGCGCGACGACGCCCGGACCGGCGGCGATCCGCTCAGGCCGGGAGGTACCCCGTGAGCGGGTCGCGGTCCGTGAGGCAGTAGGGCCGGCCCGACGGGTCGAGCAGCGTCGTCCACCGCTCGTACCGCCGCACCACGCGCGCGCCCGCGGCGACGTGCGCCCGCTCGACGACGGGCCGCGCGACCGTCGCGAGGTCGAGGTGCGCGGTGACCTCGCGGCGCGGGTCGTCGTCCCCGAGGCGCTGCAGCAGCAGCCGCAGCGGCACACCCGGCGGCCGGTGCAGCGCCAGGAGCCCGTCCGGGCCCTCCTCGCCCGCCGCCCAGCCGGTCAGCGCGGGCCAGAAGGCCGCCTCGGCGTCGAACCGGTCGGCCGGCACGTCGAGGCAGAGCTGGTCGACCAGCGCGGCCGCCGGACGCCCGTCGATCGCGGTCGCCGGTCCGGGTTCGTCGTCCGTCGCCCCGATGCCGGGGTCGGGCGCGACGTCCCCGCCGGGGACCACCCTCTCGGCGCCGGGGTCACCGGCGACCGCCCCGACGTGACCGGCACCGGGGTCACCAGCGGCGACGACCGAGGCCGGCGACGGGCGGTGCGCGTGGCCGACGTCGACGACCGGCACCGGTGACGTGCGGTGCGCGTGCCCGGCGTCGCGGACCAGGCAGAACACGAACCCGCCCGGCGAGGAGAGCACCGCGTGCGTGCCGGCGTCGTGTTCCAGCGCCGCGCCCAGCGCGAGAGCGCGCACGAGCTCGGCGCGCACCGCCCGGTCCGCGGCCTCGTCGGGCACCACCGATCCCCTGGGAGGCATCCGCACGCCCTCGTCGGAGATGCCGCCGAGCGCCGGGTCCCCGTTGGGGAGGGGATCGTCGGGCAGCGGTTCGTGGGACACGGCCTCGTCAGGGACGCCGACCGTCCTGCGCCCGTCGGACGATGCCGCGGGGCCGCCCGACGGCAGCGCGCGGACGTGCAGGTCCAGGTGCACCCGCGGGCCCCCCGGGAACCGCTGCACTCGCAGGTGCGCGTCGCCGTCCGCGGGGAGCAGCGTCGCGAACTCGTCGTCGTCGCCGCGCCACGGCGACACGGTCGACCCGGTCACCCACGCCCAGAACGCGAGCGTCGCGTCGAGGTCCTCGGGCGGCAGGTCGAGCATGGCCGTGGTCCACCGGATCGCCATGCCCGACGACGCTAGCCAGCACGCCCCGAGGACGCGAGCCCCAGCGACGGCAGCACCGGAGTCATCCGGGTCGGATCCAGCCGGGTCGAAGCCAGCCGGGTCGGAGCCAGCCGCTTCGGAATCGGCAGCGCGGCGTCAGAACCGGACGAGGAACGCGATCAGGACGGCCGCCTGGGCGAGCAGCCCGACGTACCCGACGACCAAGCCCGCGACCGCGAACCCGGCGCCTTTCTCTGCCCGCCGCGGGATCTGCGCCAGGGCGACGTGCCCGAGCACGATCCCGACGAGGCTGAAGCCCATCAGGGCCGTGACGAACGACGCGATCGCCAGCCCGCTCGTCCTCCCGGACCAGCGCATGTGCCGCTCGAACGCCGCGCGCCGCTCGAACGCCGCGTCCGCCGCCTGCTGGCGCCGGCGCACGCGCTCCAGCGCGACGTCCTGGTCGCCGTCCACCCGCACCTCCTCGCCCGTCCTCTCGCGCATCCTGGCACCCCGCGCGGCACCACGGGCTCGGTTCGCGGGGCGGGTTCGTGGAGGCCGGTTCGCGGGGCGGGTTCTCGGCGCGGGTTCGTCGGGACGGCTCGCACCGCCGATTGGCGAGGACGCCCGCGCCCGCGGGTCGGCGGGACGCGCGGCCGGTTCGCAGGGACGGTGCGCAGTGACGGCCCGCAGTGACGGTGCGCAGTGAGCTCGCGAGGAGATCACTGCGACCGGGCACGTCCACCCGCCCGGGGCCGTACGCTCGCGCGGGTGGACTGGCTGCGTGAGACCTGGTCGGACGTGACGACGCCCAACCCCGTGCCTGAGACGTGGGTGGTCGTCGCGACCGCGGTGGGCGTGCTCGTCGTGCTCGGCCTGCCGGTGGCGTGGCGTGTCGCCCGGCACGCGCTGACGATCGTCCACGAGGCCGGTCACGCGACCGTCGCGCTGCTCGTCGGCCGGCGGCTGTCTGGCATCCGCGTCCACTCCGACACCTCCGGGCTCACCGTCTCGCGCGGCCGACCGCGCGGGCCCGGGATGGTCGCCACCGCGTTCGCGGGGTACCCCGCACCGACCGTCGTGGGCGTCGGCGCCGCCTGGCTCCTGGCCCGCGGGTACGACGTCGCGATGCTGTGGGCGCTGCTCGTGCTCGTCGTCGGCGTGCTCGTCGGGATCCGCAACTGGTACGGGCTGTGGGCGGTGCTCGTGACGCTCGCCGTGCTCGTCGTCGTGACCGGGTGGGCGCCCGCGCCGGTGCAGGGCGTGTTCGCGTACGCCGTGACGTGGTTCTTCCTGCTGGGCGCGCCGCGCGCCGTCCTGGAGATGCAGTCGGGACGACGGGACGCGCGCCGGCGCCGGGCCCGGGACACGTCCGACGCCGGGCTGCTCGGCGGCCTGACGCACCTGCCCGGGGCCTTCTGGGTGGGCGTGCTGGGGCTCGTCACCGTCGCGGGGCTCGCGCTCGGCGCCGTGTGGCTCGTCGGGCTGCAGGTCTGAGTCGCGGCCCCACGCGAGCCGTGCGGGTGAACCCGTGCGAGCGTCCCGCTTGCCGCCGGCCCGCGTTCCTGCACGCCACGCGTGCCGCGGGCGACGGGAGACCCGGCCGTCCGGGGGACCCGATCCGTCCGGGGTGCCGGGATCGCCCGAGCGCGCGGATGATGGAGTCATGACCCTGAGCGGACGGCTGCTCGTGGCCACGCCACGGCTGCTCGACCCGAACTTCGCCCGCACCGTCGTGCTGCTCCTCGACCACAACGACGACGGGGCGTTCGGCGTCGTGCTCAACCGCCCGCTGCCCGTCGAGGTCGACGCCGTGCTGCCCGGGTGGCAGGACGTGGTGAGCCGGCCCGACGGGCTGTTCCAGGGCGGACCGGTCGGGCTCGACGGGGCGATCGGCGTCGCCATCCCCGCGCCCGGGCAGTTCGGTCGCCCGGTGGTCGACGGCACCTTCAACGGCGTGCCGCCGCGCCGCCCCGATGACGGGCGCGACGGGGACGCACGCCATGGGCACGAACGCGACGAGGGCGGACGCCGCGGCACCGACCTCGCGGCGGCGGACGACGAGCTCGCGGTCCGCGGTGCGGCCGGCGGCGACGAGGTGGCCGACCCGGACCGTTCCCTTCCTGCGCAGTCCGACCGCATGGGCGCCGACCTCGCGGGCTCCGAGGGGCCGGGCTCGGAAGGAACGGGCGAGTCCGCTTCGCGCCCAGGACTCGCGGCCCGGCCTGACGGCTCCGCCGCGGGCGACGGCGCCGCGACGAGCGGCGAGACCTCTGGCGGCACTGCCTTCGGCGACACTGCGTCCGGCGGCTGTGCGACCGCCGACACTGCGACCGGCGGCACTGCGACCGCCGACACTGCGACCGGCGGCACTGCGACCGGCGACGCTGCGACGGGCGACGCTGCTACCGGAGACTTTGCGACGGGCGACGCTGCGGACGACGGCGGTCTCGCCGCCCTCGCGGACGACCTGGCCGACCTCGACGAGCTGGACGACCCGGAGGACGAGCCCGTCGTCGACCGGCTCACCGGCGTCTACGGGCTGGTCGACCTCGACGCGGACCCGAGCACCGTCGTCGGGCGGTTCAGCGGGCTGCGGATCTTCGCCGGCCACTCCGGGTGGGGTGGCGGGCAGCTCGAGGAGGAGATCGCCGAGGGCGCCTGGTTCGTCGTGCCGTCGCAGCCGTCCGACGTCTTCACCGACGAGCCCGAGACGCTGTGGAGCCGGGTGCTGCGCCGCCAGGGCGGTGACCTCGCGATGCTCGCGCACTACCCGCCGGACGTCCAGCTCAACTGACCAACGGCCTGCCGAGCGCGCGCCCACTCCCTCATCCGTCCACGCCCGCGACCACCCCCGAGCCGCCGGCTCGTCAGCCCGACGCGAGCGCGAACAACGCGTCCCCGCACGCGGCTGGCGGCTCGGCACGGTCCGACCCGCCACCTGCGTCCTCGGACGGCCCTCCACGTGGCGCGGCGCGCCCCCGCTCCGGCTGACGCACGCCGAAGGTCGAGCCCGGCACGACAGGAGACCTCCCGGCAGGCGTCGAGGCAGACGCCGAAGCAGACGTCGTGTGTGGTGACGCGGCCGTGGGCCGTGCGGGTGAGCCGACCGCGGATGGTCCGACAGTGGGTGGTCCGACGGTCGGTGGTCCGACGGTCGGTGGTCCGACGGTCGGTGGTCCGACGGTCGGTGGTCCGACGGTCGGTGGTCCGACGGTCGGTGGTCCGACCGTGGGTGGGCGCACGACGACGCCCGTCCTCGTGCGGAACGTGTAGCTCACCCCGAGCGCACCCGGTCCGAGACCCCGTGCCGCCCCGCGAGGTGGCGGCTGCGGTGCGTGGCGCTCGATCAGCAGGTCGCGCTCGTGCACGACGTGGTGGTGGTACGAGCACAGGACGACCCCGTTCTCGACCGACGTCTCCCCGCCGTCGCGGTCCCACCAGCGGATGTGGTGGACCTCGCACCACCGCGCGGGTCGACCGCACCCGGCCCAGGCGCAGCCGCCGTCCCGCGCGACGACCGCACGGCGGAGGTGCCCGGAGTAGAGGCGCTGCGTGCGACCCACGTCCACGGGTCGGCTCTCGGCGTCGACGACCACGCGCGTCAGCGCGCAGTCGCACAGCAGCCGCGCGACCTCGCTCACCGGCAGCGGGTTCCCGTCCTCGTCGGTCGGCGCCGGGACGCCACGCACCGACGCGGCGAGCCGCTCCACCGCGGACGTGTTCACCGCACCCGCCCTTGTCCCGCTCGGCGCGCTCAGCGCTGCGCCGCCGTCGCCCCGCAGCGCGCGGGTCAGGGCGCGGAACGTCGGCTCCTTCAGCACGACGGACACGTGTGGTCGGGAGGCGGCGCCGCCCGCGTCGGGCTGGGACAGGGCGAGGTCCGCGAGCGCGACGAGGCCGTCCGCGCGCCGTTGCTCGGCGGTCCGCTCGTCGTCCTGCGCGGGGCGGCCCTCGGCGTTCTCGAGCGCGAGGCGCAGCCGGTGACCGGCCCGGTGGTCGAGCATGCCGCGCACCTGGGTCCCGCCGGGCAGGTCGGTGACGAACAGGTGCCGCCGTTCGTACTGCGCGGCGTGCTCGCGCTCCACGGTGACGGGGTCGACCTGTGCGACGAACCGGTCGACGGCCTTGGCGTACTCGCGCCCGTCGAGCCGTCGTCCCAGCGCGACGAGCTCGGCCTGGGTGTCCCGGTCGGCGAGCGCGGCGGCGACGGTCGGCGTCGCGCGGGACACCGCCCGCGCGAGCACGTCGACGTGCTGCGCGGACAGGTCGGTGGTGGTGAACGCCTGCTCGACGGCAGGCATGGTCGTCAGGACGTGGGCGCTGCGCAGCTCGGCCCCGGCGGCGGGTGCCCCGGCCCGGGTTGTCCGCCCGCGCCAGGCGGCGACGTCCCGGTCGCCGCGGCCCTTCCAGGTGCCGGCGCGCGCCTCCGCGGCGAGCACGTGCGCCTTCGCGCTCGTGAGCGCCGCGACGGCCTCGTCGATGCGTTCCAGGAGCTCGTGCCGCTCATGAGCGGTCCACTCGTCGGCGGTGCGGGCACGGTCCGCGATCGCGCGCGCCGCGGCAGCAAGGCGCACGACCTCGCCCGCACGCCCAGGGTCAGCTGCACGTGCGGCCGAGGAGCCCGCGTCATCGGCAGCCGCCCCGGCCTGACCGGGACCGCCCGCACCATTCGAGTACATGTTCGAATCGTACCGATCACCACCGACACGTCCGGGTTCGTCCACAGCCTCGGCCGACGGCGGCGACACTCACCCCGAACCCGCGAGCCGACCTGTCACGCACCGCCAGGCAGGCACCCGCACCCGGCCACCGCCCCAAGGGCACGGCTTGCGTACATCACGGGCAGCATCACTTGTACGACACGGCACCAGCGGACTCACCCCGCCCCGGCCGCCACCCCCACGACCACGAGCACGACCACCAGGTTCGCGACCAGCAGCGGCCACACGAACCGCAGGTACTTGTCGTACCCGACCTTCGCGATGGCGAGCCCGCCGACGACCACGGCGTTCGTCGGCGCGACGAGCAGCATCAGCCCGTGCCCCATCTGGAACGCGGTGATGACCAGCGCGCGGGACACCCCGGCGAAGTCCCCGAGCGGCGCGAGCAGCGGCATCGCGAGGGTCGCGTGCCCGGACGACGACGGGATGAGGAACGCGAGCGGGATGTTGACGACGGTGACGAGCGCGGCGAACGCGGCGGCGGACGCGCCCTCGACGGCGCGTTCCATGGCGTTGAGGACGGTGTCGAGCGTCTCGGTGTTCGTCATGATCACGGACACGCCCCGTGCGAGCAGGATGACGATCGCCGGCCCGATCATGTCGGCCGCGCCCCGCCCGATGAGCGAGACGATCCGCCCCTCGCCCATGCGCGCGACGACGCCGACGAGCACGGCGGCGAGGACGAACAGCATGGTGAGCTGCGGGAACCACCACCCGAGCTCGAACCAGTACGGCTCGACGGCGGTCGCGTGCACGAGCTCGTCCTCGGCGGGTCCGCCGGTCGCGCCGAGGATCGAGGACCAGGGGATGACGGAGAAGATCATGAGCGCGAAGGTCGCGACGGTGATGAGCAGGACCCACCGCTGCGTCCGGTCGAGCCGCGTGCCGGGCGCGACGGGCGACGCCTCGTCGTCGTCGGACTCCGCCGCGTCACCGGACGCACCCGGCGCACCCGGCGCACCCGCCGCACCCGCGACACCCCCCACGCCGACGAGCGACGCCGACGGGTCCCGCCGCACCCGCGCGGCGTACCGCAGCACGAACGCCACGGCCATGGCGGTGAGCACGACCCACAGCACGACGCGCAGCACGATCCCGTCCCCGATGGACACGCCGGCCTCACCGGACGCGACGCCGATGGAGAACGGGTTGACGGTCGAGGCCATGGACCCGGTGAGCGCGCCGAGCACGATGGCGGCGGCCGCGACCATCCGGTCGTACCCGAGGGCGAGGAACAGGGGGATGAGCAGCGGGTAGAACCCGAAGGTCTCGACGGAGAACCCCATGGTCGACCCGAGCAGGGAGAACAGGACCATGACGCCGGCGACGAGCAGCCACCCGCGCCCGCCGACGCGTTCGGCCATGGACGCGACGGCGACCTCGAGGGACCGGGTGGAGAAGCTGACGGAGATGAAGGCGCCGAGCGCCATGATGAACATGACGACGCCGATGGACCCGAACAGCCGCCCGATGTTCTCGGTGTCGACGGTCCCGTCGCCGTCCTGCACGCCGTAGAGCCCGTTGACGGGTGACAGGACGAGCTGCTGGACGCGTTCGCCGAACGTGAGGGGCGAGTCGACCTGCTCGAACGATCCGGGGACGGGGGAGCCGTCGGCGTCGTGCTGGTAGCGCCCGGAGGGGATGACGAGGGCGGCGACCCAGACGACGACGGCGACGATCGCGAGGGTGGTGATCGCGGACGGGAACGTCAGCGAACGCTTCGGGCGGGTCTCGGTCGCGGTGGCGCTCATGGGCTCGGTTCCTCTGGCGTGGAGGCCATCTCTCGCCAGAACGTCGCCATGGCGACGACGGTGCGTTGCAGCTCGTCGAGGAGCAGCCGTTCGTCGGGGCCGTGCATGTTGGAGTAGCCGTCGCTCGCGCCGAACAGGACCTTCTCGGCGTCGGGTTGGGCCTCGTGGAAGGCCATGACGATGGGGATGGACCCGCCGAGCGCCATGGTCCCGGGGGGTTCGCCCCACGCGGCGGCGAGGGCGCGTTCGGCGGCGCGGAACGCGGGCCCGCCGGTGGGGGTGAGGATGCCGTCGCCGGCCTCGCCGACGGTGACGTCGAGCGGGATGCCGAACGGCTGCTGGGCGCGCAGGTGCGCGGCGAGGGCCTCGCCGGCCTCGAGCGCGGGCTGGGCGGGGTGGACGCGCAGGTTGAGGACGGCCTTGGCGGTGGAGGCGACGGCGTTGAGCGGCGCGGTGGTGGGTGGGGCGTCGAACCCGATGATCGTGACGGCGGGTCCGGACCAGATGCGGGGGCCGAGGTCGCCGTCGCCGACGAGCGGGGTGCCGGGCAGCACCTCGGCGAGCTCGCGGAACTCGTCGTCGGTGTACGACGTGCCGGTCCAGGGGTCGCGCCGCAGGCCGGGGACGACGAGCGCGCCGTGGGCGTCGTGCAGGGACGCGAGCGCGCGGACGAGCGCGGTGCGGGCGTCGGGTGCGGCGCCGCCGAACTGCCCGGAGTGCTTGTCGGAGGCGAGGGTGCGGGCCTCGACGGTGACGGTGACGGAGCCGCGCAGCCCGATGGTGAGGGTGGGGCGGCCGGGGCGGACGCTGCCGACGTCGGCGACGACGATCGCGTCGGCGGCGTAGGTCTGCGGGGACCGCCGGGGGTGCTCCTCGAAGACGGAGCCGAACTCCTCGTGGCCTTCGAGGACGATCCGCAGGGTCACGGGCGGCCGGCCGCCGTAGAGCCGCAGGGCGCCGGTGATGGCGGCGATGTTCGCCTTGGAGTCGGCGACGCCGCGGCCGACGACCCGGTCCGCGGTGACGACCGGCTCGAACGGCGGCGAGCTCCACAGCGCCTCGTCGCCCGCGGGCACGACGTCGTAGTGCGTGTAGACGAGCACGGTGGGCGCGCCGGGCGGTCCGGGGACGTCGGCGAGCACCGTGGGCGCGGTCATCCCGTCGAGCAGGAGCTCGTCGACGTGCTCGACGCCCGCGGCGCGCAGGTCGTCGACGACGAGCGTGCGGGCCTCGAGCAGCGGCTCGGCCGGGAAGCCGGCGGTCGCGACGGACGGGACCCGGGCCAGGCGCACCACCTGGTCGACGAGCGAGGGCATGAGCGCGGCGGCGCCGGTGGCGATGTCGGCGTCGCTCAGCGGAGCGGCCATGTTCCGCACCGTAGTGCGCATCCCGCCGTCCGGATAGTGGAACTCGTCCCGTTTCCGTCGACGCGGGTCCGACGAGCGTGCGCGGCGTTCCCACGTGTCGACGGGCCGCCCCCTGCGCGGCAGACTCGCACCGGGCGCACCGCCCGGCGCCCACGGCCGAGCGCACGGAAGGCGTACCGGTGAGCGACGCGACGACGAGCCTGCTGGTGCTCGGCGGCACGGTCGCGCTGTTCGTGTGGAACCGGCTCCCCGTCGGCGCGGTGGCGGTCCTGTGCTCCCTGGCGCTGCTCGTCACGGGCCTGGTCGACGCGGCCACGGTCGTGGCGGGGTTCGGGGACCCGATCATCGTGTTCATCGCGTGCCTGTTCGTGCTCGCGGGCGGGCTGGAGCAGGCCGGGGTGACGGCGTGGGCGGGCCGGCAGGTGGTCGCGCGCACGGGCTCGTCGCACGGGCGGCTCGTCGTGGCGCTCATGGGGCTGGCGGCGGTGCTGACGGCGGTGGTCACGCCGAACGGCTCGGCGGCGGCGCTGCTGCCCGTCGCGGTGCTCGCGGCGCGACGCGTGGGCCGGCGTCCGTCGTCGCTGCTCATGCCGGTCGCGTTCGCCGCGAGCGCGGGCGGCCTGCTCACGCTGGCGGCGTCCCCGGTGAACGTCATCGTGTCGGACGCGCTGGCGGACGCGACGGGCGAGCCGCTGGGGTTCTTCGAGATCGCGGTCGTCGGGGTCCCGCTGGTGCTGGTGACGGTCGCGGTGGTGCTGGTCGCGGGCCCGCGGCTGCTGCCGCGGCGGGACGCGTCCGACGAGCACCGGACCGCGGACGTGTCGGGCCACCTCGACCGGCTGCTGGAGCACTACCGGCTCGACGAGGGCTTCACGCGGGTGCGGGTGCGGGCGTCGTCGCCGCTCGTCGGCGCGGACCCGGCGGCCGTGCCGGTGCCCGAGGGGGTCGCGGTGGTCGGGGTGCAGCACGCGGACGGTGCGCCGGGGCTCGTCGGGGAGGCGGTGCAGGCCGACGACGTGGTGGTCGTGACGGGCTCGTCGGCGCAGGTCGCGGCGCTCGTCGCGGACGCGGGCGTGGACGTGGTCGCGACACCGCTGTCGCGCGCGACGCGCACGGAGCTGCTGGGCCGCGAGGCGGGGCTCGCGGAGGTCGTCGTGCCGCCGCGGTCCGCGCTCGTCGGGCAGCGGGTGTTCCCCGGGCAGGTCCGCTCGGGGCTGACGGTGCTGGACGTGCGGCGCCTGGGGCGCTCGCGCGGGCCGCGCGCGACGCTCCTCGCGGAGGGCGACCTGGTGCTCCTGCACGGCCCCTGGGCGGCGGTCGAGCAGCTGGGCCGGGACACGGACGTGCTCGTCGTGGACGACCCGGGGGCGGTGCGGCGGCACAACGCGCCGCTGGGCCCGGCGGCGTGGCGCGCGCTGGGTGTCATGGCGGTGACGGTCGCGCTGCTCGCGTCGGGCGTGACGCTCCCGGCGGTCGCGGGGCTCGTCGGCGCGGCGGGCATGGTGCTGCTCGGGGTGCTGACCCCGCAGCAGGCGTACCGGTCGGTGTCGTGGCAGGCGCTGGTGCTGATCGGCGGGCTGATCCCGCTGTCGGCGGCGATCTCGTCGTCGGGCGCGGCGGACCTCGTGGCGGGCGGGCTGGTCGACGCGGTCGCGGGCGGCGGGCCGCGCGTGCTGCTCGCGGCGCTGTTCGTCCTCACGCTCGCGCTGGGCCAGGTCGTGTCGAACACCGCGACGGTCCTGGTGGTGACGCCGATCGCGCTCGCCGCGGCGGCCGACGCGGGCGTCGCCCCCGCGCCGGTGCTGGTGCTCGTCGCGGTCGCGGGCGCGGCGTCGTTCCTCACGCCCATCGCGACGCCCGCGAACATGATCGTCATGGGCCCGGCCGGGTACCGGTTCGGGGACTACTGGCGGCTGGGCGCGGTGCTGACGCTCGCCTGGTTCGTCGTCGCGGTGACGCTCATCCCCGCCGTGTGGGGGACGTGAGCGCCCGCGCGCCGGGCAGCACGCGCCATCCGCGCAGCTCGGCGGCGGCGGCGAGCACCGGGTCGTCGCCGACGACGACCGCGGTGCCGACGGCCTCGAGCATCGGCAGGTCGCTCGCGTGGTCGCCGTACGCGACGGCGTCCGCGGGCACCAGGCCCCGGTCGCGCAGCACGCGCCGCACGACGCGCGCCTTGCGCTCCCCGACGACGACGTCGTCGGCCGCGCCCGTGAGCACGCCGTCGCGCTGCTCCTGCAGGGTCGCGAACCACGCGTGCGCGCCGACCGCGCGCGCGACGGGCGCCACGGTCGCGGGCGGTGCCCCGGACACGAGCACGACGACCGCGCCCGCCTCCCGGGCGGCCGCGACCTCGTCGGCCACGGGCGGGTGCCACACGTCCGAGCCCAGCCCGGCGAACCAGCGTTCGCCCAGGTCACGCAGGACGTCGACGCGCTCACCGGCGAACGTCGCGTAGTACGCGCGGCTCACCGCGTCCCGGTCGCCCGTGGTGTCGAGCTCGCGCAGCCGGCCGAGCAGCGCGGTGACCTCCTCGGAGGTCCGGCCCCGTGCGCGCTGGTGCGCGACGAGAAACCCCGCCATCGAGTTCACGGTCAGCAGCGTCTCGTCGACGTCGACGAACACGATCGCGTGCACGGGCACCCCCCACGGTCCTGCACCCGCCGGCACGCACCGTCGGGTGCCCGCCAACCTAGCGGTCCGACGCCCGGAACGGGGCATCCGTCCCGTTTAAGCAGCCGTCCTGCCCGAGCGGCCGTCCCGGGTCAGCAGCCGTCCCGTCTAGGCACCCAGCCAGGCCCCGGCGGCGACGAGCAGCGCACGCGTCGCGTGCAGCACCGCGTCCGGGTGCGGCGCGAAGTCCGGCGCGTGGTTCGCGGGCACCCCCGCGGGCGGCGCCCCCGGACCCAGCCACGCGGCGTCGGCGTGGTCGCTGACCCCGAGGAACCAGTACACGAGCGGGCACCCCAGCCCCCGCGCGAGCGCGCCCACGTCGTCGCTCGCCGGGGACGGTCGCGTCAGCGGGTACGTGGTCACGCGCCGCCCGACGAGCGCGCGCTGCACACGCTGCGTCGCCGCCGGGTCGTTGAGCACGTCCCCGAACGCCGCGACGCGCTCGACCTGCGCGGGCCGCGGGCACCCGGCCCGGTCCGCGACGTGCCGGGCGAGCACCCCGATCTCGTCGGCGACCACGTCGAGCACGCGCGCGTCGCCGCCGCGCAGCGCGAGGTCCGCACGCACCACGTGCGGCAGCGTGTTGTGCGACGCGCCGCCGTGCACGGCGCTCACGGTGAGGTCCGCGCCGACCTCGCGCGCCAGGTCCCCGGCGCCGGCGAGCACGTCGAGCAGCACCGCGACGGTGTCCACGCCGCCCGCCGGGAACGCCACGTGCCCGCCCGTGCCGTGCAGCGTGACCACGAGCGCCACCGACGACGACAGCACCGCCCCGGGCCCGAGCGTCACGGCACCGAGCGGCTCGGGCCGCACGTGCTGGGCGAGCAGCACGTCGGGGTGCGGCACGAGGTCCGCGAGCCCGTCGGCGACCATCGCCGCCGCACCACGCCCGGTCTCCTCCTCGGGCTGCAGGACGACGACGAGCGTGCCCGCCCAGGCGTCGGGCGCGGCCGCGAGCCGCTCGACGGCCGTCAGGACCGCCGCGAGGTGCACGTCGTGCCCGCACGCGTGCGAGACGCCGACCTGCCGCCCGCCGAGCGTCGTGCGCCGCGTGGACGCGTACGGCAGGCCCGTGGCCTCGGCGACCGCGAGGCCGTCGAGCTCGGCGCGCACCGCGACGACCGGCCCGTCGCCGTTGCGCAGCACCCCGACGACCCCGTGCCCGCCGACCCGGGGGCGCACGCGCAGGCCGGCGGCCCGCAGGTGCGCCTCGGCACGCGCGGCGGTCTCCCGCTCCCGGCCGGACAGCTCGGGGGCGGCGTGCAGCTCGCGGTACAGGTCCCGCGCGGCGGCCGCGTCACGGTCGGGCAGGGTCGCGAGGTCCGGCGCGGCCGTGGTCGTCACCCCCGGCCCCGCACGCTCACGCCCGCACCCCCAGCAGGGACCACGCGGTGCGCTCGTCGCCGTCGGGCGGCCACGCCCCGAGCCGGAGCCGGTACGCGGGCACGTGCCGGGGCGGCAGCGCCAGGGCCGCGGCCCACCGCGCGCGGTCGAGCCGGGGCGTGCAGCGCACCGTGAGCCGGTCCGCGGCCCCCGCGAGGCACCCCCACTGCGCGACGAACCCGAGCACGACGGGCAGCACCACGCGCGCGGCGGCGCCGTACCGCTCGCGCCAGCGGGCTGCGTCCACGGTGAGGGTGCAGCCCACCGAGGCGGGTGCGGGCGCGGCGGCGTCCGGGCGGCGCGGCTCGTCGGGCACGTCGAGGCGACGCACGCCGCGGCCGTCGGGTGCCTCGGCGGTGAGGTACGGCCGCAGGCCGTCGGGCGGGACCGCGTCGCGCAGCACGACGAGCGCGCGCTCCAGCGCGTGCGCGACCCCGACCGCGTGCTCGACCGGGACGGGCCGGCTGGTCGCGAGGTCCTCGTGCGACCAGCCCGACGCACGCCGGTCGAGCCACGTGTCGAGCGTGTCGACGCTGGGCGCGGCGGCGGCGTCGAGCGCGGCGACCGCGAGCGCGTCCACGGTCGCGGGCCGCCGGTCGAGGCGCACGCGGGCGACGGTCCCGCGCGCGGGGCCGAGGTCCACGCCGGGCGCGAGCCCCGCGCGGGACGCGGTCAGCGCGACCGTGGCCGCCAGGTGCCCGGCCTCGAGCAGCGCGAGCACGCCGCGCCCCGCACCCTGCGGCGTGCCGTCGCCCGCGTCCGCACGGCCGGGGTGACGCTCCGGGTGGCGCTCCGGGTGCGCGGTGACCTCGAGGCGGGCGTCCGCGGCGGTCAGGGCGTCGGCGGGACCGTGCGCCGTCGGCGTCGGCCCGCGCAGCACCCCGTGGTGCGGGTCGACCTGCAGCAGCCGGCCCGCCGCGGAGCGCACGTGCAGGTCCGCGGCGAACCGCCCGTCCGGCGACGGGTACGCCCGGTGCACGGGGCACCGGTCGGCGGGCGAGAACCGCCGCACCCGCACGGCCGCGACCGCGGCGGCGAGCAGCCGGTCCCGCCACGGCAGGTCGGCGCCGAGCTCCTCCCCGGCGCGCGTCGCGCCCAGCGCCGCGAGCGCACGCTCGGGCAGCGCGGTGCGGGCCTCGTGGGACGTCACGGGAACGGGTGCGGCGCCGCGTGGAACCGCCGGTCGTCGTCCCAGGGCACCCCCCCGTGCAGGATCGCGGCGCCGCACGCGAGCCGCGGCAGGCCGACGGTGCGGCGGTTGCGGTGCCCGTGGGTCAGCGGCACCGTGCCCGGGACCAGCACCTTCACGGCGTGCAGCCCGAGCGCGTCGACGAGCTCCGGCGCGCTCTGGTCGACCACGACGACGTCCAGGCCGAGCGTGTGCGTGCGCGCCAGCAGCTCGCGCAGCGCCCGCGCGACGTCGCCCGTCGGCAGGGTCGGGCGGGTCGCGAGCTCGGCCGCGGTGGCGAAACCGACGGGCCGGTCGAGGAACGCCCCGAGCGGGCGCGCGTCCGCGAGCGCGTGCAGCCCGACGTGGTCCTGCGGCGTGCGCACGAGGTCGTGGTCGGCGAGCGCCGGTCGGCACCGCGCGGCGCCGCGCCGCACGCGCGGGTCGGACGCGAGCGCCGTGCACGTCTCGGCGGCCGAGCGGACGGCGGTCCGGGGGTCCGCGCCGACCCCGGTCCCGACGGCCCGCGCGGGCGCCTGCCCCCGGCGGACCGCGTCCTCGTCGCCGACCGCGACCGCGAGCGCCACCGGCACCCGGAAGTCGGAGGTGAGGTCCAGGACGCGCAGCCGCATGCCCCGCTCCGCGAGCACGTCGCGCAGCGACGCGAGCTCGTCGCTGGTCTCGATCTCGACGAGCCGCGCGCGGGTGTACCAGGCGAGCATCGCCGCGTCGCGCTCGACGACGTCGAGGAGCCCGTGCAGCACCGCCTCCTCGCGGCTGCCGCCGACCGCGCACCCGGTGGACGACTCGTGCACGAACCTCGCGCCCACGCCCTTCTCGTGCCGGTACGCGACGTGCTCGGGGACCAGCACCTCGCGGTCCTCGCGCGTGGAGTACCCCCACACCCAGCTCGTCGTGCGGGCGCGCGCGAACGGCTCGTAGGCGGGGTGGCCGGGCTCGTGCGTCCCGAGCCGCCGCGGGTCGACCGCGTGGTCGGCGACCTCGTCGTACGAGGCGACGACGACGGGCACGGCGGGCCGGCGGTGGCCGCCGAGCACGCGCCCGAGCGCGCCGAGCACGGCGGGGACCTCGCCGGCGATGAACGACGTCGCGCGGCCGGCACCGTGCTCGACCCGGGACCGCCCGGGCACGACGACGGTGGCCCGCACCCGGGCGGGCGGCGTCGCCTCGTCGCGGTCCACCTGGACGACGGGGCCGAACCGCTCGTCGAGGAGGTGCTCGCGCAGCGTCCCGCGGTCGATCGGCAGCGTGCGCAGCGGGCCCCCGAGGGCGGGCTGCGGCGTCGTCAGGTCGAGCGGCGCGGGCGGGTCGGGCGGCACCGCGCACACGACGCACGCGGGGTGCGGCACGAAGCGGTGCGTGGACAGCACGCCGGTGGTGCGGTCGAGCACCAGCACGGCGCGCCGCCACTGCGCGGGCTCGTCGGCCAGCACGCGCGCGACCATGCCGCGCACCACCGGCGCCCAGTCGAGCCCGACGTCGGAAGGAGGGCCGCCCGCGGTGTGGGGCGCGACGTCCGTCCACCACGCGAGCGCACAGTCCGCACACCCCCCTTGCCCGTCGGGCACGACCAGCGGCCCGACGAGCACGTGGCTCCCGTGCGCCCGCACCGCGAGCGACCCTCTCCCGGCGGCGAGTCGCGCACGCCCCTGCTCGAGCGCGACCGACACCGCGTCCGTGACGTCGTCCGTCACGTCCACGACGCCACCGCCGCCTGCACGCCGACGGTCCCCCAGCCGTCGGCATGACGCGGTTCGACGACCTGCAGCGCCCCCGAGGCGACGGCGGCGCACGCCCACCCGTCGACCTCGGCGAGCACCGCCGGCGTCCGTGTGCCCAGCACGTCGAGCACCGGGTCCGGTGCGACGAGCGACGCGTGGGACGACTGCCACTGCACCAGCCCGACGGCGCGCAGCAGCGCCTCGTGGACGGCTGGTCCCGTGGTCGTGGCGACCGCCCGGCCGAGCAGCGCGCCGTCGCGGTCCCGCACGTCGGCGCGCCGCAGCCCGGTGCCGGCGACCGCGAGCGTGACCAGCGCGGGCACCCCGAGCTGCCGGGTGAGCGCGGCGGCCAGGCGCCGGGAGCCGGGGCCGAGCGCGCCGCGGTCGACGGGCGCGGGCCGCCACCCCACGTCGGAGCGCTCGACGAGGCGCGCGACGGCGTCCGCGCGGGCAGCGGCGGGGGTCGTCCCGAGGCCGAGGCTGCCGCCCGGGTGGCCGGTGGGCCCGGCGGCGACGACGCGCAGCGCGCCGAGCACCGCGTCGAGCCGTGCCGCGGCGGTCGTCGTGCCGATGCCGCCGAGCGTGCGCCCCTCGTCGTCGACGAGCGCCGCGAGGCCGACGGGCAGCTGCGGCAGGTCGAGCGGCAGCGGCTCGCCGACGGCGCCGAGCACGGGGTCCCAGACCGGCTCGAGCCGCTCGAGGGCGAGGACGTCGCTGCCGCCGGCGGCCGTGTCGGCCCACGCGTCGACGTCGAGCACGCGCCCGTCGGCGCCGAGCCGGGGCAGCACGACGTGGGTGCGCGGCTCGCTCACCAGCCCGCCGGAGGTCACGAGGTACGACGGCCAGCGCGGCGGGGTGGTCCCGTCCGCCGCGCGGGCGCTGGACCCGAGCACGGCGAGCGCGAGCTGGGCGCCGACGAGCGTGCCGAGCAGCGTCTGCGGCGCGGGCGGCCCGTCGTCGGCGTCCGCGCGGCCGACCCGGGCGAGCGCGGCGGCCTCGCCGAGCGCGTCGGCGTCCCGGTCGCGGGGCCCGACGAGGACGGTGCGCTCGTCGCCCGCGGCGAACGCGACGGGGTGCCACGCGTCGTCGGGCCCGAGGCGCTCGACGCGCGCGAGCAGGCGCGCGGACCCGGTGCGCGGGGTCGCGGGCGCGCGGGGCGGCTCCTCGGCGCGCGTGACGACCTCGGGGTAGCCGGCGGCGAGCAGGTGCGCGGCGGCGGTCGCGGCGACGGGCCCGGTGCCGGTGACGCGCAGGGTGGTGGTGGCGACGAGCCGCGCGGCGGCGGCGGGCCGGCGGGCGACGGCCTCGAGGTGCGCGAGCGCCGGGACGTCGTCGGCCGCGGGCTCGACCTCGCGCAGCAGGTGGTGCCGGTCGAGCTGGGCGAGGATGCCCGCGACGACCTCGCGCCCGTCGTCGGGCACGGAGGCGAGCAGGACGTCCGGCTCGACGCCCGTGCGCAGTGCCGGCTCGATCGTGCTCCCCAGGGCGCGCGCCCCGACGCCGTCGACGACCACGGCGCTCGCGCCCGCGCTCACGGCGACGCCCCGGCCGTCGAGGTCGCGCGACCGGGTCCCGGCGCGCAGCCGCACGCCGGTGCCGCGGCCGCCGGTCTCAGCCATCGAGGCCACCCCACCAGGGAGGGACCGGCGTGCCCGCGGCGTCCGGCCCGGCGACGGGCCACCCGGCCACCTGCGCGCCGGCGACGTGGGCACCGGCGGCGCGCGCGCCCCCGGGCTGCGGGCCGGTCACGGGCGCGTCGGGCAGGTACGTCCCGGCGAGCACGTCCTCGGCGGCGCGCGCGACGAGGGCCGCGAGCGCGTACCGCTGCACGGGCGCCACCCCGAGCAGGGGCAGCAGCTCGAAGAAGCAGTGCACGGTGAACCCGTAGGCGGCGGCGTCGGTGCCCGCGCCGAAGCACGGCGGCACCTCGCCGGCGGCGGCGAGGTCGAGCGCCACGGGCAGCGCGGTCTCGACCCAGCCGGCCCACACGTCGAGCGCGGGGTCGGCCGCGCGGGCCGCGACGCCGCCCGCGTACGCCGCCTCGAGGCGTCCGACGAGCGCGCCGCGCTGCGCGGCGTAGGTGCGCTCGAGGCGGGCGTCGAGCGTGCCGTCGTCGGCGCCGCGCACGTAGGCGGCCCAGTGGGACCGCAGCACGTCCCGCCCGCCGGCCAGGCCGAGGCGGGGGTGCGCCGTGGCGACGGCCGCCATGGCGCTGAGCACGGCGTCGAGCAGCGGCGTGGCCGCGAGGGTCTCGTCGATCGTCTCGTCGACCGCCGTCATGCCGGCGGTCATGATGCGGCCCATCGCGGCCTGGGCGCGCTCGCCGCGCAGGAACGTGTCGACGACGGCGCCGCGGTCCGGGCAGCCGGCCGGGAGCGCCGGCAGGGCCGCGGCGACGCCGGGGGCGCCGCACCCCGGCTCGGTGGCGGCGCCGGCCGCGGGTCGCACGTCGGTGCAGGACCGCCGCGCGAGGAACGCCTCGACGCGCTCGGTGACGGTGCGGGCCGCGGCGTGGGCGCCCTCGGGCTCGCCGTCGACGAAGAGGACGACGAGGGGCCCCTGCTCCCAGCGGGTCTGCAGCCACGCGCCGCGCAGCGCGGGCCGCTGGGAGAGCTCACGGGCGAGCGGCACCAGGCAGTCGCGCAGCAGCTCGTCCTGGTCGCCGTAGTACACGCTCCGGACGGCGGTGATCATGCTGCCTCCAGGTCGGCGAGGGGCAGGTGCGCCACCGGGCACGGGCCTCCCGGTGGCGGGTCCGGCAGCCGCGCCGAACGGCTGCCGGTGCTGGACGGTCGGGTTAAACAAACCGACCGTCCGGCTTTGTTGAGGATGACGCAGCGATCTCGCGGATGTCAATGGAGGGTGCGCCTGCGACACAAGGTGCAAAGCAAACCGACCGGCCGCCTTGTTATGGCGTCCCCGGGGGTCTAGCGTTCTCCGCACGGGGGGCGCGCCGAACGCCCGAGACGTGGAGGTCAGCCATGCAGCGCAGCAGCTTCGACCAGCGGTACGTCCACAAGCTCGACCCGTGGGCGGTGCTCGTCACCGACGTCACCGGTCCGGGCGACGACGCCCGCCTCGAACCCGCAGCCGCCTGGCACGTCGACGTGATGCTCCCGCTCGGCATCCCGCACCCGGTCTACGCCCACCAGAGCGCCGTGCTCCTCGCGCTCGAGGGCTTCCGTCAGGCCGGGACCGCGCTCGCGCACGTCGCGGGCGGCGTGCCCCTCGGCCACGCGTTCATCGCCTCCCGCGTCGCGATGAGCTGGGTGACCGACCCGACCGCGTTCACGGGCGACCTGCCCGCGCGCTTCACGTTCCGCACCCGCTCGGCGGACCACCGCCGCGGCACGCTCGTGCGGCACGTCTTCGACGCCGAGGTCACCGTCGACGGCGCGCTCGTCGCGCACGCGTCGGGCGACCTGCAGTGCGTCGACCCCCGCGTGCACGCCCGGCTGCGGGCCGGCGCGCCCACCTGGGCCGAGGTCGCGCACCGCCACGACCCCGCCGCGCTCGACGAGGTGCGCACGACCGCGGGCACGCTCGAGGCGCGGCTCGGGTGGGACGCCGACGACCGCATGGTGTTCGACCACGGCGTCGACCACGTCCCCGCGATGCACCTCGCGCGCGCCGCGATGACCGCCCACCACCTGCTCACCGCGGCCGAGACGGTCAGCTCGATCGACGTGCGGTGCACGCGCTACGTCGAGCTCGACGTCGACACCGACGTGCGCACCGTGCTCGAGGGCGCGACGACGCGCACCGAGGTGCTGCAGGGCGGCGACGCGGCAGCCGTCATCACGTGCGCGAGCGGCCTGCCGACGACCACGGCACCGACGACGGACGCGACGACCTACGTCGAGCCCCCGGTGCGCACCGCGCTCCTCTGACCCGGAGGCGTCCGCACGAGGTGCACGCGACGGCACGCACCGACCGGCACGCACCCACTGGCACGCACCGAACGGGGTGGCCCCACCCCGGGGCGCACCCGCGCCGTCAGGCGCGCTGGAGGATGTCCGGGATCACGTGCTCCCGGCCCGGCGCGACGATGCCAGGCAGCAGCAGCGTCCACATCTCGTGCAGCCGGTCCATGAGGTCCTCGAGCCGGGTCGAGGCGAACGACGCGGTCTGGATGCCCGTGAACGCCGCGACGAGGAAGCGGGACAGCATGTCCGGGTCGATGGTGTCGCGCACGTCGCCCTGGGCGATCGCGTGGCTGATGACCGCCGAGGTGGGCGCCGCCCACGCGTCGTACGTCGGGCCGCGCTCGTCCTCGCCCTCGGTCTCCGGCACCTCGACCGCGAGGCGCATCGCGGCCAGCGCCACGACGTCGTCGCGCATGAGCTCGCCGAGCGCGCGGACCATCGAGACGAGGATCGCGAGCGCGGACAGGTCGCTGGACGCGAACTTGTCCTGCAGCTCGGTGTTGAGCTCGCGCTGCCGCTCGATCACGGCCTGCGCGAGCAGCTCCTTGGAGCGGAAGTGGAAGTACATCGCGCCCTTGGTCGCGCCCGCGCGCTGCGCGATGTCCGCGATGCTCGCGCCGGCGAACCCGTGCTCGATGAACGCGGCCGCGGCTGCCTCGACGATCGCGTTCCTCGTCGCCACCGCGCGTGCCTGCTGCGCCACGTCGCCCTCCCTGGTGTCGGGTGCTGCGGCAATATATCCACGCAGCAGGGCAGAAGCATACCGGCCGCCCGTCTTTTTTTCACCGTCGCCGCGGCGTCCCGGGCTCCCCGTCGGAACGATCCGACGAGCGGCCCCGCGGGCTCAGGCGACCGACGGCGTCCGCGCCCGGCCCACGCCCTCGACGGCCGCCGCCAGCCCGATGCGCGGCGCCAGGCCGTCCACCTGCACCACCGCGGCCGCGCCGTGCGCGCGGTACAGGTCGACCAGGGACCGCAGCTCGTCGCGGCCGCCGTACGGGCACGTCACCTCGAGCAGCGTCGTCGCACCCTCGTGCACGACGTACGTGACCTCCCCGTCGAACCCGAACGACGGCGACACCCGGAACCGCACCGGGCCGACCTCGACCGGCGGCGGCAGCACCCGCCCGCGCACGTGCGAGATCCCGAGCAGCCGCTCCAGCCCCGCGCGCTCGTCGTCCGGCAGGCCCTCGCACGCGTCCAGCGCGTCCATGTCGACGAGCACCACGCAGTCCTCGTCCGGCTCCTCGCCCGGCTCGTCGCCCTGCCCCGCGTCCGCCAGGCCCGGGTGCCACGACGCGTCGACCTCGAGCGTCAGGAAGCCGTCGTGCGCGCTGTACGCCGTCCGCACGGCCTCCATGCGCTCCTCGAGCCCCAGGGCGCGCAGCGGGTTGCGGCGCGAGGTGGTCACGGCACCGCACGAGCACGAGATGGTCACCATGACCTCAGGGTGGACCCCGCCACCCACACGGACCATCCCCCACGCCGTGCGCACGCGGATCCGCGCGCCCGGTTCGCCCGGTTCGCCCCGAACCGGGTGCGCCCGCCCCCGCGCAGGGACAGACTGGCCGGTGCGGCGGTCCCACCCGGCGGGCCCCGGGGCGGCCAGAGTGGGGGCACGACGCGTGCCGCACGGCCCGCGCACGACGCGAGAAGGAGAGGGCCATGGGTCTCGACGACCTGGTCTCGAAGGCGAAGGACGCCCTGGAGGGGCGCGAGGAGCAGGTGAAGTCCGTGATCGACAAGGCGGCCGACGTCGTCAAGTCGCGCACGGACGACGCGGGCGACAGGAAGGTCGACGACGTCGCCGCCAAGGCGAAGGAGCTCCTCGACCAGCAGAAGGCGCAGCGCGACAAGCCGTGACGAAACCGGCGCCCGCGGGGTGCCGGTCGACGCGTCGCCGCACGTGGCGCCGCGCGGGGGGCGGCGTGCGGCGACGCGGCGCGGATACCATCGAGGCGTGTCGGCGCCCCTCACCACCCGGTGAGCGGGCCGTGAGGCGTCCCGGGCGAGCCGAAGGAGGTGGGTGATGGGTTTCCTCGACCGATTCGAGAACGGTGTCGAGCGTGCGGTGAACAACGTCTTCGCGAAGACGTTCCGCAGCGAGCTCAAGCCCGTCGACCTGGCGAGCCGGCTGCGCCGGGAGGTCGACGAGCGCGCCGCCGTCGTCGGGCGGGACCGCACCGTCGTGCCGAACGAGTTCACGATCGAGCTCTCGACGCCCGACTACGACCAGGTCGAGGCGTGGGGCGCGGAGACCCTCGCCGACGAGTTCGCGGCGAACGTCACCGACTACGCCGCCGGCCAGCGCTACGCGTTCGTCGGGCCCGTGACGGTGAGCTTCGCGGAGAACACCGAGCTCGAGGCCGGCCGCTTCGAGGTGCACTCGGCGACCGTGCGCGGCGCGGTGGCCCCCGCCACGAGCGCGGCGCCCAGCCCGCGCCACCCGCTGCTCGACATCGACGGGCAGCGCTACCTGCTCACCGGCCCCGTCACGGTCATCGGCCGCGGCTCGGAGGCCGACATCATCGTCGACGACCCCGGCGTGTCCCGCCGCCACCTGGAGATCCGGGTCGGCCCGGACTCGGTGGTCGCGACCGACATGGGCTCGACCAACGGCCTGTTCGTCGAGGGCCACAAGGTGCCCGCCGCGACGCTGCTCGACGGCAACACCCTGACCATCGGGCGCACGCGGATCCTGTTCTGGACGGGTGGCGACCAGGACGTCGACGAGTGACCGGCCGGTGACGCCCACACGATGAGCGAGCTGACCATCACCCTGCTGCGGCTGGGCTACCTGGCCCTGCTGTGGCTCCTCGTGCTCTCGGCCGTGTCCGTGCTGCGCCGCGACCTGTACGGCACGCGCATCACGCGCCGCCGCTCCCGCACGCCCGCCGCCGGCCCGCCCGCCGCGGCGCCCGCCGGCGCGCCCGCCCCGGCACCGGCCCCCCGCTCGACCCGCGGGCTGCGCGGCGCGCGCGGCGGCCAGCGCGGCGCGCAGCGCTCGGCCCGGCTCGTCGTCACGCAGGGCCCGCTGACCGGCACGATCCTGCCGCTCACGCAGGCCGCGGTCGTCGTCGGCCGCGCCCCGGGGTGCACGCTCGTGCTGGACGACGACTACTCGTCGTCCCGGCACGCGCGGATCTTCCCGCAGGACGGCGGCTGGTGGGTCGAGGACATGGGCTCGACCAACGGGACGTTCGTGCACGACCAGTCCGGCGACCACAAGATCGCCGGCCCGACGCCCCTGGCCCCCGGCCAGTCGGTCCGCGTGGGCCGCAGCGTGATCGAGCTGCAGGGGTAGGCGGATGACGGTCGCGCTGCGCTACGCCGCCCGGTCCGACGTGGGCCTGGTCCGGAGCAACAACCAGGACTCCGCGTACGCGGGCCCGCACCTGCTCATGGTCGCCGACGGCATGGGCGGGCACGCGGGCGGCGACGTCGCGTCGTCCGTCGCGGTCGCGACGTTCGCGCCGCTCGACGACGAGTCGCACGGGCCCGACGACGCGCTCGACGAGCTGGAGAGCGCGCTCGACGAGGCGCGCGAGGAGATCAAGGCCCGCTCGGACGCCGAGCCGGAGCTCGCGGGGATGGGCACGACCGTCACCGCGATCCTGCGCGCGGGCAACAAGCTCGCGATGGTGCACCTCGGCGACTCGCGCGGGTACCTGCTGCGCGACGGCGTGCTCACGCAGGTCACGACGGACCACACGTTCGTGCAGCACCTCGTCGACATCGGCCGGATCACGCCGGCCGAGGCCGAGCACCACCCGCAGCGCTCGGTCGTCATGCGGGTGCTGGGCGACTTCGAGGCGGACCTCACCCCGGACCTGTCGGTGCGCGAGGCGCGCCCGGGCGACCGGTGGCTGCTGTGCTCCGACGGCCTGTCGGGCTTCGTGAGCGCGGAGACCATCGAGGCCACGATGCGCGAGCTCACGGACATCGACTCGTGCGCCGACCGGCTCGTGCAGCTCGCGCTGCGCGGCGGGGGCGGCGACAACGTGACGGTCGTGCTGGCCGACGTGGTCGAGCTCGACGACCTGCCCGACGGCGCGGCCCCCGGCACGGCGCCGCAGGTCGTGGGCGCGGCGGCGACGACGCGCGACGACCCGACGGTCGCGGCGGACGGTCCCGCGGCGCGCGCGGCGGAGCTCGCGCAGGCCGCGGCGCGTGCGCAGAAGGCCGGCCTGGAGGGCGCTCGCCCCGCCGAGGACGGCACGGAGCCGGCCGAGCCCGAGCTCGAGGGGACCGTCGAGACCGTCGTGACCGACGAGGACGACGAGGACGCGGACCCGCCCCGCCGGCGCGGGCGCCGGTTCCTCACCGCCGTCGTCGCGGTCGTCGTGCTCGTCGCGGCCGTCGCCGGCGGGGACGCGTGGACCCGCACGCAGTGGTACGTCGGGCTCGACGGCGACGAGGTCGCGATCTTCCAGGGCGTGCCCGCCGAGCTCGGGCCGCTGACGCTGTCCACGCTCGTCGAGCGCACGGGCATCGAGGTCGACACGATCGCGTCGCAGTACGTGCGCGACCGCGTCGGGCAGACCATCCACGCCGACGACCGCGCGGCCGCGCGCCGCCTCGTCGACGAGATCGTGCTCCTCGACGACGGGACGCCCGCCGACGAGCCCACGCAGGAGCCGACCCCCGAGGTGACCACACCCCCGGCCGCCGAGCCGACCCCGGACCGCACCCGGTCCCCGATCGACCCGACCGGCAGGCCCACCGCGACGTCCACGCGTCTCGCGACCCAGGCGGCCGACGTCGGCGCGGAGGAGTGACGCGTATGGCCACCGTCGAGCCGCACCGCGTGCGTGCCGGACGGGGCGTCGAGCTCTGGCTGCTGCTGCTGGCGCTCGCCCTGGCGGTCGGCGCGTACGCGCTCGTCGGCCTCGGCACGTCCGGTGAGGTGCCCGCGGACGTGCTCGGGTACGGCGGCGGGCTCGCGGTGCTCGCGCTCGGGCTGCACCTGGTGCTGCGCTGGCGCGCCCCGTTCGCGGACCCGGTGATCCTGCCGGTCACGGTCGCGCTCAACGGCATCGGCCTCGCGATGATCTACCGGATCGACGTCGCGTACGACGCGGCGGGCAAGGACGGCGGGTTCGCGAGCCGCCAGCTCATGTGGACCGCGATCTCGGCGGTGCTGGCCGCGGCGGTGCTGGTCTGCCTGCGCGACCACCGCACGCTGCGCCGCTACACGTACACCGCGATGGTCGTCGGTCTCGTGCTGCTCGGGCTGCCCCTGCTGCCCGTGCTCGGCACGTCGATCAACGGCGCGCGGATCTGGGTGAACGTCGGGTCGGTCGGCATGCAGCCGGCGGAGTTCGCCAAGCTCGCCCTCGCCGTGTTCTTCGCCGGGTACCTGGTGACGCACCGCGACACGCTCGCGCTGGCCGGGCCGCGGTTCGCCGGGCTGCAGCTGCCGCGCGCGCGGGACCTGGGCCCGATCCTCGTCGTGTGGGCCGGCTCGATCGGCGTGCTCGTGTTCGAGAAGGACCTCGGCACGTCGCTGCTGCTGTTCGGGCTGTTCGTCGCGATGCTGTACCTCGCGACCGAGCGCGTGTCCTGGGTCGTCATCGGCCTGACGATGTTCGTCGGCGGTGCGGTCGTCGCGAGCCGCGTGTTCGCGCACGTCGGCGCACGTTTCGAGGCCTGGCTGCACGCGATGGACCCGGAGGTCTTCGACCGGTACTACGGCGGCTCGGGCCAGCTCGTGCGCGGGCTGTTCGGCATGGCCAGCGGCGGGCTGTTCGGCACCGGCTGGGGCCAGGGCCGCCCGGACCTCGTGACGTACGCCGAGTCGGACTTCATCGTCCCGTCGCTCGGCGAGGAGCTGGGCCTGACGGGCCTGCTCGCGATCCTCATGCTCTACGTGGTGCTCACGCAGCGCGGCATGCGCGCCGCGGTCGGCGTGCGCGACGGGTTCGGCAAGCTGCTCGCCGGGGGTCTCGCGTTCGTCGTCGCGTGGCAGTGCTTCGTCGTCGTCGGCGGCGTCACGCGGCTCATCCCGCTGACCGGCCTGACGACCCCGTTCCTCGCGTACGGCGGGTCGAGCCTGCTGGCGAACTGGATGATCGTCGCGCTGCTGCTGCGAGTGTCCGACGACGCGCGCCGGCCCGCCCCGGCCGCGCGCGGCGTGCGCCCCGACGAGCCGCTGCCCGACGAGCTCGTGCCCGACGAGGAGGCCGACGACGAGGCCGGCGCGCCGCGCCGCGTCCCGGCGGCCGCCGCCGGGCAGCACATGGGGGCCGAGCCCGACGACGACCAGCCGACCGAGCGGATCGGGGGCCTGTCGTGAACACCCCCCTGCGCCGCGTGGCGACCGTGATGCTCGTGATGTTCCTGGCCCTCATGGGCTCGGCGACGTGGGTGCAGTACGTGCAGGCGCCGAGCCTCAACGCCGACTCGCGCAACGTGCGCACCCTGTACCGCGAGTTCGGCGACGCGCGCGGGCCGATCGTCGTCGCGGGCGAAGCCGTCGCGTCGTCCGTGAAGGTCGACGACCCGTTCGAGTACCAGCGGCGGTACACCGACGGCGAGCTGTACTCGACGGTCACGGGCTTCTACTCGATCGTCAACGGCAAGTCCCAGCTGGAGCTCGCCGCGAACGACGAGCTCACCGGCCGCGGCGACCAGCTGTTCTTCTCCCGCCTGCGGGACCTGGTGACGGGCCGCAAGCCCGAGGGCGCGGCGGTCGAGACGACGATCCTGCCCGCGGCGCAGCGCGCGGCGCGCGAGGGCCTGGGCGACCAGCAGGGCGCGGTCGTCGCGCTGGAGCCGAGCACGGGCCGCGTCCTGGCGATGGTCTCCACCCCGGGCTTCGACCCGAACGTGCTCGCGACGCACTCGTCGGCCGACGCGAGCGCCGCCTACCAGGAGCTCGCGAAGGCCGACGGCAACCCGTTGCGCAGCAACGCGACGCTCGAGACGTACCCGCCGGGCTCCACGTTCAAGCTCGTCACGGCGGCCGCCGCGCTGGAGAGCGGGGAGTACGAGCCGTCGAGCACGCTGCCCGCGCCCGTGCGCCTCGACCTGCCGCAGACCACCGCGACCATCGGCAACTTCGGCGGCGGGGGCTGCGGCGCGGACCCGATCACGCTGGCCGACGCGCTGCGGGTCTCGTGCAACACGTCGTTCGCGCAGCTCGGGCTGAACCTGGGCGAGGACGCGCTGCGCGAGCAGGCGGAGCGGTTCGGCTTCGACGACGACTCGCTGCGCATCCCGGTGCCCGTCTCCGCAAGCCGGTTCCCGCAGGACCCGACGCCGCCGCAGGTCGCGCAGTCCGCGATCGGGCAGTTCGACGTCGCGGCGACGCCGCTGCAGATGGCGATGGTGTCCGCGGGCATCGCGAACCGCGGCGAGGTGATGCGCCCGTACCTCGTCGAGCGCGTGCGCGCCGCGGACCTGTCGGTGGTCTCGGAGACGAAGCCCGAGGTGCTGTCCACGGCCGTCTCCCGCACGACCGCCGCGCAGCTCACCGAGATGATGGTCGGCGTCGTGAGCAACGGCTCCGGCTCGTCCGCGCAGATCTCCGGCGTGCAGGTGGCCGGCAAGACCGGCACCGCGCAGACCAGCGACGACGCCGCGCCGCACGCGTGGTTCACCGCGTTCGCCCCGGCCGACGCGCCGAAGGTCGCGGTCGCGGTGATCGTCGAGCACGGCGGCTCCGCGGGCTCCGAGGCGACGGGTGGCCGCGTGGCCGCGCCGATCGCGCGGGCCGTGATCCAGGCGGTGCTCGACTCATGAGGAGCGCGGCGGGGCAGGCTCTCGGCAACCGGTACCGGCTGGTCCGGCAGATCGCGGTCGGCGGCATGGGCGAGGTCTGGGAGGGGTACGACGAGTCCCTCGCCCGGCCCGTGGCGGTCAAGGTGCTCAAGGAGGAGTTCGCCGGGGACCAGGGGTTCCTCGAGCGGTTCCGCACCGAGGCGCGCAACTCCGCGGCGCTGTCGCACGCGAACATCGCCCAGCTGTTCGACTACGGCGAGCAGGACGGCTCGTCGTACCTGGTCATGGAGCTCGTCACGGGCGAGCCGCTGTCCGACCTGCTGGAGCGCGAGCCCGTGCTCCCGGTGCGCCGCCTGCTGCCGATCCTCGCCCAGACGGCGCGCGGGCTGCACGCCGCGCACGAGGCCGGCGTGGTGCACCGCGACGTGAAGCCCGGCAACATCCTGCTGGGCCGCGGCGGGCGCGTGAAGATCACCGACTTCGGGGTGTCCCTGGCCCGCAACCAGATGACGATGACCGCCACGGGCATGGTCATGGGCACCGCGCAGTACCTGTCGCCCGAGCAGGCCGTCGGGCGGCCCGCGACGCCGCTGTCCGACCTGTACTCGCTCGGGATCATCGCGTACGAGGCGCTCGTCGGGCACCGCCCCTTCACCGGGCCCACGGCCGTGGACATCGCGGTCGCGCACGTCAACAGCCCGGTCCCCCCGCTGCCCGCGGCCGTCGACCGCAAGCTCGCCGACCTCGTCATGCGCCTGCTGTCGAAGGACCCGTCCCAGCGGCCCGCGTCCGGCGCCGCGCTGGCCGACGAGCTCGACCGCCTCCTGCCGGGCACGCCCCCGAGCGGCGTCCCGGTGATCGTGAAGTCGCCCCCGCGGCCCGCGACGCCGCCGCGCGCGGCGACGCCCGTGGGCGGTCCGCCCGGACCCCCGCCGCCCCCGTCGCCCGTCTCGGGCTCGGGCACGGCGAGCCCGGCGGCCGGCGGTCCGGGTGCCCCCGGTGCGCCCCCGCCGCCGCCGAAGGCCGGCCCGCCGTCGTACCCGCCGCGCCGCCGCCTGCGCCCCGACTCCGTGCCGCCGCGCACCTCCGCGGGCGGCCGTGGCCTGCTGCAGGGCACCGGCCCCCGGCTCGGGCGGCTGGGCGGGCTCCTGCAGGGCTCCGGGCCGCGGCTCGGCCGGTTCGGCCGCATGAGCTGGCCGCTGCTCGCGCTCGTCCTGCTGCTCGGCGCGCTGCTCGGTGCGGCGCTCGCCGGTCAGCTCACCAAGGCGGACGCGGCCCCCTCGGGCCCTGTTCTCGCCCGTATCGTGACCTGGACGTCCGCCGCCGACGCCGCCTCGGGTGGGATGATCGGCCCGGACGTCAGCCCTGCGCCCATCGGCGCAGGACCCCAGACGGAAGTGAAGGACGCCTAGTGGTGGACAGCGGACCCCGCCTCCTCGCCGGCCGGTACGAGGTCGGTGAGCTCATCGGCCGCGGCGGCATGGCCGAGGTGCACATCGGCCACGACACGCGCCTGGGCCGGACGGTCGCGATCAAGATCCTGCGCTCCGACCTGGCACGCGACCCGTCGTTCCAGAACCGGTTCCGCCGCGAGGCCCAGGCCGCCGCGGCGCTCAACCACCCCGCGATCGTCGCCGTGTACGACACCGGCGAGGACGTCGTCACGGAGCCGACGGGCGTCGTCGCGCACGTGCCGTTCATCGTCATGGAGTACGTCGAGGGCCACACGGTCCGCGACATCCTGCGCGACGGGGCCGCGGTGCCGATCGAGGAGGCCGTCGAGATCACGATCGGTGTGCTCTCGGCGCTCGAGTACTCGCACCACGCGGGCATCGTGCACCGCGACATCAAGCCCGCGAACGTCATGCTCACCCCGACGGGCGCGGTCAAGGTCATGGACTTCGGCATCGCGCGGGCCGTCGCGGACTCCGCGGCGACCATGACCGCGACGCAGGCCGTGATCGGCACCGCGCAGTACCTGTCGCCCGAGCAGGCCCGCGGCGAGACCGTCGACGCCCGCTCCGACCTGTACTCCACCGGCTGCCTGCTGTTCGAGCTGCTCACGGGTCGGCCGCCGTTCACGGGCGACTCGCTCGTGTCCGTGGCGTACCAGCACGTCCGCGAGGCGGCCCCGGTGCCGAGCTCGCTCGCGTCCGACGTGCCCGAGCCGCTCGACCGCATCACGATGAAGGCGCTCACCAAGGACCGCGACGCCCGGTACTCGAACGCCGCGGAGTTCCGCGCCGACCTCGAGGCGGTGCTGCGCGGCGGCGTGGTCGCCGCTCCCCCGGTCGGCACGGCCGTCGTCCCGGCGGTCGCCGGGGCCGACGCGACGCAGGTCATGGCCCCCGCGGCCGCGGTGACCGCCACGCAGGCGTTCCCGCCCGCGACGCCGTGGGGGACCACGGGCGTGGGCGGTGAGCTCACGCCCCCCGCGGACGACGAGGACGAGAACAAGCGCCCGTGGCTCATCTGGGTGCTCGTCGCGATCGCGGTGCTCGCGGTCGCGGGGATCATCGCGCTGCTCGTCGCGAACACCAGCGACGACAAGCCGACGACGGTCGCGGTCCCGACGATCGTCGGGCAGACCGAGGACGAGGCACGCGCGACGCTCGACGCGGTCGGCCTCGTGCTCGGACGCCGCTCGCAGGAGCCGTCCACCGAGGTCCCGGCGGGGCAGATCATCAGCTCCGACCCGGCGGCCGGCACCGAGGTCGAGCCCCGCAGCGCCGTGAACTACGTCGTGTCCTCCGGCCCGGACAGCGTCGAGGTCCCGGACGTGTCCGGGCGCACCGAGTCGCAGGCCGAGGAGGCCCTCGAGGCCGTCGGCCTCACGGTCAACGCGGACCGCCAGGAGGACAACAACCCGAACTTCCCGAAGGGCCAGGTCACCAGGACCGACCCGAAGTCCGGCGAGACCGTGGAGGCGGGCGCGAAGGTCACGCTCTACGTCTCCACCGGCAACGTCGAGCTGCCCGACCTCGTCGGCATGACCGAGGAGGAGGCGCTCGCCGAGCTCACCAAGCTCAAGCTCAACTCCACCGTCCGCCCGGTCACGACCACGGAGCACGACGCCGGCAAGGTCTTCGAGCAGGACCCGCAGCCGGGCCTGGTCACCCAGGGCACGACGGTCACCATCAAGGTGGCCACCGCCCCGGAGACCGCGGTCATCCCCAACGGGCTCGACCAGATGACGTACTCCGAGGCCGTGCAGGCGCTCGGCGCGCTGGGCTTCTCGAACATCCAGCGCCAGGACCGCGAGTCCGACAAGGAGCGCGACCGCGTCCTGTGGACCGAGCCGGGCGCGGGCACCGAGCTCGAGCTGACCGACCTCATCATCATCTACGTGTCGTCCGGCCCGCCGGAGCAGCCGGAGCAGCCCGACCCGGGCGACTCGCCGCCCGGGGGTGGCGACGACGGCGGCGGCGACGGGGGCCAGTGACCCTCGCGGCCGCCCGCCGCGGCTGACGCCACACCCGTGAACGACACCGCCCCGGCTCGGGAGTCCTGAGCCGGGGCGGTTCGTCGTCCGGGGCCGGGTGCGCGACCCGGTGGGCAGGGAGCGTCAGAGACGCACGAGCGGGTGCAGGCCCTCCGAGCGGGCCACGGCCTCGTCGTCCCCGCACAGGCGCAGCCAGTTCGCCAGGAGCCGGTGCCCGCCCTCGGTGAGCACGGACTCCGGGTGGAACTGCACGCCGTGCAGCGGCAGCTCGCGGTGCTGCAGGCCCATGATCACGTCGCCCGTGCGGGCGGTGACGACGAGCTCGTCGGACACCGTCCCGTCGACGACGGCGAGCGAGTGGTAGCGCGTCGCGGTGAACGGCGTGGGCAGCCCCTCGAGCACGCCCTGGCCGTCGTGCTCGACCTGCGACGTCTTGCCGTGCATCAGCTCGGGCGCGTGCGTGACCGTGCCGCCGTAGACCTCGCCGAGGGCCTGGTGGCCCAGGCACACGCCGAGCATCGGCGTTCCGGTCGCGGCGCACTCGCGGATGACGTCCATGCTCCGGCCCGCCTCGGCCGGCGTGCCGGGCCCGGGCGAGACGAGCACCCCGTCGAACCCGGTGCGCTCCTCGAGCGGCGGGACGGCGTCGTTGCGGACCACGACGGTCTCGGCACCGAGCTGGTTGAGGTACCCGACGATCGTGTAGACGAACGAGTCGTAGTTGTCGATCACGAGGATCCGGGTCATGTCACTCACCCACCGTGGTGTCGTTGAAGGGCATGTACGGGGCGACGGCCGGGAACAGCCACTCGAAGCAGGCCGCGAGCGCCGCGACCGCCAGGAGGACCACCAGCAGCACGCGCACCACGACCGATCCCGGCAGGTGCCGCCAGAGCCATGCGTACATCATCGCCTCCCGTCCGGTTCGCGGGCACTCATCTTGCGCCCTCCACGAGCTCGGCGGGGATCCCGTCCGCGACCGGCGCCCAGTAGTCGAGCACGCCGTGCACGATGTACCGCTCGCGCGCGGAGAACATCGGGTGGCACGTGGTGAGCGTGATGTACCGCTCGGTGGGTGCCTCGCCGGGCCGTCCGGGCACGGGCGCGATGACCTCGGTCTGGTAGGGCCTGACGATCTCCCACGAGGTGACGCGGTACACGTACCAGGTGTCCGTGCCGGGGCCGCCGTCGACGGTCGCGGTGCGCACGACGACCGCGTCGCCCTCCTGGAGCTCGGCGATCCGGTTGAACGGCTTGGCGAACGTGGTGCGGTGCGCGGCGAGCGCGAAGTTGCCGACGTCGCCGGGCATCGCGGTGCCCGGGTAGTGCCCGACGCCGAGCACGTCGAGGACCCCGGGCCGGTCGGTGCCCTCGCTGACGGGACGCTCGGGCTCGCCGTCCCAGCGCGGCACCTGGATGGTCGCGAACGTGGTGCGGTACTCGACGTCGGCCATGACGGGCGGGTCGTCGCGGCGCGGGGTCGCGACGAGCGGGCCCGCGCCGGCCGTGGGCGTGGGGACGGCGACGCGCGGCAGCTCGCGCACCACCTCGGCCTGCTGGCGGTTGCCCTCGACGTCCGTCCACCACAGCTGCCACACGAGGAACGCGAGCACGAGCACGCCGAGCGTGATGAGCAGCTCGCCGAGCACGCCGAGCGCGCCGTACGCGAGGCGCGCCCCGCGTGACGGCCGGCGCCGGGCGCGGGCCGGGGTCGTCGTGCCGCTCATCCGACGGCCGGTCCACCGAGCCGGGGCCACACGATCACGGTGCGGCGGGGCTCCTCCGCCTCGGGGAGCTCGGTCACGGCGGACGCGCGCGTGACGGCCTCCGCGGCCTCGTCGAGACCGGGCAGCACCTCGGTGCCCTCGGGCACGCTCGCCCAGCGCAGGTCGGTCGACCCGGCGTACGCGTCGAGGAGCAGGTCGTCGTCGGACTCCACGGACCAGCCGAGGCCGACGGACGCGGCGTCCGCGCGGTACGCGTTGACCTCGGGCGACTCGGCGAGCGCGGCACGCAGCAGGTCGGGGTCGCCGACGGCCTGGATGACGTAGGGCGGGGAGTACACGCGGCCCTGGAGGCGCAGGACGTTGCCGACGCACCGGAACGCGCTGGTCGAGATGACGCGCTGCCCCATGAGCGACATGGCCTCCGCGCCGCCCGCCCACAGGGCGTTCATGACGGCCTGGATGTCCTGCTGGTGCACGACGAGCACGTCGGGGCTGATGCCCTCGAGCCCGGGCTGGTCCTGGGGGGCGTCGTCGAGCGTGACCGTGAGCCCGGTCCCGGCCACGGGGACGGACCCGGACTCGATGCGGTAGCGGGTCGGCGGGTCGACGATCTCGGTGCCGCTCGCGGCGGCGGCGGCCTCGGTGAGCGCGTCGACCTGCCCGCGCAGCGCGTCGACCTCGGAGGTCAGCGACTCGACGCGCGCCACCTCGGCGATCGCGAGCTCGCGCAGGTCCTGCGGGTGGCGCTGCGCGTCGTTGGCGCGCGCGAACTTGGCGTTCGCGGCGAACAGCGCGCCCGAGAGCGCGAGCACGACCGTGACGGAGACCGTGCCGCGCGCGACGCGACGGTGCGCGCGGTGCGATCGCTCGGTCACGGACGACTCCCTGGGGCGGCGCGCAGGCGGGGACCGGCGCGGGTGTCTGACGGGCGTGCCGACGGGCCGCGCCGACACGGTATTGTCGCCCACTACGCTAGGCGATGGCGCCGACCGTCCGGTCTCGCCCTGGTCTCGATCCGGTCCCGTTCCCGGGCCGTGCGACCAGGGGCGAACGCGCGGCGGCTCCGTCCGACCCACCCGGTGAGGTGCGCACGGGGCGACCGTGCGTCCTCGTCGCAGAGCAGGAGATCTCGGTGCCCGAGTCGAAGTCGCGCAAGAAGGCCACCTACACGCCGCCGGCGGAGAAGGCCGCGCCCAAGCCCAGCCCGCGCTGGTGGGTCCCGACGATGCTCGGGCTCATGCTCGTGGGCCTGGTGTGGATCGTGACGTTCTACATCTCCCGTTCCGCGGGCCGGAGCCCCGACCTCCCCCTGGACATCGGCTCCTGGAACCTCGCCGTCGGCGCCGCGCTGATCATCACCGGCTTCGGCATGACGACGCGCTGGCGCTGACGCCGCGCACCGCGCACGACGCACGAGAGGCGCCGCCCCGGACCGGGGGCGGCGCCTCTCGTCGCTTCCTGGCGAAGGTTCTCCGCTCGAGCCCGTCGTCCCCAGCGGTGGACACACCTGTGGATAACTACACGGTTGTAGTTCCACAGGTGTGAGTACCGCTGTGGAACGGGAAACGGCTCATCCCCGCGAGATCGTCCACAGGACATCCCGAGGAAGTTTCCACAGCTCGACGACCTCCGCGGGCGCCTGCTCGTAGGCCCACAGCGTGGCCGCGACGAGCATCGCGAGCACCACCACCGGCAGCACCACGGCGACCAGGCGCCGCCGCTCGCGCGGCGCGAACGCGTACGCGGCCGCCACCAGCGCGCCGACGACGAGCCCGCCCAGGTGCCCCTGCCAGGAGATCCCCGGCACGACGAAGCTGAACACCATGTTGACGGCGATGATCCCGAGGATCCCCTGCGCCGGGTGACCCGAGCGCCACATCACCACGAACGCCGCGCCGAACAGCCCGAAGACCGCCCCCGACGCGCCGACCACGCCGCCGTACCAGGTCGACCAGCCCAGCGCCGCGGACAGCAGCACCACGACCGACCCACCCAGCTCGCTCAACAGGTACAGCGTCACGAACCGTGCGCGCCCGAGCTGCAGCTCGAGGTACGGGCCCACCGCCCACAGGGCGACCATGTTGAGCACGATGTGCAGGATCGAGCCCTCGGAGTGCAGGAACCCCGAGGTGAGGAACCGCCAGGGCTCCACGTGGCCCCAGAACGGCGAGTAGAACCACCGGTCCGTGAAGTCGGGGACCGTGTACTGGGCGACGTGCGCGACGACGCACAGCGCGATGAACGCGATCGTCGCGACCGGGCGGCCGTCCGGGCGCAGGACGCCGCCGTAGGCGGTGCGGCCGGTGCGCTGCGCGCTCGTCGCCTCGCGCACGCAGTCGACGCACTGCACCCCCACGGGCGCGGGCCGCTGGCAGTCGGGGCACACCGGCCGCCCGCACCGCTGGCACCGGACGTACGCGACGCGGTCCGGGTGGCGCGGGCAGACCGGTGCGGCCTGCTCCTGGTCGCTCAGGGTCAGTCCTCGATCTCGACGGACTCGATGACCACGTCCTGCAGCGGGCGGTCGTCCGCACGCGTCTTCGCCGTCGCGATCGCGTCGACCACGGCCCGGCTCGCGTCGTCGGCGACCTTGCCGAAGATCGTGTGCTTGCCGTTGAGCCACGTGGTCGGGGCCACCGAGATGAAGAACTGCGAGCCGTTGGTGCCGCCGACCTTGCCGGTGATCGGGTCGAGGCGCTTGCCCGCGTTCGCCATCGCCAGCAGGTAGGGCTCGCCGAACGTGAGCTCCGGGTGGATCTCGTCGTCGAAGTTGTAGCCCGGGCCGCCCCGGCCGGTGCCCAGCGGGTCGCCGCCCTGGATCATGAAGCCCTCGATGACACGGTGGAAGACCGTGCCCGCGTAGAGCGAGTCGGAGCGCTTGGCGCCCGTCCTCGGGTCCGTCCACTCCTTGGTGCCCTTCGCCAGGCCGACGAAGTTCGCCACGGTGGTGGGCGCGTGGTTCGGGTAGAGCTCGATCCGGATGTCACCGGCCGTCGTGTGCAGGGTCGCGAACATGCCGCCAAGTCTGGCACGCGGCATCAGGCGCAGGTCCGCTGCACGCGCGGCCCTGCGGTGGCAGAGTGGGAGCCCAGCACCCGGACCCGTGGGGAGTGGACATGCCTTTCAAGAGCAGGCCCAGCATCGACGTCGACACCGAGCAGCTCAGGAAGCAGGCCGGGCTGGCGGCGGACCAGGCGAAGGCCGCGGCGGGCACGCTCAAGGACGCGAGCTCGACCGCAGCGTCGAAGGCCGCGGACGCCGCGGTGCTCGCCAAGGAGTGGGCGGTGCCCCGCGCGGAGGCGTTCGTCGACTGGCTCCTGCCGCGCGTGGACCACCTCTACAAGGAGAGCGTGAAGGCCGCCGCGCCGAAGGTCGAGCAGGCCGCCGACAAGGTGTCGCCGGCGATCGACACCGCGCACGACAAGCTCGTCGACGAGCTGCTGCCCCGCCTGGTGCAGGCCGTCAACGAGGCCGCCGAGAAGGCGGGCGCGGCGGCCGAGAAGGCCGTGGACGCCGCGGCGGGCAAGGCCTCGGCCGGGGTGGCCGGCGCCGCGGCCCTCGCGGCGGCGAAGGCCGCGAAGAAGGAGAAGAAGCACACCGGCGCGAAGGTGTTCTGGACGATCCTCGGCCTCGTCGGGCTCGGCGCCGCGTTCGCCGCCTGGAAGCGGTCGCAGGAGACCTCCGACCCGTGGGCCGAGCCGTGGGAGCCGGCCCCCGCGCCGGGCTCGCACGACTCCCTGCGCGACCGCACGGGCGACGCGGCCGACGCGATCGGCGAGGCGGCCGGTGCGGCCGTCGCCAAGGGCCGGGACGTCGCGAGCAAGGCCGGCCACTCCCTCGCCGAGGCGAAGGACGAGCTCGGCGAGAAGCTCGCCGAGGCCAAGGAGGAGATCGGGGAGAAGCTCGAGGAGGCGAAGGAGGCCGCCGCGAGCGCGCGCAAGACCACCCGCCGCGCCGCCCCGAAGCGCACGACGTCGGCGTCCAAGGGCACTGCCGCATCGCCTGCCGACGAGCCTGCCGCCGAGCCCGCAGACGAGCCGGTCACCGACGCTCCGGCCGCCGCCGACGAGGCGAAGGACGAGCCCACCGCCTGACGGCACGCACGACGCACGACGGGGCCCGGCCACCACGAGGTGCGCCGGGCCTCGTCGTCCCCGGCGCTCCACCGCACGCACCCCGGACCGCGCCCGACCGACCACCGGGCAGGACGCGCCGCGTGGACGCCCTGTCGGTTCCCACCGAAACGATTCAGACGTTGTCCGGGTTCCTCCCCCGATCCGACTATTCGCCTGGCGTGTCGCATCGGGGCGACGTCCCCTCCCCGCGGCCGCCACAGTCCGCGCCACGGGAAGAGGAGCCATGCGTCGCCTTACCCAGTCCCCCCACCCACACCGCCGGTCCGCCGGCGCCCGCACCCGCCTCGGCAGGCGTCGCCTCGCCGCGGGCGTCAGCCTCGCCCTCGCGGCGGGCGCCGTCACCGTCCCCCTCGCCACCTCGGCGAGCGCCGCCCCCGACTTCAACTACGCCGAGGCGCTGCAGAAGTCGATGTTCTTCTACCAGGCCCAGGCCTCGGGCGACCTTCCCGACGACTGGCCCGTGTCCTGGCGCGGCGACTCCGGCCTGCAGGACGGCTCCGACGTCGGCGTCGACCTCACGGGCGGCTGGTACGACGCCGGTGACCACGTGAAGTTCGGCTTCCCGATGGCCTTCACGACGACCATGCTCGCGTGGGGCGCGATCGAGTCCCCCGGCGGCTACACCAAGGCCGGCCAGACCGACGAGCTCGAGACGAACCTGCGCTGGGTGAACGACTACTTCATCAAGGCGCACACCAAGCCCAACGAGCTGTACGTGCAGGTGGGCGGCGGCGAGGCCGACCACAAGTGGTGGGGTCCGGCGGAGGTCATGACGATGGCCCGCCCGTCGTTCAAGATCACCGCGTCCTGCCCCGGCTCCGACGTCGCCGCCGAGACGGCCGCCGCCATGGCGTCGTCGTCGCTCGTGTTCGCGAAGTCCGACCCGTCGTACGCGGCCGAGCTGGTCAGCCACGCCAAGCAGCTCTACACGTTCGCCGACACCTACCGCGGCGCGTACTCCGACTGCGTCACCGACGCCCAGGCGTACTACAAGTCGTGGTCGGGCTACCAGGACGAGCTCGTCTGGGGCGCGTACTGGCTGTACAAGGCCACCGGGGACGCGACCTACCTCGCGAAGGCCGAGGCCGAGTACGACGAGCTCGGCACCGAGAACCAGTCGACGACGAAGTCCTTCAAGTGGACCGTCGCGTGGGACAACAAGCAGTTCGCCACGTACGCGCTGCTCGCCATGGAGACCGGCAAGCAGAAGTACGTCGACGACGCGAACCGCTGGCTCGACTACTGGACCGTCGGCGCCGAGGGCCAGAAGATCGCGTACTCGCCCGGCGGCATGGCCGTGCTCGACTCGTGGGGCGCGCTGCGGTACGCCGCGAACACCTCGTTCGTCGCGCTCGTCTACTCCGACTGGATCACCGACTCGACGCGCAAGGCCCGCTACCACGACTTCGGCGTGAAGCAGATCAACTACGCGCTCGGTGACAACCCCCGCAAGTCGTCGTACGTGGTCGGGTTCGGCGCCAACCCGCCGACCGCGCCGCACCACCGCACCGCGCACGGCTCGTGGCTCGACTCCATCACCACGCCCGCCGCCTCGCGCCACGTGCTGTACGGCGCGCTCGTCGGCGGCCCGTCCGCCGCGAACGACGCGTACAAGGACGACCGGCAGGACTACGTCGCCAACGAGGTCGCCACGGACTACAACGCCGGCTTCACCTCGGCGCTCGCCTACCTGGTCGACCGGTACGGCGGCACCCCGCTGGCGAGCTTCCCGACGCCGGAGACGCCGGACGGCGACGAGATCTTCGTCGAGGCCCAGCTCAACCAGGCCCCCGGCTCGACGTTCACCGAGGTCAAGGCCATGATCCGCAACCAGTCGGCGTTCCCGGCCCGGTCGCTGAAGAACGGGAAGCTGCGCTACTGGTTCCGCACCGACGGCTTCGCGGCGTCCGCCGTGACGGTCTCGGCGAACTACTCCGAGTGCGGCCCGCAGTCCGGCACGGGCGTCTCCGCGGGCGGCGACCTGGCGTACGTCGAGCTGTCGTGCGTCGGGCAGGACATCCACCCCGGTGGCCAGTCGCAGCACCGGCGCGAGATCCAGTTCCGCCTCACCGGCCCCGCCGGCTGGGACGCCACGGACGACCCGTCGTTCACCGGCCTGACCCAGACGGGCCTCGCCAAGACCAAGGGCATCACGCTGTACGACGGCACGACGCTCGTCTGGGGCACCGAGCCCACCGGCTCCGAGGTCCCGGACGACACCACGGCCCCGACCGCGCCGGGCACGCCCGTCGCCTCGAACGTGACCGCCACGGGCGCGACCCTCACGTGGACCGCCTCGACGGACGACACGGGCGTCGTCGGGTACCAGGTCCACCGCGTCCAGGGCACGACGAGCACGCTCGTCGCCTCCCCGACGACGACGTCGACCACGCTCACGGGCCTGGCCGCCGGGACGTCGTACACGTACGTGGTCCGGGCGCGCGACGCGGCCGGCAACGTGTCCGCCGCCTCCGACGCCGTGACGTTCACGACCACGGAGGTCCCGGCCGACGACACCCCGCCGACGGTCCCCGGCACGCCGGTCGCCTCGTCGGTCACGACGACGGGCGCCACGCTCACGTGGACCGCGTCCACCGACGCGGGCTCCGGCGTCGCGACGTACGAGGTGCTGCGGGTCCAGGGCACGACGAGCACGCTCGTCGGCTCCCCCACCACGCCGACGTTCACGCTCACCGGGCTCACCCCCGACACGTCGTACTCCTACGCGGTGCGCGCGGTCGACGCCGCGGGCAACACGTCCGCGGCCTCCACGGCCGTGACGTTCCGGACCCTCGAGGAGACCACGACGCCGACCGGGACCTGCACGGTGACCTACACGCCGAACAGCTGGAACACGGGCTTCACCGCCTCGATCAAGCTGACCAACACCGGCACCGCACCCCTGGCCTGGACCCTGACGTTCGACCTCACGGCCGGGCAGAAGCTCTCCAGCGGCTGGAGCGCGACCTGGGCGCAGTCCGGCACGACGGTCACCGCCACCGGGCAGTCGTGGAACGCCACGCTGGCCCCGGGTGCGAGCACGGAGATCGGCTTCCAGGGCGAGCACGGCGGCCAGAACCCGAGCCCGACGGTCTTCACGGTCAACGGCACGGCCTGCGCCTGACGCGCTGACCTGCACGGTCGCACGAGGGCCGGTACCCCGCGGGGTGCCGGCCCTCGTGGCGTCCGTGGGCGTCCGCGGGCGTGCGGGGTCCGCGGCCGGCCGGGCGGGCGCCCGGGGAAATGGGCTTGTCGCCGGGGCGCACCGGTGTGTTCGGTGGGGGCATGGAGCTCGTCGAGATGTGGCCGCCCGCCGGGGTCCGCGTGCAGTGCGAGGACCTGGAGCTGCGGTTCCTCGACGACGAGCTGCTCGCCCGGCTCGCCGAGGTCGGCGGGAACGGCATCCACGACCCCGCGACCATGCCGTTCACGCGCTCGTGGACCCGCGGCACCCCCGAGGAGGTGCGCCGCTCGATCCTGCAGTACCAGTGGGGCCTGCGCGGGTCCTGGTCGCGTGAGAGCTGGTCGCTCGAGCTCGCGGTCGTGCGCGACGACGAGGTCCTCGGCATCCAGGGCGCGTACGGCAAGGACTTCGTGGTGACCCGGTCCGCCGAGACCGGCTCGTGGCTCGGGCTGCGGCACCACGGCCAGGGCGTCGGCAAGCGGATGCGCCTGGCGATCCTGCACCTGCTGTTCGACGGCCTGGGCGCCGAGTACGCCACGACGTCGGCGTTCGCCGACAACGGCCCGTCCAACGGCGTCACCCGCGCCCTCGGCTACGCACCGAACGGCGAGACGGTCGTCGCGCGCGAGGGTCGGCCCGCGCGGTCGCTGCAGTACGTCCTGCACCGCGAGGCCTGGGACGCCCGCGGCCCGGAGCTGCGACCGGCGGTCACGCTCGTCGGCGTGCCCTCCCTGCGCGCGTTCCTCGGGCTCGACTCCCCCACCGCGGGTGACGTGACCGATCTGCGGGCATCTGCCCCTTCCCGGTGAGGGGCGTCGTCGGCCAGGCTGGGTCCGTGACCCGCGCAGGTGCGGGTCCCGCCGGCGAGGGGGTGAGGGCATGACCAGGACGAGCACGGGCCACCACCGTCGGTTCACCATCGAGCTCGCGCTCGCGCCGCACGTCGAGCCGACGTGGACGCAGGACGTGCTGCTCGAGCTGCGGCTGCAGGGCGTCGACGGCGTGGACATCGCGCACGCGCTCACGGAGGTCGAGGCGCACGTCGTCGCGACCGGCGAGGACGCCCGCACCGCGTTCGGCGACCCCGTCGCCTACGCCCGCGCGCTCGCCCTGCCGCCCGCCGACCCGAGCGACGCCCGCACCGCCGACCTCGTGCAGAGCGCCGCGCAGATCGTCGGCGTGATCGTGCTGTTCGGGGGTGCGTCGGCGCTCGGCCGCGACGCGCAGGCCGCGGTGTCGTGGGGCATGCTCGCGTCCGCCCTGCTCGCCACGGGCGCCACCGCCCTGCTGCTGCGGCACGGCGAGCGCGCGCTGCGGGCCGTGGTGCGCTCACGCGTGCGGCCGCTGCTCGTCACGCTGCTGTCCGTCGCGCTCGTCGCCGCCGTGGTGCTCGCGGTGCTGCCGACGCTCCTGGTCACGCGGACCGCGTTCACGCTGGCCGCGGGTGTGGCGCTGGCCGTCGGCGCCGTCCTGTTCCTCGGCGCGACCGCCTCGGGCGTCGTCCGCTCGGTGCGCGCACCCGCGGACCCGGTCGCCGACGCGGAGAGCGGGCGCCCCGCGTCGCGGCAGTGGGCGTGGCTCAGCTCCGTGCCGCTCGTCGTCGCCGTCGTGCTGGGCGTCGTCGCGATGTACTTCCTCGGCCGCGCGTCCTGACGTCAGGACAGGAACAGCGCGCGCAGCCGGCTCGTCGTGAACGTCACGCCGATCGCGATCATCGCGACGAAGTAGCCGACGTGCGCGAGCATCCCGACGTGCAGGGCGCCCGTGGTGAGCCCGCGCACGAGCTCGACCGCGTGCCACAGCGGGAACGCCTTGATGACCCACTGGATCGGCTCGGCGTACACCGACAGCGGGTAGAACGTCGCCGAGAACAGGAACATCGGCAGCAGCACGAAGTTGTTCCAGTCCATCTGCTGGAACGTCTTCATGTAGCTCGTGACGGCCATGCCGAGCGACGCGAACCCGAACGCGACGAGCAGCACCGCGGGGATCGCGAGCGCCGCGGTCCACGAGAGGTTGAGGCCCAGCACCTGCATGACGGACATGAACCCGACCGCGTAGACCCCGCCACGCAGCAGCGCGTACACGATCTCCCCCAGTGCGACGTCCAGCGGGCCGATCGACGTCGCGAGCATCGCGTCGTACAGCTTGCCGAAGTGCATCTTGAAGAAGACGTTCCACGTGGAGTCGTAGATCGCGCCGTTCATCGCGGACACCGCGAGCAGCGCCGGCGCGATGTACGCCGCGTACGGCACCTGCTCCCCCGTGCCGAGCGTGACGTCGCCGATGAACGTGCCGAGGCCCCAGCCCATCGCGAGCAGGTAGAACACCGGCTCGAAGAACCCGGACACCACGACGGTCCAGTTGCTGGCGCGCGTGGCGGCCAGCGCGCGCTCGACGACGGCGCGCACGTTGCCGGAGTACAGCGCGCGCACGCTGCCCGCGCGGCGCTCGTCGGTCGGGATCGTGACCGTGGTCATCCGCGCAGCCTCCCCGTGAACACCCGCCGGCCGAGGAACCAGCCGACGACCGCCAGGACCACGAGCACCGCGACGTGCGCCCCCCACGCCCAAGCGTCCGGGCCCGGCCCGTAGGACGCGAGGCGGCCGAGCTCGCTCGCGTGCCAGATCGGCGACACCCACCCGATCCACTGCAGCCCCACGGGCAGCGTGTCGATCGGGTAGAACGTGCCGCTGAACAGGAACAACGGCGTGAAGACGAACCGCTGGACCATCGCGAACTGGCCCTTGTCCTCCTTGAGGCTCGCCGAGAACGCGAGCAGCGGCAGGCCGAACGCCAGTCCGGCGAGCACGCCCACCGGCACCATCAGCGCGCCCGTGAGCGGGTCGCCCACGGCGCCGAACGCGACGATCAGGCCGTAGTAGGCGACCGACACGAACACCATGCGCAGCGTCACCGCGATGACCAGGCCCGCGCAGATCTGGTTCGGCGTCGCCGGCGAGGCGTTCATGCCCCAGAAGATCCGGCGCCACCGGAAGCCGCCCATGACGGTGTACGTGAACTCCTCCGTGGTCACGGACACCGCGGCCGTCGCCAGCAGCGCCGGCGCGACGAACCACAGGTAGTCCACCGGGCCGTCCGGCCCGCTCGCGACCGGGACCTCGAGGAACGCGGCCAGGCCCAGCCCGATGCCGAGCATGTACAGCAGCGGGCTGCCGATGCCCGTCATCACCACGGTCCAGCCGTAGGACCGCATCTGCTTGAGCTGGTGCTCCGCGATGTACCAGGCGCCGAACCGGCGCGGCCGGACCGCCGCGGCCTGCGCCGCCGCGACCATCTCCTGGGCGCCCGGGTCGGCGCTCGTCGTCGCGCTCATCACTCGACCAGGCTGCGGCCGGTGAGCCGCAGGAAGACGTCCTCGAGCGACGAGCGGCGCACGAGGCTGGTCGTCGGGTGCAGCCCGAGCGCCGCGACGCGCTCCAGCACGGTCTCGCCGTCGTCGGTGTACAACAGGACCCGGTCCGGAAGTACTTCATGGCGTTCGGCCAGGTGAGCGACCTGCTCGGCGGCAGACGCGTTGCGGTCGGTGCCGAACCGCAGCTCCACGACCTCACGCGTCGAGTACTCGCGGATCAGCGACGCGGGGGAGCCCTCGGCCATGATCCGGCCGTGGTCGACCACGATCAGGCGGTCGCACAGCTGCTCGGCCTCGTCCATGTAGTGCGTCGTGAGCACGAGCGTCGTGCCCCGCTCCTTGAGCCGGAACAGCCGGTCCCACAGCACGTGGCGCGCCTGCGGGTCGAGACCCGTGGTCGGCTCGTCGAGCATGAGGATCCGCGGCTCGTTGATGAGCGCTCGGGCGATCGTCAGGCGCCGCTTCATGCCGCCCGACAGGTCGTCGACCCGCGCCTTCGCCTTGTCCTCGAGCTGCGCGAACTCCAGCAGCTCGTCGGCCCGGCGCGCGCACACCGCGCGCGGGATGCCGAAGTACCGCCCGTACACGACGAGGTTGTCCCGCACCTTGAGCTCGGTGTCGAGGTTGTCCTCCTGGGGCACCACGCCGAGCTGCGAGCGGATCTCCGGACCGTGCGTGTCCGGGTCCAGGCCGACCACGCGCAGGTCGCCCGCGGTGCGCTGCGACACCGCGCCGATCATCCGCATCGTCGTCGACTTGCCGGCGCCGTTGGGGCCGAGGAGGCCGAACGACTCGCCCGGCGGGACCTCGAAGTCGATGCCGTCGACCGCCGTGAACTCGCCGAAGCGCTTGGTCAGCGCACGCGCGGCGATCACGGGGGAGGAGGAGGGGAGTGCGGTCACAGTGGGTCACGGTATCCCCGGCACCCACAGGCTCCGAGCCCTTTCGCCGCTCGCCTTGACGTGCGGAGGTCCGATTCGCACCGTAGCGTCCCGTACCTGCCAGAACCCCTCATTGTCAAGGAGTTCGACATGACCATCACCGGGATCATCAGCGCGATCGTCATCGGCGCGATCATCGGCGTCCTCGGCCGCCTGTTCGCCCGCGGCCGCCAGCGCATCGGCATCCTCGGCACCATCCTCGTCGGCATCGCCGCGGCGCTCGTCGGCACGTTCCTCGCGAGCCTCATCGGCGTCAAGGACACCGCAGGCGTCGACTGGATCGAGCTGTTCCTGCAGATCGGCCTCGCCGTCCTGTTCGTCACCGCCGTGTCCGGCCGGCGCCGGCGCGCGCTGCTCTGACCGGCCTCCCCACGGTCCGGACCGACGAGCCATGACCGACGAGCACGACCGACGAGCGGCGGCCGGGAGCCCAAGGGCCCTGCCCGCCGCTCGTCGCCGCCGGTAGCGTCCCCTCATGAACCTGGCCGACCTGCAGTCGCGCGCCCGCATCGCGCTGACGAACACGCTCGTCGAGGAGTGGACCCTGTTCACCCCGACCACCGGGACGAGCCGCCACAGCGAACGCACCCTCGCGTTCCACCTCGGCTGGTACCTGCGCCAGACCGTCGACCGCTCCTGGGGCGTCGACGCCGAGTACGACCGCTCCGGCATGGTCCTCGAGCAGTCCGTCCGCTACGACGAGCACGTCCCGCACCTGATCGTCCACCACCGCGGGCTGCTCGGCCCCGAGCACAACCTCCTGCTCGTGCACGTCACCCTCGACTCCGCGTCCGACGTGCACGCCGGCCCCGGCATCGAGGCCGCGCAGGCCCTGCAGCGGCGGTTCGGCTACCGCTACGCCCTGCTCCTCGACCTGCGCCTGCACACCGAGGGCCGCCGCGCGTCCGTCACGCCGTACTGGCAGTGGACCACCCTCGAGCACGGCCCCGAGCGCCCCGAGCCCGCCCCCGTCTACACCGAGCGCGTCCTCGCGGAGATCACCGAGCGCGCCCGCCGCGCCGGCGACTGACCCCGCCCCCAACCGAATCCCGGGCTGCCCCGTTCTCAGCGCGACAGAACCGAGAAGAGGGGGGCCGAGGTGTCCTGGGAACAGATGCTCGACCGGGTGGTGCGGGAACGCTACCCACGGCTGCTCGCGCACGCGACGCTGCTGACCGGTGACCGCGCGGACGCGCAGGACGTGCTGCAGGACGCGCTCGTCGCGACGTTCTCCGGCCGCGCGCGCTTCGCGACGCTCGCCGAGGCCGAGGCGTACGTACGACGAGCCGTCACGACGCGGTACATCGACCTCGTGCGACGGCGCGACTCCGAGCGTCGCGCGCTGCGCGTCGTCGGCTCGCGGCGCACCGCACCCGTGGAGCTGCAGCCCGTCGGCGTGGCACGCGAGCTCGTCGACGCCCTGGCCGCGCTGTCGCCGCGGCAGCGCGCCTGCGTCGTCCTGCGGCACGTCGAGGACCTCTCGCTGCGGCAGACCGCCGAGGCCCTCGGTCTCAGCGAGGGGGCCGTCAAGCGGTACACGGCCGACGGACTGGCCGCCCTCAACGCCCTGCTCGGCACGACCGCCGACGACGACGAGCGCGTCGTCGTCCGCATGAAGGAGGTGCACGATGCGTGAGCTCGACACCCTGGTGACCGAGGCGCTCGACGCCGACGAGGCCGCCCTCACCCAGGCCCTCGGCCTCGACGACCTGCTGACCGACCTGCGCCGCCGCACCCGCCGCCGCCGCGTCGTCCGCGCCGCGACGACCTCCGTGTCGTCCGCCGCAGCCGTGGGGCTCGTGGCCGTCGGCGCGTACGCCCTCGCGGGCGCCGACGACGCCCGCCCGCAGCCGGCGGACACGACGACCCCGCACGAGACCGCGACCCCGACGCCGACCGCACCGGCCACCACGGCACCGACGCAGGCGCCCACCCAGGCGCCCTCGCAGTCGCCGACGCCCGACGCCGGGCCGCGGACCGTCCCGACCGCCGACCCTGCCGCGGTCCGCGCCGCCGGCGACGGCCTGCGGGCCTACGGGCCCGACGGGTCCCTCCTCACCCCCGTCGACGGCGGCACCGGCGGCCCGGTGCGGGCGCAGGCGTCGGACTTCACCGCCGAGATCCCCGGCATCGACGGGTCGGCGTACCGGCTCGAGGCCCGGCTCTCCGACGGGTCGTACCTCGTGACGCACCCGACGACCGACGACGACGCCTACCCGCCCGTCGTCCTGGCCACCTGGGACGGCACCACCCTGCACCCCTGGGCGAGCACCGACACGGTCGTCGACGACGGCCAGGCCCGCGTGCTCGGGAACGTGACCGTCACCGACGGCTGGGTCGTCTGGATGGAGAGCACCGGCTACGACGCGTGGCTCGGGCGCTGGCGCGTCTTCGCGGCGCGGGACGACGGCAGCGACCTGCACCTCGTCGCACGCTCCGAGGAGTGGTTCACGACCGACCACGACGAGACGATGAGCGGCGCGCAGGTCGCGGTCGTGGACGGCCGCGTGTACTGGTCCACGTACCGCGCCGACCTCGTCTCCGCCGCCGAGCAGAGGGCCCGCGACGCGGTCGTCGTGTCCCGTGCCCTCGACGGCTCGGGGGAGATCCGCGTCGAGGCCGTCGGCGTCGAGCTCCTCGCCGGCGGGTACGGCCGCCTCGCGATGGGTGTCCTGGAGGACGGTGACGTGGTCGCGGGGATCGCGCTCCTCGAGGACGGCGACCTGCGGACCGTCGTCGCGAACGGCCCGCCCGAGGCGGCCGTGGGCGACGGCTACCTCGCCTTCGCCGTCGACGAGTACGCCTACGTGCTGCGCCTCGACGAGCCACGCCTCACGCGCGTCGCGATGGCGGGTGTCGAGGACGTCATGTACGTCGCGAGCGGGCCGGACCACGTCGGCTGGGTCGCGTCGTACCCGGACCGGTACGAGCACGTGCGCTACGACCTCGCGACGGACACGCTGCGCACGACCGACGCGTCGCGCGCCTGGGCCACGAGCACCGGCAGCGTCGCCTCCCCGGGCACCCCGGCCACGTGGACGATCGTCACGTGGCACAGCTGACCCACCCCCGAGGCCCCCGCCCCCCGGCGGGGGCCTCGTCGGCCCCAACCCCCTCCGCCGAGTGCGCCCGTTCGAGCGTGAGTGCACCGTTACTACGTGCGCCCCAGCGCCGGAACGAGCGCACTCGGCGTGGGGGAGCGACGTCGACACGGAGCGTGCGGGTGGGCCTGGTCGGACCCACGGTCGGCGACTGCGGTCCTTGCAGCGCGAGTGCAGTGTTACGGCGCACGCGCCCGCACGGGAACGGGCGCAGTCGGCGCGGGGCGTGCCGGGGCGCGCAGGCGGCGGTGCGGGGCGCGCAAGGGAGTGCGGGAGGCGCGGGGTGCGCGCGAGTGCGGGCAGGCGCCGGTGCGCTCGGGGTGTGGTGGGCCTCGGCGGGGCGGACTCTAAAGAATGGCGGCCCGTGTTGGCCTACAGGGCGGCCCACCCGCCCAAGCCGGGCCAGGAGCCCAAGGATGGGCAGAACGCCCCAGACGCGGGCACTGGCGGCCCCTCCGGACGGCAGGCGCTGCTCCAGCGCCAGGTGCACCTCTCCGAAGCGCACCAGGCCGAGGCCGTTGCTCTTTACATGTCCGGCGTGCCGGTCAAGGAGATCGCCCAGCGCTTCGGCATCCACCGTGTCACCGTCAGCGAGATCTGCAAGCGCCACGGAGTCGAACTCCGGAGCACCACGCGGCGGATGACCGACGAGCAGGCTGAGATCGCCGCCCGCCGCTACCAGGAGGGCGCTTCCCTGGCCGCGATCGGCAAGGAGCTGGATCTCAACGCCTCGACCATATGGAACCGTCTGATCAAAGCCGGTGTCGAGATGCGTCCGCGGCGAGGCAAGTGACATCCCAACGGCTACGTGTTCGACGGAACTGAGATTCTCAAGACGTCCGCATACAGCTTCCGCAGGTGAGCATCAGACATATCGATAATCGGCTCGTACATGAATGAGTTGACGTGGATGTTCTCTGGAGTCATAAGTACGACGGAGTCCAGCACGCTCCGCTCCTCTGGCCCGCCTAGCCCACGCTCGCGGTAGAGGGAGTACAGTGCCTGAGTCTGGTTCGCGTCAATAGCGTCCGTTTCCGCTGCGTTGCCAATCGCCTCGATCATGTGGCTCTCGGCGCGCAAGCGGATCGCAAGCGAGAGAACGATCTTGTGCTCAAAGTTGATGCCCTCGGATGCTTCGAGAGCTGCCTCCGCTTCGGCCAGTATGAGATCGACCACAGGTTCGTCGGGTGACAGCCAAGAACCCGTGCCTGTGAACACTCGGTTGAAGATGGCGTCAAGATCGGCTTGTGAAATCGAGCCGGTGGCTGGCTTCCAATGCAGTAGTGAAGTTAGCGCCAGGTAGTCGGGGTCTTCAGTGCCCTTGGTGTACTCCGCGATATTCCGGATGAACGGGATCGATGCGATCCGCTTCATGCGGTCGTCGAAGAACTTGAGCTTGAAGTCGTTGATGAACGGGTTCCGGATGCCTTCGGCCTGCGCCAGGACGATCCGCTCGTCGTTCCTCTGCGCCATCAGGCAGTTCTTGTAGCCGACGACTTTGCGGCTCTCCAACGTGCGGAAGAAGTCGAAGTTGTGGGTGAGGATGAGGAGCCGGAAATTCTTCTGCTCGGCCATCTCCTTGAGATAGTGGATGATCGCGTACTTGTTCTTGTAGTCGAACGAGTCAGCGATGTCATCGATGACGAACAGGGTGTCTCGCGGCGAGGACTTGCGCGCCTCGACCTCGAACAGCACGTTCAGGATGTAGAGCGCCTTCTTCTCACCGTTGCTCAGCACCTTAAGCAGTTCGTCCTTCTCGACACTGGCGTGCTCGGCTCCGTCCTCGAACTCGAAGCCGAGCTGCAGCACCTTCTCCTGCCCGAGCACAACCTGGTTCCGGTTCTTGGCGGTTAGCCGGAACGGCACGAAGAACCGCTCGTTGAAGATCTGGATGACGTGTTCCCACTGGGTGCTCTCGTCGGCGGCTTGTTGCTCGATCTCGCGCTTGCGCTTCTCTGTTGCGCGGTAGCTGTCGACAACGCGCTCGTAGAGCGCCTGGTGGGTCTTGAGGTACGACTTCCAGACTCGTTCCTCGAACAGCTCGACGTTCGTAAGTTCGGGCAGCAGCTCGACATGCTCAGAGATGTAGCCATAGAACGCCCTGGTGTCGACGTTGCGGTTGAGCGCCTTCTCGATCGCATCACGTTTCTTACTGAGCGCGGCATCGTCGCTGATCCGCTTCTTCTCGTCCGAGATCAGGGCGTCGAGCTCGGCGCCGTCGCTCACCTCGATCGGCTCGCCCTCGGTGCCGCGCAGCAGGATCGCGTGCCGCGCGGTGAAGAAGCCGTTGTCGCCCAGGCTCTTGGTGACGTTGGCTGCGTTGTAGTAGTTGAACGAATCGCGGTTGAAGAAGCGTGAGTCATCGAGAAGCTCGTTCAGGCGAGTGACGTACTCGGACAGCGCGCTCTTGAACTCGGGCTTGCTGAGGAGCGGAGTCACCTTGTCGTTGAAGATCACATCGTAGGGAACGTCTGCGAATGGTGCGGTCTCCTGCGCGAGCAGTTCCTCGTGCACCCGGGTCAGTGCGATGAAAAAGTTGTCCGGCTCTTTGGTGAAAGTGAGCGAAACGCGGCGCAGGACGTCTTGCTTGGTCTTCGCCTGAGACTTCAGTGCGGCGAGCAGTTCGTCGCGCGCCGCCAGCAAATCGACATGGAGCCCCTCATACTCCCTTCGCAGTTCGGGGTTCACAAGCAGCGTTGACGTCGACTCAGTCGGCCCCAGTTCTTCGTCGTACGAGAGGATCACAACGACATCGTCCGGAGCGATTGGCGTCCCCGTCTCGTCGATGATGCGACGCTCTGTGGTGCGGTCAGGGAACACGTTGTCGCGAGTCTCCGTGCCGTCCGCCAGATCGCGGAACGTGCGCGCGAACGAGGTCTTCATCGTGCCGTTGGGGGCGTAGATCGCCGCTGAACGGGTTCTACGGTAGTCGAGCGAAGTCTCCAGATCACGGATACCGTGACAGTTTTTGAGGGCCACATCGAGCTTCTTCATTTGCTATCTCCCGCGATAGTCATGCCGTGCACTGTGTTCATGGCTGTCATCAGCGGAGCCGAAGCTCTCTCGCCTCTGCGTCATACTCGTAGTCGACGATGTCGCCCGACGTGATCAGTTCGATGGCCTGGTCGATAACCCGCAGCGGCACGGAGTACCACTCGGAGGGTTCGTAGACTCGACCGTCCTTGCCGACCTGGCTGAGACGTAGACGCTTCTCACTGAACACGCGGTGCAGCAGATGCTCAAGCGCCGAGGTCTTGAGGTTGTACGTTCGGTAGCTTGCGACGATCTCGACCGGAGCCATCAGGTATGTCGGTTGACTCTCGGCGTGCGCGATCCGCTTCTCGACTGGGCCGCGGGAGAAGCCGATCTTGTGCAGGTCAGGCACCGCTTGGATCTGCGGGTCATCACTGAGAGATCGAAGGACGTAGATGTAGCCGGTAGCTTCGTCGTCGGCCAAGATCGTCTCAAATCCAGTGGGCACCACAGCTTGCCCGTGGCCTTCGCCCATACGGATGCCGAGTGACTGGCGATACATCGAAGACTCAGTGCCGTTCTCGAAGATGACGCGCAGCCGCTCGCGACGGTTCGCACGCACCGTCGATTCCTTGTACTCCGTCTCACCGACCTCAGCAACGAACAGCATCACTCCGTTGAGCACAAAGAACGAGCCCTCGGTGATGTACTGGATACCAGGGAAGGGCACAAGCTTTGACGCACCGTCAGCGAGCTCCGCGTGCTTCTGATGGAACAGCGGCTCGAACTGTTCGAAGTCCTCGGCGCGGATGCGCTGTGCGGCGTCGATGGACGTCTCGGGACTCTTGCGCTGCGGTAGGTCGGAGGTGTCGAGAATGCCGGTGCCGTCATCGAGCAGCCCGAGGTCATCGCCGTCGAGCACATCATCGATCGAAGTCGGCGGTTCTGGCTCGTCGAGCAGTCCGAATTCATCGAGGTGCTTCAGCGCGGCGATCTTCTCCGCATTCGCGAGGATGCCGTCGAGTCGTGCACCGAGTTTGCGCTCCGCGATCTCTCTGGTGTCTGAACGCGGCAGTCGCTCGTGCTCACGGTAGAACTCGACGATCTCCAGGAACGATCGTTCCAGTCGATCGGAGCTGGTCAGCTTGGCCGCCTTCTCGGGTGTATCAAGGAGGCCGTCCTCGTCCGAGTCGAAGATGCTCTGCAGATCGATATTGCTCATGACTCTTGCAACCTCTGTTGGGCGTCGTGCTCACGCTTCTTCTTGCGCAGAAACAGCAGCGCTTCGGCATAGCGCTTCTCTGTGGGGTCGTCACTGCGCACGTCAGGCTGGCGACGGTTGACCTTGGCGAACTGCTGGATCTTAGGCCAGAGCAGTAGTGCTTCCTCTTCGGTGATGTCGATGCGGGTGGCCGTGATCGTGTCCTGGATAACGCGCAACACTTGCGGCGTCACCGACTTGGAGAGCACCTCGAAGGCTCGCTGAAACGGGTTGACCTTGTCGATCAGGTTGATGTCGATGTCATCGATGTTGACGAACTTGTCCGACATCTTGATGAAGCGCTTATCGCCAACCTCCCGCACTTCGCCGTTCTTGATCACAGAGTCGACGACGACCTGCTGGCGCAGTTCCTCAACCTGGGTCTCGTTGAGGTCGGGATAGCGCTCCCGGATGATCTTCGGGATCAGCACCTTGTTGGTGACCTCGGCGTCGAGGTTTCCGGCCGCGGCCTTGACGAAGGTGTCGTCCTGCAGGATCGTCGCCTTGAGATCGTTCAGGTCGGTGGCGACGATCTGTTTCACTCGATCGGTCGACGGCTCCTTGAAGCCCTTGATGCGGAGATCCCCCGGCTGCGGTGCGTCGTCGTTGCCGGTCTTGGTCTTGAACGTGAAGTTCGGTGCCAGCACCTGTTCCATGAGCAGGGAGGCGGTAATCGCCTTGAGCATGTTGTTGACCGACAATTTCACTTCATCGGTGGTCGCATCCGGCTGGGCGATGAGGTTGGTGAACTGCGCGTGCTCCTTGCCGGGGCTGTCGCGCGTAACCCGCCCGATGATCTGGATGACCTCAGTAAGTGACGCACGGTAGCCGACCGTCAGGGCGTGCTCCGCGAAGGGCCAATCGAAGCCTTCCTTGGCCATGCCGAGCGCGATGATGATGTCCACCGCGTCGCGCTCCTTCGAAGCGACCGACGTCAGGTAGTGCAGGGTCTCGGCACGGGCGATCTGGTCGGTGTCGTCAACGAGATCCGCCACGCGCACGATCTCGCCGTTGTCGCGGCGACGAATCCGCATGACGTTCGATTCCTCGGTCTCGGTCGAAATGACCTCGCCAATGGCGTCGAGGATGAAGCCGACCTCCTCGATCTTGTCCTTGGTCGACTCTCCGCTGTTCACGTTCGGGATGTGGATGATCGTCTTCTTGTCGAGATCGAGGATCTCGTGGATCGCACTCGTGTAGCGGCCCTGATAGAAGTGATGTCCAATGCCGAGCGACTTGAGGTGCTCGTAGCCATTGAGCTGGTCGTAGTAGTTGAACGTGACCGGAGTGAACTTCGCCTCGTCCTCCGGCAGCAGCACCGGCACCGAGTCGCCCCGGAAGTACGAGCCAGTCATCGCGACGATATGCGCGTCTGATCCGGACATGACGCTCTTGAGAAGGTCACCCAGGCGGTTGCTCACGGTATCCGCCGAGACGTGGTGGAACTCGTCGATAGCGAGCACCGTGCCATCGAACGCCGAGGCGGGCAGCTTCTCGTAGGCGAAACGCAGAGTCGCGTGCGTGCAGACGAGTGTCGCGTCCGGCCCGTTCAAGAAGTCAATGAACTGCTGCACCTTGCCCGACGAGGAACCGGGCGTACAGAGGTTGTTCTTCTCCTTGATCTCCCAATCCGCGAAGAAGCCGAACCGAGTCAGATCGGTTGTGGCAAACGATCCACCGATGGAGCGCTCGGGCACAGCGACGATGACCTTCTTACGGCCCTGGTTATAGAGCTTGTCGAGCGCGACAAACATCAGGGCTCGGGACTTGCCCGAGGCTGGGGGTGCTTTGACGAGCAAATACTGTGCGGCGCGCTGCTCCCAGACACGCTGCTGCATCTCTCGCATACCGAGCTCGTTGGTGTGGACGCTGTTGCCGGTCTGCGCATACGTCACGTTGACGATGTTCGTCGGCTTCTTGATCTCGGTCACTTGCGCTTCTCCTCGGCAGTCATCTGTTCATACATACCGAAGAGGTACGACAGACGCTCTTCGTCACTGTCGAAGCCGCGCTTGCGATAGACCGCGTCCACGAACTCGTCCAGCTCTTGATGAGCCAGGCGGAGGTCGTCGGGCATTAAATCAGGGTCATACAACTCCGCGAGCGTCTTCTCAGAGTGGTACTCACGCACGTCGAGCACGCGGAGAGCGGCTTCGGTGAGCTGCTCCTTGACTGTGGCGGACAACGGCGGTACCGGGAAGTTGTTGTAGACGATGGTGTTTCCGTAGCTGAACCGAGTCTCGAACCGACCTGAAACTGCCCGCGTCCATGCCATGTGCATCCGAGATGTGAGCAAGGAGAACACCCAAGGCTCAGCGTCGTAGATCGCATAGACGCGATTATTTGCCACATCCCCCGAGGACATATAACCGAACGGAATATACTCGCGATTCTCGGACGATACTGCTGGAACCAATACGGCTTCTGTATCTCGATGGGAACGCTGCTTAAAACGATGCGGCCTTCTTGCAAAATCCACCGTACTCTGAGCCTTGCTTCGCGCACGTTCATCTCTCACGCGATCTAATCGGTCGCGTATAGGAGAAACCTGTCTGGCTTCATCCACCTCATCATCCTCGATCCAGAGGCAGAATCGTTCCTTCCCGTTGATTAGTTCCTCAGAACCGATGTACTTACGAATAAATCGCTCCGCGTCTGGCGCAGCCGTAACGAGTGAATCCCTCTCCGAAGCATCGAGAATCAACCAGCCTCCGTCAGTGGGCTTAGAGCCGAACACCATTGGCGGCATACCGTGCACCAGGGGTCGCATTCTCCTCGGCATATGTACAGACGGACCGTCCGCCAGGTAGCCATTGATGTTCTTCGCCTCGATGCGGACATCGTCAGTGTAGATGTACTTCGATCCGGGCCTCACGTTGCGGAGGTTGATGACTGCAACGGTCACGCCAGCGTTGCGCTTGGCGTTGTTCTCCCACTTGAACGACGTGTAGGCGAACCCGATCTCCAGCCCCTTCTCGAAGATCGTCGGGAACATGAGTCCGACGTGCTCGCCCTGGGCAACTGAGTTCGTTGTAACAAAGGCAAGCTCAGCCTTCGTGCCCTCAATGTAGTCGGCTCCCTTGACGAACCACAGCGCGATGTAGTCAAGGTTCTTCGAGAATGGCCGGCGCCCAAACACGTAGCCAAAGTCATCCTTCTGCGAAGCTGACTGCATGCTGGAACCGGCGTATGGCGGGTTCCCGATGAGGTAGATCTCCTCAGCGCCGCCGTTCGGGCAGACGCTGTTCCAATCGACACGCGCAGCATTGCCCTGCTTGATCTGCCCAGTCTCCTTCAGCGGGATAAGGGGAATGTTGAGCTTGAACTTCTCGAAGAACTCGCGGTTCATCTGGTGCTTGGCGATCCAGAGCGAGAGGATCGCCACCTCGACCGCGAAGTCATCGATCTCGATGCCGTAGAAGTTCTCGATGTTGATCTTCGACTCGGCGTACAGCGTCTGGTGACGGGTGTCGAGCTGTGCGAGTCGCTCCAGGATGGCGTGCTCGAGCTTACGCAGTTCCTTGTAGGCGATGACCAGGAAGTTGCCCGATCCACAAGCGGGATCGAACACCTTGATCTGCGCGATGCGTCGCAGCAGCGCTTCGAGCTTGGGCGCACTGTCGAAGGCTGCGTCAAACTGCTCCTTAAGTCCGTCGAGGAACAACGGCTCGATGGTCTTGAGAATGTTCGGAACCGACGTGTAGTGCTGCCCGAGATCGGAGCGCTGACCGGGCGTGACGACCGCCTGGAACATTGAGCCGAAGATGTCGGGGTTGATCTCATTCCAGAGCAGTCGTCCGCTCTCCAGCAGCAGGTCACGAGCCTTCTTGTTGAAGGCCGGCACCGTGTGGTGTTCCTCGACTGTGAACAGGCGCCCGTTGACGTAGGGGAAGGCCGCAAGGTGAGTGGGCTTGTCGGCAGGGTCAGCCGTGTCCAGCGCGGTGAAGAGATCGGTCAGGAACTGGCTGACGTCCGAGCCATCGGGTTGCGTGAGCGTACCGACTGCCTCGGTGAACTGCCCCTCCTTGAAGATGCCGGTGTCCTCGGCAAAGAAGCAGAAGAGCAGCCGCGTGAAGAAGACGTTCAGCGCGTGACGCCCGAGCGTCGTGGTGTTGAACTCGGGGTTGAGCGCCAGCAGCTCGTCGAACAGCTTCGCCATACGCTCGGCGGCCTTGACGTCAGCGTGGGCCTCGGCGACGTACTGCGCCTTCTCCATGCCTGCCCAGGGCAGGAAGAAGGTGAAGTGCTTGTCGATGTCTGAAATCGGGATGGCAAGCGAGTCGTTCGTCTTCGTGTCGAAGGCAAGCAGCTCCGAATAGTCCGTCACGACGACGAAGCGCGTGCTGTAGCGCACGACCGTCGGTGCGGTGCGAAGCTCGTCGATCACCGCCAGCGGATCGTCCGTCGTCTCCTTGAAGTAGACGACGTTCTTCTGCGCAACCTCGGTGGCCGGATCATCGGCGACGTTGAGCGAGCCGTTTCGCAGGCGCGTGATGTTGCTCGACGAGCGTCCATAGGCAGCCAGCAACTCGAAGATGAACTCGCGGTCGTAGTGGCTGCGTCCGCCGAGGGGTCGAACACGCTCCTCGACGGACTTGAGGTTGAGCCTCATCGAGCAACACCTTCCTGGTGCCGAGCGATTGCGATCTGGATGCGTGGCACGTCGGTCACTCCTCGTCAGCCGTTCCGGCGCGGCCGCTGCGTACCCAGTCGTCTATCTCGGATGTCTGAAACTTCCAGAGACGACCGACCTTGTGCGCGGGCATCTCCTTCTCCGCGATCCAGGCGTAGACGGTGTCCTTCGTCACGCCGAGGTGGGCCGCAATATCGTCAGCCGACAGCCAAGGCTCAGTCACGAGCCACCTCCTACACCGAGTCAGGCCGGGTTTAGCCGGGTTCACATGATCTTACCGGGGTGGGCTGGGTGCTGGTAGGTCTCGTATGGGCGCGTACCTCTTTAGTGCGATGTGTTCCGCCCTCTAGGATCGGAACATGGCAGTGCAGCGCGCAGAGGGGGCAGTACCGTCGCCCGCGCCCACGATGGCCCTCTCCGCAGCCCAGGGCCGCTTCGGTGTTGACTACCTACAGCTTGTCTGCAGCCATGCAGGATTCGGATGCACCGAACCGCGGCCAGGCGAGGACGTTCGCGCCATCGACGCCACCATCGCCTTCGAGTACGGTGACGCCCATGTCCAGGTGAAATGCACGACAAAGACGTTCAGCCCGAAGCTGCAGACCATCCGCATCCCGGTCGAGGACGATTGGGTTACCTCCTGGCAGAAGCTTCGTGTCCGTGGCCCGATCTACCTTGTAGTTGTTCAGGTACCGGAGCAGGCGAGGTGGATCGACTACCCGGCATCCCACACGCTGGTAGCCGCGACCGCGTACTGGGCAGCCATCGACCCCACGAAGGACACGAAGAGTTTGGTTGTTCGCCGTGATCAGCAACTCACGGTAAACACGCTTCGGGAGTGGGCGCTCGAACGACAGCTCGCAATCAACGGAAAGGCGGCGTAACTCATGACCGCCTCATTCACCGATCTCATCGACTACCTCACCCTCACAGGCTGGCGTCGGGAATCCAGCGGACAGTCGGGCTCCGTCTGGCGAAGGGAGGGCTGGAGCAAGCCGCTGCCCGTGCTCGATGACCTGAGCAGCGAGGACTACGAATGGGCTTCAACGGTTGAACGGATTGCCGTTGCCGTCGACGCGTCCCCGCGAGAGATCCACGAGGCGATTGGGCGCATGTACTTCGATGTCCAAGAGTTCCGCGCCGCCGATGACATCTATATCAAAGGCTCGATCCCTGTCGAGGCTGGCTTCACTCTGTTCTCCTCAGCACGCGCCATGATCCGTGCCGCCGCCGCCACTGCTCGCTCGAACAAGGCGCGCATCGGTGGCAACTACGGTCCGGCGGCGCTTCGCATCGCAGAGAAAGCACGCTTCGGTCACACGATCGATGGCTCCTACATCGTGCCGCTCCTAATGCCGCTCGACCGACCACAGGAGCCAACCTCGGATACGCCGCTCGAGTTCGAAGGCGAGGGAGTTGCGCATCCGCTCGTGGAGCCAGAGGAACGACGCACCACACGCATGCTTGCCCAAGCACTGGCAGCGATCCAGCACGGCATCGTTGAACCTGCTCGCGAGCCGCGCGGCTCTGTTGTGAACGATCTCGTCGCAACCGGCGTCAGCCGTGAAATGGTGGTCGCAGTCGAGAAGATCGTCGGCTCCGAAGGCGTGGCCGTCTTCGAGATCAACTTCGACTGGGCTGGCGCGTTTACACCACCGCCTGGTGACCTTCGCCAGATCTCGTTCCCCCACGACAGTGCCGAGATCCTGCGGCTCGCCGCCGACAAGTTCATCCCAAGCCCGCGCAACCCCTATGAGACGCTCTCCGGTCAGATCATCGATCTCGAGGATGATCCCGAAGCCCCCGGCGGGCGGGCCACAATCCGCACCTTCCGTCGCGGACGGCAAGTGCGTATCGACATCCCGCTGACCCAGGCGCAGACCGACGCAGCACATGCATGGTTCAGTGAGCATCGCCATGTTGTCGTCGCCGGCATTGTGAAGAGCGCACCGGGTAGAACATCGTGGGTCGAGGACGCTAGGCAGTTCGCGCCCCTCGACGAGGTGGTGCTGTTCGGCGATCTCGATAATGCAAAGCCGTGACCACTTCCGCCTCCGGCAATCTCTGGGACGTCGCCTGGCGAAATGCAGAGGCAATGACAAACGCTGGGCAAGAGCCGCGCCGCCACCATCTGTTGCCACGCTTCTACCTGCAGCGATGGGCTGTTGAGGATCGCGTGCGCGTCATCGACCTCGAGCGCAACCGCAACGCCTACGAAACAGCACCGGAGCGTGCCGCGATCGAGACGGACTTCTACCGACTGCCCGAAGCGAAGGGTATGTCGCCGGTCTATTGGGAGGCGTGGCTCTCTCAAGTCGAAGGTCACGCCGCGTCCGCTTTCGAGGTGCTCGACACAGATCGCCCAGGAGATCTCGATGAAGAGCAGCACCAGTGGCTGGCGCTATTCCTCGCCGTGCAGATGACGCGCGGGCGGAAGGCCCGCGAGAAGCGACGTGCGATGCTCGCGGAGGAGATCACACAGATTCTCGAGGCATACGGACCCGAGAGTCTTGCCGACGAGCTCCGACAGGGCGACCTGTTCGCATACAGCGACGAAGACCCGCTCGAAGCGATCATGGCTGACGTCGAACGGTTCCGAGCCGATCCATCTCAGCTCCCGCTCACCCGCGAGCAAGATTTAGAGGCCTTCGCGCACACCGCGACGCATATCGCGGGCCTCTTTACGACACGACACTTCGCGATCTACAAAACGCGGCGCGCTCTGATCACCTCAGACGAGCCGATGGTCGAGCTACACGAGGACATGGCGGCACCTGCCTTATGGGGTGGTGTCTGGGGCGCACCTATATTTGCTTTCCCGATCAGTCCGTACCGTGTGGCGGCGTTCTACCGGCGAGACATCGAGCCGCAGCAGCCAGGCTCCACATTGAGTATCGAGGAAACAGTGGATCTGAATTCGGCGCTGTTGGCCAACGCCCACAGCTTCGCTGTTGCGCGCCCCGGAGACCGAATCGCCGAACGCCTCTTTCTGCCAGATGCGCCGCCGAGCTACCGTTCCAGTCGCCACACCAACCCCGAGGCGGAAACCACGCTCTTCCGACTCTGGGCGCCGTCACGCTGGGAGGGCCGAATCGACGCACCCACTCGCGTAGTGTCACGTTGGTGGCCGCCGTACGTTCCGCCCGCATCAGCCCCTACAGATGAAGAGCAGCAAATCATCGACGCCTGGGAACACTGACGAGCTCTGCCTATGGCCTGGCGACTTCAACGGCCACACTGCTTATCCACACCCCGTTAATTTCTTCTCAACACTCACCTCTGTAAATCGGCTCTTCGGACATTTGGTGGCGTCGTCTGATCCCACGTATGACGTGGCCGGAGTCCGGCACCGTCGAGGTACGTGGCGATTGTCGCTCCGGCGTAGGGCCGGAGAGCGAGTGCTTCGGACAGCTCACCGCGCACGTCGACCAGGTGTTCCCGGAGGGTGTGCTGCATCCAGTGTGGCCACCGATGCGCCGTGGAGTCGTCCTCCAGTTGGGCGATGATGACGTACGGATCACGTCGGCAGGTGTCACACGGACGGTCGTCCGCGAACATCGGACGGCGAGCCTGATGGGCTGCGCTGTCACGCCACGACTGCAGCGCCCGGTTCAGTTTCTCGTCCCAGGACGGGTACGGCTCGGTGTTCATCAGTAGGTAGACGTCGCGATGTAGTTCGGCTCCAGCACCACCGTCTTTGGCAGCGTCCCCGGGTCGAAGCGCCGGCTCAACTCGATTCGCTCCTCCAGTTCCGGTGTGAGCCAGGAGTGCAGCTCCAGCGGGTAACCCATCCAGAACAGCCGCTTCACGACGGGCCTGTACCAGCAGGCCACCCGCGTCTGTCCCTCGAAGATGGTGAACTCGGCGTGCAGCGACCGGGCATGCGACGTCGACCCGATGACCCGGATCGGATACGCCAGGTCGATGCAGAAGCCCGAGATGAAGGTGCACGAC
>Ga0182792_1000176_pt1 | contig 62899 bp, 42 predicted proteins | sample Passage237B_FD_130497 | JGI IMG/M metagenome (GOLD analysis project Ga0182792, IMG submission 130497) | Cellulose adapted compost microbial communities from Newby Island Compost Facility, Milpitas, CA, USA - Passage2 37B (version 2) (version 2) ...
CCCGGAGCGGGGGGGGGGCGCGGGTGGCCGCCCGAACCGTGTGGGCCCGGGAGAGGGGGCCCCCCCCCCCCAGCCGGGCGGGCCGGCGGAGCCGCAGGCGCCCCTCACCGATGAGGCGCAGCATCGGGAACGACAGCCAGCCGCCGATGGCGAGCGGGGCGAGCATCAGGTGGCTCAGCCAGGTGTCGTCACCCACCCCGGGGTTCCACAGCACGAGCGGCAGGCGCACCAGGCCCACCACCACGATGCGCCCGACGAGCCACCGCCAGCGGCGGGCAGCCATGAGGCGGACGTCGGCCAGCAGGCCGACGGCGATGCCGGCGACGTACACCGCGAAGGCGGCGAGCGAGGCCGGGTCCCGCACCAGCGTGGTGGCGGCGTCGGACGCGACGAGGCCGAACACCACGACGCCCACGGCCGAGGTGACCGTGGCGGCCACGACCGACCAGCCCATGAGCCGGTCGGCGTCGGCGGAGGGGTCCGCGGCGAAGCGGGCGAGCATCACCGTGAGCCCCAGGCCGCTGGCGTAGTTGAGGAACTGGGCGACGGTGAACAGCGCGGAGGCCCGCCCCACGTCGCCGGCGGTGGACACCCGGGCGCCGACGGTCCAGAACGCGAAGCCGAGCGCCGCCTGCGCCGCCATCCCGACGAGCACCCACGCCGAGCCGTGGAGCAGGCGGGACCCCCGCAGCTCGGCCAGCCGACCGGCCCGGGTCACGCCCGCAGCACCCCGACGATCGTGGCGGCGCACGCGACCCAGGCCACGACGACGAGCACCACGCGCAGGCGGGCGGAGCGGCCGGCGAGCGGTGCCGGCTCCGGTGTGCCCGGCTCGCCCGCCCGGCCGCCGGTGAGGTGCGGCGCGAGGTCGAGCACCACCCAGGTGCACACGAGGGCGAGGCCGAGGAACGTGAGGTGGTGGGGCACGAGCGAGCGGGTGACGAACGCCTGGTGCACGTCGCTGCGGTCGCCGGAGCTGTCGAGGAGCACGCCCAGGCCGGCGAGGGCGAGGAAGAACGTGCCGATGGCGCCGAGGACGGATCGGCGCAGGCGGGCCCCCACCACCACCGCCACGACGAACGGCGCGAGCAGGCCGACCCAGCCGTCGAGCAGCGCGGCCACCGCGGCGAGGGCGAGCCAGCCCGCCAGGCCGCGCCGGCTGGGCCGGACGAACCCGCGGCGGGGCGCGGGCGCCACGTCGGCCGCCTCCTCCCCCGCCGCAGCGTCGCCGGGCGTCGGCTCCACGACCCTCGGCTCGGCGTCGGTCGGCTCGGCGTCGGGGCGAGGGGCGAGGCGATCACCGGAGGGGGTCCCGCCCGGGACCACCTCGGCGTCGTCGGGACGCGGGTCGGGGTGATCGGTCACGACGTGCCACCTTCCCCGTCACCACGACGGTCGCCACCATCGCCGTCGTGGTCAGCGCCGGCATGACCGTCGCCATCACCGTCGCCGTCACCACGACCGTCGCCATCGCCGTCGTGGTCAGCGCCGGCATGACCGTCACGGCCGTCGCCGTCGCCACCGCCATCGCCGTCATCGTCGCCGCCGCCGGGCGGGTCGTCCTCGTCACGGCGGCGCCGGGGCAGGGGCGCGCCCGGCCACAGCGCGAGGGTGACGGTGGCCGCGACCCCGGCGGCCGAGACGACGAACGCGCCGTCGACCGCGCGCTGGGGCGGGAAGGTGACCACGGCCTCGCCGCCCTCGGGCCCGATCGGCCAGCCGACCGCGTAGCCGTCGACGGTGATCGGCGGGCCCTGGTCCTCGCCGTCGATGCGGAGCCGCCAGCGCGGGTCCCAGCCGATGCCGGTCCGTAGGTAGCGCTCGCCGCTGCCGGCCGGCACGGTGAAGCGCAGCTCGCCGGGGGCGCCGGCGGTGGCGTCGATGCCCACCGCGGGAGCCGGGGTCGTGCCGTCGGGCGCACCCGCCGCACCGTCGGCATCTGCGTTGGGCCCGGCGGCCACCGACCCGGCGTCGACGCTCTGGAGGTGGATGCGCTCCAGGCGCCAGCCGAAGACGGCCCGGACGTCGTGCGAGCCGGCGTCGAGGTCCACGACATCGCAGCCCTCGACCGCGACGGAGCCGGCGGGGCCCTCGGCGTCGAGGGACACGATCCGGGCGAGCAGCGGCTCCCCGTCCAGCTCGGCGACGGGGAGGCAGCGGGCATCGCCGGCGCGGGCGGCGGCCAGGACCTGCCGGTCGATCTCGCCGGGGTGGAGGCGGGCCCGGAAACCGAAGGTGCGGGCGACCGGCAGGCTGATCCGCCGGTTGAGCAGGGCCTCCTCGTCGTCGCTCCGCTGGCCGGCCTCACCGGTCAGGCGGCTGAGCACCACGTCGGTCGGCACGGTGGCAAGCCGCTCGCGCAGCGCGTCGCCCGCCGCGGGCTCCGCACCGTCGAGGATGACCTCGGCGGTGCGGGGGGTGACGAGCTGGTCGACCGCGCGGACCGTCCCCTCGTTGATCGCCACCTCGTCGATGCCGACCGGGTTGGCGCCGGCGGTCACGCCGGTGATGGTGAGGCGGATGCGCCCGGTGTCGGCGCCGTCGACGGGCACCCCGACCCAGCCGCCGCCGGGCGGCACCTCGACCTCGTGGCGCTGCCCGGCCACCTCGACGGCGAGGGCGGTGATCCGGGCCGGCTCGCTGGGGTTCACCTTCACGGCGAGGGTCGTGACGGGGGTGGGTCGGGCCAGGTCGACGTCGACCGACCCGTCGAGCGGGCTGAAGATGCCGCCGGTCCAGAAGGTGGTGGTCTCGTTGCCGTCCACGAGCGCGGTCGGCTTGCCCCAGGGGCGGATGCCGAAGGTCTCGATGTGGGAGGTGACGGCCCGGACCTGGGGGCCGAGGTCGGCCACGGTCTGGCGGTCGACCTCGTCGGGCCAGAGGGTGAGCGAGGGGCCCGAGCCGGCGTCGAGGTCCTCGTCCGCCCGCAGCACGGGGCCGGAGGCGTTGCGCAGGCGGTTGATGTCCCAGGCCCGGCGCTGGTTGGTGTCGGTGAGCACCAGGCGGGCGCCGGCGTCGACGGCCCGGGCGAGCTGGTCGGCGTCGAGGTCCCCCAGGTAGCGCAGGGGCGGGGAGCCGGCGAGGAGGCCGAGGTCGGTCAGCGCGGAGAGCGCCGCGGCATCGCCGTCGACCAGGACGAGGTCGGCGGCGTCGGCCACGGTGACCTGTGGTCGCGGGTCGCGGACCGCCAGCACCGAGAGGGGCGGGAGCGCGGCGTCGGCCGGGTCGAGGGCCCGGTCCTGCGCCGTGGCCGCGCCGGCGCTGCCGGGCACGGTGTCGGTGCCGGGCCGGCCGTAGGTGCGCAGCGGCGTGAGGCCGGGGTCGGCGTCGGCCGCGGCGGCGACCACGGCGGGGCGGGCGCCCTCGGTCTCCTCCGAGAGCACGTCGCTGCGGACCAGCACCCGGTCGGCGCCGAGGTAGCGGGCGACCGTCGAGATCCCCTCGGCGGGCAGCACCCCCTGCTGGAGATCGGTGTCGAACCAGGTGAGGAAGTTGCCGGCCGGGTCGCCGGCGCCGACCACGGTGTTGCGGGACACGACGGGCCGGTCGAGGTGGGAGGGGAAGAGGTCGTCGGGGCTGCGCATCCCCCACCGGTAGTTGCCGCCGGTACCGCCGGGTACGACGAGGACGCGTCCGTCGCCGGCGGCGTCGAGGTCGTCCATGGCGTCGTGCCAGCGGTCGGGGACCCGGTAGCCGAGGGGGTAGAGCGACCCGTTCCACATCGGGGTGGCGATGCCGACCAGCACCGCGACCACGAGCGTCCCCGCGACCAGCCGGAGGGGTCGGCGGCGTCGGGCGAGCGCGCCGCCGAGGGCGACGGTGCCGAGGGTCAGCGCGAGGGTCGTGCCCAACACGAGCACCGCGCCGATCTTGTTGGTGGTGCGGAACGCGAGCGTGGCGGGCACGGTGTCGAAGATGCGCCCGAGGATGCGGCCGGCCGGGTACGGGTCGGGGCCGGGGAACAGGCCGACCATCACCGGCAGCGCGGTGACGAGCAGGCCCACCACCAGCAGCCGCAGCCGGGAGCGGGCCCGGTGGAGCGCGGCGCCGACGGCGACGGTCGTGGTCAGGGTGGCGAGGAGCACGAGCCGGCTCGTCAGGTAGACGGTGTAGCCGCCGAGGTAGAGGCGGTCGCCGGCCCGGCCGTAGAGCGACCACAGCCCGAGCCCCCGGGCCGACTCCGCGTACGACGAGGTGCGGGCCACGTCGGCCGGGCGCTCGGTGCTGGAGGCGATGGAGGCGCCGGTGCCGGACGCGACCATCGACGGCGCGAGCCAGTAGAGCGACACGAGGACCGACAGCGCCCCGCAGCGCAGGAGCGTGCCGAGCAGCCGCCGCCAGCGGAGGTGCTCCACGTAGCGGAGGTGCAGCAGGTGGGCGGGCAGCGCCAGGAGCTGGAAGAAGGGGACGACGCCGGCGTTCAGGCCGCTCTGGAGGAAGAACGTCAGCCCGAACACGGCGGGCCACCGCCAGCCGCCGGAGCGGGCGGCGCGCACGAAGGCGAGCAGCGTCCACGGGAGCAGCGCGTAGGGCAGCAGGATCGGCGTGGTGTTGCCGGCGACGATCACGTACGGGTTCGCCACCCAGAACACGGTGGCCACGAGGCGGGCCGAAGGCGTGAGCCGGTCGCCGACCACGCCGTCGAGGTAGCGGCGGATGCCCCAGGCGGCGACCACGAGCAGGAGCAGCCGCCAGATCCGCACCGCGAGCCAGGCCGGGGCACCCAGGGTGCGGATCAGCCAGACCACCACGCCGACGGGCGCGGCGCCGGCGTTGAAGTTGCCCTGGCCGAGCCCGGTGGCGCCCCCGACCCACGCGTTCAGCGACTCCCGGACGAAGCGGCCGGGCTGCTCGTAGAGGTCGGGCCGGGTGTCGGGGGCGAAGACGCCCCAGCGGGTGCCGACGACCGCCGCCGCGAGCGCCACGAAGCCGAGCGCGAGCACGATCCGCTCGCCGCGCCCGACCGCGGGGGCCCGCCCGCCCCCGCGCGGGTGGGCGCCGCGGCCGGCGTCGTCGCCGTGGCCCGCGCCGTCGGCCCCGGGGATCGCGCCGACCCCGGGCGTCGCGCCAGCCCCGGGCGTCGCGCCGACCTCAGGCGTCGCGCCGGTCGCCGGGGTGGCGGCTGCGGGGTCGACCGCCTCGTCGGCCACGTCGGTCGGCACCGTCGACACCGCCGTCACGATCCGGGCGAGCGCTCCAGCGCCCCCACAGCCGCGCCCACGCCGTAGGCCACGAACTCGGCGCCGCGCAGCAGCACGGTGCCGGCGGCGAGGCCGGGGCGGGCGGCGAGCTTGCGCCAGTTCTGCCGGTACGCCGCCACCGCGGAACCCGCCTGCGCCGAGAGGGCGCCGGGGTGGCGGAGCCGGTACTGCTTGAGCCCGCGGCCGTAGTAGTAGCGCTTCTCCACGATGAAGCGGAACGACATGTTCCCCTCGTCGTGCACGATCAGGTCGGGGATCCACGTGAGCCGGCAGCCGTCGGCCATCATGCGGCTGCGAAGCTCGGCGTCCTCGGTGCCCGACAGCGATTCGAGGAAGCCGCCGGTCTCCAGCAGGTAGCTGCGCCGGAGCAGCCGCGGCGACTGCACCATGATCTCCTCGACCGCGCACGACCGCTCCAGGCTCCGGCAGGCGGTCCAGTAGCCCTCGCCCACGGTCACCTCGGGGACGAACACGCCGTCGGCCTCGTCATCGATCGCCGCCCGCACGGCCCGCTCCACGATGGTGGCGGGCAGCTCCATGTCGGCGTCGATCCACAGGACCCACTCGCCGGTGGCCCGCTCGGTGCCCAGGTTGCGCTGGGCGCTGCGCTCGGGGCCGGCCTGCTCGGCGTGGTGGGCCCAGCGCTGCGCGATCTCCCAGGAGCCGTCGTCGGAGAAGTTGTCGATGACGACCAGCTCCACGTCGGGCCAGCTCTGGCGGCGGATGGAGCGCAGGCAGGTCTCCAGGGTGCGGGCGGTGTTGCGCACCGGCACCACCACCGACACCCGGCCCGCCACCTCGCCGGGCGACGCGGGTTCGCCCCGATCGAACGGACCGATCGGGCCGGTGGGGCCGGTGGGGCCGGTGGGTTCGACGGCGAGCTCGCTCACCACCGCTCCAGGGCGAGGCCGAGGTTCCAGGTGAGGACCTCGCGGACGCCGGGCACGCGCACCAGGGGCCGGCACCAGGACGGGTAGTAGCGGGGGAACGCGTCGAGGACGCGCACCCGGGGCTCGGCGCGGGCCCAGCGGAGGAGCTGGCCGACGTCGATGCGGAACAGCGACTCGCCCCAGCGGTTCTTCGGCGGCCGCCCGTGCCGGCGCTCGTAGCGGCGCGCGGCCCGCTCGCCGCCGAGGTAGTGCCACGGCGACGTCTCGTGGCCACCCCAGGGCGAGAACCAGTTGGTGACCCCGACGAACACGAGGCCGCCGGGGCGGACGATGCGCACCGCCTCACCGAGGAGCCGGTGGGGTTCGGGGACGTGCTCGACGGCGTTGAACGTGCAGCACACGTCGACGGCACCGTCGGCGAACGGGAGCCGGCAGCCGTCCGCGGCCACGGCACCGACCGGCTCGCGGCCGTGCAGGCACAGCTCGGCGGTGGAGGGGTCGACGGTGACGGCGTGGGCGCCCCGGGCGCGCAGGGCCTCGGCGGTGTGGCCGGGGCCGCCCCCCACGTCCACGATCACCGCGCCGTCGAGCGGCACGAACCGGCCGAGCGTGTCGGCGGCATCCGCGCCGAAGACGGCGTAGGCGGCAGCGGGGTCGCTCTGCTCCACGCGGAACGCCTGGAGGAGCTGCCGGGACCGGGCCAGCCCTCGCTCAGAGGGCACGGCGTCACTCGTCCCGTTCGTAGGTGGCGGGGTTCTCGGGCGCCTTCGCCGAGTCGCCCACGTGGATCTGCTCGGGGGCGACGGGAGCACCGCCGCGGGTGGCCTCGATCGTGAGGCTGCCCACCTCGCAGGACACGTCGAGGTCGGGGCCGGCCGAGCCGTCGCCGGCGGGCAGCTCGAAGGTGACCTCGGCGCCCTCGGTGGCCGAGGCGGTCACCCCGGTGCCGGGGCTCTTGACCTTGTACGACGCGTCGCCGGTGACCTTCACGGTGGTCGGCTCGCCGCCGCTGGCGCGGACGTGGATGCCCTCGAAGTCGCTCCAGACGTGGACGCCCTCGGCCCCGACGTTCTGGCCGGAGCCGCCCAGCTCGGCGGGCCAGTCGCCGCAGAAGCCGCCGCCGTCGGTCTGCTCGGTGTTGCCCGGCTGCTGCTGCGGCGGGGCCGAGTCCTTGTCGTCGTCGCCCTTGCGGGTGAACAGGATGACGGCGATGATCGCCACCACCGCGATCACGATGACCGCGATCAGCTTGGTGTCAGTGCCGCCACCGCCGCTGGGGTTGCGCTGGGCCCAGTCGTCGTCCCAGTCGTCCCAGTCCTCGCCGGCGTCGTTCGGGCCGCGACCCCGGCCCTTCGGCTCCTCGGCCGGATCGCCCTGCGGCGCCTCGTCCTGGCTGCGGTCGTCGTTGTCGGCCATCGCGGCGTCCCCTCCGGAGCTCCTGGTACGACGGCCCTGAGCCGCCCGAACGTCTGCGCCAGGTTAGTGCGCGCCGGCCCGGCGGCCCGTGGTCGGTCCCCCGGCGCGCCGGGCCAGGCGCTGGAGCGGGCGCTCGACCACCAGCCAGCTCACGGTGCCGGCGAGGATCGACAGCGCGAGGCCCGCCACCACGAGGAAGGGGCCGCCGTCGCGCCAGTAGACGCCGACGTCGGCCGGCCGGAACCGGCGGTCGAGGCGGTCGAGCACCGTGATGTGCCACAGGTACACGCCGAGCGACACGGTGCCGACCCACGCCAGCGGCGGCCACACGAGCAGCCGCCGGTAGCCGCCCCGGCCCTCGCGGCCGAAGGTGGCGGGCACGAGCAGGCAGGCGCCGAGGACGACGAAGACCAGGCGCTTCGTCAGCTCCTGGCCGCCATCGGTCGGCGTCTGGAGCGGGAGGTCGGCCGCCACGAGGAACGTGAAGCAGGCGGCCACCACGGCCAGGGCGACCGCGGGGACCTCGGCGGGCAGCCGGAGGACGCCGACGGGCTCGCGGCCCGAACCGCCCCGGGCGATCGAGGCCGCGCTCGTGACCGCCAGCGCCATGCCGACCGCGAACACGTCGAGGTTCGCCGGCAGCCAGAACTGCGCCCGGTGCGGGCCGCCGGCGAACATCGCCACCCGGAACGCCAGGCCGCTGAGCCCGAGGGCCGCGCACAGCGCGTACTCGGCCCGCACCGCCCCAGCCCGGTTGCGCCCCCGGCGGGCCACGAGCGCGGCGAGGCCGGGCAGCACCAGGTAGAACGCCAGCTCGGTGTTCAACGACCACACCTGCGCCAGGCCGGCGGTCGCCGTGTCGGCCCAGTACACCTGCACGAGCAGCGCCAGGCGGAGCTTGCCCCACCAGGAGAGGTCGGCGGCGTAGCCGAACAGCCCCATCGACACCCCGAGCGCCAGCCAGTACGCCGGGAAGAGCCGGACCAGGCGGCGGAGCAGGTAGCCCCGCAGGTCCGGCCGCGGGCCGGCGCGCAGGTGGGCGAGGGCGAACGGCCGGTACAGCAGGAACGCCGAGATCATGAAGAACACGGGCACGGCCACGTCCGCGTGGCGGAGGAAGCCGCCGAGGCCGTGGTGGTGCCGGTCGATCCCCCACGTGAAGCCGGCATTGATCCCGGCGTGGTAGACGACGACGGCGATGGCGAGGATGCCGCGCAGCCCCTCGACCGCCGGAAACGTCCTCACCGGGACCACGGATCGCGGCGCTCGCTGGTCGATCCGGCGCAGGCTAGTGCCCGTTCCGGGCCCCGCCGGAGCCGAGCCCGGGGGCCACCGGCCCAGGCATTCACCACTAGACGTATCGGTGATCGGCGGGTACCGTCGGCGGTGGTACCCGGGGCGGGGCGAGAGGAGGTCGGCAGATGCCGGAGGAGCTGAGGGAGCGGTCCAGGCCGGAGGACCGGGAGGCGGGCGCGGCGTCGGCGCCGACGCCGGTGCCGGTGCCGGTGCCGGCGACCGTGGTCGAGCAGGCGGGTTCGCCATGGCCTTGAGCCGGCGCCGTTTCATCGCCGGGTCCGCGGCCGTGGGCGCGGCGGGCGCCCTGGCATCGCACCCGCTCGCCAGCCGGCTCGGGCCGGGGGCGACCGCGGCCCCGGCCGCCCCCGCCATCCCCGCCATCCCCGCCGTCCCCAGCGACGCCACGTTCGCCGCGCTGCCGACCGAGGACGTCATGATGGACTGGGTCGGGCAGATGTGCTCGCGGGGCGTGCGGTTGCCGGGCTACCCGGCCGGGATCTGGACCGAGGACTTCATCGAGTCGACCTTCCGGGACCTCGGCCTGGAGGGCGTCTACCGCCAGCCCGTGCAGTCGGTGATGTGGACCCCGCTCCGCTGGAGCGTGGAGGCCGTCACCCCCGACGGGGCGGTCGAGGCCATCGACGCCTGGCCCATCCCGTACGGCAAGCCGACCGCCGGCGTGGAGGAGTACGACCTCGTGGACCACGCGACGACCCCCACGGCCGGCCTGCGGGGCAAGGCCGTCCTGTGCGACCACACGATGCGGTCCGCACCGGCGGACGTCATGGTCCACCTCGGCCCGCTGGCGCGCGAGGACCCACCGGAACGGATCTACGACCCGGACGGCGAGCTGGGCGAGGTCCAGCACTTCCCGACCGGCGACGGCCCCTCGTTCGAGGCGGTCGACGCGGCCGGCGGCGGCGCGTTCATCGGCACGCTGGTCGACTACCTGAACGACTCGTGCCGCTACTTCCTCCCCTACTGGGAGAACGACTACTCGATGCCGGCGGTCTGGGTGCGCGAGAGCGGCGGCCGGCGGCTCCGGGCGCTCCTCGCCGAGTTCGGGACGGTCCGGATCCAGATCTCCGTCGAGTCGGCCGAGGAGGAGGTGACGACCTACAACATCGTGGGCGAGCTGCCGGGAGCCGACGACGAGCTCGTGATGGTGGGCTCCCACCACGACGGCCCCTGGGCCTCCGCGGTCGAGGATGCCGCCGGCGTCGCCCTGACCCTCGCCCAGGCCACCTACTGGGCGGCCCAGCCACAGGCGCAGCGCCCGCACCGCCTGGTGTTCTCGCTCAACGCCGGCCACATGTACGACGGCGCCGGGCTGTGGGCGTTCGTCGACGCACGCCGGTCCGACCTCCCCCGGACGGTGCTGGAGGTGCACCTCGAACACGCCGGCCGCGAGGTCCGCGTCGAGGGCGACGAGCTGGTCCTCACCGGCCGGTGCGTCCCCCGCTGGATCTTCTCCAGCCGCATCCCGCAGTTGGAGCAGGCGATCTACGACGCGCTGGTCCGCAACGACCTGCGCCGCTCGATGATCCTCGACCCCGAGGCCCTCTCGGACGCGCCCCCCACCGACGGCAGCGCGTTCTACCGGGAGGGCGTCCCCATCGTGCACCTCGCCCCACCCGCCTGGTACCTGTTCGACGAGCAGGACACCCCGGACAAGGTGGACCGGGAGAACCTGGTGGCGCTGAGCAAGGCGTTCGTGGAGATCATCCGCTCGACCACCGGCGTCAGCGCGGCGCAGATGCGCTCGTGGACCGTGACCTCACCGCCCACCACGCCCTCGTCCTCGACGCCCCCGACGCCCCCGACGCCGAGCGTCGACCCCGGCGGCGCCCCGGAGCGCGCCACCCCCGCCACGCCGGTCCCCGGCGCACCGACCTACACCGGGTGAACCGCCCTCGGGCCGCTCGAGCGTGGCACGACAACGTTGCACCGATGCGGCAGAACCGTGCCAAGTTCGAGCGGGAAGACGCGGGGAGGGCCGAACGTGGCACGACAACGTTGCACCCGTGCGGCAGAACCGTGCCAAGTTCGGGTGGGGAGGACGGGAGCCGGGTGGGCCGGGGGTGTCGGTGACCTGCTGCTAGACCGGAGCGGATGGCCACGACGCCCGGTGCCGGGGACGCCACGTCTCGCCGCGAGCGCCTGGCGCTCCTCGGCTGCTGGTACCTCATCGGCGCCTGGTGCATCGTCCCCGCGTTCGGGCGGATCGCGCCCGACACGAAGCTGGAGCTGACCTGGGACCCGATCCGCTTCCTCTGGCGGGCGTCGTCCGCGTGGGACCCGTCGGCCTCGTTCGGCCGGTTGCAGAACCAGTCGATCGGCTACCTGTTCCCGATGGGGCTGTTCACCTCGGCCGCCCGGGCCGTGGGCGTCCCGGTGTGGTTGGTGCCGCGGCTGTGGCTGGCGCTCGTCCTCGGCGTGGCGCTCGCCGGCGCCCACCGCCTGGCCCGCCTGCTCGGCATCGCCACCCCGTCGGGCCGGGTGGTCGCGGCGCTCGCCTACGCGCTGGCGCCGTCGGTGCTGCTCGTCGCCTCGTACCAGGCGGGCACGCTCCTGCCCCACGCCCTGTGCCCGTGGGTGCTCGTGCCGCTCCTCGACCACGAGCGGCTCGGCGCCCGCCGGGCCGGCCTGCGCTCGGCGGCCGCGGTCGCGCTCATGGGCGGCATCAACGCGGCGTCGACGCTCGCGGTGCTGCCCCTGGCGCTCGTCTGGTTCCTGACCCGCCGCCCCGGCCCGGCGCGGCGCCGCCTCCTCGGTTGGTGGCTCGGCGGCCTGGTGGCGGCGACCGCCTGGTGGGCGGTGCCCTTCGCGGTGACGGTGCGCCACGGCTTCGACTTCACCCCGTTCACCGAGCAGGCGTGGCTCACCGCCAGCACCCAGTCGGCCGCCGACGCCTGGCGGGGCACCGGCAACTGGCTCGTCTACATCGACCAGGGCGGCCGCACGATCCACCCGGGCGGGCGGGGGCTGGTCCAGGACGGCCGGGCGATCGCCGGGTCCATGCTGCTCGTGCTCGCCGGGGCGGCCGGCCTCGCCCGCCGCGACGCGCCGGGGCGCCGCTGGCTGGTGCCGGCCGCATCGCTCGGCGCGCTCGCGCTGGCCGCGGCCTACACGGGCACCGGCGGCAGCGGCCCGATCGCCGCCGGGCTGCGGGACCTGCTCGACGGCCCGCTCGTGGCGTTCCGCAACCTCGCCAAGTTCTCCCCCCTCGTCCAGCTCCCCCTGGCCCTGGGCGTCGGCCACCTGGTCGCGACCGTCGCCCGCCGGTCGAGCCCCACCGCCGCCCCGGCCGGCCTGTCGGCACGGGCCCGGCCGCTCGCCGGGCCGGGCGCTGCGGCGGTGGCGGTGCTGGCCGTCCTGGCCTCGATCGCCCCGACGATCCCGGGGCGGCTCCTGCTGCCCGGGTCGTTCGAGGACCTGCCCGCCGCCTGGTACGACGCCGCCGCCTGGGCCGACGGCCGGCCCGGCCACACCCGCACGCTGGTGCTGCCCGGCGCCGTCTCGGCCGACTACGCGTGGGGCCGGCCCCAGGACGAGCCGCTGGCCCTGCTCCTGGACGGTCCGTGGGCGGTGCGCGACGTGATCCCCCTCGGCGGCAACGGCTCCACCCGGCTCCTGGACGGGTTGGAGGACGCGCTCGCCCGCGCCACCCTGCCGGCCGGCTTCGGCGAGGCGCTCCGGCGGGCCGGCATCGGCCGGATCGTGGTGCGCAACGACCTGGTGTCGGACCACGACGGGGCACCGGCCCCCGCCACCCTGCGACGGCTCCTGCGCGACGCCCCCGGCCTCGCCCCCGGCCCGTCGTTCGGCCCGGTGCTCGACCCGGCGACGGTGGTGGCCGACGATCGCATCGCCGCGACCGTCCCGGACGGGGACCCGATCCGCCAGCTCGACACCTACCTGGTGGGCGGCGCGGTCGACCGCGTGCGGGTGACGAGCGCAAGCGCCGCGCTCGGGGTGAGCGGCGCCCCCGAGGCGCTGGTGCTGCTGCCCGCGGAGCTGACCGGTGACCGGGCGGTGCTCGTGGCCGGCGACCGGGCGGGCCTGGCGACCGACCTGCTGGTGGCCACCGACACCGCCCGGCACCGCGACGTGGCCTTCGGCGGCATCCGCGACAACCGCTCCTGGACCCTCGGAGCCGACGAGCGCGGACCCCTCACCGGCGGCGACCCGAAGGAGCGCTGGAGCGACCCCGACCCGCCGCCCCGCACGGTGGCCGAGCTTCGGGGCGCCGCCGAGCTGGACGACGACGCCCCGGACGGGCGGCGCGACCCGGCCACCCAGCCCTTCGCCGCGTTCGACGGCGACCCCGCCACCGCCTGGGCCCCGACCGGCGAGCCGGAGGGCCGCCGGCTCCGGGTCCGCTTCGCCGAACCGACCACCGTGGGGTCGGTGACGGTCCGGGTGCCGACCACCCTCGGCCGCCACGTCGCCGCGGTCCGGGTGGAGACCGACGGCGCCTCGGTGCCCGCCACGATCGGCCCTGACGGGACGGCCGTCGTGGCGCTCGGCTCGGGCACGACCAGGGCGGTGTCGATCGTGATCGAGGAGGTGCGCGACGGGCCGGTGCTCGCGCCGGTCGGCCTCTCGTCGGTGGAGCTGGCGGGGCACCCGATCACCCGCCCGCTGCGGGCCGCGCCCCTCGACGCCGACGAGCGGGTGGCGGCCGACGGCGCGGTCCTCGACCGGGCCCGGGTCGACCCCGGCAGCATCGGCGGGGGCGACGAGGACGGCCTGCTGGACCGGATCGTGGCGCTCGCCCCCGAGCCGCTCGGCCTCAGCGGGGAGGCGTCCGCGGTCGCCGGCGACGACCTCGACCGGCTGCTCGCCGCGGCCACCCCGGCCGGGAACCCGGCGGCGCCGACGGTGACCGGCGGGTCGTGGCCGAAGCTGCCCGGACACGGCCCGGCCGCGGCGTTCGACGGCCGCGACGACACGTTCTGGGCCGTCTCGCCCGCGACCCCCGAGGCCGACGGACCGGTCGACGTCGCCCGCCTCCGCTGGGCCGAGCCGCGCTCGATCGACGCGCTCACGATCCACCTGGCCGGCCACCCGGCCGCCGCGTCGGCCGGGGACCTGGAGGTGGGCGTGACCGTCGACGGCGAGCGGCGGGCGCACCGGCCCGACCCCGACGGCACGATCCGCCTGGACCTCCGCGACGTGACCGACCTGACCCTCGACCTGCGGGCCGGCGGCGGCTCGACCGGCCGCCCGGTGACGGTGCGCGCCATCGAGCCGGCCGGGGCGCCGTCGGCCCCCGTCCCCTCCCCCGCCGACGACGCCCCCGTCGAGCTGGCCTGCGGCGACGGGCCGCCGGTGGAGGTCGACGGCCGGGCGGTGCCCACCTCGCTGGCGACGACCGTCGGCGACGTGCTCGCCGGACGCCCTGCCCGCTGGACGGCCTGCGGGACCGTCACCCCGACCCGCGACGACACCCGCATCACCGCCCGCTGGGCCACGCCCTTCCGGGTCGACACGCTGGTGGCGCTGCCGCCCGACGCCCGGCCGGCACCGGCCGCCACCCGGACCGCGACGGTCGAGCGGTGGGGCGACGAGGACCGGGCGATCACCGTCGGCCCCGGCGACGCGGTGGTGGTCGCGGGGACCGAGAACGCCAACGCCGGCTGGGCGGTCGGCGGGGGCGCCCGGTCGGTGCGGGTCGACGGCTGGCGCGAGGCGATGGTCGTCCCGGCCGCGGACGAGGCGGCCACGATCACGCTCCGCTACGCCCCCGGCCGGGTCTTCCGCGTCGGCCTCGCGGTGGGCCTCGCGCTGCTGGCCGCCCTCCTGGTGGCCGCGGCCGTCCGCCCCCGGCGCCGGGCCGACGCCCCCGAGCCGACCCCGGCCGAGCGGCCGACCGGCCGGCGCCTGCCGGCACCGGTGGCGGTCGCGCTCGCCGCGCTGGTGGGCCTGGGCCTCGGCGGGCCGCTCGCCCTGGCGGTGGTGCCGCTCGCCCTCGCCGCCCGCCGGTGGCCGGCGCTGCCGGCGCGGGTGGTGACGGCGGCGTTGGCCGTCGTGGCGGTGGTGCTCCTGGCGCCGGTCGGCACGGCCTGGGCGTCGACCAACGCGGCGTTCGAGCCCGCCGCCCAGGTGGCCGCGGTCCTCGCCTGGGTCGCGCTCCCCCTCACCCTCCTCCCCGACCGCACCGCCGGCCGCCTCCCCGACGACACTGCCGACACTGCCGATCGCACCGACCCGGCCACCTGACCCCGCCACCGCACCGATCCACCGACCGGCCCACCCACCCCGTGAGCCCGGGCGCGGGCACGCGTCCCGGCGCAGCGGCGGCCCGTCCGGGGCAGGCCGTCAGGGTTGGGGCTGGTTCCACTCGGTCCAGCCGTGGCCCCGGCGCCCGTCGGCGGACTCGTAGGTGGTCCAGGCCCGCGGGAAGCGGCTGACCCGGCCGTCGGGCGCCTCCAGGAGCACCGGGGCGTGGGCCACGGGCGCGACGGTGAGGTCGAGGTCGCCCACCTGCCAGGTGCCGCCGGTGGGCAGGCCCCACGCGTCGACGTCCTCGGCGTGGCGGGCCACGTCGGTGCCCACCAGCGGGCCGCCGGGGCCGATGACGTAGCCGGTGGCGTAGACGGGCTCGCCGGCCAGGTCCACGCCGGTGCCGTGGAAGCGGGTGCCGTCGTCCAGGCGGCCCGAGGTCCAGCTCCAGGCGATGGACCACCAGTCCCGGTTGCCCCAGGAGTGGTCCCGCTGGCCGTGCCCGTCGACCTGGAACGACTCGTCGCCCACGAGCACCTCGCCGTGGACCCGGCACGGCACCTCGTAGCGGTCGACGCCCGGGTAGCGGTAGGTGCCGCCGTCCGTCTCCCACTCCAGGTCGAGCCCGAGCGGCGTCCGGTCGCCCCGCAGCGACCGGTACGCCTCGGCCGGGTCGTCCAGGGCCACGCCGAACGCCTCGACGCCCACGCTCACGTGCTCCAACGCGGTCTCGACCGTGTAGGCGGCCCACAGCCCCTCGTGGCGGATCTCGGTGCCACCGCCGGTGGGCAGGGGGACGTCGTGGTCGATCACGGTGACGAGCGGGCGGTCGGGGCCGACCACGCACGCCCAGTACCAGGAGCGGCCCAGGTTGGGCAGGATGCCGAGGCGGACGTAGCCGCCGACGCCGCGGTCGGGGTCTACGAAGTCGAGGTAGTAGCTCTCGCTCCACAGCGGCTCGTCTCCGGCCGGGTGGCGATGCTCGTCGGGGGCGGTGGCGGGCTCGTGGGGGTGGGGCACCGTGGGCTCCTGGGTTCGGGTGGCGGCGATGGTAGGGCGGCCTCCCCGCCCGTGCCGGGGTGGCCGGCGGCGGTCCGGCCGGTGGGCGGTTCGGTACCGTGGGGCCATGCCCGACTTCCTCTCCCCGGCCTGGATCGCCGCGCTCGACCGGGCCGCCGCGGCGGACGAGGCGCTGGCGGCGGCGACGGCGGACGTGGAGCTGGTGATCGAGCAGCGGGTGACCCGCGACGACGGCCCGGCCACCACCTACCACGTCGTCCTCGACCACGGCACCGCGTCGGTGCGGCCGGGCCCGGCCCCGGAGCCGACGGTGCGCTTCAGCCAGGACGCCGCCACCGCCCGGGCCATCGCCGCCGGGGAGCGCTCCGCGCAGCGGGCGTTCATGGCCGGCGACCTCCAGGTGGGCGGCGACGTGCGGGTCCTCCTCGACCACGCGCCGCTGTTCGCCGCGCTGGGCGACACCTTCGCCGCCGTGCGAGCCGACACGTTCCCCGCGGCGGCCGGGGACGACCCCGGCGCGGCCGCCACCGCCGGCGCCTGATCCGGGAGGTCCACCCGTGCCCGAGCTACCCGAGCTGCAAGCCCACGCCGAGCGGCTGGACGGCCTGTTCGCCGAGGCCACCCTGCGGGACTTCGTGCCGCTGAGCTTCACCGCGCTCAAGACCTACCGCCCCGATCCGGCCGAGGCCGCCGGGTCCTCGGTCGTGTTCGTCGGCCGCCGGGGCAAGTACCTGCTCATCGACGTCGGCAACCTCACGTTCGTGGTCCACCTCATGCAGGGCGGTCGCCTCGAACCCGACGAGAAGCAGTCGGCGCGCCCGCGCGGCGGCGTGGCCCGCTGGCGCTTCACCGACGGCGGCGCCCTGCTCCTCACCGAGCCGGGCAGCGAGCGGCGCGCCGGCGTGTGGGTGGTGGCCGGCGACCCCGAGGACCAGGAGCCGCTGGCCGACCTCGGCCCCGACGCCGATCAGCTCGACGTGGCCGCGCTCGGCGCGCGCCTGGCCGAGCACTCGATGCGGCTGCACGGCTTCCTGCGGGACCAACGGATCCTCGCCGGCATCGGCCGCCGGCTCGCCAACGAGATCTGCCACCGGGCGAGGCTGTCGCCGTTCGCCAACGCGTCGAAGCTCGACCGCACCCAGGTGGAGCAGCTCCACGAGGCGATCACCGCCTGCATCAACGAGTCGCTGGCGGACGAGCGGGGCAGGGACCGCATGGTGCGGTCGAAGGACCGGACCTCCGCGGTGCACCGCCGCGCCGGCGAGGCGTGCCCCGTCTGCGGCGACACGATCCGGGCGGTGGCCTACCGGGCCTACGAGGTGGACTACTGCCCCACCTGCCAGACGAACGGCAAGGTGCTGGCCGACAACACGACGAGCAAGTTCCTCAAGTAGCCGTCTGCCCGCCCGGTGAGCGGGCGGGCAGACGAAGACCGGATCGGGAGTCAGCGCGTCGGCGGGTTGGTCCGTCCGCCCGGAAGCCGGCGAGGTCGCCGGTCAGCGGACCGACCGGCCGGCCCGTCGGCGGTCGAGCGGACGGCGGGCCCGCGACGAGCGGGCTCAGATGAGGCCCAGCTCCTTGACGGCGTCGCGCTCCTCGGCCAGCTCGGCCACCGACGCGTCGATGCGACCGCGGGAGAACTCGTCGATGTCGAGGCCCTGCACGATCTCGTAGCGCCCGTCCCTGCACACGCACGGGAACGACGAGATGAGACCCTGGGGCACGCCGTAGCTGCCGTCGGACGGCACGGCCATGGAGACCCAGTCGCCCTCGGGGGTGCCGGCGACCCAGTCGCGCACGTGGTCGATGGCGGCGTTGGCGGCCGACGCGGCGGACGAGGCGCCCCGGGCCTCGATGATCGCGGCGCCGCGCTTCTGCACGGTCGGGATGAACTCGCCCTCCAGCCACGCCTGGTCGCCGACGGTGGCGGCGGCGTTGGCGCCGTCCACCTCGGCGTGGAACAGGTCGGGGTACTGGGTGGCGGAGTGGTTGCCCCAGATCGTCATCTTCGTGATGTCGTTGACGGTCTTGTCGAGCTTCTGGGCGAGCTGCGCCTTGGCCCGGTTGTGGTCGAGGCGGGTCATGGCGGTGAACTGGCCGTTCGGGATGTTCGGCGCGTTGTTCATCGCGATGAGGGCGTTGGTGTTGGCCGGGTTGCCGACCACGAGCACCTTCACGTCGGGGTTGGCGCTGTCGCTGAGGGCCTTGCCCTGGGCGGTGAAGATGGCGCCGTTGGCGGAGAGGAGGTCGCCGCGCTCCATGCCCTTGGTGCGGGGGCGGGAGCCGACGAGGAGGGCGATGTCGGCGCCGTCGAAGGCCACGTTGGCGTCGTCGCTCCTGGTGATGCCGGCGAGGAGCGGGAACGCGCAGTCGTCCAGCTCCATCGCGACGCCGTCGAGGGCGCCGAGGGCGGGGGTGATCTCGAGGAGCTGGAGCTGGACGGGGGTGTCGGGACCGAGCAGCGCCCCGCTGGCGATGCGGAACAGCAGGCTGTAGCCGATCTGGCCGGCAGCACCGGTCACAGCGACGCGTACGGGCGTGGTCATCGTGAGGATCTCCTCGTCTGGGCGGGTCCGGGGGCGGGCCCGGTGGGTCTGGCCCGAACCTACCCGCGGGCGTGGCGGTGCCCCGAACGGGCCTCAGCGCCGGAAGACGTAGTCGCTCCAGCGGGGCTTGAGGGTGCGCAGCCAGTACCGGTAGGTGGGGCCGGACCAGTTGTTGGTGATGCGCCCGCCCTCGGTCTTGTACCAGGAGTGGCAGTCGGCCGCCCACACCGTGTCGTCCAGCTCGTCGGCGAGGCGGCGGTTGGAGTCGGCCTGCGCGTCCGAGCGCACCTCGATGGCGGCGAGGCCGTGGTCGTGCAGCCGCCGGAGGCAGCTCAGCACGTAGCCGATCTGGCGCTCCAGCATGAAGATGATCGAATTGTGGCCGAGGTTGGTGTTGGGCCCGTAGAGCAGGAACAGGTTGGGGAAGCCGGCGACGGTCAGGCCGAGGTGGGCCTCGGCCCCGTCGCGCCAGCCCTCGTGGAGGTCCCGGCCACAGCGGCCGGTGACGCGCATCGGCAGGAGGAAGTCGGTGGCGGTGAAGCCGGTGCCGAAGATGAGCACGTCGGCCCGGTGCAGTTCGCCGCCGGCGCGGACCCCGTCGGGTTCGATCCGCTCCACGCCGCCGGTCACCACCGAGACGTGGGGCGACAGGACGGTCGGGTACCAGTCGTTGGAGATGAGGATCCGCCGGCAGCCGATGGGGTAGTCGGGCAGCAACGCCTCGGCGGGGAGGTCGTCGCTCACGGCCTTGCCGAGCCGGCTGCGGAAGGCGCGCTCGGCGGTGGCCGCGGCCCGCGAGCCCTTGCGGAACAGGAGCCAGCGGGCCTCGAAGCGGGCCCAGATGCTGGCCCGGTAGAGGCGGTCGAGGCCGGGCACGGTCTCGAAGGCGCGAACGGCCCGCGGGGAGAAGGGCCCGTCGGGCTTGGGGGCCACGTAGTTGACGCTGCGCTGGACGAGGGTGACCGACCGGGCGACCTTCGCGACCTCGGGGACGAACTGGATGGCGCTGGCGCCGATGCCCACCACGGCGACGTCCTTGCCGGTGAGGTCGAGGTCGTGGCGCCAGCGGGCGGAGTGGAACCGCTCGCCGCGGAACCCGTCGAGGCCGGGCAGGTCCGGCGTGTACGGCTGGTTGAGCTGGCCGGTGGCCGACACGACCACGTCGAAGCGCTCGACCGAGCCGTCGGCGAGGTGCACGTCCCAGCCGTTGCGGTCCTCGTCGTAGCGCAGCTCGGTCACCTCGGTGCCGAGGCGCAGGTGCGGGCCGAGCCCGAAGCGGTCCCGCACGCCGCGGAGGTAGTCGTGGATCTCGGACTGCTCGGGGAACCGGCGGGACCAGTCGTGCTTGGGGGCGAACGACAGCGAGTAGAGGTGGGAGGGCACGTCGCAGGCCGCGCCCGGGTAGGTGTTGTCCCGCCAGGTGCCGCCCACGTCGTCGGCCTTCTCGAAGATGGTGAACGTCTCGATGCCGGCCTGGCGGAGCCGGGCGCCGAGGCCGAGCCCGCCGAAGCCGGAGCCGATGATCGCGACGCGGGGCGTGGCCGAGCCGGCCGGGATCGGCGGCGCGTGCGGGCCGGGCAGGGCCGCGGCGGCCCGGTCGCGCCAGCCGCCGGGCAGGCGGGCGGCCAGCCGGGCGAGGGGTCCGGGCCGGACGGCGGCGGGGGCCGTGGTGGAGGTCACGCCGTCGATGCTCGCCTACCTTGACCGAGCGGTCAAGGTGACCGATGCCCCACCGGAACCCGGCCCGACCCCTTGCAAGACGGCGAGCGGGCGACCACAATGTTGCGATCGGGTGACAACGAGGTCGCCCGTCTCTCCTGCAACGACGCGGAGCCACCATGACCACGCAGCTCACCAACCGCCGGGCCGCCCCCATCGACGCCGTCGCCGCCGCCATCGAGGCCGCGCAGCGTGGGGAGCACATCCTCGGCGGGCGCACGGGCACCGGCGCGAGCGCCTCGGCCTCCGGCCGGCGCCCCACCGGCCGCTGACCTTCCCCAGCCCGAGCCGACCTCCCCGCCGCCCCGAGCGGTCCACCGGCCGCCTTCGCCGCGCCCGTCCGGACGCCGCGGCCGGCCGACCTGACCTGGCGCGACGACGGCCGGGCCCGAAGGCCCGGCCGTCACCGACGTCGATGCCCGGAGGGAGGGGAGGGCACCGACGACACCGTGACCGCGGCCCGCGCCGGCGCGGGCGACGGGGTCAGAGCTGGAGCGACTTGGTCTGCACGAACTCCTCCAGGCCGTAGCGGCCCAGCTCCCGGCCGTTGCCGGACTGCTTGTAGCCGCCGAAGGGCGCCAGCGGGTTGAACGAGCCGCCGTTGATCTCCAGTTGGCCGGTGCGGATGCGCCGGGCGACGGCCTTGGCCTCCTCGGCGTCCGCGCCCCACACCCCGCCGGAGAGGCCGTAGGGCGAGTCGTTGGCGATCTCGACGGCCTGGTCCACGTCGTCGTAGGTGAGCACCGACAGGACCGGGCCGAAGATCTCCTCCTGGGCGATGGTCATGTCGGGGGTGACGTCTCGGAAGACGGTGGGCTTCACGTAGTAGCCGACCGGCAGGTCCTCGGGCGGCTCGACGCCGCCGGTGACGAGGGTGGCCCCCTCGTCGACGCCCTTCTCGATGTAGCCACGGACCCGCTCGCGCTGCACGTCGGAGATGAGCGGGCCGAGGCGGCCGGCGCCGGTGGCCGGGTCGCCCACGGTGTAGGTGCTCTCGACCTCCTCCTTCACCAGGTCCACGATCTCGTCGGCCCGCTCGGCGGGCACGAGCAGCCGGGTGAAGGCGGTGCAGGTCTGGCCGGAGTTGAGGTACGCGCTGCTGACCGCGGCCCGGGCGGCCTTCGCCAGCTCCTCGCCGTCGAGGCTGGGGAGCAGGATGTTCGCGGACTTGCCGCCCAGCTCCAGGGCGACGCGCTTGACGGTGGCGGCGCCCAGCTCGGCGACGCGCTTGCCGGCCCGGGTGGAGCCGGTGAAGGAGACCATGTCGACGTCGGGGTGCGACGCGATGGCCTCGCCGACGGTGGGGCCGTCGCCGGACACGAGGTTGAACACGCCCGCGGGGAGCCCGGCGTCGTGGACGATCTCCGCGAGCTGGAAGGCGTTGAGCGGGGCCACCTCGCTGGGCTTGAGCACGACGGTGCAGCCGGCGGCGAGGGCGGGCGCGACCTTCGCCACGATCTGGTGGAGCGGGTAGTTCCACGGGGTGATGGCCCCGACGACGCCGACGGGCTCCTTCACCACGAGGGAGTTGCCGATCTGCTCCTCCCACGGGAACGCCTCCACGAGGCCGCCGATGGTGCTCACCGTCGTCTGGGGCAGGCCCACCTGGATGAGCTTGGAGAGGAAGGCGGGCATGCCGACCTCGCCGGTGATGGTGGCGGCGATCTCGTCGCTGCGGGCGGCGAGGCCCTCACCGATCGCGGCCACGAAGCGGGCGCGATCGGCCGGGCTCGTCTCGGCCCAGGACGTGAACGCGGCCTTGGCCGCGGCGACGGCGCGGTCCACGTCCGCGGCGCTGCCGGCGGGGATGTGGCCCATCACCGCCTCGGTGGAGGCGTTGACCACCTCGATGGCGTCGCGGCCGTCGGGTTCGACCCAGGCACCGTCGATGTAGAGCTTGTCGTAGTCGAGCACGAGCGTCCCCTTGTCGCTGCTGGCGATGTCGGGATGCAACCTATCGGCCCCGGCGGCGCCCGCCGCCCCCGCTCGGCGCGGCGGGCGCGGTCGGTGGCGCAGCCGGCCGGGGCGGACCGGCAGCGGCGAGGAAGCGGGTCGGCCCGGCAGGCGCGGCCGGCCGGGGCGGACCGAGCCGGGCCGGCGAGAGCGAACCGGTACGAACCGGCGACGACGTGCGCTCAGGCGGTGGCGACGGTGTAGGTGTCGGCGCCGGAGCGCAGGACCCGGCCGTGGCGGACCGGGGTGGGGCGGCCGTCGAGCACGGCGAGGTTGCCGTTGACGTAGACCCGCTGCACGCCGATGGGCTCGGCGGTGAGGCGGGGCGAGTCCGCGGGGAGGTCGTGGACGAGGCGGGCGTGCTCGGCGCCGACGGTCTCGGGGTCCACGATCACGACGTCCGCGTGGAAGCCCTCGGCCAGGCGGCCGCGGTCCACGAGGCCGAAGTGGCGGGCCTGGTCGTCGGTCATCATCTGCACGGCCCGCTCGACGCTCACGAGCTTGCGGCCGCGGAGGCAGTCCCCGAGGAAGCGGGTGGGGAACGGGGCGCCGCACATGCGGTCGAGGTGGGCGCCGGCGTCGGAGCCGCCGAGGATGGCCCGGGGGTCGTCCCAGACCTGGCGGCGCAGCTCCCAGGAGGCGGCGTCGCCGTCGGGCGGGATGGGCCAGAGGACGGTGCGGAGGTCGTCGGCCGCGGCGATGTCCACGAGGGTGGCGAAGGGGTCCTGGCCCCGCTCGGCGGCGATGTCGCCCACGCGGCGCTGCGAGAGGCCTTCGTTGGCGGCCGAGTAGGTGTCACCGATGATGTAGTTCTCGAAGTCCGCGAGGCGGCGGAAGACCCCGGCCTCCTCGGAGCGGGAGCGCTCCAGCAGGTGGGCCTGCACCTCGGGGTCGCGGAGCCGGGCGATGCGCTCGGGGACCGGCACCGACAGCACGTCCTTCCACCCGGGGATCAGCCAGAGACCGCAGAAGTTGAGCAGGCTCATGTTCATGGGGACCTGCACCGGCAGGGTGAGGGCGACGATGCGGCCGCCCTTCTCGCGGGCCCGGTCGTCCGCGCCGAGCTGGCGGGGGATGCGGTCGGGCTCGCGGGAGTCGACGGTGAGGACGTTCCAGTTGAGGGGGCGCCGGGCGGCGGCGGACATGTCCGCGAACAGCTCGATCTCGTCGTCGCTGAAGCGGTCGAGGCAGCCGTCGGTCATGCCTTCGAGGGTGGTGCCCTCGTACTCCCCGACCACCGCGGAGAGCGCGATCAGCTCCTCGGCGCTGGACCAGCGCGAGGCCACCGGCCGGCCGTCGCCGTCGGTGTGGGTGCGGCTGAGGGTGGTGGAGAAGCCGAGGCCGCCGGCCTCGATCGACTCGCGCAGCACGGCCTTCATGGCGTCGAGCTGGTCGGCGCTGGCCTCGTTGCCCACCGACGCCGCGCCCATCACGTAGCGGCGGATGGCGTTGTGGCCCACGAGGAAGCCGACGTTGACGCCGACGTTGCCGTCGAGGCGCCCGAGGTAGTCCGCGAAGCTCTCCCAGTCCCACGGGACGCCCTCCTCCAGCGCGGCGACCGACATGCCCTCGACGCTTGCCATGAACTCGCGGGTGTAGGCGGCGTCCTCGGCCCGCAGGGGGGCGAGGGTGAAGCCGCAGTTGCCGGCGATGACGGTGGTGACGCCGTGGACGTTGGAGGGCGAGGCGCCCGGGTCCCAGAAGAGCTGGGCGTCGTAGTGGGTGTGGGGGTCGATGATGCCGGGGAGCACGAGGCTGCCGGTGGCGTCGACCACCTCGGCGGCCTCGGCGCCGGCCAGGTCACCGATGGCGGCGATGCGGCCGTCGCGGATGCCGAGGTCCGCGACGCGCCCCGGTGCGCCGGTGCCGTCGAGGACGGTGCCGCCCGTGATGAGGTGGTCGAACATGTGCGGGGCCTCCGGAGCCGGAATCTGACGCGTCGTCAGATAGTACCGCCGCACGGCGCGCCCCGGGGTCGTCCGGCGCCGGCCGGACGGCGGTGGGCCGGCGCTTCGATAGCCTCGGCGGCGCCACGTGCCGACCAGACGACACCCGACCGAGCCGACAGACGCGAGCAGGACATGACCGACACCGCCAAGATCATCTACACCCACACCGACGAGGCCCCGGCGCTCGCCACCTACTCGCTGCTGCCGATCGTCGCCGCCTACACCGCTGCCGCGGACGTGGCGGTCGAGACCCGCGACATCTCCCTCGCCGGCCGCATCCTGGCCACCTTCACCGACCACCTGAGCCCCGAGCAGCAGACCGCCGACGCCCTGGCCGAGCTGGGCGCGCTGGCGCTGCGGCCCGAGGCCAACATCATCAAGCTGCCGAACGTCTCGGCGTCGGTGCCCCAGCTCGTCGCCGCCATCGCGGAGCTCCAGGCCCACGGCTACGCGGTCCCCGACTACCCCGACGAGCCGGCGGACGAGGCGGAGGCCGAGATCAGGGCCCGCTACGCCAAGGTGCTCGGCTCGGCGGTCAACCCGGTGCTGCGCGAGGGGAACTCGGATCGCCGTGCCCCCCGCTCGGTGAAGGAGTACGCCCGCAAGCACCCGCACTCGATGGGCGCCTGGAGCCCCGACTCCAAGACCGCGGTGGCCTCCATGCCGGGCGGCGACTTCTTCGAGAACGAGCAGTCGGTGACGATGACCGCGGACGACGAGCTGCGCATCGAGCACGTGGGCGACGACGGCACCGTCACCGCGCTCAAGGCGTCGCTGCCGGTGCTGGCCGGCGAGGTGGTGGACGCCACGTTCATGAGCGCCGCGGCGCTCGACGCCTTCCTGGCCGATGCGATCCGCCGGGCGAAGGAGGAGGGCGTCCTCCTGTCGGTGCACCTGAAGGCCACGATGATGAAGGTGTCGGACCCGGTCATCTTCGGCCACGCCGTCACGGCGTTCTTCGCGGACGTCTTCGACCGGTTCGGTGACCAGCTCGACGCCGCTGGCGCGGACGTGGCCAACGGCTTCGGCGACGTGCTGGCCGCGGTCGAGCGCCTGGACCCGGAGGTGCGGGCCGAGGTGGAGGCCGCCATCGCCGCCGCCTACGAGCAGGGCCCGGCGCTCGCCATGGTCGACTCGGACCGGGGCATCACCAACCTCCACGTGCCGAGCGACGTCATCATCGACGCCTCGATGCCGGCGATGATCCGCACGTCCGGCCAGATGTGGAACGCGCAGGGCGAGCAGCAGGACACGCTCGCGGTGATCCCCGACCGCAGCTACGCCGGCATCTACGAGGCGGTCATCGCGGACTGCAAGGCCAACGGCGCCTTCGACCCGGCGACGATGGGCTCGGTGCCGAACGTCGGCCTCATGGCGCAGAAGGCCGAGGAGTACGGCAGCCACGACAAGACCTTCGTGATCGACGCCCCCGGCGAGGTCCGCATCGTCACCAGCGGCGGCGAGGTGCTCACGAGCCACCGGGTCGCCCCCGGCGACATCTGGCGGGCCTGCCAGGCCAAGGACGCTCCCATCCGCGACTGGGTGGGCCTCGCGGTGGCCCGCGCCCGGGCCACCGGTGCCCCGGCGGTGTTCTGGCTGGACGAGGCGCGGGCCCACGACGCGCAGCTCATCGCCAAGGTCCGCACCTACCTCGCCGAGCACGACACCGACGGCCTCACCTTCGAGATCCTCCCGCCGGCCGAGGCGTGCGCCTACTCGCTGGCGCGCATCCGCCGGGGTGAGGACACCATCTCGGTGACCGGCAACGTGCTCCGCGACTACAACACCGACCTGTTCCCGATCCTGGAGCTGGGCACCAGCGCCAAGATGCTGTCGATCGTGCCGCTGATGAACGGCGGCGGCCTGTTCGAGACGGGCGCCGGCGGCTCCGCCCCCAAGCACGTCCAGCAGTTCCAGAAGGAGAACCACCTGCGCTGGGACAGCCTGGGCGAGTTCCTGGCGCTCGCCGTGTCGCTCGAGCACCTGGCGGAGCGGACCGGCAACGCCCGGGCGCAGGTGCTGGCCGACGCGCTCGACGCCGCCACCGGCCGCTTCCTTGACGAGAACCGCTCCCCCTCCCGCAAGGCCGGCGAGCTGGACAACCGGGGCAGCCACTTCTACTTGGCGCTCTACTGGGCCCAGGAGCTGGCCGCCCAGGCCGCCGACGCGGACCTCGCCGCCCGCTTCGCCCCGCTGGCCGAGACGCTGGCGGCGAACGAGGCCACGATCGTGGAGGAGCTGAACGCCGTGCAGGGCGCCCCCGCCGACATCGGCGGCTACTACCAGCCCGACCCCGAGCAGGCCGCGGCCGCCATGCGCCCCAGCAAGACCTTCAACGACGCCCTCGCCACCCTCTAACCCGTCAGGTCGGTCGGGCCGGTCCAGGGCTGGGCCGGTCGGCGTCTCCCGGTGACCAGGGGATGCCCCGACGGCCGGGCGCGGTGAACGGGCAAGGAGCGGCACGCCTCAGCGGGCACCCAACAGGTCGACGATCTGCTCCTCGAACTCGTTCGCCGATACCGTCTCGCCGCTCTCGGTCCTCCAGCCGTCGGTCGTTGAGGTCGCCCGTACGCTCGCGATCTGACCCGACATGATCGAGGCGGCATCGAGTCCGAACGTCGCTTCGACCTGGCCATGCGCCCGAGCAAGCGCCTCGCGGGCGAGGGCAGGTCGAACATCGCGGTCGTGCGCCGCCAGAACGACGAGGTCCGGTGCGATGCTCCTCATCGACACCTGGCGTCCGAACCGGTCGTGGACATCCACCACCCCTCGCCCGTGCAGACCGTCGTACCCGATCCGCGCCGTGGCCTCGGGCGCCATCGCCACGGCCAGCATCGCGAGGAGGCGCGGGTGCACCTCGGCGCCTCTCTCACCCAGGACGGCCAACCCACGGACAACGAGCGATCGGACGCCTTCGTCCGCATCGAGTGCATCCTCGCCTTCGATGATGCGGAGCACCGCCTCCAACTCGTCGCGAGCGATCAGAACGAGAGAATGGTCGAAGCTGCGAGCGTCCTCGTCCGCCACGTCCGTCACCTCCAGAACGCGATCTTGTCGATGACCCGCTCCCGGTTGTAGTCAACGAGGTCCGACACGTACGTGGCGTTGCCCCAGAACCCGCGATATCGACCTGAGAAGTGGTCGAGCTGTTCCTTCGACGGTCGATCCGTCCCGTAGAGCGCACGGTAGGTGCTCGTCAGGTGATCGTCGGTTCCACCCAACGCCCCGGTCCGATCGAGCGTGCTGACCGTCGCATCCGCGATCACGTAGTCGGCATCCCAGATGAACTTGGCCACCCCCACGTGGGGGATGACCGATCCGACGGCGACGGCGCCGCCAACCCCCTTCTTCCACTTCTCGGCGGTGTCGTCTCCATCCCAAGCGTCGGAGAACTGGCTTGCACTGCTCAGGATGCCAAGCCCCCAGAAGGCCGCCCCGATCTTGCTGCTGGTGGCGAGCTCACCGGCCTTCGCCATCTCAGCACCTCGTGCGAACGCAAACGGGCCGGTCATGAACTCGAACAGGTCCTTTCCGCCAGAAGCTGCGCTGTAGAGGTCGTCGGCAAGTCCGATCACCTCGAGCGGCGATGGGCCTCCACCTCCTGCGGAGCTTGGGGAACCGCCACCCGCTGCACCGGTCTCGCCGCTGGCTTGGCGCTGCTCGGCTGCGTTGTTCAGCGCCGACTGGCCGAAGCCGTCCAGGTCTCGCGCGAGCTGGCTCAGCCGGGTCCGGTGCTGTGGCCAGGCGGCACCGCGGAAGCGATCGGCACGGCTCCCCTTCCAGGCCTGAGCCTGGGTCGTCCGCCGGTGGATCTCCGCGGTCATCTGCTCCAGGAGCACGGCCTGGTCCTTCAGGTATCGACCAAGCTCCTCGACCTGCTCGATGTTCATGCCGTGGCTGAGTGCAGCCATGCCGTCTCCGTTCTGTGTAGGTCAGTCCAGACCGACCGAAAGGGTCTCCACCGCTGCCCCGGTGCCCGGGTCGAAGGTCGCCGACGCGCCGGCCGCGAAGCCACGCAGGTCTCGGCTGTGATCGCCCGAGGACAGGTAGGTGCTGTAGTGCGAGGGCTCGTGGCCGCTGCCGCCGCCCCAGCCGCTCCAGAAGCGCTCGTCCGCTCCCGGACCGCCATGTGACCACCCGGTGAGCACGGCCTCGCCCGCCACCACCACGTCCCGGGTGTTGTTCACCGGGACGAACGAGGTCCCGTCGGGCATCCGGTCGCCGAAGTGACCGGTGTCCGCGGCGAGCGAGAGCACGTGGGTGACGTCGTAGGAGCCGCCGGCGCCGGCGTTCGAGTTGAACGTCGGGCTGAGCGCTGCCGATGCACCGGCGTAGCCCCCGCCGCTGTGGCCCACCAGCATCAACTTGGCCCCGTCCGGCACCCCTGCGTCGCGCAGCGCGCGGTGCACCCGGGCGGCGTAGGCGTCGTCGCCCCTGGCCGGCCCGAACGCCGTCGGCCCCGTCGAGGTGAGGTCGCGATACGAGTCACGGCGGCCGAACGCCTCGTAGAGGCCGTTCGCCACGCCCGCGCTCGCCGCTGCCGGTGCCGACAGCACGGTCACGACCGGGACGAACCCGGGGAACCGCCTGATGATCTCGGGCGTGTCCTCCAGGAGGTCTTCGCTGAAAGCCCGGTAGCCCTTGCCGATCGCCTCGCCGCTCGACGTCAGGTCTTCCACGCCCGGCAGGATGACGACGTAGGTGCCGTCGCCGTTGCGGATCAGCCCGATGTGGCCGGGCGGCACCGCATCGGCATCGCCGGTGAGGGCGGCGAGCCGGGCCAGGAAGCCCTGCGGGGTCAGGCAGACCTCACCCAGGGTGCGCACGGAGCCCCCACCGGAGGCTCGCAGCTGATCGTCGGCCTCCCCTCCCAGCCGAGTCGCCTGATCCTCGAGCTCCGAGGCGATCCGCAGCAGCGCGGCTCGATGCTGCGGCCACGTGGAGCGGAAGCGAGCGGCGTCGGGACCGACCCAACCGGCGGCGCGCCCGGCCGAGCGATCCGCCGTACCGGCGAGTCGCTGCAAGCGCGTCGCCGCGTCACCGAAGGTGCCCGCGAGCGCGCGGACACCCTCGACGTCCATCCCATGGGTCAACCCGGCCATCACATCCCTCCTCGTCGCTCGACGGCCGGCGGGTGGTCGCCCCCCACCGACCAGCCCACCGACCGCCGGAGCCCTACCGGGAGACGTTCTCCTGCTCCTGCGCGTTGTTGAGCGCGGACTGCCCGAAGCCGTGCAGGTCGTCGGCGATCTTGTTGAGCTGGGTGCGATGCTGCGGCCACCACTCGGTCTTGAAGCGGGTCGCATCGGGGCCCTGCCAGCCGGCGCCGTTGACCTTGCCCTCGATCTCTCGGATCAGGTTCTCGATCGTGCCCTTGCTCGCCTGGAGGTGCTGTCCGAGCTGGCGGACCTCCTCGACGTTCATGCCGTGGGTCAATGCCATGGTGGTTTCCTTTCGTCGGTTTCGGTCCCGCCGAGTTCCCCCGGACGACCGCTTCGCTTGTTGGTGGTCATCGAACCATCGACGGTTCGACCTGGCTACGGGTAGGACTACCCGTCGGTCCCTACGTGGCCCCCTCCACCGGAGGGCGCGCGACCTGCACCTTCACGGTGCGGCCGCCGGCCACGTAGAACCCTCGCCCGGGCGGGAAGTCCGCCCGGGAGAACTTGGGCAGGGCGGTCTTGAAGACGCCCTCGCCGTCGTAGGCATCGGGGACGAGGCAGAGCCCCGCCCGGCTGCCGGTGAGCTTGGGCACGAGCCCGTAGGTGGAGGTCATGGCGTTCGCCTCGCCGTCGCCGGCCACGAACCAGCCGGCGGCCGCCGCCGCGGCGACCAGCTCGCCCACGCGGTCGGCTTCGAGCCAGTCGGCCACCCGGGGCACGCCGTCGATCACCAGCACGCCCGCCGGTGGCTGCCACGCGCCGCCCGCCGGGGGCACCGAGTGCTCGGCCACGAGCGCCTCGGCCGCGTCGAGCGCGTCGGCCACGTCGCCCGGGCGCACCTGGACGTGCCACGGGAAGCGGCGGGCCAGCTCGGAGCGGCCCTCCCCCACGTAGATGCCGGCCCGGGCGCCGGCGCGCTGGGCGGCGACCACCGCGGCGACGAGGGCGGTGGTCTTGCCGGAGCGGGGCGGGCCGACCACCGCGATAGGCCCCTCTAGTTGCAGGACGAGGGCGTCGAGCGTCTCGTCGGACATGGCGAAGGCCAGGCCAAGGCGGGTCCGGGGCGCGTCGACCTGCTCCCACTCGACCACCTCGGGCAGGCGCCCGATGGGTGCGGCCGCCACCACGCCCCGGGAGTCGGCCATCTCGGCGAGGCGCTCGATCGCCTGCGCCTGCACGGTCACGCTCGGGTTGCCGCCGAGCACCGCCACCTGCACCTCGTTCCCGTCGAAGAACCCTCGCCCGGGCGGCGTGTCCTGGCCGAACGCGTCCGCGGGCACCCCGGCGAAGCTGTACTCGTTCTCGTTCGCGAGCCGGAAGACCACCTTGCGCTGGATGGTGGAGGCGAGCGCGGAGGGGATGGCGCCGATGCGATCCGCGGTGACCACGACGTGCACGCCGGCCTGGCGGCCGTCGAGGGCGATCGACTGGAACTGGTCGTAGACGGCGAAGGAGGAGGAGACCTCGTAGTCGGAGCGGAAGGTGGCGAAGCCGTCGAGCAGGATCAGGATGCGGGCCTCGTCCGGCTCGCCGGCGAGCCGGCGGTAGGAGGTGATCGAGTCGGCACCGGCCTTGGAGTAGCGGACGAGGCGCTCGTCGATGGTGGCGCGGATGGTGCGCAGGAGCCGGCGGACCCGCTCGTCGTCGTCGCCGCTGATGACGGCGCCCACGTTCGGGAGCGGTTCGAGCATGGCGAGCCCGCGAGACGCGAAGTCGAGCCCGTACACGTGGCAGGGGCCGCCCTTGGTGGACAGCGCGCCGGCCACGGCGAGGGTGCGGAGCAGCGCGCTCTTGCCGGCACCGCCGGCGCCGAGGACCATCATGTTCCCGTCGGTGTCCGGGTTGAACGCCACCTCCACCTGCGCCTGGCGGGCGGGGTCGTCCAGCACGCCGAACACGAGCCGGTCGTCGGTGCGGGAGATGAGCCGGGGCTCGTCGGGGCGGGTCCGGGTCCGGCCGAGGTCGTAGGTCGCGTCCAACTCGGCCAGCCAGGGCTTGCGGGGCTCGGGCAGGCGGGCGCTGCGGGCGGCGTTGCCGATCGTGGCCACGAGGCGGGAGAGGTCGTTGGGGCCCCGATCCTCGACCGGGGTGAGGCTGCCCCGGAAGGGGCCGTCGACCTCCGGCTCGGGCCACTCCTCGATGGCGCCGAGCGCGTGGTGGGACACGACCAGGCGGGGCGGCGGCGGTTCGCCGGTGGTCCAGCCACCGACGTAGGCGGCCTGGAACGGGTGCAGGCGCCCGGGGCCGAGCTTGGCGATCCCGCGTCCGGGGACGTCGGGCGAGAACCCGGCGGCGACGTCGGTGCCGACGACGTCGGTGCTGTCGGCCTCGTCGGCCATGCGCAGGGCGACCCGCAGGTTGGTGTTGGCCCGCAGGTTGTCCTTGATGACGCCGGCGGGGCGCTGGGTGGCCAGGATGAGGTGGAGGCCGAGCGAGCGGCCCCGCTGGGCGACGTTGACCATGCCGTCCACGAACTCGGGGACCTCGGCCACCAGCGCCGCGAACTCGTCCACGACGATCACGAGGCTGGGCGGCGTGTCGGGGTCGTGGGCCTTCTCCAGTTCGAGGACGTCCTTGGCCCGCTTGGCGTTGAGGATCTCCTCCCGGTGCTTCAGCTCGGCGTTGAGCGAGGTGAGCGCCCGCTGCACCAGGTGCGGGGTCAGGTCGGTGACCATGCCCACCGCGTGCGGGAGGTCCACGCACTCGCTGAACGCGGACCCGCCCTTGTAGTCCACGAACAGGAACGTGACCCGGTGGGGGCTGTGGTTGGCGGCGAGGCCGAGGATCCAGCTCTGGAGGAACTCGCTCTTGCCGGCGCCCGTCGTGCCGCCGACGAGGGCGTGCGGGCCGTGGCTGCGCAGGTCGAGCTGGACCGGGCCGTGGACGCCGGAGCCGACGAGCGCGTGCAGCGACGCCGCCTTGCGACGGGGCCGGGTGCCGGCGCCGACCGCGGGCAGGGAATCCGACATGCGCCAGCGGTCCACGACGGCCTCGTGCGACTCGGCCAGCTCCAGGCCGACCTGTTCGAGGAACGACACCCGACCGGGCAGGTCGCCGGCGTCGTCCACCCGGGCACCGGCGTCGGTCACGCACGCGAGGCCGCGGGCCAGCGCGAGCGCGGCGCGCCCGTCGAGCGGCTCGGTGTCGACGGGCAGGACCTGCCGGCCGCCGTCGATGAAGCCGGCCGACGCCCGATGGGTGGCCGGGTCCACGGCGAGGAACACCTCGGCCGACGCGGGGAGCTGCTCGACGGTCGGCGCCACCCAGAGGACGTGCACGCCGACCGCCTTGCCGCGCTCGGCCAGCTCCACCAGCAGGCTGCGGTCGACGGGCACGGCGTCGTCCACCACGAGCACCACGGCGGGCAGGTGCGCCACCACGTCGCCGTCCGCGTCGAGGCGGTCGTCGATGACGCCGCGGAGCGCGGAGGCGAGGATCGTGCTCGGGCCGGCACCCACCGCCAGCAGGGTGCCGTCCACCGGCGAGTGGGGCGAGGTGGTGTGGGGCAGCCACTTGAGCCAGTCCCAGTGCAGCGCGTGCTCGGTGGCGAACGCCCCGGCGATGACCAGCTCGGCGGGGCTGTGGAGGACCGCGAGCTGGGCGAGGAGGGCCCGGGCGGCGCCGAGGCGGTCGTCCAGCGAACCGGCCACCCCGATCACCCCGTCCCGGGCGAACGAGCCGACCACCGGCACCGGCCCCACCTGCGCGAGGCCCCGGACCGTCTCCTGCATCTCGGCCCACAGCTCCGGGATCGCCTTGTTCGTGGTCGGCGTCGTGACCACCACGCGCGACGGCAGGACCGCGACGCCGAGGCGCAGCTCCCCGAAGCCGTGCCGGTCGGGGCGACGCGCCCACAGCAGCGCGTCGCGCGCCTCGCCGGCGGCGAGCACCTCCGCGGTGCCCGGGTGCTCGCGGAGGCGGCTCGTCACCTCGGCCACCTGGAGGTCGCGGACCTCGCCGTCGAGCTGGGCGAGGCTCTTGCGGAACTGCTCGGTGGCGTCGCGCAGCTCCAGCTTGGCGGTCCGCCGGCCTTCGAGCCAGGTGCCGATGAGCATGAGCGGGCTGAGCGCCATGAAGATCACGCTGATGAGCTGGCGCGTGAAGGCGTACAGCACGCCGCCCATGAGCAGCGGGGCGAGGAGCGCGAGGACGGGGAACCGCTGGCGGCCGGGCGGCCCCGGCGGCTCGGGTGCGGGCACCTCGACCACGGCGAAGACCGGGTCCAGGTACGGCGAGCGGTTGAACGCGACGATCGGCCCCGCGGGGCGCTGGCCGGCCCGGCGACCGATCGAGTCGAGCACCAGGACGGTGTCGCCGATGGCCACCTCGTCGCCGACCCGCAGGGTGGCCCGCTCGACCTGCTCGCCCGCGACGAAGGTGCCGTTGGCCGAACCGAGGTCGAGGATCTCGACGGTGTCGGCCACGTTGAGGCGGGCGTGGCGCTTGCTCACCATCGGGTCGGTGAGCACCACCTCGCCGGTGCGGTCCCGGCCCACCTGGTTGGCGCCGGTGCGCAGGTCGAACCGGCGCCCCTCGTCGGGCCCGGAGCGCACGACCAGGGTGGCGGCCGGTGCCCGGGCGTCGCCGCCGTCGAGGTAGCGGCCGCCGTCGGCCTGGATCGCGATGCGGTCGCCGGAGACGAGCGACGCGTCGGCGAGCGTCGACGCCGGGTCGAGCACCTGGGGCGCGTCGGGCAGCTCGACCCGGATGGTGGACGGGCCGGCGGGCGCCTGGCCGGCCCGCCTCGGGTCCCGGTCGAGGATGGCGCGGGCCAGGTCACCGATCGTGGCGGTGGGATCCGCGTCGACCAGCAGGTCGGTGCCCGAGGCTGTGCCGCCGCGGGCGAGGGTCAGCTTGAGGAGCACCTATCGACCCCCGGTCACCGGCGTCGCTCCTGGTAGGGCGCCGCCCCACCGGCCTCGGCGGGCGCGGCGGCACCCACCAGCTCGGGCAGCACCTCCGGGGCGAGGAGCACCGAGGAGGCGAGCGGCGGCGGCTCCCGACGGGCCCGGTGCGGGCGCAGCGACGCGGTGGACAGGGCGACCCGGAGCCGGCGGCGCGTGGACATCGGGGCCTTGATCGCCTCCACCTCCTCGCGCAGGCGGCTCCAGAGGCTCTCCACCTGGGCGCCGTCGAGGTCGTCGGGACCGAACATGGCCTCGTCGATCGCCGCCGCGAAGTGTGGGCCGCCGTGCCACAGCTCGCCCGCGCCCCCGGTGGTGGCCAGCTCGCGGCGGGTCGCCTTCGGGTGGGGCCGGAGGCCGGCGTCCCGGAGGAGGTCGATCGCCTCCAGCCACGCGCCGTTGGCCTGGGCGGCCGCATCGCCTCGGCTGCGGCGACGGCGGCGTCGGAGCAGCTTGGCGCCGAGCACGAGCCCGGCCGCCGCGGCGAGGATGCCCACGGGCGGGCCGCCCCAGCGCAGCGCGGCGAGCACGAAGCCGGGGATCGCCAGGCCGGAGCCGCCTTCCCTCGCCGCGTTCTCGGCCTTGGAGCGCTTGGCCGTGATGGGCTGCACCTCGGCCGGTGGTTCGAGGTAGCGCTCCGGCGGTGGCGGCTGCTGGGTGACGTCGGATTCCTCCTTCTGGATCTTCGGCGGCTCGTCGGGCTTCTGGTCCTCGTCGGGGGTCGCGTCGAAGGGCACCCAGCCGGCGTCGGTGAAGCGGACCTCGACCCAGGCGGTGAGGTCCGCGCCCTCCAGGGTGACGTCGCCGCCCTCGGCGGTGTCGAAGCCGACCACGACCCGGGCGGGGAGGCCGAGTTGGCGGAGCATCACCGCGAGCAGGGCCGTGTACTGCTCCCCGTCGCCCACCAGCTCCTCGGCCTCGACCATCGCGGCCAGGCGCATGAGGCTGTGGCCGGAGGTGGAGCGCAGCTCGGGCCGGTCGTCGCCGTCGCCGTTGGCGAACTTGCCGTTGTCGCGCAGGAAGGTCGCGAGCGAGTCGGCCAGCGCGTAGCCGGTGGCCTGGTCGAGCGAGGCGAGGCGGTCGGTGGTGTACTCGCTGATCTTGCCGAGCACCTCGGCGATGCCCTCGCCGTCGGGCAGCGGCGGCAGCTCGACCTGGTCGAGCTGGTCCTCGCCCAGCGCCTCCGCGCCGGGGACCGGCGTGTCGCGGACGTCGAGGTCGATGCGGTCGCCCTCGTCGAGCACGAGCGGCGAGGCGGCCGAGCGGGTGCGGCTGTTGTAGCGGAACGCCCGGTCGAGGTCGTCGGCCGAGGGGCCGCCGAAGCGGGCGGACACGAGCGCGCCGACGGTGGGGATCCACACGTCGTGGTAGCCCTCGACGGTGAAGCTCGGGTGGGCGTCGCTCCCGGCGGGCGGGTCGGGGATGCGGCTGCCGATCCGGACGAAGCGGCCCGAGCCGCTGGCGTCGCCGCCGCTGACGGTCCAGACCACGCCGTCGTAGCGGTCCATGACGGCGAGGCGGACCCGGCTGCCCTCGGGCAGGTCGGTGCCCCGGAAGAGCACCTCGTCCTTGCGCCCGACCGTGTAGTCCCGGTAGGCGGCGAGGGGGCTGGCGTAGCTCGACGGGTCGAACGGGGGGACGATCTCCTGGCGGGCGACGGTCCGGGAAGCGCCGGTGAAGGGCAGGTTGCCGGCGAGCAGCGTGCCGAGCACCGTCACCGCCACGAGCATGAGGCCCCCGGTGACGATGCGGGGCCAGTAGATGCCGTCGGTGGAGCGGCGGGGCCGGTTGGCGCGCACCGCGCCCCAACCGAGGGCGACGGCCGCGAACAGGCTGCCCTGGACGAGCAGGGAGGCGGGCTCGTCGGTGCCGAGCACGATGCCCGCCACGAGCGCCGCGACCGCGGGGAGCGCGGGTACGGCCGGCTGCTCGGTGCGGCGGGCGAGGACGAGGCCGAGCGAGAGCGGCACGAAGCCGAGCACGTAGGGGATGACCCCGATGCCGTCGGCTGCCCGCACGGGCGGCGCGGTGGTGACGAACTGCTTCCAGGCGTGCACGAGCGCGTCGAGCAGCGCACCGGGCAGGACCGGCCCGGGGAGGAAGCCGGCGACGGCGTCGTCGGGGCAGGCGACGCCGCCGCCGAGCACGAACGCGGCCAGGAGGACCGCGAGGCTCGCTGCCGGGCTGAGCCGGCGTACGACGATGATCCAGGCGGCCACCGCGCCCACCCCGGCGCCCACGAGGCCGATGGCGAGCCAGGCGGCGCCGTCGATCACCCGATGGAGGCCGAACAGGGCGACGGCGGTAAGCGCGAGGAGCGCACCGGCGTCGGCGACCAGGTCTCGTTCGACCGCCCAGGTGCGCCGGGCGGGGCCGCCGTCGGCGCGGGCCCCGGTCGAGCGCCGCAGGAGCCCGCGGCGGGCTGCGGTGGTGGGCGAGACGCTGGTCATGCGGACACCGCGAACATCAGGCGAGGCAGCTCGTCCAGCGACCCGACGGTCACGACCGCGGTGGAGCCGAGGCCCCGGACGCTTGCCTCGGCGCCGTCCTCGGCCCGGATGACGACGACCTTGGCGTGCGAGCGCATCCGGTCGGCCGCGGCCCGGGCGAGCGATTCGTCGGAGCGGGAGCCGACCACGATGGCCACGACGCTGGCCGAGCCGAGGAGGTCACGGCCCCGGGCGGCGACCGATGCGACGGTGGGGGCGTCGGCCTGGCCCTCCACCCCGGCGAGCGAGTCCAGGAACGCGGTGCCGTGGAAGGTGGGCACCCGGCGGGCCCCGAGGAGGCAGGTCAGCTCCTGCTCGTCCGCGAGGCAGCGCAGCCCCAGCGAGGCGAGGACGGACACGGCCAACTCGAACTCGTCGCCGGAGGCGTAGTCGGCCGGGTCGACGGCGAGCAGGAGGCCGACGTGGGCCCGGCGGGTGTCCACGAACTCGCGGACCATGAGCGTGCCGTCGGTCTGGCGGGCGGTGGTGCGCCAGTGGATGTGGCGGCGGTCGTCGCCCACCACGTACTCGCGCAGGGTGTGGAAGGCGACGTCGCTGGGCGATCGGTCGTTGGTGGTCTCGCCTTCGAGGTCGCGCCGCCACCCGGTGGTGAGGGCGCTCACCGCCACCGTCCTGGGGTGCACGTAGAGGTGCTCGGTACCGGTGAAGACGACCTCGCGGCGCACGAGGCCGAGCGGGTCGCCCTGCACCGAGCGCACCGGGCCGACCGGCACGATGGAGCGGCGCTTGGTGGGGATGACGAACAGCTCGTCGTGGCGGGCACCCGCGGCGAGGGCGGGCACGTTGACGTGGGCGATGCCCTTGCCGACTCGGGCTTCGAGGCGGACGGGCAGCACCCGCCGGGACGCGTCGTTGGTGGCGACGACGGTGGTGGACGCCGGATCGCCGGCCACGACCCGCGGCGTGGTGAGCTGGAGCAGCACCGACAGCGCGGAGCTGCCGGCGAGCAGGAACGCCACGCCGATCACGAGCGACAGCAGGCAGACGGCGGCGACGATGCGCAGCTCCTGCCAGCCCCAGCGCGACGCCAGGAACCAGGCCGCCACGCCGATGGCGGCCACGCTCCGCCCGAGCGGCGTGATCGCCCGCCAGAGGCCCGTCAGGCCCCGCTGCTCATCCCCCGGCCCGGCCATCTCAGGCGGCGCCCCGCTCGGCCGGCGGCGCCACGTCCGCGACCACGGCGTCCACGATCTGCGCGGCGTCGGTCCCGGAGAACTCGGCGTCGGGCGTGAGGATGACGCGGTGGCCGAACACCGGGTGCACGAGCGCCTTCACGTCGTCGGGCACCACGTAGGTGCGGCCCTGGGCGATGGCCCAGGTCTTCGCGGCCCGGGTGAGCGCGATGCAGCCGCGGGGCGAGACGCCGAGCTTCACCTGCGGGTGCCGCCGGGTCTCCTCCGCGAGCCGGGTGATGTAGGAGAGCAGCGCCGGGTCCACGTGCACCTCGGCCGACAGCTCCCCCATCTGGCCCACGGCCTTGGCGGTGATCATGGCGGTCACCGATGCCGTGCGGTCACGCACCGACGCGCTCGCCAGCATGGCCACGCTCGTGTCGTGGTCCGGGTAGCCGAGGCTGGTGCGCAGGAGGAACCGGTCGAGCTGGGCCTCCGGCAACGGGTAGACGCCGGCCTGCTCGACCGGGTTCTGGGTGGCGATCACCATGAACGGCCGGCCGATCTCATGCGTCGTGCCGTCGACGGTGACGTGGCCCTCCTCCATCACCTCCAGCAGCGCGGACTGGGTCTTCGGCGAGGCCCGGTTGACCTCGTCCACCAGCACGATGGTGGCGAACACCGGGCCGGGGTGGAACTCGAACTCGGTGGTCGCCTGGTTGTAGATGGTGGCGCCGGTGACGTCGCTCGGCAGCAGGTCCGGCGTGAACTGGAGCCGGGACTGGCTGCCCGCCACCGTGTTCGCGAGCGCCTTGGCCAGCGAGGTCTTGCCGGTGCCCGGCACGTCCTCCAGCAGCAGGTGCCCGCCCGACAGCAGCGTCGTCAACGCCAGCCGCACCGCCTCAGGCTTGCCGAGCACCGCGGTGGCTACGTTCGCCTCCAGGTTGGAGAACGTCTCCCCGAACCAGTCCGCTTGATCTTGTGTGAGTTTCATGCCTTCGCCTTCCGTGAGATGCCTAGGGGACGTCACGCCAATAGGGATTGGCCGACGCGATGCCGTCTACGACTATCCAGATCCGGTTGTTCGGGTACCCGTAGAAGCACGCCTTGGTCTTCGTGTTGCCGTTGAAGGAGCCGGGCCAGAACGGTCCAGAACTGCCTTCGGCGTCGCCGTTGCACGAGTAGTTGTGGCCCCCGTCCGGGAACCCGTGGAGCTCGATCGTCACCCAGTAGCAGGCAGCCGAGGTGCAGTCGTCGTAGCCGGGGTCCGATACGAGGACACGTCCACCCTTCCGGAAGCTCACGCTTCGCGTGTCCTGGGTGGTGGCGCTTGCCGTCGAGCTGTAGGTCGGACCTCCCTGGCCCTGGGCGGTGACCGTCATCGACTGCGCTCGCGGTCCCCCGAGGCCGTAGTCCACTCGCCGTGAGGTGCCACCCGGGTCGGTCGAGGCGTCGGGTTGCGCGCTCCAGGTCCAGGTGATCGCACCTCCGTCGGCCGTTCCTCGGAGGTTGGGCGGTGGCCCGTACGGCGTGACCCACGAGGCACCGCCGTTGCCCGGGTTGGTCGCTCGGACCGGCTCGCTGCACGCCACGCCCTCGCCCTCCGCGAGCAGCGCGGTGTTGCAGGAGCGGACGTACACGTTGCTGTAGCGGTGGCCGTTGGTCACGCCGCTGCGGTAGAGGCCGTCGCCCGGCAGGGGCTGGAAGCCGCTCTGGCCGTCGACGCGCACCTCACGGCGCAGGGAGCCGACACCGTTCATCTGCTCGTTGACCTGGGTGATGTGGACCGCGCCGTTGCTGGGCGACATCGATGCCGAGGTGACCGTCGGACGGCCGCTCACGTTCACCCTCGGGCTCGGGTCGCTCCAGGCCCGAGCCTCGCCGGCCCGGTTCGAGGCGAGCACCCGGAACTGGTACTCGCCCTGCCCGAGCCCGCTGGCCTCGACGCTGGTGCCACCGGTCTTGGTCGACCGGAAGCCTGCCGGGATCGACTCGACCTCGTACTGGAGGCTCGCGGGATGACCCCCGTCGTCTGCCGAGGGCGTCCAGGAGACGTCGGCGCGCCGACCTTCCACGACGTAACGGGTATCGGTCGTCCGAGAGGCCAGCACCCCGGTCGGGGCCGATGGCACGCCGGTCGGCACCTCGCTGCCGGGGGCGCTCGGGGGGCTCATGCCGTCGCCGCCGGTGGCGCTGTTCTGGCCGGCGTCGTTCTTCGCCCGGACGGTGAAGGCGTAGGTGGTGCCGTTGTTCAGGCCGTCGAAGCGGTGGGCGCGCGTCGATGCGCCGAAGGTGAACGACGACGTCCCCTTCACGGGTGGCGTCACGTTCACCACGTACTCGGTCACCGGCGAGCCCTCGTAGGGCGGGGGCGGGCTCCAGCGCACGTGGAGCACCCCACCGTTGCCGCCGTTGTTGTCGTCCTTGTCGAAGGTCACCACCGGTGCGGCCATCTGGGCGGGGGCGGCGTCGGGGATGAGCTGGGGCGACGGGTCGCTCCACTCGGCGGCCGTCACCTCGCCCTCGCTCGTCACCACCCGGTTGAGGGCCGCGACGCGGAAGCGGTGCGGCGTGCCGTTCGTCAGGCCCGTCACCGTGTAGGAGTTCGAGGGGGCCGAGTACGTGCGACCCGTCGACTCGTCACGCACCACGTAGCCGGTGACCGGCGAGCCGCCACGGGTCGGTGGCTGCCACTGGATGCGGACCAACCCGTTCTCGGCGGTGCCGGTGGGCGCCGAGGGCTTGCCCGGCCGGCCGTACACCTGCACCTCGACCATCCCGACGGCCCGGCGCTCGTGGGAGTCCTGGATCGTGTACGCGATGCGGGCGATGCCGAAGCTGCCCGACCGGGGCGTGAAGACCACCTGCTCGCCACGCACCTGCGCGGTTCCCGGCACCTGGCTGCCCTGCACCACCGCCGAGACGAGGGTGAGCCCGTCGCCGACCGGGTCCAGGTCGTTGCGGAGCACGTCGACTACGACCTCCTCGCCCTCGTTCGTCTCGGCGGCGTCGGCCACCGCGACCGGCGGCGCCTCCACCGGCTCGGTCACCGTGACCGGCAGGGACAGCGGCACCTCGCTGTCACCGTCGCTCACCGTGACGGCCAGGGTCGTCGTCGTGCCCTTGGCCGTCTTGCCCGTCCGCACCTGGAGCCGCGAGCCGCTGAGCGTGGCGTCGACCTTGCCGGCCACGGTGCCGCCGGACAGCTCGAAGGTGTGCTCGGCCGTGTCGGGGTCCTCCACGAGCTTGCGGAGGTCGACCTCGCGCGAGCCGCCCTCGGGGATCTCCAGCGCCTGGTCGGTGACCTTCGGGGGCAGGTTCAGGCCGGTGATGCGCACCCGGACGGCGCCGATCGCCTGGCGCTGCCCGCTCGTGACCAGGTACGAGAACCCGGCACCACGGCTCCAGTCGGGCTTGGCCCGCATGCTGACGACGGTGCCGGCGAGGCCCTTGGGCTCCAGGCCCTGCACCGTCTCCTCGTAGACCCGTTCGAGCTTCACCTTCGCGTTGGCGTAGGCGGCCACGTCGATCTCCTCGGTCTTGCCGCCCTCGATCTCGATCTCCGGGGTCTCCAGGACCAAGGGCGGCTCGGTCACCACCGGGATCGTGACCAGGGCCCGGGACGACAGGCCGTCGCCGTCGGTGATCTCGTAGACGAACTGCTTGGAGGTCGAGCCGAGCTTCACCCGGAACCGGCCGCCACCGATGTTGGTGGCCTCGGGCTCGTCGATCGCCCGGAGCTTCAGGGCGTTCTTGTCGCCGTCGGGGTCCCGGTCGTTCGCCAGGACGTCGACCTCCACGGTCCTGCCGGCCACCTGCGGGGTCATGGCGTCGTCCACCGCCACCGGCGGCTCGGGCTTCGGTGCGTCCGGGGTCACCTCCACCACCACGAGCCCGCGGGATACGTCGATCCCGTCGGTCACCCCGTAGGAGAACGACACGGTGATCGGCTCGCCGCCGATGTCGCTCGGCGCGTGGAAGCGCACCGCGGTCCTGTCCTCGGTCAGCTCCGCGCGGCCGTTGCCCTCCCGCGGCTGGATCAGTCCCTCCACGTCGTCGTCCTTGAGGGAGAGGACGTCGTCATCGAGGTCCAGGTCGTTGTCGAGCACCGGGATCACCCGCTCACCGCCGGAGCGCACGCTCATCCGGTCGGGGACCGCGGCCGGCGGCGTGTTGCCGGTGGGCCGGGGTGCGACGACGACGCGCGCCGTGCCGACGGTGACGCCGCCGCTCCTGCCGTCGCTGACCTGGAACCGGAAGCGGTCCGAACCGGTCATGCCCGCGTACGCCTCGTAGACCAGGCCGCCGGCGGAGAAGCCGACCGTGCCGAGCTTGGGGAGCCGGCTCGAATCGAGCCCCACCAGGTGGACGGCGTCGCCATCGGGGTCGAGGTCCAGGAGCGGAACCGGCACCTCGACCTTGCCCCCGCTGAACACCCGGCCCTCGACCGAGGGCGCCCGCGGCGGCGTGTTCGGCGACGACGGGTCCACCACCGTGACGGTGACGAAGGAATCGGCCTGGTTCCCGCCCGGATCCTTCACCGTGTAGTTCACGAGCATGGCGCCCCGGGCCGAGGGCTTCGGCCGGATGCGCACCTGGTCGCCCTGCACGAACGCGAGGCCCTGCGCCTCGTCCACCACCGACACGTCGGTGATGCGGAGCTGCTCGCCCTCGGGGTCGAGGTCGTTGCGGAGCACGGCCACCGTCGCGGTCCCACCGGCCTTCACGGTCACCACGTCGGCCCGGGCGATGGGCGCCAGGTCGGGCGCCGACGCGAACAGGGGACGGACCACGAGGACGCCGCCGGCGGTGTTCACCCCGTCGGTCACCGTGTAGCGCACCGGCACCGGCCGGTCGAGGCTCGGCGGCACGGTCACCCGCGCCACCCGCATCTCGAGCACCTCCACCGCGATCTCCGAGCCGACCGTCGCCGGCGGCGGGGTCACCGACGTCACCGCCAGCAGGTCGCCCTCCGGATCGACGTCGTTGGCCAGCAGGTCGACCAGCGCCGGCACGCCGGGACGGGCCACCACGTCGTCTCGCACCGCGACCGGCGGCAGGTTCCCGCTCGCCTCCAGCACCGTCACCACGAGCTGGGCCGTCTCGGACTCCTGGCCGTCCGACACCAGGGTCTCCAGCACGAACCGGCCCGCCTTCGGCGGCGCCTCGAAGGTCACGATCCCGGTGGCCGGGTCGTGCTCGGCTTTGACGGCCTCGTGCTCGCCGGCGAGGCCCGCCAGGGTCAGCGTGTCGCCGTCGGGGTCCGAGTCGTTGCGGAGCACGTCGACGGTGGTGGTCCTGCCCACGAACGCCAGGGCCCGGTCGGGCCTCGGCGTCGGCGGGGCGTTCGCGCCGGCGGGGCGCACGCGGACGGTGAGCGTGCCCGTGGCCTCGCCGCCGCGGCCGTCGGTCACCGTGTAGGTGATCTTGGCCGGCGCGAGGGAGTTGCCCGGCGGCTCGTAGGTGACGGCGCCGTTGGCCTCGAAGCGAGGCGAGGTGAAGGTGGTGGTGTCCTCCACCGCGATCAGCGTGAGCGCGTCGCCATCGGGGTCCGTGTCGTTCACCAGCACGTTGTGGACCACGCCGCTGAGCGAGCCGGCGGTCACCACCGTCTCGTCGTCCTTCGTCGTGGGCTCGTTGTTGACGCCGTCGGGGACGATGGTCACGGTCACGTTCGCCTTCGCCTCGCCGCTGCGACCCACGGCCGTGTACGGCACGACCACCTCGTCCTTGCGGCCCGGCTCCGGGATGACCTGGATCGCGGCACCCTCGTCCACCACCGCCACCTTCGCCCCGTCGATCGCCTCCAGCTCCGCTTCGGTGTAGGGCTTCACGGTGAGCACGTCGCACGCGTCGGCCTGGTCGTTGTCCAGCACCGGCACGATCACCGGCGTGTCCTCCCGGGTGCCCGCCTCGTCGGCCTTCGCCACCGGGGCGGGCGGCGTCGGGCTACAGGTCTTGGTCTTCTTCCTGGTGTCCTGCTGCTCCTGCTCCTCGTCGGTCTTGTCCCGGTTCTGGGCCTGGTCCCAGTCGTCCACCACCTCGGGCCGGGGCAGGTCCACGAGCAGGTTGGCGCCCGAGCGCATGTCGTTGAGCACCGCCCGCCCGTGGTTCACCCGGAAGGTCAGCGGGTTGCCGCTCAGCATCTTCTCGGCCCGCTTCGACGTCTTCGCCAGCGGCTCGGCGGTGGCCACGTCGTCCAGATCGCTGCACCACCGGCCCCAGCGGGCCGACCCCGACCAGGCACCGAACGCGCACGACCCCTTCGCGTTCTCCACCCACACCGGGGCGATGGGCTTCGCACCGCCGTCGGCCACCCGCTTCGTCGGCGCACCGCCGTCGAAGGGCACGTCCCAGAGCCCGGTCGCGGTCGCCACCAGCACCGAGGACCGGTCCGGTCCCGGCTGCTGGAGCACCGCGGCGCCCCCGAGTTCGGACAGGTCGAGCGTGCGACCGCCCGGCACCAGCAGCTCCTGGGCCGACTCGTCCAACAGCACCGCCGTGGCGCCGACGCTGGAGATCGACGCCTCCTTCACCGACCGGTCGATGCTCCGGGTGACCGCCGGGCCCGACGGCGACATCTCCACGATCTCGTCGCTGCCCGCACGGTGCAGGTGGGCGGTCCCGTCGGCCCCCACCGCCATCGCCACGCCGGGCACCTCGCCCGTCGGCCGGCCCTTGCCGGTGTGGCCGCCGGCCACCACCGCGCCGGCCTTCGTGGCCTTGTCGACCGACGACCACTGGTCCGCCGACGCCGACCACACCTTGCCGGTGGTCGGGTCCGCGGCCACGACCGTCGGCTCGCCGGCACCGTCGGCCGGACCACCGAGGCCCACCAGTGCGCTGCCGGTCGTCTCCACGACGCGGTCGAAGGTGACCGTGGCGTCCACGATCGGCCGTATCGAGCCGCTGCCGACCGTCGCCAGCCTCGAACCCGCCTGGACGAGGTCCACCGGCTCACCGCTCGGCGCCTTGCCGTCCTTCAGGCTCACCTCGATCTTCTTGCTCTCCAGGTTGAGGCGACCGACCTGGGTGTTGAACGTGACCCACACCGACCCGTTGTCGAGCGAGATGCGCGACTCCTGGAAGCCGTCGCTGCGGATCACCGCCTGCGCCAACGACCCGGCCAGCACGGCGGTGATGATCGCCGTGGACAGCGCGTTCTTCCGTTCCAGCATCCTCTTGCGCACGTCGGCCCTCCCGACCCCGAGACTCAGCGGAACGGTCTAGGTGGTCGGGGGCGCGCGATGTGGGGCGAAAAGCGCGCGCTCCCGCACCCCGGCCGGACCGCGCGCTTTCGGCCGAGAAACGCGCGCCCCGGACCGAGGAAGATCACCGGTCGTCACACGGGAGAACCCTCATGCCTGAGCTGTGCTGGGCCGCGCGCACCGACGTCGGGCGTCGACGGGCCAAGAACGAGGACGCGTTCACGGCCGCGACGCCGATCTTCGCGGTCGCGGACGGCATGGGCGGCCACGCCCGGGGCGACGTCGCCGCGGCGATGGCGATCGACGCGCTCCGCACCGTGCCCCCGACCTTCCAGCGCACCGAGCTGCTGGAGGCGATCCGCCAGGCGCACCAGGAGATCTCGCGCCTGGCCGCGGAGACCGGCGGCCTCGGTATGGGCACCACCCTCACCGGCATCGCCTTCGGTGGCGCCCGAGACGGCGCGCTGCTCGTCTTCAACGTCGGCGACTCCCGGGTCTACCGCCTCCGGGCGGGCGCCCTGGAGCAGCTCACCCACGACCACTCGGTGGTGCAGGAGCTGCTCGACGCTGGCGACATCACCGAAGCCGACATCGCCACCCACCCCGAGCGCAACGTGGTCACCCGCTCCCTGGGCGACGGCGGCCACCTCGCGATCGACTGGCACCAGACGAACACCGTCGACGGCGACCGCTACCTCGTCTGCTCCGACGGGCTCGTGAAGGAGGTGGACGACGACGCGATCGGCGCCATCCTGGCCGACCACGATCCCACCGCCGCCGCGGAGGGCCTGATCGAGCGGGCGCTCGCGAACGGCGGGCGGGACAACGTGACCGTCGCCGTCGTGGAGGTGATCCGGGCCCGGCGGACCACCGACGGCGAGGCGGGCAGGGCGGCCGCGGCGCCCGACGCCGACGGGATCGACGCCGACACCAACCCCCGGGCGGCCCCCCGGGTCGCCCCCGGCCGCGGCCAGCTCGACGTCGACACCCGACCCACCGCCGGAACGATCGGTCCCCGCCCATGAGCCCGACCGAGCCCCACGGCGCCCCCGCCCCGGCCGACCCCGCCGGCTGCCGCGCCACCGGCGGCGGCGCCACCGCGCTCGGCGGCGAGCACGTCGTGGTCCTCGTGGACGCACCGATCACCGACCCGATCGTCGGCCGGCTCGCCGGCACCGTCCTCGGCGGGCGCCCCCTCGACGACCTCGTCGCCGCCCTCGAAGCGCTCACCGACGAGGCCGCGCCGCTCCCCGACCTCGTCGCCGCCGAGCGGCGAGCCGGCCATCGCACCGTGCTGCTGCGGGGCCGCGGGCGGGCCGAGCGGCCCGACGGCTCCCGGATCGCCGACGGCGGGGGCCGCCGGCTCTGGCGGGAGACGACCCTCGGCGATGCCGGCCCCCTCGTGCTGCTGGTGGGCGACGGTCCGACGCCGGGTTCCCCGAGCGTCGAGCTGGGCGTCGGCATCAGCCCGGCCGGCGCCCTCCACCTCGCCGGCACCCCCGCCGGCGCGAGCGCCCAACCGGCGGCGCCGGGGCCGGCCGAACCCGGCGCCGGGCCGCTCGGCCGGCCGGTCCTGGACGAGCACCACCTGTTCCACGACACCGACCCGATCGAACTGGACGAACAGCACCTCTTCGACGGCACCGTCATCCGCTCGACCGCAGAGGTCCTCGACGCGGTCGCCCTGCCGCCGGACCCGATGGACCCGTCCACCGCTCAGTTCCTCGATGACGACCCCATCGCCTCGGCGGATCCGACGCCCCAGCCACCGGCGGCGCCGACCCCGGCGCCGCAACCGCAGCCGCCGAAGCGCTGGACCGCACCGACCGGCGCCGCCACGGCCGCCGGCGGCGCGGCTGCACCGACGGCCCCCGACCCCGACGCCTCGCCCCCAGCCGGCGGCCTCATCGACTCCGTCCCCGGCTTCAGCACCGCCGAGCCGGCCACGCCACCGGTCGCGCCCACGCCGGCACCCGTTCCCGAGGGGGGCTCCCGGCTCACGCGCGGGCGCCTCCTCGGCCGGCGCGGCGAGCGGAACCCGCAGCGCTGGGCACCACCGCCCGACCACGAGCCGACCCCGCCCCCGGCGATGCCCGCAGCAGTCCCGACCCCCCACGCCGCCGAGCCAACGCCCCCACCGGACGAGCCCACCGCAGCGGTCCCGCAGGTGGATGCGCTCGACCCGGCGACGACCGCGCTCCGCCCGCCCCGCGACGAGCCGACCCCGCCGCCGGCGACCGACCTCGGCCCGGACGACGACGGGCTCGACGCCGTCACCGTGGCCCGGGAGGTCGTACGGGCCCGTGCGCTGGCCGAACCGACCGACAGCGCCGGTGACGGCCTGGCGGTCACCGCGGTGCTCTGCGACCGCTCCCACGCGAACCCGCCTCACTACGACCGCTGCCGGGTGTGTGACCTGGAGATCGTGGACCGGTCGATGTTCATCATCCACCGCCCGAGCCTCGGCACGCTCCGGTTCTCGTCGGGCCACGACGAACCCCTCGACGAGAACCTGGTGATCGGGCGCAGCCCCGCCCCCGGCCTGCTGGTCAACGACCGGCCGACGAGGGCCGTCGTCCTCCCGTCGCCCGACGGGTCGCTGTCGCGCACCCACGCGGTGGTGCAGATCGAGGGTTGGCAGGTGCAGGTGATCGACCGGGACTCCACCAACAACACCTTCGTAACCGTCCCCGGCCAGCCCGAGTTCCAGCTCCGCCCCGGCGAGGCGTTCCCCATCCCACCCGGCACCGTCGTCCGGCTCGGCGACGAGGTCGAGTTCCGCTTCGACCCCCGGCCATGACCTCGCCACCCACGACCGCCGGCCCGCACCGAGGCGACCCCGTCGAGGAGGCCCCACGATGAGCACCGTCAAGAGCACCCCACCGGCGATCCCCGGCCTCACCTATCGCCAGCCCCTGGGCGGCGGCGGGTTCGCGGACGTGTTCCTGTACATCCAGCACAGCACCAAGGCCACGATCGCCGTCAAGGTGCTGCGGGCCGAGCACCTCGGCAGCGCCAGCCTCGACCAGTTCCGCAACGAGGCCGAGGTGATGGCCAGGGTGTCGACGCACCCCTACATCGTCACCGTCCTCGACGCCGGCGTGGCGGACGACGGCCGGCCGTACCTGGCGATGGAGTACTACCCGCAGCCGCACTTCGGCCTGCGGGCGCGCCGCGGCGCGCTCGGCGTGGCCGAGGTGCTGCGGGTCGCCATCCAGGTTGCCTCCGCCGTCGAGACGGCGCACCGCGCCGGCATCGTCCACCGCGACATCAAGCCGGCGAACATCCTCACCTCCGAGTACGGCAACCCGGGCCTCACCGACTTCGGCGTGGCCGGCGTCCAGGGCGAGGACGGCCTGAGCGTGGCCGGCGGCGTGTCGCCGGGCTTCACGGCCCCCGAGGTGCTGCTCGATGACCGGGCGACGGGCTCGCGGGCCTCCGACGTCTACGCGCTCGGTGCCACCGTCTACGCGCTCCTCGCCGGCCGGTCACCGCTGTGGCACCCCGGCGGCGACAACAGCGAGGGCACGCTCACCCACCGGGCGGCCACCGGCGAGGTGGGTCCCATCGGGCGTGACGACGTGCCCCGCACCCTGGAGCACGCCGTCCGCCAGTGCCTCCAGCCCGACCCGGCGCTGCGCCCCGACAGCGCAGCGACCTTCGCCCGGATGCTCCAGGACGTGGAGCAGGCGCTGTCGCTCAGCCCGACGCCGCTCGCTCTCGTCGGCGCCCCCACGACCCCGGCGACCACGACGACCGCTGCGACCGCAGTCCCGGCCGCCCCGACCGCGGCCGACGACGCCGACGCCACTCGCCGCAAGGCCCGGGTGGTAGACCCCCACGCCACCGCGCCACCCGCGGCGTCACCCTCGGGCGCGTCCGGCATGCCGTCCGCAGCAGCGCCGAACCCGGCCCCGGCGGCGCCGTCCGGCCCGACCGTCGGCGGCATCGACACCGCCCCCACCGTCGCCCGCGGCACCGCCGCTGTCGAGGTCGACCCGGTACCCACCGATGCCACGCCACGGCGCCGATGGCTGATCTCCGCCATCGCCGCCGCGGCCACCGTGCTCGTGATCGCCGGCGTGGCGCTCGCGACCGGCACGGGAACGAGCCGGCACGAGGCGACGACCACCACCACGACCCTGGCCCGCACCTCGGTGGCGGACCCGTTCGTCGGCCGCATGGTGGGCCTGCCGACGGCCGGCACCGCGGTGCGGGCAGCCGACGGCTCGGTGACGATCCGCTGGCAGCCGCCGGCGAAGCCCGCCGACGTCTCCACCGACGCGTTCACCTACGACGTCTACTCGGCCGACGACGACACGCCGCTGGCCGAGGGCACGAGCGAGGCGACCCTCACGGTGCCCGCCACCGAAGCCGGGACCGGGCGGTTCTGCGCCGACGTCTACGCCGTGCTCGGTGACAGCATCTCCACCGAGGCGGCCCGGGTGTGCACCGCCGGCGACGGCGAGGCGGGCGGGTCGTGACCGCGGACCTCCAGGTCGAGTTCTGCGGCGAACTGCTCGCCGTCGAGCCACCGGGACCCTTCACGATCGGCCGCGAGGCCGACCTCAGCATCGATGACAACCGCTACCTGCACCGGTCGTTCCTCCAGCTCCACCACGACCGCTTCTGGTGGATCGCCAACGTGGGCACCCACCTCGCCGCCACGGTCAGCGACGACCAGGGCGCCATGTCCGCGCTCCTGTCGCCGGGCGCCACCCTCCCCCTCCTGTTCGGGAGCACCGAGGTCCGCTTCACCGCCGGCCCCACCTCCTACCTGCTGGGGATCGTCGTGCCGGCCGGCGCCTTCAGCCCCACGCCGGGCAGCGGTCCCGCCTCGGGCACCACCACCATCCGCCCGATGGAGCTGACCCTGAACCAGCGGCTCCTGGTGCTGTCGCTCGCGGAACCGGTCCTGCTCGCCGGCGCCGCGACCGCGGCGAGGATCCCGTCGTCACGCGAAGCCGCCGATCGCCTGGGGTGGACCACCACCAAGTTCAACCGCCAGCTCGACGCGGTGTGCCAGAAGCTGACCCGCGGCGGCGTCGCCGGCCTCCACGGCGCCGTCGACCAGCTCGCCTCCGGCCGCCGGGCCCGCCTGGTCGAGTACGCCGTCGCCACCCGCCTCGTCTCCCCGGACGACCTCGGCCTCCTCGCCTCGGCCCGGGACGCCTGATCCGCCGGCGGCGCTCCGCGACCCGTGGCCGGCGACGCCCGCCCGGCGTCCGGTACCCGCTCGGGGTCGGTCAGGCGGTCTCGGCGGTGACGCCGGGCCAGTAGTCGTCGGGGCCGGTGTGGCGGGGGCCGAAGATGCCCTCGCCCACCCGCACCGTCGTGGCGCCGTGGGCGATGGCCAGCTCGTAGTCGCCCGACATGCCCATGGACAGCTCGGCGAAGCGGTCGGCGTCGACGTCGTTGCGCAGGCGCTCCCGCAGCGCCTGCATCCGCCGGAAGCAGGCGGCCACGCGCTCGTGGTCGTCGGAGAAGATCGCGAGCGTCATGAGGCCGCGCACCCGCAGCGACGGGTAGCGCCCCAGGTCCCGGGCGAAGGGCTCGACCTCGTCGGGCGGCAGCCCGAACTTCGAGTCCTCGCCGGAGCTGTTGACCTGGACGAACACGTCGAGGCCCAGCCCCTCGGCCTGGAGGCGCCGGTCGAGCGCTTCGGCGACGCGGTGGTTGTCGATCGAGTGCACCTCGACCGCGGAGCCGACCACGTGGCGCACCTTGTTGGTCTGGAGGTGGCCGATCATCGCCCAGCCGAGGCCCAGCTCCGCGAAGCGCGCCGCCTTGCCCCGGGCCTCCTGCACCTTGTTCTCGCCCACGAGGTCGACGCCGGCCTCCGCGAGCCAGGCGATGCGGTCGTCGTGGACGGTCTTGGAGACGGGCAGCAGGCGGACCTCGGCCGGGTCGCGGCCCGCCGCCCGGGCGGCCACGTCGATGCGCGCCCGCACCTCGGCCACCTTCGCGTGGAGCTGCGCCGCGGTGCGCACCACGGCCCGGCCGTCGGACCCGGATCCCGCCGCGGTCGCAGCCGCAGCCGCAGCCGACTCGGGCTGGGGCTGAGGATCGGGGTCGGGTGCGGTGGCGTCGGCCATCAGCGGCGCAGGCCGAGGCGGTCGTAGATCTCCTGGATCGACTGCGCCCGGTTCATGGCGTAGAGGTGGATGCCGGGGACCCCGCCGTCGAGCAGCTCGGCCACCAGCTCGGTGGCGACGTCGACGCCGAGCCGGCGGGTGGCCTCGGGGTCGCCGTCGACGGCGTCGAGCTTCGCTTGGAGGTCCCCGGGGATCTCGCAGCCGTTCACGGCGGCCATGCGCCGGGTGCCGGCCACGCTCGTGAAGGGCATGACGCCGGGCAGCACCGGGGTCTCGCAGCCGAGGTCGGCCAGCTCCTCGACCAGGCGCCGGTAGTGCTCGGCGCGGAAGAAGAACTGCGTCATGGCGAAGTCGGCCCGGGCGAGCTTGGCGGCGAGGTGGCGGCGGTCGCTGGCCCGGTCGGGTGAGCGGGGGTGCAGCTCGGGGAACGCGGCGACGCCGACGGAGCAGCCGGGGTCGACGTCGTGGATCAGGTCGAGCAGCTCGCCGGCGTAGGTGAAGTCGCCGTCGGCGGGGCTGCCGTCCGCGGGCGGATCGCCGGCGAGGGCGAGGACGTTGGCGACGCCCGCGTCCCGGTACGCCTCCAGGAGCGTTCGCAGCTCCGCGGTGGTGTGGCCGACGCAGGTGAGGTGCGGCATGGCGGGGAACGACTGTTCGTCGTTGACCCGGATGACGAGGTCACGGGTCGTGTCACGGGTGGAGCCCATGGCCCCGTAGGTGACCGACACGAAGGTGGGCTCCAGCTCGGCCAGCTCGCCGACCGCGCCGTCGAAGGCCATCTGCCCGGCGTCGGTCTTCGGCGGGAAGAACTCGAAGGACCAGGAGGGGCCCTTGGCGAGGAGGTCGGCGATGCGGGTCATGGCCGGATCAGGCTATCCCTGGGCTCACGGGGCAGGCCCGGCACGCCGCGATCACGAGGCGGCGAGGCCGGCGCGTCGCTCGGCGCACTCGACCGCGTTGCGGAACAGCATGGCGATGGTGGTGGGGCCCACCCCGCCGACCCGCGGGGTGATCGCCCCGGCGACCTCCGCGCAGCGCTCGTCCACGTCGGGCAGCAGCTTGCGGCCCTCGTAGCGGACGCCGCCGCCGATCACGGTGACGCCCGGGCTCAGGTGCTCGGGCCGCAGGATGCCGGGCACGCCCGCGGCGGCGATGACCACGTCGGCCCGCCGGGTGTGCTCGCCCCAGTCGGGCACGCCCGAGTGCACGACGGTCACGGCCGCGTCCGCGGTGGGGCGCTTCTGGGACAGCAGGAGGGCGAGCGGGCGGCCGAGGGTGGTGCCGCGCCCGAGGATGCACACCGAGCGGCCGGCGATCGGGATGCCGTGGTGGGCGAGGATCGCCTCGATGCCGGCCGGCGTGCACGGGACCGGGCCGGGCATGGAGAGGGCGAGGCGGCCCATGTTGGTGGGGTGCAGGCCGTCGACGTCCTTGTCGGGATCGAGGGCGAGGAGCGCGGCGTCGAAGTCGATCTGGGGCGGGGTGGGGTGCTGGAGGAGGATGCCGTCCACGTCGTCGGCCTCGTTCAGCTCCCGGACCGCGGCGAGCACGTCGGCCTGGGTGGCGTCCTGGGGCAGGTGGATGTGCGGGGAGGTGAAGCCGATGGCGACCGCCTTCTCCTGCTTCATCCGGATGTAGCCGGCGCTGGCGGAGTCGTCGCCCACCAGGATCGTGCCGAGCCCGGGGGTGCGCCCGGCGGCGCGGAGCGCGGCGATGCGCGGTTCGAGGTCCGCGAAGACGGCCTCGGCCACGGGGCCGCCGGGTAGGGGTCGTGCGGTCATGGGGTGCTCCTCGGGTGGTCGGGGGCCGGCACCGACGTCGTCGCCGGCCGCCGCCTGGGTCAGTGCTTGAACTGGCGCTCGCCGGTGAAGACCATCGCGACGCCCAGCTCGTTCGCCTTGGCGATGGTGTCGGGGTCCTTCACCGACCCGCCGGGCTGGACGATCACGGCGACGCCGGCGGACGCGGCGGCCTCGATGCCGTCGGGGAACGGGTAGAACGCGTCGGAGGCGCAGGCGCCGCCCGCGGCGCGGCCGTCGGCCTTGGCGGCGGCGATCTGGCCGGCCTCCACCCGGTTCTGCTGGCCGGCGCCGATGCCCCAGGCGACGCCGTCCTTCACGAGCACGATGGCGTTGGAGGACGTGGCGGCGCAGATGCGGAAGGCGAGGGCGGCGTCGGCCAGTTCGGCCCCGGTCGGCTGCCGGTCGGTGACCACCTGCCACTCGCTCGGCGGGGTGACGAGGCGGTGCGGCTCCTGCACCAGCCAGCCGCCGGTGATCGGCCGGAGGTGGCGGCGGTTCGGGACCGGCGGCCGCGCTTCGAGCAGCCGGGTGTTCTTGCGCTTCCGGCGGAGGGCGTCGATCACCCCGGGGCCGTAGCCGGGGGCGATGACGAGGTCGGCTTGGGCGGCGGCGACCATCTCGGTGACGGTGTCGTCGTCGATCGGGCGGTTGAGGGCGACGATGCCGCCGAACGCGGAGCGGGGGTCGCACTCGAAGGCCCGCTGGTACGCCGCGGCGAGCGTGTCGGCCACCGCGGCCCCGCACGGGTTGGCGTGCTTGATGATGGCGACCGCGGGCCGCTCGGGCCCGGTGGCACCTGCGCTGCCGAGGTCGTGCGCCAGCAGCCAGGCCGCGTCCGCGTCGAACAGGTTGAGGTAGCTCATGGCCACGCCGCCGTGCTGGACGACCGTCGACCACCACGGCTCGGCGCCCCGCTCCCGGTAGAGGGCGGCGGCCTGGTGCGGGTTCTCGCCGTAGCGGAGGGTGACCGGCTCCCGCTCGGCGGCCACGTGCAGGGTCTCGGGGAGCAGGTCGTCGCCGTCGAACCAGGCGACCACCGCGGCGTCGTAGGCCGCGGTGTGGGCGAACGCCTTGCGGGCGAGGCGGCGGCGGGTCTCCGCCGACAGCGCGCCGTCGGCACGGATCTCGGCGAGGACGGGCTCGTAGTCGGCCGGGTCCACGACCACGCCCACGTGGGCGTGGTTCTTCGCCGCGGCCCGCACGAGCGTGGGGCCGCCGATGTCGATGAGGTCCTCGGCCGTGCCGCCGCCGTGGGCGAACGCGGCCGGGTCGGAGCCGAACGGGTAGAGGTTGCCGACGACGAGGTCGATGTCGCCGATGCCGTAGGTCTCCATGTCGGCGCGGTGGCCGGCCGAGCGGTCCGAGAGGATGCCGCCGTGGATCTTCGGGTGGAGGGTGACGACCCGGTGCCCGAGGATCGGCGGCACGCCGGTCACGTCCGCGACGTCGGCCACCTCCAGGCCCTCGTCGCGCAGCGCGGCGGCGGTGCCGCCGCTGGAGACGAGGTCCCAGCCGGCGTCGGCCAGCCCCCGGGCCAGCTCGACGATGCCGGACTTGTCGTAGACGGAGATGAGCGCCCTCATGGCGTGGGTCCTTCGGGTCGTGCCGGGCGACCTGGCGCCCCGGCGGTGGCGGGATGGGAGGCGAGGCGTCGCCCCGACGAGCGGGACCGACGGGCCTCGGTCGGGTGGAGCGACCGGGCCTCGGTCGGGTGGGGCGACCGGATCGGGCGAGACGGCGGGACGGTCACGGCAGGACGCTCCCCCGGTCGAGGATCGAGCGGAGGGTGGCCGGGTAGAGGCGGCGCTCCACCGCCTTGATGCGCTCCTGGGGCACCTCCACGGTGTCGCCGTCGAGGACCGGCACCGCCTCCTGGGCGAGGATCGGGCCGGTGTCGACGTCGAGGCCGGCGACGTGGACGGTGCAGCCGGTGACCTTCACCCCGTGGTCGAGCGCGGCGCGCACCGCGTGCCAGCCGGGGAAGGCCGGGAGCAGGGCCGGGTGGGTGTTGATGATGCGCCCGCCGTAGCGGTCGTGCATCGGCCGGCTGAAGATGGTGCCGAAGCCCGCCATCGCGACGAGGTCGACGCCGCGGCGCTCCAGGAGGTCGGCCACCCGGCACGAGTAGGCGTCGCGGTCGAAGTCGGCGCCGAAGCTGTCGCGCTCGACCAGCTCGGCGGGGATGCCCGTCGACGCGGCGACCTCGATCGCCCGGCACGGCCGGTCGGCCACCACGACCGCCACCGGTATGCCGGCGTCGACGATGGCACCGAGGATCGTTCCCGTTCCCGATGCCAACACAGCCACCTGCACGTGCGCCGACGTTACAACCCCGCTCCCCCGCCTCACGAAGGCCGATCCGGGAGCACCCGTGCGACCGAGCCCCCGCCCCGGGCTCCCCGCCACCGATGACGGACCCGACCGGGTGACGGATCGGCCCGGACGTCGGCACCGGGGAACCGCCTCGTCTGGTTGGGCGTCACACGACGGCCCGATCTTGTAGCGTCGCGGCTGTCCCCACCCCCGACCCATGGAGCTGAGAGCGACGTGGACAACCTCAAACCCAGTCAGATCATCGTGTTGGTCTCCGGCGCAGTGCTGCTCGTCGCCAGCTTCCTCGACGTTTACAAGGACGGCGACAACGCGTGGGGGGATTTCGGCGTCTACACGTGGCCCGCCATCCTCGGCGTCATCGTCGCCGGCGGCCTGGCCGCCGTCGTCTTCGGCAACGTGAACCTGCCCGAGCGGATCCTCACCTTCAGCGTCAGGCAGCTCTTCGTCGTGCTCGCCTTCGGTGCGGCCCTGATCCAGGTCGGCGTCGTCCTCTCGATCCTGCTCCTCAGCCCGCCCGAGGGTGCGGATGGCCCCAGCGTCGCCATCGGGGGCTGGCTCGGTCTGCTCGCCGCCATCGGCCTCGTGGTCGGTGCGGTGATGGAGCTCCAGGACGACAGCCCGTCGGCCAACCGCCCTTCGAACACGCCCCCGTCGGCGTTCTGAGCCGAGGAGACCAGACACATGAACCTTCGTCCCGGACAGATCGTCACCCTCGCCGGGGGTGCGGTCACCTTCCTCTTCAGCTTCTTCGCCTTCATGAAGTACGACACGCCCTTCAAGGACTACTCGTGGAGCGCGTGGAGCACCGAGATGCCGCTGCTGCCGCTGGCCACCTGGCCGGCCATCATCGGCCTCGTGGTCGCCGGCGGCCTGGCCGCCGCGATCTTCGGCAACGTCAAGCTCCCCGAGGTGCTCGGCTTCACCGTCGAGCAGCTCATGGCCGCGCTGTCGTTCATCGCCGCGCTCATCATGATCGGCTTCCTCTTCATGGGCGCCGACCCCTACGACTTCGGCTTCGGCTTCTGGCTGATGCTGCTCGGCTCCATCGCCCTCTGCGTCGGCACCGTCATGGAGCTGCTCGGGGTCGACCCGGGCGCCTCCGGTGGCGGCTTCGGCCAGCAGGGTGGCTACGGCCAGCAGGGTCCCGGCGGCTACCCGCCGCAGGCCCCGCCCCCTCCCGGTGGTCCCGGTGGCTACCCGCCGCCCGGTCCCCCGCCCGGCCCGCCCCCGGGCGGCTCCTTCTGAGCCACCCGGGCCCAGGCCCGAGGACCTGAAGCAGAGGACCCGCCCCCTCGGGGGCGGGTCCTCCCGCGTCCGGCCTCGCCACCGGAGCCCCGCAGCCGTCAGCCGCGCCATCGCGTCGCAGCCGACGGCAGCCCCGCCGGGGGATGCGACGGTCAACCGGTCGTCGGGGTCATCGGTTGGCGGGGTGGTCGGCCAGGGCGGCGCAGGCGGTGGCGGACAGCAGGACCAGCGAGCCGGCCAGCATGCGGGTGTAGCCGGTGCCGCCGCCGAACGGCAGGCCGTAGCCCACGGCCCGACCGGCGACCAGCAGGCTCACCGTCCCCAGACCGGCCACCAGGCACCCGAGGAGGTGGGCGACCCGGCCCGGCAGGCCGATCGCGATCACCGCGGCGGCCGCCAGCACCGGCGGCAGGTACAGGCACAGGCCCGCCCAGCGCGGCGCCCACGCCTCCACCGTGCCGCCGAGGAGCAGGTCGGCCGTCGACCGGATGGCGATCGCGGAGCCCGGGCCCCGCCGGGTGAGCGGACCGAACAGCCCGCTCACCACGAGCGCGACGCCGGTGCACCCGGCGACCACCGAGACGGCCAGGAGCCGGGCCGAGCGCTCAGTCCTCGCGGATCGAGAGGGTGTAGCCACCCGACGCACCGCTGTAGCCGTAGACGTGGACCTGACCGCTCACCGGGCCGCGGATCGTCACCTGCTCGTAGGCGCCGACGTTCGCGGAGCCGTCGCAGCCGAGGTCCAGGCAGCTCAGATCCAGGTCACCGGCGTCGTCGTCGCCTTCCAGGGTGAGCGTCGCCGTCACCCCCGCCGGCACCTCGACGTCGTGGTAGGCGTCGGAGCCGCTGCTCACGTAGCCGTCGGTCGATGACGAACCGTCGACCGAGGTCGTCGCCCCGGGCACGATGTCCAGGCTGAACGGCACGGCACCGTCACCGTCGTCGTATCGGTACACCCGGAGGTAGTAGGTCCGGCCTTCCGACAGGCCACAGGCATCGACGTCGTCGCAGCCCTCGACGGCGTCGAGCCAGGTCTCGCGATCCTCGGCGAGCACCTGATGGCCGAAGCCCTCGCCGTCGCCGGCGATCGACCACAGGCCGGACTCGGGCACCTGGAAGCCGAAGTCCACGATCGGGCGCTCCGGCGTCAGCTCACCGGCTGCGGTCGCGCCGTCCACCTGTTCGACCGGCACCTCGCCCACGAGCAGGTCGACCTCCTGGCCGGCCTGCGTGCCCCAGGCGACGAGCCGATAGGTGCCGGTCTCCTCGATGGAGATGGCCCCTCCCCGGTAGCTCCACAGCTCGTCGCCGTCAGGGTCGTAGAGGCCGACGTAGCGGTCGTCCTCGTCCACGTGGCTCACGAAGACGTGCCGGCCCTTCGTCAGCTCGATGTCGTAGCGGGCGTAGGCACCGCTGTTGAGGGTGGCGGTCACCGACGTGTCGAGCGTGAGCGTGCCGTCGGGCGGGGCGACGCGCTCGGGGCCGATCCAGCGGTACAGCACCTCGGGCGTGGTCGTCTCGGCGATCTGCTTGCCGTACTCCAGCAGCGTGGCGTTGGGGCTCACCACCCAGCCGCCGCGCGCCTCCTTCACCACGACGAACGGCAGGGTGATGCCGTAGGTCTCGGGGTCGGTCAGGACGGGGCCGTCGGTGAGGCAGGACTCGTCGCCGTCGCCTCGCAGGCACCAGCCGTCCAGCGTCCAGGTGGTGCGCTGGGGCCCCTCGTACTCGTCGGTGTAGCGGTAGGTGCCCTCGGCGCTCGCGATGGTGACCTTCCGGTACCCGCCGCCGAGGTCCGACACGTCGACGTCGTGGCGGTCGACGGTCACCGAGAAGTCGGCGGGCTGCTCGCGGTCGACGAACTCCTCGACCGCGTCTCGGTAGGTCCAGAGGACGCCCCACTCGTCGGTGGGCAGCGACGCCAAGGTCGTCTCCGGGTCCAGGTCCCCCGCCGTCTCCAGCAGGGCCACCGCGGCGTCTTCGGGCGAGGCGGCCGCACGCAGGTCGTCGGGCGGACCGGAGCGGAAGTCGCCGCTCGGCAGGCCCTCGGCCTCGGCGAGGTAGCTGGCGACGGTGTGGGCGATGGACACGTACCAGCCGTCGCCCCTCTTCACCGCGACGAGGTGCGGGTCGATCTCGTAGTCACCGCGGTCGTTGCTCCCCGACAGGACCAGGTCGCTGCGATCGATGGTGTCCGAGTCGGCCTCCACCCCGGCTGCCTTGGTGCGCTCGGCCATCTCGTCGGGCTGGAGCTTCCAGCGGGCTCGGCCGCCGCCGATCTCGACCTCGGCGACCCCGTCTCCCAGGTCACGGGTCCGGAACGTGACGTCCTCGACCGTCACGTCCAGGCCGGCCGCCTTACCGGGCGACGTGTCGATGTCCGCCTCGGCCAACCGCTCCTCCACCGTGCCGAGCAGCTCCCCGAGGGTGTGCACCTCCTCGGGGTCGATCACCGCGGCCGCGGCGACCGGGTCCTCGTTGTTCAGCGCGTCGACGAGCTGTTGGGCGGCGGCTTCGGGGCTCGACGCACCGCCCGCATCGCCGCGCAGGGCGCGCTGGACGAAGAAGCCGACCGCGCCGAGGACCAGCACGCCGGCGGCGACGGCCACGAGGCGCAGCCGCTTGCCACCCCGGCCACCGGCCGGCGGCTCGTTGCCCTCCGCACCGGCCGGCGCACCGCCGCCGTCGGGCCCACCGACGACGGCGTCACCACCGTGGGGCTCGGCACCCAGGTCGGGCCTCGTCACGATGAAGGTCGGATCGGCACCCGGGTGGCCGGCCGGCGGGTAGCCCGGGCCGGGTGGCGGCGCCTCGGCCGGGGCCCAGGGCGAGCCGGCAGCGCCCGGCGCCGTCGGCGTCGACGCCGGTGGGGTCGGCGTCGACGCCGGTGGGGTCGCCCAGGGCGAGCCGGGCGCCGGCGGCGGGGACGACGGCTCGATCCGTCCGAACCTCGCGCCGCCGGGGCCACCACCGGGCGGGCCGGTGGGACGAGCCGGCGGTGGGGTCGCCGAGGCCGGGGGCAGGCCACCGGGCGAGCCGGCGGGCGGGGCGAACGGCGACGCGCCGGGGTGGGGCGACGCCCCGGGTGGGGTGGCACCGGGTGCCACCGAGCCCGGCGGGGTGGCGCCGGGAGGCGGGGTACCGCCCGCCTCCCGGCCCTTGCGCCCGAGCCGGCCCTTCAGGCGCGGCTGCTCGTCACCGTCGGTCATCGTCGTCCTCCTCGTGCTCGTGCTGCTCGGCTCGCCGCCGTCGTCCCGGCGCTCACCGGTAGATCACCAACTCGTCGCCCTCGACCACCCAGAGCAGGCCGTCGGCGTAGCCGGAGCTGCCGTCGCGATCCAGGGTGACCGACCAGCGCTCCCGCATGTCCCGGTCGAACAGCGTCACCTCGTAGCTGGACTCGTCGTAGCCGGTGCCGAGCCAGCCGTTGCGCACCGGCGTCAGGCCGGTGTCCCGTGGGGCGCGCCCCAGCTCCTCGCCGTCGCGGAGCGAGTACAGGCTGTACCGGCTGCTGTCGTCGCTGACGACCACGCGGCCGTCGGTGACCGTGTTCGGGTAGCCGTCGGCCGACCACCGCTCGTCGCCGTCGGACAGGTCGAGCACCACCGCCTCACCATCGTCGCTTGCGACCACGAGACCGTCGGCCACGTCGACGACCGAGGACGCACGCGCCCGCCAGCGCTCCTCCCCGTTCCGCAGCCCGTAGGCGACGAGGCGACCGTCGTCCGCCACCACCGCCGCGCCATCGCCGCACTCGGCGTTCGACCCGTCGGCGTGCCACAGCTCCTCGCCACCGGCCACGTCGACGGCGAGGACCTCCCCACCACCGTTCGCACCGAGCAGCGCCACGTCGCCACAGCGGGCCAGCACGAAGCCGTCCACCTCCCAGCGCGTCTCGCCGTCTCCCAGCGACATGCGCACCGTGCGGCTCTCGCCGTCGTAGACGTTGCCGAGGAAGTCGCCTCCCCCGAGCGGCCACACCGGAAAGGCGTCGGACCGCCACCGGCGGGCGCCGGTGGCCGGGTCGTACCCGGCCGTCTCGGTGGACTCGCCCTCCCCCGCAGCGACCAGCACCCCGTCGATCGACCTGACGTAGCCGAACCCCGCCGGCAGGCCCTCACGCCACTCCTCGTTCCCCGACCGGTCGTAGGCCACCAGCTCGGTGTCTTCGCCGTCCCAGGCGACGACGAAGACCCGGGATCCGTCGCCGGCGACGTGGTTCACGCCGTCGAGGTCGACCCGCCAGGCCTCCTCGGGCTCGCCGGACGGGGCCCGGTCCAGGGGCATGCCGGTGCGATCGACCGCCTCCGAGGCTCCGCCCGAGCCACCACCGGTGAGGCGCACCGCCACGACCACCACGAGCGCGACCACCGCGACCGCCGCGCCGAGGAGCAGGAACGTCCGCCGCTTCGAGCCGCCTCCGGGAGCGGCCGGCGCCTGCCGGCCACCCGACTGGCCCGGTGGCACCGCCGAGGCCGCCGGGAACGTGCCGGCCTGCGCACCGTACGACGGGGCTCCGGGCGGCACGGTCGAGGGCGCTGGTCCCCGCGACGCAGACGACGGCCCGGGTGGCATGACCGAGGGTGGGGGGAAGGTCCCGGTCGGCGCGGAGCCGGCCGAGGCAGGGCCGGTCTGGGCGGGGCTCGGCGGCACCGGGCCGGCCGGCTGCTGCGACCGACCGGGGGGCCCCGGCGGCGGCACCGTCGACGGTGCCGGGAAGAACCCCGAGAGGTCACCGGTCGGGGGCGGCGCACCCGTCGGTGTGCCGGCGCCGCCGGCCGGCGGTTCCCCGGGGTCGGGAGGCGCCGGGTCGGTGGCGGCCGGGGGCTGCTGATCGTCGTGTTCGTTCGTCATGGCGTGCTCCCGCGGTCGGGGCGGCGACCGTCACCGGCGCCGCGTCGGGTCATCGGAGGGTCGTGTGCCCGTACGGGCCGTCGAGGCGGATCTGCTCGACCTCGCGGTGGTCTGTGTGTCGACGCCCGGTCGTCGCGGCGGCTCCGCAGGCGACGCAGGTCGAGGCCGTCACGGCGTTGGACGTGGCGCACGCGGCGCAGACCCAGGTCACCGCGGGGGCTCCCCGGTGTCGGTCACGAGGGCCTCGTAGCCCGACCGGTACACCTCCCACGAGGCGATCCGGAGGCGCTCACGCTCGGCCGGATCCTCCCCGGCACCCTGGAAGATGCCCCAGTGCTCCTGCTCCAGGTAGGTGTGGCGGGCCCGGAACGCCGCCTTCACGGCGTCGAAGCCGTCGAAGCCGGCAGCGACCACCGCGAACGACACGTCGTCCGCGGCGATCTCCCCGAGGCGATCGACCAAGCGGGCCGACCACTCCCCCGCGTCCGCCGACGCGAGCAGCGTGTCGAGCACGTGGAACTCGAAGTGCGCCGGGGTCGACACGTAGCCGAAGCACCCGTCGGTGGCCACCAGGAACAGCGCCGGGCCCACCCGGTCGATCGCCCGGTGGTGCAGCGTGAAGTCGGCGTCGGCCGCGATCACGTTCGTCATCGGCTGGTCGTTGCGGATCAGCTCCAGCGCATCCGTCTCCCGGCTGTCGTCCACCGTGAGCACCTGGAGCCCGTGGTTGGCGGTGAGCGCGTACGCCCGGGAGTCGCCGGCCCAGACGACCTCGGCACGCACCCCGCCGCTCGGCAACGGCGTCACGGCGAGGACCGCGGCGGTGGTCGGCAGCTTCTTGCTGAGCGAGCCCCGCACCCCGCTCGTGTCCGGGGCCACCGACGCCTCGTCGCGCAGCGCCCCTCGCAGGGCTGTGCGCAGGTCGGCCGGATCGCCCAGCGGGCCCTGGCCCAGCCGCCGCACCGCCCACGCCTCGGTGAGGTCGCGCACCAGGCGGGACGACACGTACGCGCCGGTCAGCTCGGTGCCGTCGCGCAGCCGACGCACGACCGCCGCCCCGGCGCCGCCGGTGCCGTCGTACGCACCGATCAGCGCCGCGCCCGACTCGTGGAGCCGCAGCGTCGGCTCCGCATCCTCGCCCCGGCCGGCCTTCTTCTCGGTCCAGCCGGCCGCCGCGACCACCCCGACCGCCTCGTACGCCCAGGAACGGCCGGCCTTGGCGTCGCGCGGCAGCAACCGGTTCAACCCCAGGTCGGTGAGGCGCACCGCCCGATCGGCGTGGACCGCGCCGGTCCAGCCCGGTGGCGGCGGCTGCGGGCGCACGGGCCGCACCGGCTCGGGGTTGGGCACCGGGTGGTACGACACCGGACCGGGCGGGGGGGCCCGCCCCCCCCCGCCCCCCGGGGAACCCCCCCGCCCCCGCCCCCCCCGGGAGGCGCGCGGCGGGCGCGCCCG